>JAAUYG010116584.1_pt1 | contig 10393 bp, 13 predicted proteins | sample 7278091 | NCBI WGS metagenome assembly JAAUYG01 (sample SAMN14350201, study PRJNA611818) | marine sediment metagenome | isolation source: surface marine sediment (0.6m) | place: French Polynesia: Moorea | collected 2018-08
AAGCTCAACACTTGAGAGGGTGCGGCTTGAAGGTGCGCGTAACCAAGTTCTAACTGATTTTAGATTGCGTGAGAATATGCACATGAAATTGTAAAGTTTGGAATTATGCACGCCCGTCCCTGACAAGTGAGGCAACTTCAGGCTGACCCATTGTGCACATAAAAACCTCGGAATGTATTCTGATACCATCTCTTTCGGAGTTGTCTGTTTCCCTGCATGAGGACAGTGTTGACAACGAACCACCATGACATACTTTTTGTCGAAGTATGGCTTTGCATTACGCACTGTTGTTGCACACCCCATTTGAATTTTGCCGCTGCTGAACTGAGGGCATCAAAGTTTTTTTCCAGCAGCTTTGTGAACACACCGTGCACAAATTGGCAGAGGTTTCGTACACTCCAGAAGTGCACTTGATGGTGCACAAACGAGTGTCTGTTCATTTCCAGCAATTTCATTGGCAACATGTTCATTTCTGTAGTGCACAAGGGAATCACATAAAATGATTTGAAGTTGAGTCTTTCAAAGCATAAATCATCGTATGTAAAAAGTTGTTTTGGGCTGCCAAACATTTGTGTTGCACCCTGACTTTTGACTTTGCAAGGGTCTTGAACATAAAAGCTTTTTTTGCCTCCCCGCCTCCCAAATAGCATGTGAAAGAACATTTGAAAACGCTTCAATGTGATGTGATGTGTGATTTTTTTTGTTGCTGAGACAGACCACGAATCTTTCCAGGAGTGAACGTAGGCAACAGATGGAACGACCTGTTTGAGAAGTCCAGGCCTTATCTAGACAGTCCAGACCACCACTGGAGCTTCGCCGATGGGCACCTCATGTTCCTGGCCTGTCATTCCAAAACTGAAGACGCGAGCAAGAAACTCCTGGAATCCGCGAAAAACTTCGTGAGGTTCGTATCATCTCTTCGGGCACATACCGCGGTTTTCTTTTGTTTTTGTGATCATCCTCTAAAGGCGTTTGTTGGTTCTCTGGTTTTTACCACCGTCACAAGCAGGTTCACCTTGGGTATCGGTAAAGTTGCCTCTATTTCGTTTTCTGTACAAGGGAGTGGTTCTTTTGCAAGGAAAGAACATGAATTTTTGTCGTTACTGTTCTCTTGGACACTCAAATTGAAAACGCTATTGCAGAGAGCAAACAGGGGACAACAGAAACACCATGGAGAGCATTGGATTGCCTTTGCTGGAATCTATACGCGAATGTGAGCAGGGCAACTATGAGCAGGCGGTGAGTCTGCTGTATCCCGTCAGGTACAACATCACCAGACTGGGCGGGAGTGATGCGCAGGTGAGTTTAAGTTCAGTAATTCAGAAGAAAAAATGTGTCACGTCAGTCCTGGTTGTCGACGCAAAAGTTGTGAACATGGAACTAAGCGGATCTTGTGTTTGTGTCTTTTGATTGGATTTTTCCATTCACAGAGAGACGTGTTTCATTTGTTCCTCATTGACGCTGCAATTAAGTCGCCCAATAAGCAGCATCAGAAGCTTGCCAAGTAAGTCGGAATGTTGGGATTGCACGATTTCACCGTTTTTTTTTTTGGCGACACATTGCAAGAACTCGAAAACTTTTGGTCTCTGTGTGATGTCAGTGTTGAACGGGGGTAAACCGAAGGAAGTATTTTCATGCAGACAGATGGTCAAGGAAACTGGCAGGAAAGCAGAAACTATTTTACCTTTGCCAATTTCACTTTGTGGACAATGTGGAAAAGCAATGAGAACTTCCTCTCGTTTCAGAGCACTCATAGCGGAAAGACAGGCGCGGAAGGAAGAGTCGCCTCTCAATGACAGGTTGATGGCGCGTCTTTTGGCAGCGCACTAAGACTGAAGAGTCCAAAAGGAAACTTGCTCGCCAATAGCTACTTGAATAACAAACTGCATCGGTGCTCCAAAAAACCTGTTTTGATAGCCAGAGACGTTGCCATGGTGTGTCCATTTTCATTTAATTTTTTTTTTAATTTATGGCTCAGATTTGCCCATTTCTAATGACTCATATTTCTGTCTAATGTCATGAGGACGGAGAATAGCCAAAGTTTGTTATTTCCATGTGGGCAATTGAAGGGATCTGTTGCTTTCCAAATGTTGTGCACATTCAAAAGCATCGATTTGTCTCTGGTACAAATTTTGTTCTTCTCTTGAGAGGATGAAAATAAACGGTGAAAACTGAAACCCGATAACCCTCGTTGTTGATTCAGACAGGTCTAATGTTACTCCGAACACCTTCGTGACACATCAACTGTTGCAAATTTACCGTCGCAAAAGTTCTCAACTTGAAAAACTCTGACAAACAAAAAACCCAAAGACAGAAGTTCTGCTTGCTCAAAATGTTTGAGAACCAAGTATTATGACCTTGCTGTGTGGAATAAACGTGGTTTCTTCGCACAAAAAGGCAAACAGATGCCTGTAGATGCCTTGATTTTGCTCAGGTTTTACAGCCAGAACAGAACTCTTGCCCGTTGTTGGCTGTTGCCTGTTTAATCAAAAGACCCATTTTCCGACGCAGAGGGACGTACCCTACAAAATACCCAACAAAGGATATTGACGTTGCAATTGAAGTTAAGAGTCCATGGACTGCCATTTATGGAGTGTTGCTGCATGGTCCCCTGACCAGAATCCCGGATCCGCCCCAACAGAACCTGTCAGAACAACTGACACGTTCATTCAGTCTGTGGTAAACTTGCTTTTGCCAGAGGATTTGCCAGAAGAAATCCAAATATTCCTTTCAACATTTTCACTCTAATTGACACTTGATGTTGCATAAAATCCAAAGCGACACGATGATGAAAAAACTTACCCACTCTTCACATCTGCGGACAAAAAAACTTCTAAATCACATTTTGTGCGCCTGCCGTTTATCTCTCAGGGTGTATCTGAACAGTGTAGATTTTTTCCTTGAATTGAACTGAAGTATTTGTGGTTTGAAAGAGCAAAATCTGAGGCATTGATGTTTTGGAGACTTGAGCTTAAGTTGGACATAAAAATACGTTTTACCGAGACATCTTTTTTCTTCTCTCTGTCTTCGTCTGTGTGGATAAAAAACGCATATGTTGTTCCTGTTTTCTCTTTGGACATGCAGGAAAGTCAGATGGCAATGGAACATTAAAACAGCAAAGATTCCCGTTGGAGCCGAGCAAAATTTGAGAACAAGGGCAAACAAACGCGCACTTGCGGAAGCCGAATTTCTAGGTGAACATCACCGTTCCTCCAGATGAATTTGGAAGTCGTTTGCATGAAGGTTTGCACGATTCTGAGGAGACCGCGATCAAACTGAGGACTTGAAAAACAAAACAAGGATTATGAATGACAAAAGAGTTGAACCAAGAGGAAAGACACACCACAGGAAACGACTGGATGGTTCAGGGAATCATTTGGAAGAAGGTGAGATTCAAGTTTTTCATCTCAATGAAGTTTCAAACGTATATAACTCTTGAAACATTCTCTGTGCGGTACAAGACTGAGCAAAAACATCTCCTTCAGACTAGGAGACTGTCCTTTCGTTTGACCCAGAAAAGGAGAAACACTGGTCAGAGGTTCAGATGACATTCCTTGCTGAATCTGCCTCACGCGTGCACTCTCACCCAAGCAATTGCAGAATTGCAAGGGGGTCAGAGTGCCCACAGAAAACCATGAGGGTGGCGTGACCCCAGAAATTTGACTGAATTTTTGTGTGTATCTGTGCGGCTTATAGAGGTGTGTTATTCCAAGGACACCCGTTCACACCGGTGTGGAGTTCTGAGGAAGCTGCCCAATAAAAGGCATCCCTCCTCTTTCCCTGTGGTCTTTCCCCTGTCATCACAGGGCACTCATTTCTGGTTGTGACCGGATCCACCGCAAAAATGGAAAGTAATTTTTGAAATCAGGGAATCTTCCTTTGAAACGTCACCGGAAGACATCCCCTTCCCAAAAATTAATGGCTCCGTTGAGGCATGTCATGGTCAGACTACTGGGTATGTGTATCCTTTCAGTCACTGTCACAACCATTGGTTTAGGTCTGTGTAGTCTTTGGTTTTATGCAGCAGTGAAGCCTTCTCCCGCACGGTACTGTCGGAACTTGGTGTGGGTGGACAAATTGAAGATGGTCATTTCTTTTGATTTCGTAGAACTGTGGGGGGGGGGGAGTCGAGACCAAAAACCACGCGTGACTCGAAAGCGAATTTTCGTCCAGTTTGTTGACCAAGATTTAACTGCAAGTTAACTCACAATCTTGCCTGTCCATCTAAAGATGCCGTGTGTGCACGACAGCTTTCATGCACTTCGATTTATGTCCTTTTGAATGGACCTCTAACCTGGAACTGTATTGTGTTGCATGAGCATTCTCCGATGTAGACTCCGATACCAAGATGGGAGGGAAAGCCTCGCATTGAAGAAGAAAAGATCTTTGCACACCACATGAAAGGCATTTCAACAAAGGTGATGTCAGTTGTTCTAAGCATAGAACAGACCTGTAACTGTCATTTCTTTCTGGGAAGATAAGAGTGTAACTACAGACCTGTCCTCCTGGGGAAAATGCGTGCCCCAACATCTTGAATAGTGGTGATTTAGGAAGTCATGCTAGCGCTCACGAAATATGCACAAGGCAGACGTGGGTTACGGTTTTTGAGCAACAACATCATTTATTTGGCACATGACCTGTGATGAATAAAAAAGAAACCCACCAATTTGTTAGTCTCCTACCAAAGTATCCATAGAATCTTCTTTTTTTTAAAAAGAAAGTTTGGTTGTTGCTTTCTGATGGAACAAGAGATCATACCTTGAGAACCAAACTTTATCTGTTTCTATTGAGCAATTCGTGCAAGAGCTTACATGCAGTCAGCTTTTCATTCAAACACTGTAGCCTTCTTTTCATTCTGGAACTCAGAGGAAATCCAAACTACGCATGGATACAAGCGCGATGCCCAGTTTGGCGTAACCGCGTTGCCATATGGTTCTGTCTTGGGAGAGGAAGCTGAAGAAACTGAGTTTTCTGTCCTCACTTTACTTTCTGTGATCAGTTGAGAGACAAGTTTGGAGTGGACAGTCCGACACCAATGGAATATCACTGTCTATCAATGATGGATGCAATGGCACCAAGGGACTCTTAGACTCTAGGATCGGCCTTACTCACCGACAGAAACCAAACATGGTTTGGTCAAAATTCGCACATGGGTCCTGAACCCCAAAAACCACTCGAGATAGATCTGCACCTTTTTTGGTTTGACATTGTGCAAAAAGCAAAGGATAAGCCCACAAGCGCCAACAACCCCTGCCTGGGAGTGTCTTGCCTTGCATTCAAATGAACTTGTTCATGGTTGGCAAGTAGATCTGAATTTGTTTCTTATTTCGTTCACCATGAGGCTGCCATGGTCAAAATTTTCATTCATCCACAAGGCAGCTCGCATCAAACAGGGGGAGGCTTGTTGTCAAGTGTCCCACAGATGTGTAATTTTGTCGAAATTTTAAACCAAGGCATGACTGACATCGTTCATCTCATCCCGCCCTTGTTCCTTTGAGGCAAATTCGTTGATTATGTGCATTGTGTCAAGCACAAAACACATTCTTGGTAAGTTTATGAAACATCACCAAAGATATATATACTCTCGCCAAAATTCCAAAATCCGCTGGAGACATCGTTTACCCAAAATGTGTCAAACATTCATTATTGGCTTCAGTTTTCCTGCACATCGCAACAATGTGTTCCACCTTCGCAGCTCCTGTGGATTCATGGACACTCTGTCTTCGGGTGAAATGGATTCATGTTTTTGGGGTTTTTTGCAAAGATCATCGCCAGTATCTATCTGCACCTTCTTCACAAAAATCTTTGACACCGAAAACGATCCTTGGGTAGGCCAAGTGCCTCCCAACATGCTCAGCCTTGAAATCCAACCATTTCTATTTCTGTGGTTCAGGCGTGAAGTAGTATTGGAGCTGCAGTGGTTTCGCGAGCAATGATACCTTTGCTTTACCCCCCCCCCATGAATGCCACCCCCTTCATCAGCCATCAACAAAGAAAGGACCAAAGTCAAACCCTCCCCAGGGATGTACCACCCCCATCATGAATTGTGCCATCCCCCATGAAATGTGTCACTCCTGAGCACCACCCCCAACTGACATGCAACCCCCCTCAACACACATATGGTGCGGTGATGGCAGCAGCGAAGTGCCTTGGCCTTTGGGGCCAAATCTCAAGTTAGTGGGTGAGAGTGCTGGGGGCTCGTTTCATAGGGAAACTATCTGGAGCGCTAACACTGGGCTAAGTCTGCATGGACACCCAGAGTTGTACGATGCCATGCTATTTGCATATTGCTTCACACGACAATTTTCCTTCCTGGCATGAAATCTGGAAAAAAGTACGGTTATTAACCCCCGCCTCCAAAAAAGCAAGAAAGAAAAAAAGAACAACATTGAAGTCTTTGCATGAGCCCAAAGAAATTTTGTTTGAAAGCAATCTGTTTCTGAGCTTTTCAAACTTGGTGGACAAAACCGGTGCGGTTTTTGCTCATCAGCAAATATGCTAGCCTGACACAGTATTTGTAGCCTATGCTAATGGTATGTTCTTGAATGCTTCGAGATGGTGAAGCAAAGAGTTGAGAGGATTTAAAAAGTCACCTTTTGAAGAAAAAGGAAACCATTGCTTGACCTTTCTTCGATGAAAATGCGCAGTGGTGGTTCAGCACTTGAGAACTGATGAAATAAAACTTCTAACGAGGATAAGAGTGTCAGATTGCCCGAGGTCTTTTTGCCGGACAGTTACAATGGTATATAAGAGTTTCAGCAAATATTGAATTACCTTCGAGATACACCAGCAGAGCATCCCTGACGATTGCCAGTGCAGTTTAAATTCAGACCTTTTCTTTTGGACTGTGTGCATCAATCCAATGCTGTCCTGTCTTAAACATGCACCGTTTACCCTCTTTTCCGCGAAACGTTTCAAAAGATGAAAAGCTCACAATGCCACAATTAGTCTGGGGCGACCCAGCGAATAGGAGTCTGAGCAGCGATCCCAGGAGAGTCTGCAGATTTAGCTTTGAATGGAATTAACCCAGAACTGTACATCAAAGTCTGGAGCACATGTGAAGGACACTGTCCAGTGTCTGCACACCTATCTGAGATCATTGTTTAGCAAGCAGTTCAACTGGATTAAAAGGGATCATAGTCACGAATCTCTTGACCTGTTAATGGATTTTTAAGACTCGAAATGCACAGTGCGAAAGGTAAGCCGCTTGTACTCACCTGCCTTGAGAATGCGGAAATCGTGTTTGGGTCCAATTCTATCACATTCAGTGCACATTTCAGCTCCTTGACAACAAGGAAACATCACTTTATTGAATTTTTTTCAGAACCTTAGGTCATTTTTTTATGATCACTGAATGATGAAAAACCTGTCGGAAATGGTTTTTGAATGAGAAAGAAGTGAAGCATTCAGCTCAAAAGCAAAAAATATCCTGTGTCCTGTCCTGCGCTTGGAACTTGTAGATTCTGGAACCCTTTGTGAACTTGTGACGGCCCATGGGACTCGGTGCGGCAAGGAAAGGAAGCCAAATCGGTCAGACGGGCAGCAATGCACAGATTTGAAATGATGATAGGTTTAAGCACTTCCATGCCTCATTGATTATGTTGGAGGACTGTAAAAATTGTGAAGCTATTCTTCCACGCCACTGGTCAACTCTCACTTTTTGTTCTGACTTGAAAGATGCCGTGAGTTAGAATCTCATGCAAGTATAGACTGCCTGCCACACCAGGAACGGTTGGCATTGTTGGCCAAAGACAATTTTCTTTTTCCAAAACATCTGAAAATTGCTCAATTCAGTGTGTATCCACATTGATGAAACATCCTGAAATCCACAAATTAATCTTTTGGTCAAACAAACCTTTTGACCGCCTGAAAGTTGCTCAGAATAGCATGGCACATCCGGAAATGTAAAAATGCATGTATACAAACCCCACAACATTGAGCAGTTTTGTGCAAAACGGTGAGAAATGAATAAAAATGTGGAGAGGCAAGTTGCATGCCTTCTCAGAAACTGTTTGCACAAGGCAAGTCAGAGACTGAGGAATGAAGACTTCGCAAATGTCGTTTGCACACGTATCAATAATTTGACAGATTTAGGGTTGTTAAATTGTGTGTAAACTCCAATTGACATCTTTACTGAAAGACGATCCCCATTTTGCAAAACTTTTATTGCCGTTTCTATGCCCAAGCGAATGAATAGATACCGTTGCGGTAAAGAACGCCGGAGAAATTCCAGTCGTGGCTCTTTGTGGGTTTGGCCCGATGGGTGCACCTTTTCTTGGCCCTTTCAGTCCTGCCACTTTGTTCTGGTTTGACACGTTCAACAGTGAGAAACTTTGTGAAGGTGTGTCTGAGACAACATACTGGTCAAAACGTTACACTCCATTTGAAGTCCCAGGAACAGTGCAAAAATTTGGTATGGAAAGATTAAAACTGGATTTGAAAAACACAATTTCATGAGCAGAAAGTGAGGAGACACATGTGCAAGGACAGGTGTACGGAGAGTATAGAAGTGTGTTCCGTTTCTTTTTTCACAGGTCGCTGACAAAGATCGCGAAAGATTCCCACCAATTTGAGTGCCAGTCCCTTTGTGAGCTCTGAATCAAATCGACTTGGGAACTGACAATCAGTGGGAGCGATAACACACCCATGAACATCTATGCACTACTAGTAACCCACAAAATTCCTTGCACATGTGTGTAAATCTGGTTCATTCGAGGCCTTATGTGGAGAGGACAAGAGCTTGGTCCAGGCTGGAGAAAAATGTTTGGTGAACACAGAAAGTTTCGTCAACGCAGAAAGTAATTATGATTTCATAGGGCAATCAACAGTGTAAACACTCCTGTGTTATGAAAGCCGCAATGAAAATTGGTCGCAAACGGAGTACTAGAGTTCCACTCAGACAGGGTGTCGCATTCTCTGCGAAGCCTGGACGTATATACATGTTTGGTCACTGCACCAGAAACGGCACGAGACCTTCGTTTAGTGCTCTGAAAAAGTAGACTTCGACAACATGGGCCGACTGAAAGGAAAGGGTTCTGAGGAAAAAGGTAGGAATTTGTCTGTTGTCAATTTTGTAGGCACGTGCTCCAAAACGATTTTGTCAGCGGACAAACAGGCACATCTTTTGACTTCGTTTGCCTGCTGCACCCCATGTACATTCTGGGAGACATGCAGCTGTGTGTAACTTCTGTTCTTGAAGGGTTTTTTTATTTCCTGGCATGTGTTGTACAGAAGATGGTCGGACTGATTCGATGCTCATGGATTATTTTGGTGCGGTGTTAAATGTTTGATCCTCCTGTTATAACAAATGGGCAATTTATTCGTTGGGTTTCTGGGTCCGTGAAGAAACACCTCAGGCCATTGTATTGTAGATGTTCCCAAAGGATAATGGACTTGTTCAGGCAAATATCCCACAAATATGCCACCTGCATGTTCCTAGCTCACCTCATAAAGGGCTTTTGTCACCTGTGGTTTCATTTTTGAAAGGGGGATCAACATCACATCTGAGAGATCAGCCTTCACACATTCATTCTGTTGGCAACTGTAAAAAGGCATCTTTCATTGCACACCCTGGAGTCCTTGAGGATGGATAATGTGTGGAAAAAAAAATTCCTTGCAATCTGGACACAGGGATTTGGGCCGACCTACTCCTTGCTGAGCATGAGAAATATAGAGCTGCATTTGCCAGTCGTAGCGTTGTACAAAGGAACCCATATGGAATACCCCTACGAAGGGTGCCATCTTTCATGTACAATTGAAATGGCACCCTCCAAAGTGGGCTTGTACAAGAAAGGCGCCCACAAGCCAACCCTTTGTGTGGACGAGGGGTAAGGAGTTAGACTGCTGTCCTTATTTGTCCTGTTTTCCACACGCAATTGCTGATTGGGTCTGGATGTGTTTTTCTATTTTTGCCTTTTTTGTTCATGTCCGTGACAGATGTTTATTCAGCAGCTTGAGGAGCACTGACTCAGATAAGCCTGATTACTCCTGTGGACACGGCATGTTGACCGAACACTTCTGTTTCGTGGGGAGGACGCTTTTTCTGAAGGTTCGTCATTAAAAATAACCAGTTTCAATTGCATCAACGTCTACAGAAGCAAATAACATCATTCTTCCAAAGAAGCCCCGCGACCTTTCATGTGTTGTCCTTTATCGCAAAAATGTCTGCAGAAAAGAAACGTACATTCTTGATGCAGGTAACGGTGGCTCGGTATTTCTAACAAAGAGAATGTAATTTCCTGCCCAGTTATTTCTGCATCACCAAGCGCTGTGTGATAGGCGATGGGGAACAGCTTCACATTTTTTTCCATGACATCCCCTATCAGTGACAGATGGGCTCGAGTTTTTTTTCGGCTATTTTCTGGTTAAAAGTTGTCACGTAGGATATTGTCTG
>JAAUYG010020957.1_pt1 | contig 10392 bp, 4 predicted proteins | sample 7278091 | NCBI WGS metagenome assembly JAAUYG01 (sample SAMN14350201, study PRJNA611818) | marine sediment metagenome | isolation source: surface marine sediment (0.6m) | place: French Polynesia: Moorea | collected 2018-08
AATATTTCAAAACACTACTCCTCTCAGTTCTTAAACCAGTGCAATGAAACATTTGTAGATTTGTACTTATAGTTATTTTCACATCAATCACATCAAATTTTGACCTCTCACTGTCTGATTCACACCCATTGCGACAGTAACAGTCTATATAATACATAACAAAAAAGGTCCAAAGCAACGAGACCTGCGAGCGAAACTTTCTACTGACGCCGTGACTGTAGTGCTAAAATTACTACATATATAACAGCTGTTTATGTCTCCATTATCGTCTACTTATGTGTAAGGAACATGCACATGCAATGAGTATTTTAAGTTGCGTGTCAGTATGTAACCTTTCCAGCAGTACATCTCACTACATGTATATCATAGCGCCTGCATATAGTTGCTGGTTTCCCGACAAATTGTCCAGGCAAATGCACCGTGCCATGCTAATACATCATGTGTACATGTACACTGCGCAGAAGTGCTCATGATTACGTTCATGCTTTAAGCCGTTCTGGCGCAGATATTTCTCGTGCATAATACATGAAGTAAATTTTAAGATGATGCCCGGTCTTGCATGAGCTATAATAATGTCCTTTCATTGCACACCCGACCAGAATGTAGGCGCAAATATTGCCACTTAGTTTGTGTGTTGCCTTCATCCTTTGCAAAAAATAAAACTTCATCGCTGTTAACTCTAGTACGTCACATACATCCACTTGAAAGCGCAATTACTGTAGAAATACCTATCTGCAGCCATAATGTGTATACAAATATATATTTACACCAGATATGATTTAGCTTTTTGGCAACCCAAAGCATAGAGTTACGATTTGAAAGCTAGTAGTTAGATTAGATCCTTGCCCTTGCCCTTGCATTACACAGCATCATCCTCGCCCCCTTTGCAGCAGCCGTCGCAGCATTCTGAACACGCCTTACATATGAACACAAGCAGCGTGATAACACTATGGAGCCACATGGCACCAGCAGAACAGCAGATTGTGTAGTAGCTCCAGAAGAAAACGTCCGAGTATTCCAACCCAAAATCAATGGCAGCTATTAATATGCAGACACCTAGAAATAAAAATATGAATAACGAAGGGGCTCTCATAAAACATTGTCCCTGTTTCTTCCTCTTCTTTCCCTCCTTTACTTCTTCTTCTTAAAATAACACAATAAGCTGCTTGAAGCTATTTCGCACTATTACAGTGAACAAGACCAGAACTTATTTGAAAAACGTTACTGAAATTATTTTGCTACATGTATGTAACCACATACATGTATATAGAATACCCCAATTCGTTTTGAAGCTTCGAAGGCTGGACATAACTCAAAGGCTAAAAAAGATTAAAGTTAGCCCTTTTCAAGCTTGACCTCCAGAGGTGAACCCAAACAACTTTCTTCGGCATTACTATGTACTAAATACACGTATGTACGATCTGTGTAATGCATATATGTCGGCAGTTTGCATGCCAGGTAAGCCAGGGGTCCACGAATCTTGATGCTTTGCTTGATGACAGCAGCACGTATGCAAATAGTGACAAATTAAGGTATTAAACAGATGTTTCGTATTGCCCCTCCCAGTCCAACACCATCGCCAGCATCCACCACCGCAGGGAGCCTTCCTACTACCAGCAAGAAGCACACTACGACTGCTGCCACGGCACCTGTGGGGTGGGGTGGGTGAATCAGGCTTATAGTCGGCTTTCAACCATTCATGGTCATATCACCGACTGCAAGTTGGATTCGGTGGTGTATGCAGGTGTATGCGTAGTGATTTAATGTGGACCTGTCTTGTTTGTGTCGAACGCTCTACGCCCGACAATATTTTGGGTGCAAAGCCACTGGTTCAGTTCTGCCCCAGGTGAGCAGAAAGGAATCACGCAGACGATTTATACTGACTCCCAGCCGCCCAGTCGGATGCCTAACTCATTAATGCAAAGCGCCAAGTTGAGAAGCGCAAACCTCCCATTTCAGAAGAGTTTCAGAGGACATGCTAAGCACAACGTTTTCGTCTGGCTTGAGAAACAGCAGGCTTCGGGAAGCAGATAGATACCACCTGGACTCTGGATCACCATATGCGGAGCTCTTTAGAGAAGTCCGTAAGATGGAACAAGAGGACCACGGAACTTAAAGCCACCATATCATAAGGCAGCAACTTTACCAGTGTAGACTAAAATGATGGGAAGTAAACCTTGTTACATATGCTTGGGCTGTTAATTTTAAAATATATGAAAGGTGAGACTGTGAAAAAAGCATTGTTGCGGGTGATCACAGGTGTAGAACTCGTCAGTATTCATGGGTTGAGCAAGGTTCTGAATTTTACAAGGTTCTGAATGTTACAACAAAATCATGAAGCAATCACTACATAAGCATGACATTAACATCTACTAAACTTGAACATAAAAGCGCTGTCACTGAAAGGTATAACACAAATTTGGAAACGAATTATGTGGAAACGCTTTATAGTTAAAAAAGCTAGAAACTGGATAAACAATGCTGCCCCATTTAACAAACTAGAAGCCCAGGGGCTTTGACAGTTTGCTTGACAAGATATCAGACAACGACGACATAAAACTGGATAACATAGAGATTTATGTGTACGTTTCCCTCTAAGACCTGTCGTTTTTTAAATGCAAGGTTGACGGAAATCGGAAATGCACAGAATGACCTCAGAATGACCTTAAGCAATGAACTGTCCAAAGTACCCTGTATACACTGAGTACTCACCCCGAGGCCCAAATTTCACTCTATTTTGCCTGCGGTCGCTTGTCTTCCAGATAATTGAGGTTTTGGTTTTTTACCCATAGGATACAATGGTGAATTTCAAAAATTCGTTAAAAATCAGAAACTCAAAATTTCAAAAATCCAAAACAGTACTTATATGGGGACCTCTGCGAAGAAAATTCAGGAGAAGTTTAGAATAATTCAAAAGTGATTTCAAAGAGGACCAGCATTTTTAAACTTTCACTCCCAGAGAGTCCTGTGTTAACAAGAACTGAAAAGTCCTGTTAAAATTTAAATTCGCAAAATTTCAAAAATGCAAAACAGTACTAGTAATTTTGTGGCGACCGGTGAGAAGAAAGCTCAGGAGAAGTTTGAAAAAAATCTAAAGCAATTTGAGGGAGGATAAGCGTTTTGAACTTTTTTGCTCCTATGGGGTATAATGTTAACGAAAAAGTGAAAAATTCATAAAATAAATCAGAAAACGTATTTTTTTTCAAAAGTGTCCATCTCCACCCTGGTACAGTCCCAGGGCAACCCAGAACTGAAATTTGAAAGAAATACATTTAATAGGTTCTGAGATAATTGTGACACCGATTGTGAATGCAGACGATGGACGACGGACGACATGTTGAAGCCCTGTTGAAACCATGTTGAAAACATGTTGAAACCATGTGCTTTACTGACAGAGTCAACCAGAGCTACAAAGTATAATGAGAAAAAGACATACCGACAACGGTATCTCTGGTAGAAGCTAGTAAAAAAAAGAAAATGAACCGTACATGTTTGATAGTCTATAAAGAGAATAATGTACCGTAGATGGTGTAAGGATATCACGCGAGAAAGGCATATTGGAGAAAGGTTATCTGGCTACATGTAACTGGGGGAAGAGACAAAAATATTTAAGGTTTAAGCTTACAGAAAACATAGCAAAACGTATTTAGAATTGAAAAAATATTAAGGAAAAAGAAACCAAAAGGTGTACATGTACGTTGCGGATTAGCGAAATGGTTAGGAAATAACAATTAATACGTTTAATGAATGGCTTTCTCTGTTTACTTTGTCTAAACTTTAAATGTAATGGAATAACATATTTATATACCGCAGATGTGGGAGCGAAAGAGAAATGAGGAGCGAGGGAAAGTTGAATTGCCTTTAATATTATCAAATGACAGAGGCCTAATACTCCTTGGATATGGGTATATAACTACAGTGCGGTTATATAGTACTGGTCTATCTGCTTCGCCGCTTGCTGCAGGGTTAGGGTTAACCCTTCCGTATTAGTCTGGCCCTGTCTCAAAGCACTGTTGATCAGTATAATAATAACATTAAGGAATAAGAATAACAGTAAAAATAACTAATAATAAGAATAGTAATAAGTATACATGTAATAAGATTAGAGTAATAATAAGAATCATAAGAACTAGAATAATAGGGATAAGAAGAATAAAAACAATTACAATAAGAAATAATCAGACTAACAAAAGAAACATAAAAATTAGAATAAGAATAACAAGAAGAATAAGAATTACAATGACAAGAATAATAAGAAAACGAAACGAGTTAATAAAGTAGTAGTTATATTGTTATTAGTGTTATCATCATTTGTTCACCACTTTGATTTATTACTTACTATTACAACCTACTCTGAGTCAATATATAGCTCCTTTAACTATTACAAGGCTAATTACTATGAATATTATTACTTGTTATTGCCATTGCTATATTGTTACCTACTCATACAAGGCTAAGGACCACACTATTGCTGTTGCCACCCTAATCCTTAGACGCCGCGTTCTAGCCATGAACACTGTTGCTAGACACAACATTGTGTCCGTGGATACGGGGTTCTACCTTGACTACATTAAAGCACATCCATCGAGGATTCGAACCCAGGTTTCCCCATTGAAAGTAAACACCCGCTATCCCTTCAACAACTTGTTCTTAGTCAATGCTATTTCTATCTTAGTATAGCACATTAAGTGGTGAGGTGTAATCAATAATGATAAGTGTGATCGTTGGTGGGAATATTGCGCGCTTGCTGCATAGGGAATCAATATATTCTGTCCAATTTTGAGGCCAGTAGAAAATCAATATCAGGCCGCTTTAAAATCGCAAATATCGTGGTATAAATAGACTATTAGTTGGAATGGCTGTAATTTGTGCTGAAATTACTTAGTTTTAAGCTTAAATTCATGGTATTTAAGGGGTATTTTTTGCTTTTTTTACAGTGCGCGTGTTTGGCCTATTAATTACTACTAACTATTGATAAGTTTACTATTTTATTTGTTTTAAATTGACCACAATACATTTTTTTAAATTTTCAATTGCTTTGCTCAAACTCAAAGAGTCATAAGTTACCAACCAAGATTTATGGAGACTTCAACAAGAACACAGTAAATAGGATTGGCTGCGAAAAAAGTCACCACTGTAGAAGAAGTAGGATTCTAAAACTGTTACCCCATACGGTCCCATATTAACTAAAAATTGATGAAAATAAGATCGATACAAATTATAACAAAAAAAATTACTGTTTTTTTTTTAAAAAAAAAAAACAGCAGCCACGTTTATATGAACCACCACCAGGAGTCCTTTTTAAACAATTTTGGTTGCCAAACTTTACAACTGTAGAGGAATTTAGTGTTTTGAAATTTTTGCTCCCATCTGGTTCCATGTTAAAGAAAACGAAACAAGTTGGGCAAAAATTTTATGATGAAATGTTACAAAAATATAACTTTTACTGGGACCACCGGCAGCCTGTATAAACGTCTGGTGCAAAATAATGTTAACAAAGATGTAAAAATACAAAGGTCCAAAATAAAAAAAAAAATGATGTAGAAATTAATGTGGTGGATAGCTGCCATCCCTCCCCCCACCCTCCACCCACCAAATTTGGCGTCAATATGTTTGACAGTTTCAAAGAAAAGGCCTATTACGGCAAACGGACGCCCACGCAACGACATTAGGTCTCCTGACAATGAACCATGATCATAGCTAAAATGTCAGCTCTTTACGAAGGCCACATACAACACAATCATTTTCGGTGCTTTGGCAGGGGGGTGTTGGTGAAATTGCGCCTTAAACTTAATCTCCTCATGTGATAACTATCGGCAAGTTCCATTACGTCGGTTAACGTACCCGCTCCAAGGGCCAAACATTGCGCTGCTATCTGAAAACGACCCCCTTTGTCCTCCTGGCCGCAGGATTTCGCCAGCATTGCGATGTACAAAACCAACGTTACAGCCAGAAATACAAGCGCAATGCACATCATGATCTGAGTGACCAGCATCGACCCTGAAACCCAAGGTACATGTAGGAAAACACGCATTTACCTAGTGAGTAGGGTGCAAAAAGGCAGGGAGAACACGACGTGCTGCTTGTATCTAATGCAGGTTTGGCTAAAATATCTCTCATAAACATATAGACTAGTGTGGATTAATTTGGTAACCCGTGGCAAGGCAAAGGGTTGGATAGAAACTTCGCTTCATCTTTACTCATTCGCCATTACATATATGATGTTAGCTGTGAAAATATGTACATTAAACTACTCTACGTTATCTCCATGTATAATTTTCCTTTTTGCTGCATTACCCCACAATTGACACTAGGGTTTTTTATTATTATTTACCTCAAGAGGTACAGAGAACAAAATTTTATCCCCTTCTGCAGTAACATTGAGTTTAAATACAATCCTCAAAATAGCTAAATTCTGCCACCTTACCATCGCCGAAATAGAGCCTTTCGCAGATGTCGTTAACGCATATCTTCCACATACCCCATTGGATACGTAATCGATCGGTGGCGTAGTATGCCCAGTAGTTGGAGACGAAGGCCACAACAATACCGGCCATATACAACAGAAACAAAATGAAGGAGATTACACGGCTGCACAGTTTTAAACACATTGTTCACCGAGTGTTAAAGGCTTTTCTCCTGGCTACGAATACACGGATCGACTGTACAGCTGCTTCCTTCGTTATAACTGTCTCAAAATAAACTGTGTGGTTCTCTGACTTGTTTCGTTTCTTACTATAAATGTGAGCTTCTTGTTAAAATGGTGTATAGGCTTTAGATATCCCGATTGGTAACTCAGTATTCAGCGCTCAAGGGGAACACCGCAGGAAGAGATCCGCCCGTGAAATAAGAATGAGTCTCCTGGAATGAAAAACACTTGCATCACACAGACAATAATGACTTAATGTGTTAGACATCGTGATCAAAAGCAGAGGTCGTGTTTCGTATTGTACTGATAACATAGTAGCACGTTGATAGGTTACCCACTCAAAACAACGGCGGAAACACCTTAGTTTTTCTGTCCTTATAACGTCAGTCGATTTGATGAGTCAATCTATGCAGTAGCAATTGTTATTAATGATCCATTCTGATCTGGGCTTGACGATAACAGAAAGAGGCCTTTGGAGGTGGGGTGGGGGAATCTGGCTTATAGTCGGCTTTCAACCACTCATGGTCATATCACCGACTTAAAGTTGGATTCGGTGGTGTATGCAGGTGTATGCGTGGTGATTTAATGTGGACCTGTCTTGCTTGTGGCAAACGATTTACGCCCGACAATTTTGGGGTCCCAAGCCACCGATTCAATTCCGCCACAGGTGAGCAGAAAGGAATCACTCAGACCATTGATACTGACTTAGAGCCGCCCAGTCGGATGCCTAACTCATTAATGCCAAGCGCCAAGCTGAGAAGCGCAAACCTCACATTTTTTTGGTCTTTGGTGTGACGTGGTTGGGGATCGAACCCCGGCCTCCTGCACTGCGAGCGGACGCTCTAACCACTAGGCTACGCGGGGGCAGTAAGGAGTAGTGAGAGTAGAATCCTTTTTGAGTTGCTGAGTCAGCCAGCAGAAAGATTTCAACATGTTCAAGGAACGTAAAATAAAATGCCAAAACTGCGTCCAGGATTTCAACCTAAAGGAGATCTTGAGATAACAGTTCCGACCTGATAAATATCTATCCCAGAGAGTGGGTTTGCCATGTTCTCTTCTATTCTGAAGAGTTACTCACACGAGGTGACTGCGTACAGCAGAATGGACACGGAGTTGAGACGCCAGTGATGATGGACGTTAAACAGACCAGCGACCGCCATGAGTAGAATGCCTACACTCACAGCCAAAAACTGAGACCCAACACCTGGGCCCGGTGAAAAAATGAAACGTACAATATATATATAACAAGTCAATGACATTAACTAGGCACGACAGACATTTGCCTGGTACTGGTAATGCCCCTTCACTTCTGAAAAGCAAATCAGCCGAAGGTTACACAAGAAATTTTATCATAAGCTGAGACAGTCTGGTAAACTTTCATGCTATTTAACATGACTGAGATGAGATGCACCATAAGTAAATATTATCCGAGAAGTTATTTTGGGATCAGTAGCAGTGTTTTCTGATAACTCGTGGTCACTTGCTGCATTGGCTGAAACCTAAAACGGAGAGTTAAATTCTGTTCTGTATCGGGGTTTGACATTGAAGAAACCTGTTATGGAATAAACATGACAAAAGAACAGGCATACATGAAGTGCTATTTAACACCAAATACCATAATTTATCACCAATATGATATAGCCCTGCAGCCAGCGTGGTGTAATACAATATCACTCATTGTCAACAATATTAGCAATCTGTACCAGGCTTCAGAAACAACGTACCTAGAGATACATTTTGTACTTGGACAATAAGATAGTTGAACAGTGGGCTGACAAACTTATTATATGGCCAAGTGTTTTACCTTTCTACTGACGGACCAGGAGTCATTTTCCTAGGTTTACAATGTAAGATGAATCATTTTAGAAGATCATCTCTAGTCAAACAAAGCAAACACCAGCATTACAATTAAGTTCAGTACGGCTTGCCATACCTAGTATTGCGGAGAAGAGACTTTTGAAAGGTGGGAATCGGAAAACATCGGTGTGGATGATCTTCCAGCCATTGTCATCTTCATCCATTACTTCTTCCTCTTCATCGGGATTGTAACGGGCGAAATCATTCTTCAACACCCGAGTCTGAAGATAGGTAGACCACACGTTTAGATAGAAACCAGATGATTAATTGTTTGCATATGCCAATGCATTTTCTTACACTTTTGCATGAGCCATACTCACATTCTAGGTGTCAGATTCGGATATGTAATCACAGAAACAAGCCGATTTTCCATTTCTTCTAATGACATCAGAAGTACTCCCTCCCCCCACCATACAGACTAACACATCTTTCTACACTTCATGTACTCTAAATACAACACGTACATCTGCCAAAATAACTCATTTGATAAACTATTCGACAAAGCCAATTGAAAACGTTAGTGATTCTAAGAGGTTATTTTCTACTACCACTTTCCATTACCATATCTTAGTGCCATATACTAATAGTATATATTATCTTTGCCAGTACAAGTAGGTGATACAACTAAGCACAAACTGAAATTTCTAACAAAGTTTCAACATTTTACATTTTGCTAAATCTGTCACATGTGTAATGTTGACTTTAATCCAGCTCTGTTTCAACATTAGCCCACTATCTAAGCTTTACTGATGCCCTGTGACTGTCCTTACCAGAATAATGATGACAAAGCCAATCAAGAGGAACACCAGGACCATGGAGTTGATGATTGACAGCCAGTGGATCTGGAACATGTCACAAGGTTAACCTCGTCACCCTAACCACAGCATACATGGTATACCAGTAAACAAACTAATGTCAAACCTGCTGTAAAGACCACCTGGTTATATTGACTATATTGCACATGTCACTAGGAGTATACTTACCATATTAAAGCCACCTGTGCATAAGGACCAATTTTGTTGGTCCTTAGGGTGGTCTTTATATACAAGTTTCACTGCACTGTATTGACATGACAACACCTGTATGTATGTAAACACATTACTAGTACAGTAACTATTACACACATTTCAAGTTTTACTGCACCCATAGGTCTTAAACAGTAACAAGAGAAACATGCTTTTGGCCATAAACTAATACCGAAATCCAATGTCCAAGACTTATCTTCCTAACATTAGTTCAATCTTTGAGTGGACATGGAAAACATGAAGATATGTATGGGAAAGCAATCTCTGTGTAGTTATTTTTTTATTTATTATTTTCAAGACAAATGTACAAACATACATTATCAGGTTTTGACACAAAATGTAGTGAATACAAACCTCCAAGGTTTTGGGGAAGAAGCTGCTGTCTCGCATGCGCTTGCTTCGCTCCTCGTATTTGGTTCTGGAAATATTTTAAAAGTGGCAAGTTCTTAATATAAATATGATAAAGAAATTAAAATGCTACAGTATGTACAACTTACATGAAAATATATTATTTATCTGTGAAATACCTACATAGTTATCACATAGAAAAACAGCTACATATTTTTCAAAATTTTTGCTTTATCAGAAACACGAGAAAGATACCAGAATTTTGACTGTGATTTGACACTGATTTCCCTCTTAAAACAAAAACAAACCATTGCTAAACATGGTGAATATCTAGTTACAGTATACATGTATGCATCATGTATAACGCTAATGCAAGAAGTGTAGTAGAACAAATTTATGGATTCGGACGAGTCCTTATATTGTTTTAACATAGCGAACATCAGGTCCTAACTTTTGCATGATCGTAGCAGAGAATGCAGCACCAGCTAATAACCGGCGTTAAACCCCCTAAAA
>JAAUYG010077969.1_pt1 | contig 10392 bp, 10 predicted proteins | sample 7278091 | NCBI WGS metagenome assembly JAAUYG01 (sample SAMN14350201, study PRJNA611818) | marine sediment metagenome | isolation source: surface marine sediment (0.6m) | place: French Polynesia: Moorea | collected 2018-08
AAAAAGCAAAATATTTTCAAAAAAACTACAAAAAAAAGTGCATTTTGACTAACTTCAGGTCAAAAACAATCAAAAAAACAAGGACGAGCTGTGTGAAAGCAAAAATGCAGTATTTTTATATGATGCTGTGTAAAAATGGAAGCACAAGTTTTTTGTGGGCATTTTCACACAACTCACAAAGATCAAGGGTGTAAACTCATTTTCCAACAAAGATCAAGGGTGTAAACTCATTTTTCAACAAAGATCCAAGGGTGTAAATTCATTTTCCAAGAAAAACTAGTAAAGGCCTACAATCTTGGCTTTCACAACAAAAAATCTTAGCACTCTTAGCTTTTAAGACAAAAAACCTTTCAAAATCTTAGCTTTCAAGAAAAAAAAATAGGCAAAATTTTCTAAAAATAAACTTCAAAAAAAAGCAAATCTCTTCCAAAAAAAGCGAGCTCTTCAAAAAAACTACAGAAAAAAGCAAAACCACAAAAAAAGCATTGCGTACGAGCACTGTGAGAATGACCGACGGGATTACCTCTTAATACAATATCACAATACCTCTGGTCAGGCAACAAAACAAACACCAGAAACCAAGATGTCTTGGCTTACGAAAGATACCAAAGGGGAAGGTACACCACAACACAGCAAGCATCCAAGGAAACAATTTGGGACCTCACATGACACATGTTTCCGATTTGCTAGGACCCTGAACATCATGCAGTTCAGTTGATGGGGTTTACACAAGCACTGTTTCAGCTTCAGAAAAAGGTCTTGGGCAACACTTGCACAAAAACAACGGAACACAGACTTTTCAGGTGTTTTCTGCGGATCTTTTGGCCTTTATTCCGCACAAACCTGAGGTATCTAGCTTTCACCCTTTTCCTTCAGAACAAATTGTCAACAAAGTGCTTTCAATTCTGCAGAAATATACTTTTTGAAGGCACAAACACATGTCACATTTCGTGCACTGCCTCGCCTGTTTCACTCCGAGGGTAGTTTTTGCGCAGTTTGCCTTCAACAACAGAGGGCGAAGACTGACCAATAGAGGCGCAGCTGACATCTTGTAAACATCATCGTGATCATGTGAAAAGGAGGGGTGTGCTGACAGAAAGAACTTTTTTCAAGATTGCGCCGACTCGGAGGAGTTAGCATTCCAGCAACGCCTCCAAAATGGTGTTTGAAAGCTTGGTGACTGAGCTGGTTAACAAGTACTTGGGTGAATTCATCGAGAATTTGGACAGTTCACAGCTGAAGATTGGGATCTGGGGAGGTGAGTTTCACCGGCTTGTCAATGACCATGATAAAAGTTTGACGGCTCACCCAAAAAATGGATGAGTCTCGAGGTAGATCTATATAAATCTGGAAATCTACACGGTCCCTGGACAGAAACTGCAGCTGTGTCCCACTTCCACAGGATCTGCATTTCTGGCTGAGACCACCCCTCACTTTGGTTGGCATGTCCCTGTCACATGGTCTGACTGCAGGTGGTGTGCATCTCAATGCCCATTCTCACCAAATGTTCAGATTCCATATTTCCACACAGTGGCTGTGTCAGACCCAAAGACACTATCAAGGTGCACCTCGCATTCACTTCAGTTCAATCATTGTTAATTGTAAAGACCCAGCAGCTGGGTGGTGAAAGCTTCAGGAGTGGGTTCTGGACCTGCTTGTTGATTTTCTTATGGTTGCGGGGCCTGCAGAAAGTCTGTGTCAATGATACCACTGATTGTGTCAGATCCTAAACATACTAAGTCTGCAATTCACTGCAGTTCATGAAAAGCCAATTGAGACAACCAGATGTGTTTCTTTTGTCACTTTGCACACCGGACCATCATGCTTTACACACACACACCACACAGAGTTATTGTCTCACACTTTGCAAGCCAGTGTGAGAATGGGACCACACTGTTGGGTGGTCCTACATTTTTCCTGTTTCTGCCTGGCAAGTTCAAGACAGAAACTCTTGAACCTGGTTCATGTTTGCCAGCTTCTGCTTGTTTGTGCTCTCTTGTTACGGGTACAGCTCACAATTGGGGTTTCCCAGAGGATTTATTATCTGCTTCTGTCACCGTGAATTTATTTTGTGTGCGGAGTGGACACGCCACATTTACGGCTAGAACCTGGAATCAGTGATCCCCGGGGATGATTGATTTGGTTGACAAAGAAAAATTTGATGCTGTTTTTCACTTTTGTGTGTCATTGGTGCATTGACGACGCAGATCGTTACCTTCTACGGTACCCAGTGCATTTCTAAAGGCCAAGGTCGTAACAATGAATTTCAGTTCATCAAATGGACAATTTGTTCACAAAAGGATGCATTCTGCTTTCAGCCCCCCCTTCTTACCCAGACGGCGAGACCACTTGTTTTCAATTGCAACCTGAAACATGCTTGTTTTTGTGTTCATATGTCATCATTGTGTGTACAGATGCGAAGCAGTTGTTTACTGGGTGTCCACAAACGAATCTGGTTTTATGCGGGCCAATTGCATTGAGTTTTCCATTTTAGTCGAGTCGGCCGGTGGGTCCGCTGAGGTTACATTGTTTCCAGCATCAATGTTATTTTGCCTACGTTATTATGATTCCACCAGGAAGAGAATGTTCTTTGCTGCTAATTTGTACTGACGGAAAAAATGCAGTTTTCCATTTGGTCGGTCATGACTTGAGAGCCCGTTTTTTGGCTTTCGTTCAGCAAGACATCTAAAACGCCCTTTGTTTGCAGAACACTTCCCATCTTTTTGCACATTGTCGCTTTACGTGATCTGATACTGTGAATGATACAACTTGGCAAATATTTATGGAAGAAATGGGGCTAAGGGCGCTTTTCAAATGAAGTAATTCCAGTCGGCGCTCTCAACAAACGGCAAAGAAGGGTGCATAATCTCTCAAAGAGCGACAGATTGTGATATCAGTTTCCTCCCTCAAAATATTGAACTGTTGTGTCTCGGCAATCAAGATATCATTTTGCAATCCTTGACAATTGTATCGTGGAAAGGATTGTTGCAAAAATGAATTGGGTTCAGATTTATTCCATGTTTGTTTGTTGAAAAAAAAAAACAACTTTTGTCACAACAATAGTCTGTGCAGCTGCTGAACTAACCTGTCTTTGTCTGTTTTTCAGGAGATGTTGTGCTCAACAATTTATTCATCAAGGAAGCTGCTTTGGTATGTATTGTATCTGCAATGAAGAGAGACTAAAATCAATCATCAGTGCAATGGCAACTAACAAAGCAAAATGAAAGATGGAGAACTGTTTTATGAAGTCATTAATTTCTCTTTGAAAATCTTGGAACCATGACCTGAATCTGTCATACTTTTTTCCTGCCCACATAAAATGCTTACAGTCGTTCTTCAATAATGTGTTGGCTTCACAGAGAACGATCTGTTTCATTCTCCAAACTTCACCACAGTGAAAGGTAATTGTCCCAAAGCACAGGCAGAGATTTCCATTTTTGTTTGTTCTGTTTGCAGGATGAGCTGGACTTGCCAATTCGTGTCCAGCAAGGAAACATTGGTGAGTTGCTTTTTGAGCGCAGTCGGGTGGTACCGACCGGTAAATTCAATGTGTACAAAATTAATGTGTTTCTATTGAGGCAGGTGAATGTAGAATGATTTCACTCCTGTTGTCAGCGAGGTTAATTAGACAGGCATTGATTCAAAACTAGACTGAAAAATAACGTTTTGTTGTGCCAGCTGCTGCGGCTGTTTACCAGACAAACAGACTGCATTCATGTGCGTTTTCATATGTGCAGTAATGCTCGCCGCATGCATTGCTGATGTGTTCAATATTTTTGGACACCAGAAATCTCTTGAAAATTTTATGCTTGCTTGCAACGATTTCGGCGTGTTTGCTTTTTGAGACCTTTTTGTAAACAAGAAAAGAAGCCCGCTCTTTTCACCCAAGCTCACTTCCACACACAACACCCCCGCCCATTGCAGCCACCCGTCCGTTCATACAGACAGGACGCTCGGACGCTCGAAACTAGAGAATGGTTGCGCTAATGACTGCGAATTTTTGCAGGTAAACTGGTGCTGAAAGTTCCGTGGAAGAATTTGTACACAGAGCCGGTGATTGCCGAGTTGGATGGACTGTACCTTGTTGCCTGTCCCAGAGCTGGTACGTAACGTGATGCGCAACCTGGCCAACCTTATGAAACTCGTCATCTTTTTATTGAATGCATTGAACTTTCAAAAGTGTTAACAAATCACTTTTCGTGTTTTGTTCATAGCATCAGGTAAAGCCCTTTATCGCATTTTGTTTGCTGCAGTGCAGACTCATATCTTGCGGTTGTTGGGGGAAGGGGTACTGGGGGCATCTCTCTGCATGGTAACAGTTCTTGATGCAGTGTATGTGCGTGCCATTTTTGCATCTGCTGTGATGGTAGAATATTTGATCGCCAGCTTCTTTATTTTTAACCAACAATGGTGTTGCGAAACTCATGGGCCCAAAATATGGGTTCAGTCTTTCATGTCATATGACGCGTGTTTTCATTTGTTTCCCCATTGCATGCCAAACCAGTTTTTCGGCGCTCTGTCCGTTGGGTGATGGTTTCTTCATTGTTTGATAACGTCTCATTCTGTTCAGTCATCTTTTCATCCACACACTCGTTCCCATCTGGGAGGCAACTAAAACAACTGCGTCTTGAAACTGCAGAGTTCAAATACAATGCGGAGAAGGAGCAGAAGAATGAGTGGGACGCGAAGCAGAAAGAACTCACGCGTATTGAGGCGGCCAAGAAGGCAGAAGAGGAAAAAGGTACCGGATACATTGTTTGCTCCTCCAGTGCATTTCTTATTGAAATTGCTTTGTACCCACAATTAATATAAACCATCGACAGCAAAGTCAAGTGATGGTCTCCTTTCTCCAGGAAAAGTGAAAGACGAAAAGAGCGATTCGTTTGCGGAGAAGTTGGCCACACAAGTGATCAAGAATCTTCAGATCAAAGTGTCCAACATCCACATCAGATATGAAGACCGCTTCACGAATCCTGCCAAGCCGTTCTCGATTGGTTTCACTCTCAAGAACCTCGCCTTCCAGGTAAAAGGTCATTTCGCACACTTCTGGTGCTTGTGCATTGAATTGACATAGACACATGTTGTTTCAAACTGGTGCGCGCAGAGATTCGATGGTTTCTTTGTTGCAGACAACTGACGAGCATTGGAAGCCTACTGTGATAAAGGACACTGTCACCATGATCTACAAGGTTCGGTTTATGTTTTCCTTCGTCACAAAATTTTTGATTTCCTCTGGTGTAACAGTTGGTGGTGTGTGGTGGTGAGTGCATTCTCACAGCTGTGTTTCATTTTGTGCAGATGGTCAAAATCGAAAGTTTGGCAGCTTATTGGAATTCCAGCTCGGAGTGTCTTCTTGGAAAACCGCGAGAAGATATCTTCGTAAGTTTACTCGTCTTTGTCCAGTTCCTACAGAGACGGAAAAAATCAGAGCTGTGATCATTTGATTTTATGTTTGGACAATTCTTTTCAGGCATCACTGAAGGACAACATTGCTGCTCCCGGAGTTTTGACAAAGTATCATTACTGTGAGTGCAAAATCATCATTTTGCGTGTGACGATGCAAGTGTTCACCCTGCTGTGCTTCACCAGTTATGTTGCTATCTCGTGCAATTTTCAGTGGTGGAACCCATCAATGCCAACGCCAAACTTCGAATGCATACGAAGCCAGAAAAGGACAACTACGATTTGCCCAAGATCCTCTTGCGCATTGTGTTCGAAGAAATTGCCGTTGCACTGAACAAGAACCAAGTAGGAGATATGCCACAGACAAATCTTTTCAGTTGTAGAATTTGGGCGTGGTCTATTGACCACCAAACGGTTCTTCCTTTCAACTTCCTCTTTGTTATCTTATCTAGTTCCAAGATGTGATGGAAGTATTAGAATCGTTTGAGAGAATGAATCTTGCCGTGAAATACAGAAAATGGAAGCCAGATGTACCGAAGAAAGGACACAGCAAAGAATGGTAAATCGCCGCTGAGAAACCGCGTTACTGTGTGTTATGAAATTCTTTGAAGCAGTACAAGCAACAATCACAACTTCACTTCTGGTTCTCATTGTTCCTGTTTCAGTCAGCGTTGACCCTTTGTGTTTCAAATCTGTTCTTGCAGGTGGCACTTTGCGTACAATTGTATTCTGGAGGAGCGAGTGAAAAGACGACGTCAGATGTGGTCTTGGCAGTTCATATCTCAACACAGGAAGACGTGCAAAGCCTACAGGAATGCGTACAAAACAAAACTCGCGTCCAAAAAGGTGTCTGCTGAAGTTACGAAGACATTGGAGGTGAGCAGGTTGTATGATTACAACCACCCCGAAAGATTTTAGGCCGCGCTGCTGTCAGCAACCGGCCAATAGGAGTCACGCTGCATTGCCGTTTTCGTCGTTGTCATCCCCTCCCAACCAAAAAGATAACAAGACCGGAGCACGTCCTTGTTGCTAGGCCGAGCGCGGCTGCAAGCCGGGAGGGTGCTGCTGGACCCCCCCCCCCCTCTGGGCCAGACCCCTTCCACCCAGGCCAGACCCCCACTCCTGGTCAGGACCCTACCAACATGACCTGATCACGTGACGGGTTTTGGATTGATTTTGTGACACTTTGCCTTTCGCGCTGAGTTTGCGTTTCCTTATTTGTGTTGTGATTCTGTGGAAAATGACGCCCTTGCCCTTGGTTGGTGCAGCAAAATGTCTCGTCAGAGTACATCGCGCCTTTTGTACTTTGTTTAGGATTGTGAGAAGCAGCTGACGGTGCTGAACATTACGCTGCTCAGAAAACAGGCGGAAATGGAAGTGAGTTGTTGTTTTCATTGCTTTGTTCCTCACAGAATATTTGGCTGTTCAGATTCACATCCTTGTCAGTAGTGTGAATTTTGCAGTGCAGTAGTTAGGCAGCGCTTCCTTGCATTGGGAATGATGACTGCTCAAAGAAATATATGTGAGAAAGAAAATGTCGTTTGAGAGTATGAATGTGCGCTGATGTCGCCCCCAAGTGGCTTGCTTCAGCTGCTTGTGTTCAATATTTTAGTTAGCCAAAAAGGGGAAACTGAAACACAAGAAGGTAAAAAGAGCAAGACAACCTTACTTCATAGGTTTAGTTTTGTCAGTAGATTTAGTTTTTATTTCACGCATCTATAGCTACATAGATCTATGTTTTCACATGTAGAATTTAATTTTGATGCTTTGGAAGTTGCTTGTTGCCGAGAACCCAGTTGGTCGTACATTTGCAGGAATTTTCACAAACATCTTTTTATTCTGCATCAGTCCCCAAAATGAGCGAATTCTTTCACGGCCATTTATTCAGCGATATCTGAGAGCCGAATTGGCCACCTCCACAATTAGGCCAACTTGCATTCTAAGATAGGATCATCAACGAAGACAAATATTGTTCTTGTGCAGAAGTCCGTGGCCCGTTTTGCTCGTTGTGTCTGCAGATTTAGTGTGGTGAAACTGATGTGCGAGGAGAGGATGCCTGTTCATGTTGTCTGTTCTGTGTTTCATGCCAGAAAGTTCACGTCAACGCAAAACGAAGAGAGTTGGGTGCTGAATGTGTTGGTCAAATGGGCAGTTGGGATCATCTCGGGCTTGGTTGCATGTGGGCTCTCGTGTAAAGGAAAAACATGCCAACATCACCTTCGAACCTCTGTCAGAAAGAATCACTTTCAGCCGCTCATGCTCTGCACATTACTTTTTTTAGGCAAAGAAAGAAGGCATCCAGAAAGCAAAGGAAGCAGCTGAAAAAGGCTGGTTTGGCGGATGGTTTGGTGGTGGATCAAAGAAGAAAGAAACCGAAGAAAAGAAGGACATAAGTAAGAAGTAGATACATGAGAAACGACGCGTTGACGTTTCGCGTGTCTTAGTTGCTTCGCGTGGGAAGCATTGACGCCAGAATAGTTTGTGCGCCTCTTCTTGGAAAAAATTGACAGAAGTGCAGTGGATTATGTTGAGAATGTTTCTTGAGATTTCTGAGCTTTTCATTTCTCCTTTGCAGCGGAGCAGTTCGAGGAAGCGATGACTCCGGAAGAGAAGGCGAAGATGTACGACGCCATTGGCTACACAGAAGGTCAGGGTGATCCGACGCTCCCGACAGAGGTTTGTATCTCGAAGACGAAACACGGTGGAACACACAGAAGTTTCTTTTGAGCCCACAGTGAAATATTTTTCGCTTTTGACTTATTGCAGTACGAAGCAAATAGCATGACATTTATGCTGAACAACCTGTCCTTGACGCTGAAAGATACTTCGCTTCATGGGTAAGCCTTGTCACAGTGCAAAAAATATCGCAACAAGATGAAATGGTCTTGTTGGCTGAGGGATTTTAACAATAGTCACCTGAATTTTTCTGCACACAGGAATCCCCAGGTTCTTCGACTGCAGTTACGAGACGTATTTTCCACAGTTGGGCAAAGACCAGCAGCGAACGCCATCAAGTAGGTTTACCAATTTGTTGATATTTTTGTGAGAGTGCGCCAATGGCAAAAGCCTCTTTTGTTTGCTCCTGACTGTCAATTCTCACTTTCTCCTGGCTGTTTGCAACAGAGTGTCAGCGAAGGTGGACAACATGGGTATCAACGGAATTCCAGTGCAGGGAGTGGCGCCGTCCCTGCTGACGTCACAGACGGGCGGAGAGGCGGCGCCTCTGCTGAACGCGGCGTTTGAAACGAACCCGATGGACGGTCTGTGTGACCAGCGCGTCAAACTGACGACCAGACCCGTGGAAATCTGCTATGATGCCGTAAGTGCCGTTCTTATTCTTTCACCATGCAAGGAAATTGTGTCTGTAATTCTGCCATGTCTATGTCAAAACACTTTGTTTCTGGTTGCAGAATACAATCAACAATCTGGCGGAATTCTTCAAGCCGCCAGAATCGGTTCACTTGAAACAGTAAGTTGTCTCAAATTGACAAACACGTTGGGCTCCAGCGAATTCAGTTTGTGGGGGGGGGGGGGTCTGTGGACGCATCTCCGTCCAACAAAGGAAAAGGTGAAACTCAATTGCTGGTCCTGTCCGGTTGCACCATGATTTCCCAACTGTTGCTTTTCCAGACTGCAGGCAGCAGCGATGGCCAAGTTTGAAGACCTGAAGGAACAGACAGCGACAGGAATACAACACGCCATAGACGTGCACAAGTACACGGACATCAGCATCGACCTGCAACCCTCGTACATCATCATTCCGCACGGCGGAACAGACAAAGGGTGAGCGCAGCTTTAGTTTGCAGGGTCAGGATGTCTGAGACTTGAGATGTGCTTAATGTGTAACACTGACCTTTTGGATTTTCCAAAATGACTGTGAAATTGGATCCGGTCCGGCACTAAGCTACAGAGGGGATTGGATATAGATTCTTCGCCCTGAGCCTGTGGTCGGTTTGTTTGCATTTCATGAATTAAAATTTCGTGATATGTCGCTCTGTAGGAAGGTGGATCGGCTTGTGATTGATCTGGGAAACCTGAAGATGAACAGTGAGAAGAACCAAGCGGACTCCGTGTCAGAATATCACACAGCGCCCCAGTCAACAACCAGTCTCACTCGCCAGGACTCGCAGCCAGTGAGTATTGTCTTCTTTCTCTTTCATGAGTGACGTAGTTCTATTTTTCACGTTTTCCTTTTGCGCGCAAGGTTTTCTGAAGAATCAAGAAAAAATCTCCATGGCTGTTTTTTGTATGGCTTTTGATTTGAAATGATTTCTTTGGATCTGGGAAAAATGCGTTTGAACTCTTTTTTTCAGTTATCTCTGGACGAAGTGATGAAGAAGGCGTATGAAAAGTACAAGATCAGCCTGACGAGTGTGCAAGTCATGTATGCCAAGTCCGGTGAAGACTGGAAGTCGATGAGAAGCAAGCCGCAGTCTCCGATGCACGTGCTGCAGCCCATGTCGCTGTCGGTGAATTTCAACAAGGCGATTCTACAGGACCACAAGCTGCCGAAGTGAGTTCTGTTACATGAAGGGGTGTGCTTTTGTGAACCTCAAAAGTCGTTGAGGTGCACTTGCTTGAAAAGCCAAGAAGAGAAAGAATTTTCAGTGTCTTAGAGAAATAGCTTTTGTTCACTTGAATGCTTCATTGATGAGAAACGGGCTTTTGTGAATCTGAAAAATATGATTTGATAAATACGAATTTCTTGGTGACGGTATTCTTGTGTTTTGCATGAAAGCGAAACTGATAACGTTCGTTCTGAGCCGCTAAATATTTTGCTTTTTCAGGATCAAAATTGGTGGAGAATTGCCCATACTCTCCATCAACATGTCGGACCACAGACTGCAGGAAATACTCAACCTGGTGCAGAGTATCCCGTTCCCTGAAGGCGCACCGCCGCCGCCTGAAAACGAGTTCGACGCACCCGACATTGAAAACATCCCTCTGGAAATGGTGGCAAACATGAAAGCCCAGCAGGTTTGTACAAAA
>JAAUYG010250190.1_pt1 | contig 10392 bp, 7 predicted proteins | sample 7278091 | NCBI WGS metagenome assembly JAAUYG01 (sample SAMN14350201, study PRJNA611818) | marine sediment metagenome | isolation source: surface marine sediment (0.6m) | place: French Polynesia: Moorea | collected 2018-08
AAAAACTTAGGTCAAAACTTAAGTAGTTACTTACGTTTTGACTTAAGTATGTTTCAGAACTCCACCCCTTCCCCCAAGACATACATGTGTACGCCTGTGCCTGTGTTTTTGAGGAAATGCCTAAATACATTGTATATCCAACACCAAGCTGATGGATCTATTTGATGGATCTATTTGACACTACGACTGTCAATGGTTATCGTTTAGCTAGAGACGCCATGTCTAGTAAATTGTTACATTAATGAAAATAGAAGGCTTGGTGATAATCCCTTGGTCTGGTAAGCGACATAAGAGAATTTTTAAAACCAGTATTTGAAGATAATTTAGTAAACGACTCCCACATCTTTCGCAGCCAATGGACCTTATATACAGCTGGCTTAGTAGTAGTAGTAGTAGTACTAGTAGTGGTAGTAGTAGTAGTAGTAGTAGTAGTAGTAGTAGTAATAGTGGTAGTAGTAGTAGTAGTAGTAGTAATAGTAGTAGTAGTAAAGGAGCGCAAAGAAAATTATGGTGATTAAGTGTCAGTAGTAAGAGATAAAACACTATTTAATAATATATAAAAGCAAGCAAAATAACAAAACGAGGGACAGAAAGAAGTTGCTCCTATTCTTTATGAGCCTCAGTGAGTCATACTTGTCTTCTTTCTATTGCCCAGTGTGGTACGGATGGTGAGAATCCTTGTAAAGACTGGCGTCCAGTGGTAGCCGGTATGGGAGTCAGCGGCTGGCAGCTGGCTTGCGTCATCCAAACCCCTCTCCTTCTCCAGCCCAGCTTCAGCACCTATACCATGAAGCTGCTCATGGTGTTCCAGAGGCGGCTGGTACACGGCTATGCCAAGCTGAAACAGGAGAAGCTGGCAGCAAGACAGCATCAGGAGATCACCAGAGCTGATTATCTAAGACTACGAGGACCTGGAGGCAAGGGCAGTGAAGGCTTCTTTGGAACACTTAAAGGCGGTTCACATGGTGAGGCGTATTTCCACAGCCTCCAGAAACGCGCGGAGGCTGAATCTGAGGCCGATTCAGAGAACCACAGAAATGGCAGCAGTGATAAGGATTTTACAATGTCTGCAGCTCCCCCAAGGATGTCGGTGAGCACCCCAACGTCCCCCATTTTGGAGCGGCACCAAAACCAGGTTGATACCGAAAGTGTACTTGATGGCTCTCTAAAACGCGAAATGGGCCTGAGCGAATCAATGAGTTCCCTTGCCGTGAACGGTAGCCACTCTTCGGACCTGGAGGAAATTGATATCCCCGTCGAACACACGTCGTTTGGTACAGTTTCTTCTGTTCCAAACGAAAGCACATCATCCACGGTTCAGACGGAGTCTGGAGACACCACATCTTCCACCCGGGACGACTCGTTGGGTACAACGTCTATTAGTCCCATCTCGGATAGCACGGTGTCAGTTATTCAGCAAGAATATGTTCTACAGTCACCAAGATCGTCCTCGGCGTCTACCGTAGCCGACGCCAGTGCAGGTAGCGACGTCAGGGCTGGTGTCAACTACTACGTGGGTAGCCATGGGATCCAGCGCCTTAGACAGGCACCTATACAGCGACAGCAGGCCATGGAGAATAATGATAATGATCCAGAAACAGTCAGGATTCCAACATATCTCCAGAACGGACCTGTAGCCAGACCGAGGCAGGTGGCAGGGGTGGCACCCAGAGTTCAACCACCACAGCGTGTACCACAAGCAGACGAAAGACAGCTGAACTCTAGGGCTAACCCTGGTCGAGGTGACCCAGACCACCCTGCTAACGTAGAGTTGCTAGAAGCAGGTAAACGAAAAACAGATTCTACAGAAGCTAAGCCTCGGAGACCCAGTGTAGGGACAGAAAAAAGTGGCGCGTCCACAAGCAAGGTATTTAGACCTATCCAAAGAAGCCTACGACCACCAAAGCTTTTAACGTTCCCTTCTATTGCAACTAAAACTGATTCCGCTGGGAGTCTTCACAAAACTGACACACAGGAAGAGCTACCCCCGCGTCCAGTTCCAACTAGCTCTTGCGATCAGACACGAATGGGTAGAATACACCATGCAACCGTGTTAGATCCAGCAGAAGTTACAAAAAGACTCGAAGCCATAGAGCAAAGCAGGGGTTCTCCCGAACCCACATTAAAGCCCTTTTCTACTGACCAGTCTTCTTCTTCCAGAAGCTCGGTCAGGGCTCTGACTCCACCAAAATCCCCCAGTGACCCTTCCGCAGCAGCCGGGCGGGGAAGGTCAGCTTTCCGGCAGTGCAGTCCAAGTGGTACACCCGCGAAACAGAGTCGCTCGAGCTCTGTACCGAGTGAAAACCGCCTGAAAACCGAATCCGACGCTTTATCAGAATTAATCCAGAATTTGACAAACCAAACTGCTAAGGAATATCCAAGTTTCAAACCTAAAGCGCCGGACGAGACTCAGACTGATGGAATGATGAGTCTATCCGGGTCTAAACATATATCATCTAATCCTGAATTAACCAGGAATCCTACCACCCAGTATCTTCCGGTCCCAACCCAGTGTCCAACATGTCCACAAGAAAGAGGTCACACACCTGTTCGGCCAAGTCCCACACAGGATCCCTACATGCAATTTGACAGGGATGAGACCGAGCTGTCGAGTCCAATCCAGAGGTTTTGTATCCGGAGAGATTCGGCTTCGTGGTCGAGCCACGTGGTGGATCTGTTCCTGACAGAGGATGTTGGCAGTGACAAGCGGGGTGTCCAGGCTCCCGCTGCACCAATAGTGCAGCAGGACTTCAACAACCAGAACGTGAACAGTCCACACGTTATACAGCAGCCAAGCCCGTCTGACCGACCCCCTGCTTACCCAAAGACATGAGGGAATTGTAAAGCATTCGGCATTATTTTTACTTCTTATAACACATCAAAATGGAATTTATCACTGCACCACGATATGCATATATTGCTCATGTAACAGAGATAGTTGACTTGTTAGGTGTTGTATTTGTAAATGGGGGGGGGGGGGGGGGGCTGGACCTCGGCAAAAATTAGGTTTCGAAACTCACAATGTCATAGATATTTACTCGGGCTTGCGTGATTAATCCGTTTTTATCCTAAAGAATCCCATATGCTGATACATTGGTATCGAATATACTTGTAGCACATTGACTATGATAGCGGTGTAAATCGTTTGGATCGTAATTATTGAAATAGGGAGTATTTGGCGCCCCAAATTCGCAGTATGAATAATCGGTTTCATTCGGAAGCCAAACTTACATACGTTGGTCATATGACTACACTTTAGCCAATTATATTGCGAAAATTAAAAGCTCCGCCAATCGTGAGTTGCCCCTGTTTTCGCGCCTTTACCCTTCTTTCGGGTAAATTTCCCGCCAAAGGTTTAAAATACTCCCTATTCTGTCAGTGGTATAGTGTGCAAATTGGGCATGTGCTGAAACTGCTGGGGCTACTACTTTCTTTGTAAATATTCGGTAATGAAAGCGCTTATTTCACTCGAACACATATTGGAATTGGTGTATTGCAGCAAACGATATCCCTTCATGCTGTTAATTTCGATGAATAAAAGCGTGCAATAATCGTTGGCGGACATTTTATTATTACACAAATTCCCTCATAAATGTTGGAAGCTAATTCAGACAAATTATTCATGATGTAAAGGTTTGTTAACAAGAAGAAACTACCCCAGTGTCCAACATGCATGTGTAACTTTTTCTTTAAATTAGATATAGTAGTGGAATTCTGTAGTAGAGATAGTCTAATAAATTATTGTTATAGTCGGTTGTTGAAGTGGTACATGGTAAACGTTAATCATACTAATCAGTTATGAGTGCTTGCGTTTTTAAGTTTTAGGATTTGTTCCATTCCACCAGGATTTTGCGTTGGCTATTTTCTGAACACTGCTAGTAAGGTTTTGTATTGGGGATTTTAAGTACTTCATTGCCATTAACTTCAACACACTAATAAGCCAAGCATTAGTGAGAATTCTCTATATATTTTTCGTTCACTTTTGTGTCAAGTTAAAGTATGTAATGAAATAGCGATCACTGAAAAATGACCTCAAAACTAATCAGCACTTTACACATGCTTAAAATTGGACCCTATATGGAGATCATTGTCCTTTAGCCACAATCTTTATCTTGCGAATGGCTGTCTTTCAGAAGGTGGAAGCTTAGTTTAGAAACTTTCTCGGCCGATGGGAAAGCAGTTCTCTCAAAGTTACTAACAAGTTACAAACTAAAAATCGAGTTACCGACGAGGACGGCGACGAACGACGACGGATGACGACAGACGACTGACGCCCGCGTTGTAGCAACAGGTCTGCTGACACAGTCAAGCAAGAGCTAAAATTTCAAATATAATCCGGGCGTATATAGACCAGGGCAACCAACAACTGAGATTTGAAAGAAATCTGTGTAATCGGTTCAGAAAAACAGATACCACCAGACGAACGAACGACGGAGGAATTTTAATTTCATGAGGTTCCTCTGACACGGCCAGGCAAAGTCAAAATATAATGATCGGGAAAATGGCGAATAGGTAACTTCGACAAAAATTGCGGACTATAGACGACGACAGACGATACACCACGACATCAGCTCTGTTGACAGGCATGTGATACGAAACACCAGATACAGATACGAGATACCAGATACAAATACGAGAATATAAGTCAGCAGTATATTGTATATTGTCAAGCAAACTAAGGAGAAAAACAAAAATTAATGTTCATCATCAACCACATCAAACTAAAACAATTATCGCACTTCTCTTCTTCCGAATTTGTAAATTTGCACCATACCGTATCTAGATCGGATAGGAGTAGCTATTCGCTAGATTTGCTCATGACAACTCAAGTAACGGTCTCATCAAGACTTATTTGCTGGGTCATAAAACAGTTGGTGTTGCTTTGTTTTTCAAATTTTAGATATATGAGGCAAACGATGACACAGTTGGAACAAATGAATAATCTTAGCCTTAGCATGAATAATGCACTTTCTTAACCTGACAGCAACATAAATGGTAAACAGAGGAGTAGTTAAGTCAAGCCATTCATATTTATTAATGAGTTCATATTTAAGTCATCCTTACTGTCTAGTAGTGTGACAGTACAACTATTTTATTAACTTTGAATAAAATTCATATATTTCCTGCCGTTCCGTATCGTTTAAAAAGCGAAGAAAGCAAGAATTTAAGATATGTGCGCATAGTATGCTCTAACGCAAAGGTCCATGGAACAATGTTTCAAGTAAGAAATATTGGCCATCTCGCCTGCCATACCGGGGTACTCCCCACTCCAACTAGCGAAGCACCGCCCTGGGCTAAAAGCCAGCCAAATTGCTGGTCACATAGTTGATGCGCTGATGAACCAGTGTAATCAACGTCCTTGGTGACCTGTAATCTGTCCCGTTCAAACCTGATGCACTATTATTTTGCTATGTCACGTATAGATGCTGGTCGATAGAGCGTTTTGGCAACTGCCTTTCGGTGTTCAAAGAGGCTCGGTATTTAGCTTAAAGGACTTCGTAACTATCTGGTATGTGCATTGTATATGGTATCTAGATCTTGTATCTCATATCATGTTTTACCATATGCCCCGTTGACACAGACAAGCAGAGCTAAATACGGCATTCATTTGAATCCATATGGTTTTCTGAACAAGCCTGTCGGTTTATATTTACCCCAATACCGTGAAACTTGTAACGTGTAACTATGTATATTAAGACCCTAGGGACCAACAAAATATGTCCTTACACAAGGCGGTCTTATAGGCAGGTTCAGTAATATGGAACTATATACCCCTGGGGACATTTAGAATCTGGTCTTTGTAAGCAGGTTGTCTTTATATACAGGTGTTCTTCAGAGTAGTTTTGACTGTATTGGTATGTTGGCCATGACGCTCGAAAGATTGCAACCAACCCTGTGGAGAAAATATTGCAATATGCACTTAGGCCTTTGGATACAAGGCAGATGGATGGCAGACAAGTGCATGTGTGTACCCTGCATCTGATACTCTGTCAGTCATCGTTAGACACGCATTCCGGTGACACCGCATGCTAAAGATTCGTCATCAGACAAAATTAAAATTAGAAGCCGCCTGAGGATATCGATGTAAGGGTATTTATAGAATTCAGCTCCCTGAGCATTGTATTTATAAGATGTCGCGACGTTCATAAACGCTACCCAGTAAGAAATTAGGTAACACTTGATAGCGCCATAGACATCGTATGACAGACCCAAAAATAATTTATTTATGACATATTGCGCGAATACTCGGGCATTTACGGGAGCTCTAAGCAAATGAAAATCAAAGTTTAGCAGACAGTATAAATTATGATAGAGGAAATAATTACCGAGGGATAGACATGGCCTAGCAGACGAAGCCCTCCCCCCCCCCCCACACACACACGCGCGCGCACACACTTCCACAATTACTTGCCGACACCGCCAATTACCAACCCTTTTCAGATTCAGCCTGCGACGGTCTTCAAATTCCAGAAAAACTCTAGAAAATAACACACTGTGACGTTACCTGATAGATTAAATACCGTGAGATACGTTTTATGTAACATTAACAACTCCCCAACATCTTCAGCGCACCGTTGCAGTTACACCCATCTGCTTATTCCATTGTTTGTATAAAGTCCTCAATCAAAGTGCACGATTTCGGCGCCAACAATAATTACACAAGTAAATTACACAAAGCCAGGTGGGTTGCACGCATAGATGGAGTGGATATTCTGCGCAGAACCAGTCAGTCATGAATTTATGCGACAAACTTTATCATAGTGATATTAATATGAATAAGTCCATAACAGGGAACATGAATGAATCTGTCTATATGAACGAGTCTATATTAGTCACTGTGAGCGAATCGCACAATATCACCAGCGACCCAAGCAAGCTCGCGTTCTGGATAGGGTGTGGCCGAGTGCTCCACCTAATAATCTCCATAGGCGGGTTCATGGCGAATTCCATTGTCGTTGCCTGTGTCCTGCGTCCAGTGGTTAAGAGAACACCAACAAACATTTGCTTCGCTAACATAGCCGCCCGGGCATAGCCGGTGCTGACCTGCTTGTCGCCGCCTCGGTAAACGTACTTGTATTCTTTGAAGTTTGGGCTCCTGACGATCCTTCGTACCCGAGATGGACTTGCCTGGGGTCACTCACCTTCAGCGACTTCAGTATAATGGGCTCCATCTTGGCCGTCTTGGTCATCTCTCTAAAGAGATGGGGAGAGTTTGGTTCTTGGAGCAGCTTCCGTAAACTGAGTAGAATGCGAGGAACCTTGTCCATGATCGGAACCGCCTGGGGATGCTCAGCCGTACTCTCTGCCTCGATCATGTTCTCGGGAAAATCGGGCAATTTTCCGAGGTGTACTTTCACCTCCTACACCAAACGCTCACACAGCAAATCACTTCGGGTGGCCGAACTGTTTGTTGTAGCGGCCTGTGTCTTTTTTTGCTTTAAACTGCTACACTACACCACGAAAGCCGGGCGCAAAACCGACATTTTGAAACATGCCCGTCAGACTGAACTTCGCCTCCAGAAAACCATCGCAGTTATCGTCGCCGTTCTCGCGTCGGTGTGGTTAACGTGTTTCTGCCTTTATTGGATACGTCAACTTTTTGAAGACACACCAGAAGTTCAGGACCTAATTCAGGTTTGGGGCAATGTCCTGGTGCAGCTGAATTCGTTCGTAAACCCCTTCATCTACACATGGAGATCGAAAGCTTTCAGGACAGCCACCGTTGCCCTATTTCCACGCCGGGAGACACTGCCGTGCTGGCGAGTCAACTCCGAACCAGCAATGGAGCTGGGATGCCGATAAAGACACATCCCAAAACCAAAATGGCTTTAGACAATTAAAGGTTGATACAACTTCTTCATTTTCGGTCCATGCCTGAAGGTTACCGAATTACAACAAAATAGAGTATGCATGTACACAGATCCTAAACAGCCGTATCAGCGAGTAAGTTGCATGATTATGTGGACCGACGTCACGTTGTGTTCATGACGATAAGACGATATCATGATATAGACAACCCAGTTCGCTCAGCTTTGATCAATAGACCGGGAACCAGCCAAGCAACCTAGAGGTTACTGTACATTGAGAAATGTGCTCCCTGGCAAATCGCTCACAATCAAGATCAGACATGGTTCAGTCTCACTGTCATGCTCACCAAAGTCACCAATCACCAAAAATGGGCATAAATACACCGAAATAACGCTGAAGTGATTTCATTTCGTTTCGTAATTTCGTTCCGTTATAAATATTAGCGAAAACCTTTCCTCGAGCACCATCTACATGTACTGACAGAAATCTGTGCCGATGTTCCACCGTTGTACAGTACAGTGGAGCCTGAGGAAACATATGTGCACGTACTTACATCTCGTGTAGCCTTTGTAACTGCTAAACGTGTACAGTTTGTCTGCACTACTGGTCTGTTACCTTGTTTTTGTTGTATTATTCAAGATACGAGCAAACGATATACAAAGAAGAATTTGAAAGACATTCTTAAGGGTGTGGAAATTTGCCTTTGGTCTAATGTACTCCATGCGGTGTATAAATGAGTTATGTGACATTAGATTTTCCATTACTAAGGGCTAAATGCATTTGTGCTTATACTGAATTTCTGTATCATTATAGTTGTAACAATTGTACGTTTAACGTGTCAATAAATTTAATATTACCTATCAAAAGAACTGACGCTATATCTTTCTTTGCTAGCGCAACATTAAATAGCTTTGTATCATTATACAGTTGGCTCCATTCTAGGCGACACCCCCCTCAAAAAAAGAAAACAAACAAACAAAAAACATGCTTTGTTAGCGTAAAGTACAGATACATTATAGAGCACGTCACAGATCAGATATATATGCAATATTGGAACAGGTTTGAACAGTCTCGGAGATATTTCCCGCACGGACAACAGGTGGACGACAGTTTACAGTTTCACATCTCTTGATATAAAGTATTACAGCAATGGCAGTCGAGTTAATAGCCACAAAATGCACTGGAATGGTAGCCGAGTTAATACCCCGGGGTTAATACCCACACATAACCATACAATGTTTCGCTGGACGGGCGAGATAAGGGACGAGCATATGCGATGGTGCAAATGTTGCACACACAGACACACCTTCCCAGATGTGTATTTGTGTGGGTAATAACTTAAAGAATTAAATACATACACTTACACCCACAGAAGGTGTGAGTGTGTGTCGAATGAATTACATACACACACACCTATACCCAGAGAAGTAAATGTGCGTTGAATTAGAATCCAATACACTTACACCTACAACACCCAAAGGTGTGAGTGTGTGTCGAATGAATTACACACACACCTTAAATTCGACACACACTTACGCCGTTTTTGTCCGTCGGGTGCCTTATCTCCGAACTGATTACACAGATCTCTTTTAAGTTTTCGTTGTTGGTTGCCGTGGTCAATACGCCCGGACTATATTTGAAGTTTTAGCTCTGATTGACTGTGTCGGCACACCTATTGCTGTAACGTGGGCGTCCATCGTCCGTCGTCGTCCGTAAACTCGATTTCATGTAATCTATGAACAGTGAAGCAAATTATCGCCAAATGTTGTAGAAAGGTATTCATTTGCCACATCTACAGACCATTTTACTTTATCTTTGGCGTTTAATTTTTTAACGTTTATTTTTTAGCAGTCCATAAACCAGTGCTGCAATGAAACTATTGTTGAGTGTTCCTTGTGCGTACCTCCGCAAACATTACTTGTTAGATTTTAGAAATTTTGACTCTCATAAAAACAAGGAACCGTATTGGGACAGAATTTTTCAAAATCCCACTTCAATTTTACAGTTGTGATTCCTTTTCAACCAACGCTACATAACATTCCTAAAAAAAGTTGCTTCTTGGAATTTCGAAATTTCAAATATTATTTTAATTTTTAAAAACGATTTGAAAATTTACATTGTAGCCAATAGGAAAATGAAAAAGATGCCCATGTGCCTTGACGATCTGCTTGACACCCATGACAACAGCAGTAGCTAGGTACCTTGTCATGAGTGACAAATGAAAGCATTACACAAATGTACCATACTACTATGAACAGTAAAAGGTCAAAGGTTACTACTCATAGTGCTTTTAGCATCACCGATTCCCAAACATCATTCCATTTCACTTTAATTATGACCATCCGACAAGCGCACCGAATGACCAAAAGTGACATTGAACACTAAGACGTCAAATATATCCGATATATGTCCTACGAGTACCCACCGAGTCACAAATTCGCTTTCCGTTTTGATACCCATAGATATCCCATATGTCCCTGTCCGGTGGCCGAATGGTTAGAGCGCCGGGCAGAGTGACATGTATGCCCCCGTGGAGCGGGTTCGAAACCCGTCACGGTCTAATGCCCACGAGATATCAAAGTT
>JAAUYG010250328.1_pt1 | contig 10392 bp, 17 predicted proteins | sample 7278091 | NCBI WGS metagenome assembly JAAUYG01 (sample SAMN14350201, study PRJNA611818) | marine sediment metagenome | isolation source: surface marine sediment (0.6m) | place: French Polynesia: Moorea | collected 2018-08
AGGTCAGCCAGTGTGTGTGTGGGGGGGGGGGTCAGCCCGGTGGGGGCAGCAGTGTGGGGGGGGGGGTGGTGGGGGGGGGGGGCCTGAATGACGACAAAGACGACGCACACGTGACTCCATAAGGCCGTCCCGACTTCGTTGCGCTCGGCCTAAAAGAATGCAAAAAGATACCTCGTACTGCAGTACTCTTTCATAAAGCTGTGGTGTTTGTTCAATGAAAAGCTTCATGTCATCCACCAACTGTAAAACAAAACAAAGTCACACACACACACAATCGCAGAGATATTCCTACACAGCACAGCAATAAAGGATTCGCTGTGAAACATTCGTCAAAGCAAACCTTATTGTTCGCGGATGGAAAATATGTTGCCATGGAAAGACACTGCGGGTTCGTTTGCTTGGTTTCCGGCGAGGCTGTTAGTTCACTGGGTGTGACGTCTGCGTTTTCCGCTGAGTCCACTTGTGCTGACGTCATCCTTTCTTCCAGCAAATCTACTGACGATCCACTGCAAAAAGAAACTCTTGCTTCATCCAAACAACCGAAGTCTTGTCGCCGACTCATCGTTAAGGCCTCATCCACATTGGAAGCAACACGCGACGCGAACAAAATGGGTCCTGTCCCATTTGTGCGTGCGAGTTGCGTCACGCGTGCAGTGTAGATACCACTGTTGTCACCAATGGAAAATCAACTTCGCCTTGCGTGACGCTTTTGGTCAGATCATGTCTGGCCCTGGTGGGGGTCTGGCCCAGAGTGAGTGTGGGAGGGGGGTTCATGACAACAATGACAACGACGGCAGGAGTCCACGGAGCCGTCCAGAGTAAAATCGACTCCTTGACTGTTCTTGTTCTTGAAACCCTCAGCTACTCTGCCGTTCTTTCTTACCTCGTGTCCAGTTGTCCAGTATCTGAATCACTGGAATCACAATCCCTTCTGTGGTTCGGTCGTTGCTTCTGCTTCCACCGTTTTTCTGGTTTGTTTTTCTTCCCGTCCTTGTCTGGAGATTCTGAGGCTTCACCTTAACATCAAGTGATGCTGTGTTTGAGGGCATTCGCGCAATGTACAAAGTGGTGCAAGGATGTCGCAATCGACAAACAAGGTCGCTTGTCAGCATGGAAGCTGCATGCATGTTAGTGAGTTCTTTTTTGCCACAAGGTGCAGAACTGACCACAATGGGGGCAGCCATGTTTGCCAATTGCCTCGGCAAGGAGTATGTTTGGGGAGCATTGGTGTCCTAGAGGGGAGGGAGTGTTCCTCCTTCGCACCTATGCCAGATGATGACAATGACAATGATGGCAACACTGCCACCAAAACTCAGATAAGCCGCTCTCGCTCGCTGCGCGGCGCGTGCGGATTAAAACAGCAAAGTGGTCAACCTGATTGCATGGCTGACAAGCCCGCGTCTCCAACACAACTTGTGTCAAAGTCAGAATCTGTTTCATCTGCAACAAAAAAAAATCCTGTTTATGCAAAACGATTTCCTTGGCGTTCGAAACGGCATACGAGTTGAAACTGGTCAGCTGTGCTCATGCCACACAAACATGCCGTGTGGTTTTTCGACTGTTCTCACCACGCTGCGTTACTGATGGGACAGACGTAGAGAACACCCCAACTTGTGTTTGCAAAAACATGTCAGTTTCACGACATATTTTTGGCTCTATGAAGGCGCCCGTTTCACGGCCTAAACACTCACACTGATGCGTTCCTTCGTGAATCTTCTTCAGCGTCTCTATCATGCGCTTTTTCGGCAGCGCGCGGACTCCGTACTTCTTCAAATTGCGCTGAAACCAAACACACCAAAATGAAATAAAACTCATTGATTCAACTCAACACTGCACTTTCAACAGACGTGCGAAGGTCTGGGACAGTCGACGAACCTTGAGGTCTGGTGTGTTCATGTCATCGTACGGCGGCATGGGAGTGAACGGGGAGGGAGGAACCCAGGCGCTCAGTGGTTTCTTCTTGTGAGCAGCAGGTGTTTTCGGCGTTTTCTGCGGGAACAAAAACGTTTCATTACACATGTCAAAGTGGATTAATTTTGGAACAACAGCTTGCGGTCTCGAACTTTTCTCTTTTCTGATATCAAACAAGGATCCGTTTTTCTTATCTCCGCTTGTGCATCGAACGAGTACATGTTGATCAAAGATGCCACATTGTTTCACCATTTTTGGTTCATTTTCATTGTTCCACAGGACGCTGTCATCCAGAATCGCCCTGACATCCACATCTACATCAGTCGGTGGATTCCGCCCCGTAATATCGCCCGCCATCTCGCCTGACTGTGTTCTTTGTTTGCTCTTTGGTGTCTTGAACAGAAAGAACAAGTAAGCAGAGGAGGGACAAGTCATACATTTAGAAGAGTACACTTTGTCGGGGGGGGGGCGAGTTCATCGTTCAGAAAACTCCGGAAATTTTTCAAAGAAAGATCGCAATGCACAGTTCTGCGCTCTGACATTACCTTGAAGACAGTGTCTCGATGCGGGATGGGGGACAACAGGTGCTCCTGCTCGTCAACATCGTCCATCATCAGAACTCCATCCCCATCGGGCCACCCGTCCACATCCCACTATAACATCGACCAGAATCTTAGCCAAGACAAACATTTTCTTGTCAAATTGATTCAACATCAAAACAAATCACGGCCTAACACGATATTCTTGGACAAAAACCTCCGCAACCACTGGACTGTACTTACAGGCTCATTTCTATCCTGCTCATCAGGCGGCTCTTCCTGGGTGAGATCAACCACATCATCATCGCCGCCCAGAACTACAGGCTCAGAAGTCGGTGGTGTGGAACTTTCTTCAAGTTGGGCACCCGTACGCTCTGAAGTCGGATCTGTCTCGTTGCAACTGTCCAAGTTCAAACCTGAAAAAGACCATCCAGTGTTTTCCCACTTTTCTCCCTCATGTCTTTACCAGTAATTTCTTTGTGAAGATTCAATTTCCGTGCTTCCTTCTGGTCATCCCAGTTAACCGATCAACGTTCATCAGATACCATTCTCAGATGGAAGGTTTCCCGTCAAAGACAGCAGAAATGTAAGCATTTGTGACAGCAAACAACAGAAAACGACACCTGTTGAATGGGACTTCTTTGAAGCAGCGAACAGGTCACTTTTATCGCAGACTGGGTTGGTTTCGTCTGTCGATACTATGGAACCCAGGGTGTCACGTGAACCACTGATCCGAGAGAACACTGGCGAATGTGCAGCATCGGAACCGGAAAGATCATCATCTGGTTCGTCTTGAACTGGAGAATTCATTTTTCCCACGCCAAAAGTTTCATTCCGTTGAATTACTTCTTTATCTTTCGCGCGTAAAGTTCTGCTCACTGGCCACCTCTTTTTGGAACCAGATCCTTGTGTTTCTGTGTGACGTGGTTGTCTGCGCTTGAAGTTGTACGTTTTCTTGAGTTTTCGAGATACTGGCGTCCCCGAATGTTCACGCACCCAATGCGGTTTAACACCGCTCTCCTCACCACTGGTTGTTTGTAATTTTTCCTTGTCTCTCACTGAAGTTACTTCGGGCGGACTAGGTTCAAAATTTGTCTGCTTTTGATCGGTCTGATTTGCTTCACTGCGGCGTCCTTCAAAATCCACTGCTCTGTTCGCACGGACAAATTGGCTGACGAACACTGGTGAGGGTGAACGAGATGGAGGAGACTTGGACGGACTGCGAGACTTCACTTTTTCACTCACGTCCTCGTCACTGACCAAGATCAGGTCATCATCACTATCCGAGTGGAAATATTTTCCTTCTTTCATTCCACTTTTGATTTCAGTCGCTTCTCCCGGTTTTCCAGTTTCACTTTCCTCTCCGTCACGAGATTCAGGAATGTTCTCACAAGAAGCAGTCAAACCAGCAGCTTGATTGTTGTCAAAGTGTTTTGTTCCTTTGTCTTTTCCATCAGTGTCAGATTCAGCATCAGTCATGCTAACAGTGTCACTGTCGTAGCTGCTTACACAGGGAACATTCACTGTTCTTTTGGATTTCGCTGTCTTCAGGTTCTGGTTGATCTCATTTTCATCTCCGTTCGCAAACTGCAGTGTTCCGGTGACGTCATATGACACATCCATACCATGATTGGCTGTGACGTATGATGCGTCGAACAAATCGGGTGTGACGCGATCAGCGGTGGAGTACGCTCGCGAGGTAACTGGCGTCTCGTAAGAGGAGAAGCTCAGCGAGCAGCGCGCACTGTCCCTCATGACGCGTCTGTCCCGCGGACTCACACGGACGCTCGTCGCTGTCTTACATGGAGTACACTTGTTGCACAACGTCACAGAACAATTCACGATTTCTGGCCACTTCAACTGAGCTGCATGGTAAAAGTCTCGGTGCATGACGACGACCCTTTCACCACTTGAGTCACTGTCCACGATCTTGTACTTGCTGGGAGTGCACCTGCTACATATTTCTACAGAACAGGGCACAGTGCTAGGCAGACTGCCCGAGCTATCTCCTACAGTTTCCTTTCCTTTTTCTGCTTTGTACTTTTTCGCGGAAAGGCATCTTTCGACAGAACAAGGTGCAGTCGAAAACTGGCTACTTCCAGTTGCATTCTCGAGTTCTCCTTCCTCAGTTTCACAGAAATCATGTTCACTGCTATGGTCCTCTTCGACAGTCTCTGTGATGTTGTCATTAGTTTCCAGTTGGACATCAAGAGATATGGTTTCTGCTTCTGACTCAGTCAGAAACAAGTCCAGTTGATCTTCAGCGGAAGCATCAAGCTCTTCCTGGTTCTGGAGAAAGTCCGCATTGGTTGAGTGCACGTCTGACTTGGAAAAAGATTTTCCTCCGTCCAGCTGTTGACAGCCTTCTTCATCTAAACACGATAAAAACAAAACTCGCACAACCATCAAACGACAAAAGCAAAACAAACAAAAAAAAAACAAATACAAATAAACACACAACAAAAAGAACATTTTAACACATCCAACAATGAATGAAAAACACGAAGATATCCTGTTTCGTAGACATTTTGCGCTCGACACTGGTAAGCTTACCGCTGTTCGACTCTTGGTCAGTATGATCGGCCCCTTGTCCGGTGGATCTCTGACTTGCCATGTACTGATACACAGCCTCTATCTCCTTTCGCTCCTGATCCTCGATGCTTTTCTCCTCGTTACTCTTCGCCTCATCTTCATCTGAACTGTCTTCCTCATCACTGCCCCACACCTACAACACGTTCCGTTCGTACAACAACTGAGATCAACCGTTCTCTCCAGAAAAGCGCGATTGGTAACTTCCTTTCACGAAACATTTTCCCCGTTCTTGCTTGTCAACCAAGGCCTTTCTGCACCTCGGGCATTATCAGCTGAAATCTTGTGTCACAAAAGATGCGGCACTCCCCCTTCAGCGGCTTCTTGAATCAGGTTTGTCCCTCCTCGAAGAACTTGCACAGAACAACTATACCTCTTTGAGCAGATTCTGTAGGTCACGTGGGCTGTGCAGGGCCGCAACACTTTCCTCATTGTCTGTCCAACTTACCATGGACACCACATCAGTGCAAATGTTGGCCAATTCCTTCATCCCAAGCCTGAGGGGAAAGAAATGACACATTTTCAAAACTGCGTGCACAGATTTGAAACAAGGAACTTTCACCAGCGCTGAGGCAATGCTGCCTCATGTGGATACTACATGAGTATCATTTGAATGACAGCTGGCGGGGAGAGGGTTCCCGTCCAGGAAATACCAGTTCCCCCAGGGTTGGGAGGGGGAAGGGAATTGATCTCCCATGAAAACTGATCTCCAAGGGTTGATCTCCCCTGCCCTAAGGAGGGGGAGATCAATTCATCCCTTGGAGATCCATTTCCATGCTTCGCATGGGAGAAATGATGATGACAACAGCGACGACGACAATATGACTCAACAAGAAGGCCCTAGCTGAAGCACCTCTGCCAACAAACGGTTTTTTTTCAGCAGCACTTGGCAACCAAACTGAAGACCACGAAAGAGAAGACAATCTCGTGGTCACTTTGCTTCAATACACTGACAAATTGAAAGCATGATGAGCTCTCAAAACTTTGTTGAATGACACAACAAACCATAAGTCTCTTGTAAATGTTGCGACTGCGTTACCTTGCTGCTATTGTTCCCAGCTCCTGGGCGATCCGAGACGTGGGTGCTCTGTCGTTAACGTAGATAAACCTGAGCAGGCCGAGCACCGCTTCTTTTCCAAACAGCCTCAAGTCTATCTCATCTGTGCCGATCAAAATCTGCGGAGAGAAAAGCCAAAAGTATGGGAGTGATGTTTGAAACGTCAAGCCGACACAGGTATGTTTCTCCAAGGCTGCTTCGGCTTTTAACTGGGGCGGCCGAAAAAAGCCAGTCTGCGCATTGTTACCTTTGCAAGACCAGAACAGCGAACAGACACGATAACTTTGTGCGCGTAAACATCTCCATCTCTCGTGTGCAGCACCAGGTCACTGTGAAGTCTGTTGTTTACCATCCCCTCTAGCCCAACCACCAGACTTTCCACGAATGCTTTGCTCGTCTCGTCCTTACTTTCCTGGGGAAAGAAATCACTATGATGCGATACATCCAATCAAAAGATGAGAACAGAAAACAGTTGTCTCAAGTCTCAACAATGTCAGGGAATGCATTTGTGACTCCATTCTCTTCAGTTCACTGTTACCTGGTCGTCAGGCGACAAAATGAAGCCGGTGGCATTCAGGTCAGGTTCCCGTGACAATCTGGAACGCGAGCGCATCTGAGTCGAGAACGAGTGCGCATGCGTTGCGTCGGTGTCCAATCCAGCTGGACCTTCATCCATCTCCGCCAATAGCAGCGCTGTTTGGGTCGAGGCAACTATCGTTGTATTACTCAAGTCCAAGTTACCAGCACCCTGAAAAAATCAGAATAAAGTGCACACAAAGTTCATTGCAGGAAGGTGCCACATGGCTCCAAGGAACTGAAGACTATTTTCCTGACCTGATTTGGTTTGAACGCATTCTGAGTGGAACTGTTGTCTGCCCTGTTGGGAAGAGGCCTGAGACCCCGACGAATCTTGCTGCCACACACAACGTCGCAGACACTCAGAGGAGGCATCAGCTGCTCCACGTAGAAATCAGGCCTCGCGCAGTTGCAACCAACCGACTTCTGCCACAACGACGCGTCCTGCGCCAAAAGATGAGAGTGGCTTTGCTCAAACACTTTCCAGAATTTTGTGCCACACGAGCATTAAAAAGCTTTGTTCCCACTTCCCGCACAACAAGGTGAAAATAAACGCGGCGAATGGTTTGAACGATAGGCGAAAGAAATTCACTGGGTCTCGCCCAAGCCAGCATAGCCCATGCGTCAAGTGCGTGAGACTCAAATCTTTGGCGTGAGCAACATCCACGAACACTCACTGACTTCAACACGAACCTGCGCTGTGTGAACAGTGCTGGTTGGCAGTGCCTCGCACTTTTCGTCTTGCTGGTCGGTGCTCGAGGGAAGCAGAAGCGCCGTGACTTTCTCGGACAGTCTGCGCGCCACGTCCTCCTCATCTGCCGCCAACAGCGCCGGGGTCGGCTTCACCCTGCGCACAGTTGTTCAAGTGTAGGACACGAATTCCGAGGAAATGGGTATCTACACCAGACACTATTACTTATTGGTAAAAATTGAGGAGGATACAGAATAGTGTTCTCTCCGAGGTGGTGTCACAGCTGTATCCTCCGAAGCCAAAGGCTTCAGTTTTTGAGCCCACTGCCCACACTTTACTTACTTTGTTTTGCGTTTCGTATGTTTGTGGGGTTTGGGAGACAGCAAGACACTGAAGGCGTTCACAGCAGTGTTACCCTCTGGGTTCTCTTCAGTTGCCACTTCCCGCACGACGGCCTTGCCTTGATTCTGCAGTGACTCTGACAGGGCCACGGCCATTTGTAAGTCTGCGTCCATTTTGCTACAAACACAACTGAACTGATCGTATCATTCCAGCAATGCAACGCGAATGATAGTCCCCACTCGCGCAAGTCACATGTCGAGAGAACAAACACCGTACCTGACAGGGACTTCAGGACGTGATGCGGACGCCGACGCAGATCGAGCGCGGTTTGTGTTTCTGGCTCTGGCTCTCGACACCTGCACAGGAAGGACTCCAGCTTGCAGCTGCAGCTGGTACTCCTCTTCCTGCTGCTTAATTCTCTCGTTCAGCAAAACCGCCGAGACACCGCAGTTTCGTGCGCATTTCTTCATGTGCGTCTTTCTCCCCTACAAAACGCCAGACACGTCATCAAAACCGACAGATTTGTTTTAATGCCACTGACAGCAACTGAAACCATCCTCGTTTCTTACATTGAGCGTCTTCAGACGTTGACCACAGAGCGGACAGTCCAGAACTCTATTTCGAGCCTTTTCCAGTGCTTCTTGCTCTTCCCACCTTTTCCTGTCCAGTTCATCTGCCTGCAAAAGACAAGCTCGAGCATTTTCACGCAAGAAATTTATTTTTCCACGTCAAGTCTGATTTGAGTGGGATGAATTGTGCTGGAACGGCACCAGTTTTCTCTGACGCCAGCATGGATGAACGCCTGTCACGCCATGATGCGTTCTTCTTTCGTTGTTCTTTGCATGTAACGCAGTTTGAAATGAGTTCGTTCACCTGATCCATGCACCTGTTGATGTGCTGTGTTTTTCTCTGGCTGGTGTAACGGCTAATGTTCTTCTGACACACAGGGCAAACTACGCCTTCCTCTAACTCGTCTGGCAACAGAGGAGAACATCAAGTGGAACACACGTGTCAAAAGAATAAGACAAACAAGGTTCTGTAGTGGAGTTTGTGCGAATGCCGTTTTATCTCAAGAAAAGGTGTTTGGCCACCAACCTGAGCGTGACTGCAATTGTGGTTCATTCTCTGCTGGAGGTATGGCTGGATTGTCACTATCAATGCAGGAGTTCACGTGCCGAGAACGTTCCTCCGTTCCCAATTTGGTGATATCTTCTTGACAAATCTGACAGAAAATGACATCAGCCGACTTCGTTTGGTCCCCTGAGTCAGAAAACAATAAGATATGAATTTTGTATCAACTGCTAACCTGCAAACACTGAAGGAAAGAAAATTACCATTGGTACTGCGAGTTTCCCGTTGGAAGTTTCCTGCAAGGCACTGCGCAAGATGTGCGCTGTATGTCTCTCGGTCCACATTCTGATGACAAACTGCGCACTTCTTCATGTCACTCTCATCTGCAATGTTTCAACAATCTGATTGCTTCCGGAGATGCCTGGCACGTTGGAAATGCGATTCTTGGCGCGTTATTGTCCAACGCAAATCTCCACAGTTGAAGCTGACAAACTCGCGGGAGAAAGCATTCAACAAGAGAAAAGAAGTCAGAGCATCAGATGACGTTACCTGCAGACGTTTCAGCTGAACGAGTCAGTCTAACCTCTGCCTGATGTTGCTCCGACGATGCACCTTTCTGTCTCTTTGGAGCTGCTTCCTTGTCCGCTTCATCTTTTTTTTCTTTTCTTTTTCTCTTCACTGCCTTATTCGCCTTGTCATATCGCCAAGTTAGTCTGCTTGGGGTATTCCTGAAGTCGTCGGTTTCATTGGCGTCTTTCTCGCAAACAGGGTTAAGAAACTTGGATTCCTTCAAATTCTCCACATTTTCTTTTTTGTTGCCTTCTGCAGAATTCAACGGCAAAACCTCCACGCCATCCTTGCTACCGAATTCTTCTCTGGATCGCAAACTACACTTTTCTTGTCCCTCATATTCTGTGTGGGAAAGAACCTTGGTCTCTTTCTCCGAGTGTTGAAGTTCCTTCACAACAGAGTCCGGCAGTTTCACAGTTCGTGGCTTGTTTTGCTTTTGCTCAAAGAAGTCCGTCTCGCTCGTTGCTGACTCTCCTATGCTGAATTTACTTTCGCTGTCTTTAGCATCTGAACTGCGCGTGAGGTCCAAAAACACTGCCCTCTCGGCAGGTGCATTTTGACCTGATGAGGATGAAACTTCGGCGGCAACTTTCCTGTCTTTTCTCTTGCGCGCTAAGGTCTTGGTTTTCTTCATCTTTGAATCGGGCGTCTTCCACAATTGACAATGCCAATGCCAACGGCCTAGATTCTGGTTCTTTTCCCACACCAAGCGCTTTGCTCAGTTTTAAATTCAGGGATCAATGCACTCTCATCACTGATATGGAGTAGACCTAAAGAGCCTGGTCTTTCTGATGACTTGATCAATTTGCAATTGGAGCTGGAATGGTTGATCACAGAAGCAGATCTCGACAAAAAGAATCAAGATATATAGATCTAGATCTTTAACTCATTAGATCTTAGATCTACTCATGTTTCAATTTGAAAGAATCCGGCTGACTCAGTAGAACCCAAAAAGTTTTTCTGCATGCTTGCTGCTCAATCTTTTCCTGCATACACATGGCATGGGTACAGATCGAGAGTCTACCCACAGTCCTGCTTAGGACAGA
>JAAUYG010033738.1_pt1 | contig 10390 bp, 6 predicted proteins | sample 7278091 | NCBI WGS metagenome assembly JAAUYG01 (sample SAMN14350201, study PRJNA611818) | marine sediment metagenome | isolation source: surface marine sediment (0.6m) | place: French Polynesia: Moorea | collected 2018-08
CCAACCTCCCGCATGCCAGGCAAACGCTCAACGACTACACTACCCGGCCGCGGTCTTTGGCACTGTATGACCCTTTTGGTGTTGATGTGCCATTAAACTTTGATATCACTCACTCTATGGCAATTTAAATTCCTTAGCTCAACAGGGTTCTCGTGTATGTAGCAGTAACTTGCGCCTATCTTTCAGGATATGTAGTCTATCATTTTTGTTACACACATGCGTTGCCCACAAATGTTTGACATGCTGTGGAATGTATATGTGCTGTAGCAGTAACGCTTTTTATGTAATCTGAGTACACAGTGATGTATTGGATTTCCAGTCTTAACAGGCTCACGTTTCAACTTCAACTTTAAATATTATTGTTGTACAGCGCCATTGAATACAGTTAGTAGAAATGAGCGCTCTACAAGTGATATATACTTAAACTGCATACAGTATGGGCGCTGAAAAAAAACGCACTTTGCCAAACTTGAATGGGAATGCAGAAGTAGCATACTGCACTATTGTTTTGATAATAACATTTATTAATATTATTTATGTTGCCCCGGATAGTAATAACTACCCATATTAACGTACCGTAGGAACAGTTGAATAACGTTTTAGTACATCCCCTAATTATCGCTCACCAGCTGTAGGAAGACGTATAAACATGTTTTCCAGGCCGTGATTGAATACTTTGGTATACATAGGATTTCACTACTAGTCTTACTGCCAATTTAAACTGCATAATTATTTAATAGAAATTGGCTAGAAGTTATTTTTTACTCGCATCCATGCAATAGGATTATGCTTCCATAGTGTTCAAAGCCAGAATATTGGTGCAATAGTGCCCTAAGTCAAAATTCACCCCGACATTACATTTGCCTAAGTCAAAATGACAATGGCCTAAGTCGGGCATGATATAGGCCAAAATGTTTTGCTGCAACAGCAGGGTTTTATTCTGGTTGTATGGTGTCTTGGGCGTATTTTGAACAATAAAGACGGGTCTTCTGGTCAGGTTGGCAAAATTGCCTAATCTGACGTGGGCTAGTTTTGCCTTAGGGTGACGATATCATGATAGACGGTATCGATTTTGTTCTTTTACGTTTTTTTTTTCGATGTTTAAAGCATGAAAGATTTGTTTGATTCAGTTTCATCTTCAACAATTTTATTGTATGTTAGGGGTATTGGAGTTTTCTTTACAAAATGTAACCTTAAGTTGCGACTTGGAGTAAGTCTTCATTTGAACATAGTCTTCTTTTCCGGTGGGGTCTATTTAAAACCACACTTCATTTTCACCTGCTTTGGCACTGTATGACCTTTCTAGTATTGAAGATGCCGTTGATATACTCCCCTTTGATCTGTTAAAGTAATCGCGATTCGATTACTTTTGGTGCATCATACGCGACACAGGATGGCACTGGACACGACATGGCTGTCAGAGGGGGGGGGGGGGTCTCATAGTGAATAAAGATCTGTATAAAATATAAAAGGTGTCCGGTTTTCAACAGTAATTTTAAAACAAACCCGTGACATTAATTGGCATGTAAGTGTGTGCATCACTGCAAAATCATTAGCTGTTAAAAATCTAATAGCTGTTGCAATCTAGTAGCTATTGCAATTGCCACTCAAAATTTGGTTCATTTAAGTACCTGGTAAATCTAAAAAAAAAAGAATATAATTCCGACAAATATAGTCTTGTTCAGGTTTACCAAAAACAATGTCTTTACGGCGAAAGCACAGAATTGTCCCACTCCCGATGGCCCAGACCCAGGCACCATTTCTCATATTCTCAGATATTACTAGTCTCATATAACGTGGCAGTAGTTCCACTTCAAACAGGCTGTGATGATTTCTGGAGAAATATTAATATGACCCGAGGCGACAAAAGACTCCACATTGGGTCTAATAACATTTATTTGCATCTATCTTCAAACAGTCATATTCTTTGAAATACCATCATGATATACGATCACAACAACCGACACAAATACCATGGACTGAATGGCTCCAGGCGAAACTAAACGGGTGTTGCATTCTGAGATACATGCACGTTGTAATAATTGTAAGTCGTATCTAAACACAGGATGTTTATGGTCTCAAACGTAGACATATATACTGGGGGTGTTTAAATTTTCCTTGAATGCATCAGTGATAATATAGAACCTTGATCTGAAGCAGACTGTCTTACCCTTGACGTCAAAGGTCACACAGTATTCATTTAAGGTCAAAGATTACATTCCCAACTATGATGTCACACCACATGGTGAAATGACTCTTGCGAAAGACAAGGTTTTGCTATAGAAGACGCGGCTAGTGTTCTCGAAAATACTAAAGTCTGACTTTAAGTCAGGTTCTAGCCAATCAGATTGCTCGGAATGTTGACTCAAGTCAAAGCTTTACTTAAACCTAACCATTTTCGACATCCTCAAAACTGTCCTAGTCACTCCAGCTACACATTTGATAGGGCTGTGTACGGCTAGATGGTTGCACAGGAAGTGAAGTAGCATTCCGTACATACAGATGTTGAAAGTTCGAGCAGTGTGCTAAAATGTTAGTAGGGCTTACCTCCTTCCATAACTGGTTGCAAAAAGCTTCGTATGCGGGTGAATATGTCCCAATGAGCCCCAGCGATATGCCAAACATCTGTAAAGAAAGCATCATGTGAATGAAAACAACGCGTCGATGATGATGATGATGCTATCAAAGTTTAACGCCACATCAACACAAACCTGTTACCAGTCCGCACACAAAGAATTTGTAGATTTTTTTCTGGATATTTGATATACACAGATGGCCCTCTAAGTGGCTGCAAAGCTGTCTCTGCAGCTGTGCTGGGTAATGAAGCTTCTACTCTCAGACTACCAGATCAGTCCTCTATTTTTACAGCCGAAATGTATGCTTTTCTGATAGCGGTTTAGCAAATAGAAAAAGTTCCAAGAAGCATTTTATTATTTTCAAAGTTTGAAAGTCATCTTTACAGGCCCTTTAGTCGAAAGATTGACAAATCCACTGATTTTACAACTGCTTGAACAACACCATTTCTTGTCTACAGTTTGGGCTAAAACCATCCATTTTTGTTGGATTTCTAGCCATGTTAGTATATAGGGTAATGACATGGCGGACCAAGCTGCCAAATATGCTACCAATGATGATCCTTCATCTCTACCTGTGCCTTACACAGATCGAAGAAGATACATAAATAGCTTTGTTTGATTTAAGTGGCAAACCCTCTGGGATGTGCCTGTTAACAATAAACTTCATGCCATTCAGCCTTCTTTGGGCCGCTGGCCTGGAAGTAGGCGTGACGCTCGCAGACAGGAAGAAGTATTGGCAAGAATTCGCCTGGGACACACGTATCTTACACATAGTTACTTGTTAAACACTCATAAATGTAACAGGGACCAGTCATAGATTTGATCAGTTTGGCTGTTTCCAGTGGGACAGTAGCTAACTCAGGAAGTTCTGCTGCCAGTCATAGCTTTATTAGCTTCTGAGTTTTATGGCAAATCACTTCAAGTTTGGTTCCTTAAACAATCAATGTTGTCACTGTTATAATTGTATATACTATGGCAACTGTATCACTTGCAACGCCAAGATAGAAGATGAATAATACTTCTTTATTGATTGTGATACTTATAAGGAGAATCGTTGTATTATGATAAACAAATTAAGAAACATTTAATTTTGAACATGTTACTTTTCTCTAAGAATGGACTGATGATAGTACTCCCATGGGGATCGCTAAGCTAAATATTGAAAATAATTTTAACAAAGCATTTGATACTGTCTAATATTTCATTGCCAGCTCCAAATGGTTTGAATATTAAATTGTTTGAAATCAGACATTGGAATCCGTCCCCTTGCCTTGCCCTGTATTCGTTTGTATTTTTGTATCATCCTGCTTGTAGTGTCTCTTGTTTTGTGTATGTCCATTTTTGTATCTCTTTGATGTTTGGAAACCTCGGTAAATAAATTATGTTTAAACCGAAAACTGTCTTTACAAAATTCAATGATGGTAAAGAGCAGCACTGCCATAGGAGCATGAGACACCATACTATAACGGACACCCACAAGCACAATTGTTATGAATGATGCTGTAATTAATGTATATAACCATGCAAAACCATGCTGTAAGCAAGCTGAATAAACCCGTTATTTACCTTGAATGTCCTCCATCTCCCTATCCACTCTCTCTCCTCAGACCATTGCTGACAAACTGATGAAAGGCCGGTGTAGTCATCACCTGACAAAGTAAAAATCCCTGGGGAATAACTTCTTCATATACTTATACATTTGTCTAGTACATGTCATGGTTATCATTTCTTATTATTAGGGCATATTTTCTTCACGTAAATCACTAAAAATATTATTATAAGCTAACGTCGTGTACATATGTGTATGCCGACCTTCTGTGTCACAAAAAAATGTAAAACATGGCATGGACTGGCACCTGTATCAACTTAATCATTTTGGGCCGTTTTCTGAGTAAAAGGCTAAACTGTACCAAGTAGGATTCAGCAACCTGACAACGAAACAAAAGATTACAGTGACTTTAGACTGGATTAGGAATTATTAGTGTTCTATCTTATTTGTCAAATGTCTCACAGTTGAGCAAGACGATTTTTGGCAGCACAATTATATTTAAAGATGAATTTCAGCATCAATATCCATGCAATGCAACTTGTTGTTGTGCACTTACAATGTAGCTGTGGTCGCATTATGTTTGATCCCAGCGTAGTCAGTGTCTTGAGGTCTTCAACGGTCTGCTCGGAGGTTTCATACAATGCTGGTTTCGTCTGAATAACAATCCCACACTAAAATGTAATTAATTTGCCTATTACAATGGTCCTTCTATTTTAAGACCACCAATGGGATCATGGAAATGTGGTCTTATACTGCAGCTGGTCTTAAAATAAATTTCAATAGCACACAAAATATCACTTTGAGACTAAACTAGGCGGTCTTATAATCAAGGTAGTCTTAAAATAAAGGGTTGTAAAATAGATTGACCACTGTATAGAAAGATTACCTATACAAAGGGCACAAAAACAAAGATAAAGATGCGTTTGAAAATTTAAAAACAATGGAATGCAATAAAGCTTCTTTATTTTGGAAATACTAGAGTCATTTTATGTCCGTAGTAATATTGATACTCTAGTTATATTTGTATAATTCTAGCATATATAAAAAGATTCATGATATAGACACAGTTGTTCCAGAAGATATTCAATGAAAACATCATAAATAATATTGTATTGCTATATAAGGAGGCGAATTTCTTGCTTTGTTTTTTATAAGAAGCAAAATGAATTATGCTATCAATTAAGCAAATCGTTAACATTTTATTCTACGTTTCTCTCCTACCAGCGTCTTGCAAAGGCTACAGTCCGCCTTCTCCAGGTCAGTTTCCGTTCTGTATGAGAACTTGTTGTACTTGGAACCATTGATGCTCTTTCTTTTGCTGCTAGCAGATGGTCCATCACTGTTGGCCTCTGGCTCAGCGTTGGCAATGGTTAGTCCATTACTGTTGGCCTCTGGTCCAATGCTGGTAAGGACAGGTCCATCACTGCTGGCCTCTGGCTGAACGCTGGCAAGGGATGGTCCATCAATGCTGACCTCTGGATGCTTATTGCCACGGGCTGGTTCACAACTGTACTGATCATTACACGTTGATTTAGCGCCACCAACCTGTGCTTTGCTGGCTTTAAGGCTTTTACTGGTACACTGTTCGTTAGGACACATACCTTCTCCAAAGTGATCAAGCAAACCATCGTCACCAGACAGCATCTCCTCACATAGGGGACAGCATACTTTAGTTTCTGACTTTCCTCCTTTACCAGTTGTATTTTTCATACACTGGAAAGCTGGATGCTTTTTATGCTGAGCTGAATGCTTTTTTCGCCTTGTGTGCCTTGTGTGCCTGGATGAATGTCCTCCAGGAGCTTCTCTAGATTTAGAGTATGAAGCAGCCTGAAACCAAATGACCATCAAAAGTACGTGTACTATTAATTTGAATCATGATAGACAGTAAATGGAATTTGTGATTGTTGTTTTTTGTCCTACGTGGTGTTATAATAATATTATTGCAAGATGCAATCTGATATTTATAATATTAATGTAGATAAAAATTACTGCCTTTTGATAGGACACAATTTGGGAGACATATTAATTTCGACTTCATAATATGCTACAAATGGAGTTCAATCCAAATTCATATTATCAGCATTAAATGTATATGCATGCACTGTATTATCAGCCTAAACAGCTTAAACTTAGTAGATGTAGTTTAAATGTAGCATATAGATTGGCAACAAAATTTACCTTAGAATTATACTAAATTGCAAAAGTAGATAACACAAAAAAAATTGCGCCTGGGTTCTATTTATCACATCAAATCACCAGTTGTATGTACCTGTCCATGCATTGCTGACCATTTGAGGAATACTACGAAATCATTGTACCCCGACACAGGCCCATACACACTGCAATCTGGAAATCCTGTCGGGCAGAACAGAGGTTTCTCTTCTCCAGTCTCCTGTTGGGAAGGTAAGGTTCGGTCTTCTTGCGGTTTGGTCTTCCACTGCATCATATTCGCTATTGCTGATGCGAGAGTCAGTCTTGCTTTCCCTCGCTTCTTGGAGCTGCTCAAAGGTCACAATAGAACACTGGTATGCGTGAAAAATATTTTCGTAATGCCTTCATACAACAATAGTGGACCATATGTCTTTTGTTTACACTGGATAGAGTAGTTTAAATTCGGATGTCATAGTATTGGTGACTTTAGTTTTTTATCGCATTTCCTTAGGGAGTTACTTTTCTGTAACATTGGATACCGCAATAATGCTTATATCATGTCCAAACATTCAGTACCTAAAGGATCATGGGGCTAGACACCGATTCATATATACCAGACAACGAACAATACCTGACATCTATATAATAGCTTAGGCCCAGGATAATTGCTCGTATGCATAATAATCTATCACGCTCAGCACATAGTCAGACCATATTAATATACTCCAATGCCAGTTTGTTTCATTTACTTTGGCACTGTATTAACACATACCATTGCTTGTGTAGCTGTCTCCATCTTTTTCTGGATATAAAGTAGGTTGTCCCACTGATATTGATGATCACTTTGCTGCCTTTACGAGAAACCTTTTTGCCCGGTGCCTTCCCTGCTGCAGAGGAAACAGCTCTATTGCTTCTAGCATGTTTAGTAGCGTGGTTTGAACAACCACTCCCTACTTTCCCTGGTTCAGTTTTAGAACTGTTCTGTTTGTCTTCCTTGGCTACCTGTAGTCCTTGCTTCATGTCACTGGATGCTTCTTCTATTCTTCCAATCGCATCCTCTGCAGGGGAATTTTGGCACAGTGTGGTGGTAATAGCGTCTGTTGTCATGCATTCATCATCGGAACTGTTGCCTGGCTGGTTGGTTACACTAGTTGTGACATTAATTGCCCCACTATTCGGGTTTTCAGAGTTTCTAGTTGCTTGCGTATTTGACTTGGTGATACTATCGCATGTGGCAGACATACCCACATGCTGTTGTTCGGGTGACAAACTTGTAGTGGGTTTACCTCCAGTTGAATCTGTATGCTGAGAAGGAAGCTGCTGACCTGCTGGAATGACCTCAGACTGGTGTACAGGGAAACACTGTACACCTTCAGGGTTACCAGGTTCACTAGGTGTGGCAACAATCTCACGGACTGCATTAGCTTGTGGTGTCAGTGTAGTGGGAAGTGCTGTTGGTTTGAGCATAACTGGAACCACTGGTAGGTTCAGTGTAACTGGAACTGTCATGTTCTCTGTCAGAACCAGGGGACAACAGAAATGATGTGGGGGCATTGTCTGTGTCAGAAGTTTCTGGTGTTTCCACACGGTGCATGGTAGTCCTGGGGGTAAACGTTGTGGTGATAGCCTTAAGCCAGAAGCAATAGGCCTGACGACATATGTTGGGTCTGTGAGCCATTGTGGGACAGAGCAACTCTGTTGACAGGATGACGTGTTGGTGGGGGTGCGGGCATATCTATTTCTAGTTGATACTGGATGTGGTGCTATGTTGATCATTTTTGCTAGATAGCCACCTCCCACTCCAGATCCTGCAGGCAGTTGTAACATTTCTCCTGCAAGTAGCAGTGGCAGTGGGCCTCTGGCTAGGAACCTCTGTAGTGTCTATCAAGGATCACTTTGGCTTTAGGCATCGAACCCCCAGTGGCACTGCAAAGTGCAACCCCATATATCTAATTAGAGATGTCATCGGTATTTAATACACAATTCGTTGAATAAAGATTTAGATACATACAGGCATTGAACCTGGAACACTGCGTGGCAGCCACATTTTACCATTAATGAGGTACTGTAGGATTACAGATTTGTTCATGTATTTCTTCAATCAGTAGTATTAATATTGTTTGCCAGATATGTCCAAACACATTATCTTTGCTTTAGCAGAGTACCTATAAAAACAAAATTTTGCCTCATAATGCTTGACACAAACTTGTGCCACAGTATCGCAAAACACAGAAGTGGTTAAGAATAACTCCATTGCGACCCATCAGCACTCCTTTGGATTGATCAGACGATGTCTAGAATTGGCATATTATAACATGCTTGTAAATCTTAGCCAAGAATACTGGGAATTGTATACACACACTCCCACATTGTCACATAACATCACATACTGATTATCATGATGATGTAAAGCTTCATATGAACATGCCGAATGATCAAAGTGACTAAAGTGGCCATCAATTGTTCGTCGTTCAACAGAACTTAAAAACACAGAAGTAATAAAGACAGAGCACTCAGCACTCCTTTTGATTTCCCACAAGATGTCTAGAATTGAAATATTGGAATAATTTTGCTTAATTTTAGTAAAAGCACAGAGACGTTCTAAGTGAAAACTTAGAGAACCAGTTGTATGTGTTATAATCAAACTCGCTATAAAATAAATAGCAGTAGTCATTATAGTGCTGGGGTTCACATGAATGCCCAAAGTAAAGCTAAAGACTGCAACCTTAGCATTACCATGGTTACCCTTTCAACCTATAAATAAATGTCTACAATGCAATGACCTTTGGGCCATCATCATGATCATACAGACCGGAAATGCAGCTGATAATCAAGGTCCATCAATGTTTCATAAAGTTCCTATGAATTGGCCTTCCCACAAATGTAAATGCTGACCAACTGAAAAATAAACATACGCTGTTGTACATTGAATGGCTGAAATATATATCACGTATACAATATTTGTATGAAACATCACTTACATCTGTACCTATTTATCAATGTGCCAGAGACACTCAGTTTAACACTGTATGGCACTGTAAGCTTTCCATGGATTATTTCAATATATTTCAGTTATTTGCTTGATTTTTTATTTTTCCACAAAGTTAGTGGTGATATCACATTTATATCATCATTGTTCAAACTAGACAGTCAGTTTCTTGCAATGCAAGTAGGCACTCCATGATTGAAAATCAAAATATGTGAAATTTATACATGTCTTTGCCAAAGTTGTAAGTTTTTAAGTCAATATAGAGTACATATGTGCTTGTGCCAGTTCAATATGAGTTTGGCACTTATCTAGAGATAAAAATCATGAAATATTATAACATTGTCCAAGTATTTTACAAGTAACGCACTACATACACTATTTCATTGTTTTCATTTTGGTAAGTCCACCGAAAAGTCACGCCATAGAGAAAACTTCCCCCAGGGTGTACGATAACCTAGGAAACTCCTTTTGTTTTGAAATAAGAAAGAGTAGCCCACGCATATTTGCAAATGCTAGACCTCATTTTGTGGAGATTAGGTGCTACAATTTGCCCAATCCTGGTTATGACCTTGAGGTTTTGACCTTCAAGATCACCCAAGGTGAAGTCTAGTAGCACTGCGGAACTCACCACACATGATTTCCTTTTATGTAATAGTAACCAGGGATCCAACTCTAAGGATAACCTAGGGGAGTCCTACTCCAAACATGAAAGTCATCCACGAATATTTGTCAAAGTTACACCTAATATAGTGCAGGCTGGGTAGCGGCAAAAAAAGCATAAGCAAACAAAAGGCCCATGTACCATGGCGCTCTGCTTGACAACTGCTATTGTAATTGTAATGCGGAGACGACAGGAGCAGCAGGAGCTGCAGCAATAGTAGTAGTAGTAGTAGTAGTAGTAGTAGTAGTAGTAGTAGTAGTAGTAGTAGTAGTAGTAGTCACTGTTGTTTCACTGCTCTGTATTAATTGAGCTCAGCTTACCTACATTTATACACCTTGTATAGCTATCTCTTACCTTTCCCCAGCACTGAGCTTACCCATCTCCAGTGCCCTATACCCCGGCATTGAGCTTACCTATCCCCAATACTGAGTTTACCTATCCCTAATACTGAGCTTACCTATCCC
>JAAUYG010268135.1_pt1 | contig 10390 bp, 12 predicted proteins | sample 7278091 | NCBI WGS metagenome assembly JAAUYG01 (sample SAMN14350201, study PRJNA611818) | marine sediment metagenome | isolation source: surface marine sediment (0.6m) | place: French Polynesia: Moorea | collected 2018-08
CAGAAAAGCTCTTCAAAACTCCATCAAGCAATTGAATTCTTCTTGGGACCTGTCCTTTCACTTGCCAACCAGACAGAAATCCGGGGGGGGGCGGTAGTTAGGGACGTGGTAATGGGCTGGCAGTCTTTACGATTCACAGGGTCAGTGTAAAATCTGTAGGTGTCTGCGCAACTTGACAAACCCCAAAGATGATGGTTTCAGTGAGCGAACGTCAGTACCAGAACAACATGGATTGGGCCCTGCAGCTACCGAGTGTATGTCAATGTTTTTCTACGGCATGACCAGGGACAAATCCTCGAAAATGGCTGCCAGTGAGTGTTTTGCTGTCATAAAAAAAAATTGCTTTCTGATTCAACAGCTTGACTGAAGGTAGCACGGGAGTGAAATTAAGATTATGAGAGATAGATCCTTCAAGTTGTTCGACAAGAGTCGTCAGAATTGAGTGGGCGTTCCTTTGTGGTATATATTGTGGGTCAGAAACCCGCTCAGCAGCATTTCTGCACACACACACACACACACACACACACACACACACACACACACACACAATTTGAAAAAGGCACGAAGTTGTGTTGGAGCAGCATAACGTTGTCCAGGCTTGACGAGACCTTTGGTTTGCCCCTCACCCTGCTTGTCACCCCCCACCCCCATCACTACTCACTGGTCAAGTCAAGTCAAGATGTTCCCCCCGGGAAATGTGCCCCCACTGTGTGTCACCCCCCTCCTGGATGTCACACTCCCGTCTGACTTGTTCCCCCACAAATGTCACCCGTCCCATGGATAACCCCCCCCCCTGGAACATGTTTGGCCCAAGTCGCGGTGTTCGCACACCAACTTCAAGAAACGTTGACTCCACCATCTCTTTTGTATTTGCAGACGACGACCACGATGAAAACAGCAGGCGGAGGAGGAAGGATATGCTCAAGATGTATTACGGAGCTGAACAGGAAAATGGCTGTGTAAGTTGACCGTAACAGCGCACCAATTTTTCTCCTCTGCTGGAACAAAAGAAACGTCCAATTCAATCAGGAGGCAGACTCCCTTATCCTTGATCAAGGGTGGTGGACGTCAGCGCACATAGATGTCTTTTTTTGCATCCACTAGGACTTCACAAATTCTCTTTTTTTTCAGGAGCCAGAGCAGCAGGATCCCCTCGACATAAACGGAATGACCTTCAATGCCGATTCATACCTCAACAAATTGCTGCGAGTAAGAAGATTGCATTGTTTTCATCGTGCAGGAAATAAGGCTTTTTGCAAACTGCGTGCTGTTAATTGCTACCAAATTGATTGAGTTTGGCTCACAGCGAGCAATTGAAAAAGTAAGTGGTCTGAGGTGCACGGGCAAAATTGTTTGTATGTGTTTTCAAGGAGAGATCGCTGACCGAGTTGATGGACAAGGAATCGGAAATGGTTCGTCACATCAGATCACTAGATTCCGATATGCAGACCCTAGTCTACGAAAATTATAACAAGTTCATATCCGCAACTGATACCATACGAAAGGTATGTGTTTTGGAAAGTGAAGCTTCTTGCATGAGTCACCATTGTCTTTTTCACAGTGTTTTTCGTTGCAGACAGAAACCCCCTCCACCTTTCCCCACACCCTGCTCAAGCATGGATGGCCGTACGGCCTCGATGCTGATAAGCGGCCTTGTTTCGGGGAGGTCAAGGGGGACCAATGTCATTTTTAGTGTTGACTATTGAAGGTTATTTTTGAACAACCAGGTTTCATTTGACAGACACATTGATGATCATTGTGCAAAACACTTGTTTGAAGTGTGGAGATTTCATCGAAAAAAAATTGACCCTTTCTGGTCGTCTTTTCAGATGAAGAATGATTTCAAGAAAATGGAAGATGAAATGGATCACTTGGCCACCAACATGGCCTCCATAACAGAATTCAGCAGTCACATAAGTGACACTCTACAAGACAGAAGACAACATATCACAAAACTATCGGGCGTTCACGTTCTTCTCAAGAAGGTGTGCCAAATTTTACACGCGTAACATGCATGAAGACAGAACCGAGAACACACAATATTGTCAGAATTCTTGGTCTTGTCGTCAGTGAAAATGGTGTCTTTTTGTCTGCAGCTTCAATTCCTGTTCGAGTTGCCAGCTCGGCTGAACAAATGCATTGAGATGGAAGCATACAGTCAAGCTGTCAGGTCAGTGGATGGGCTGCATTGCATTGCGTTTGTGTAAGTCAATGCGGTTGAAAAAAAGACGCCTTTTCATCAAGACAAGTTGATGGTCTCTACTCGCACAGGTACTACACGAAGGCGAGAAAAGTACTCCACCAGTATCAACACATGCCGTCATTCCAAGGAATTCAACAGGATTGCAACGTTATCGTGGCCCAGCTCTGCTCCCAGTTGAGGCAGCAGTTCAGAGATAAAAATGTGAGAGAAATATGTGCACAAAGTACCATTTCACTCAGAAAAGATCTTCAGGCTGTGTTGCGAACTTACCGGTACTTGGGAGGGTAGGTTTCGACGTACTGTTCATCTTTTTTGTAGTCTAGTCCAAAGAAACTTGCAGAGTGCGTTGACTTGCTGCTACAACTGGATGAACCAGCGGAAGAACTATGTGAAGAATTTTTATCACAGTGAGTATTGTTGCAACTTGTTCACAGAGCCCGCAACTTCACCAAAAAATTTTGTCGAACCCATTGTTGCATCACTTCGAGTAAAATCGCATTGGAAACTGTAGTGGTGTAAACGTTCCAACTAAACCTGCGCTGTGGTACCTCAGTTGCTCAGTGCAAACTGAACATTCGCGATGTCTTCGAAGAATACCGCGTTACCCATGCTGTAAGAGTAGGAAACTGTTAAATTTGTGGGAAACTTATTTCATTCTGCAGTGCAAGACACAAGTTGACGACCGAGGACCTGGCCAGTCTGGAGCAGCAGGTGAAGCTGCAGGCAGGAGACGTGCACGTCACAGATCCGGAGCGACCTGCTGACGCTGTGCCCAATAACCCCATGGTTCGTACTCTCCGCTGCTTTGTATTTCAAGGCTGCCTGGGTTTTGCAGTCTCCATTTCAACGAATCCACACTGCTGGGCTTTTCGACAACCACTGATATTTCTCATTGACCACACTGATGATGCAGTAAAGGTTTTGTGTTTTCATTGCAGGACATCTTGGAATTTATAGATTTCGGATGTAACAACTTCCTTGGAAACATGTGTTTGGTGATTGCATCCTACAACGACATGTTCCTCAACAGGGAGCAATCTGAGTGAGTAGCGTTCACGTTGGAAATCGTACCCTGCACAGCGAAAGCGTTTTTTTTTGCGGCGTTTGTTTTTAACAAACATGGAGAGAAACCACATCAACATTTCACAATGCGCGAAAATTCCGTCAAGAAACAGTCTCCACGACACAAGTTGTTTTCGTGGTAGCCATTTTTTTTCTGACAATGTATTGAACAAAAATTGCAGTTTTAGCCCAGATGGACACCTAAACTTTTACAGGATAAAGTACTTTAGGTATCGAAAATTTGTCTTTTGTTTCCTTCGTTGTTTTGGAGGGAGCAGGGTATCAATTGCTCCTTTCGTTTGGTGTGGTGGTTGTTACATTCGTACGTTTCATCTCAAAATGCGATGGTGGTTCAGGTGTTTCATATTTTTCCATGTTTGGAGTGCTGGCTGTCTACAACTTGAGAACATTTGTTAAAAACTTTCAGAATGTTATTTGCCGCGCGCTGTGTTTTGTTTTGAATACCAGGAGTGCAATTGAAGGAGAACAACACAAACCTTAAACTTGATCAGAAACACTCAGAACGACACTTTGAATTGCAGTGAACAGCTGGACGCCATTGCTGTGAAGAAACTGGTTCGTTTTGTCAATGACTTGATGGAGCAGTACTTTGATTTTGTGAGGAGAAGAGTGCAGCTGGAGGTTTGTTTGACTTTTTGTTACTTTTTTGTGCGTTCAAGACAACCATTTCTTTCCGTCCAAAAAAGAAGTGCACGATCCAAAATCCCCTCTGCGGCCTTTCACCTCAAAATGTGCCAATTGCCGTGTTTGAAAAAAAAAAAAAAATGCCCTAAATGCTGTTTCTCTTGCAAGATTCTGTCAGTGGATTCAGGTCACCTGATAATTTTTTTTTCTCTTTTTTTTTTTTTTTTTTTGCAGAAGGAAACTGGAGACAATACAATCTTGGTTCGTTCTCTCGACAGATTCCACAGACGATTACAGGCCATGAACAAGCTTCTTCCAGACACAGACTTTTCCAGGTTTTGTTTCTCAACTTTTCATTGACCTTGCTGAAAAGGGAAATTTTAGCTGCTTCACACCCATCGATCAGTTCTGCGCACTCTGAAAAGGTGAAGAATGATTGGTCATTTTTGATTTGCACAGGGCCGGAACTGAGATTGTATCCAAGGCGGCACGGGATCGTGTGGCGTATTACTTACAAAGTCTGAAGCAAAACTTTTCAGGTATTTTGACTCGTACTTGAGACTTTGTGGGCCAGTCGACAAATGACCACTGCAAGACAAAAAGATAAGAAAATTCCGCATTGTATTACAGACAGCCTGACAGACGTTCGTCAAAGTTTAGCAGCCCCGCGGCTTGTCGGAAGCAAAGACGGATCTGGGCAAGGCAACCTGGCCGACCTGCTGCAGACCACACATTCTGCTCAAGTTGAACAAATCAAATCTGTTCTCGCCAATTTACAGGTTCGCTTTCTTCACCACAAAAAAAAAGTGAACAGACAGGTCTACGTCTCCGAAATTACCGAGTGGTCTGTGCAGGAAAGTTCACGCTCTTTGTGTCTGCATTTTGCAGGCGTTCATAGCTGCAGACATCACATTTGCCATGAAGCCGTATTTCCGCGGTCCATTCTGCACCCAGGATGTGCGAGAAGGACTCATCGTATCCTTCCTACGTCATGTCACACACGTCTGCGATGTAAGTGTCCAAATATCTGGCATTCAGTGTTTTCTGGATGGCAAAGCATTTTGATGTTTTCCAAATGTCTCATGGTCAGTGTTTGATGTTTTTGACGGACACAGCATTGCATGAAAGACCACAAGATAACACGGACAATTTTTCTGCAGGAGTTTTGTGATGGAACCGGCGAGAAAGGATCGGCGCCTCCGGCTCTTCTGCTCATCCTGTCACGCCTCTGCGCCGACTTTGAAAATTCCACCATCAGTTACCTGGTCGGTTAACAGGATTTTTATCAGTTGCCAAATTTTCTATCTGCTCACAACGTTTTCGAAGGATCTAATCCTTTCGTATTTCGTTGCAGTTGACATTGACAGAAGAACAGTTCATGTTGGATCCCAAATCTACGATAACTCAGTGTTCACAGCTGTGCAATGAGGCAAGGGAAACGGCACAAAAACTACTCAACCATTACGTCAAGGTGCAAGGCTTAACAATCTCACAGGTGGGAGATTTTTCTCTTGATAAGAGGCTCGGACATTTGGTAAAGAGGGTGGATCACACAGGTGCATCTGAGACGTGCACAACTCCACCGCTGCTGACATTTTCGAGTGTTTTGTTCCATTGGTTGCAGATGTTGCGGAAGAGTGTAGAGACTCGCGACTGGTTGAACACCATTGAACCGCGCAACGTTCGTGCAGTGATGAAGAGAGTGGTGGAGGATATCACAGCCATAGACTCGCAGGTCAGTGAAACCAATTGCGCGTCCCAAGGTGCCGATCTGGTACGTACTGGATGAATTCGGGAGTCGGATCCAGCTCTCACTGAGCAAATGTGCGTCTTGTCCCATTCTGCTACGTGCCCACCCAGGTCACATTCAGTATCATGTGGCCAATCAGAAAGGCATTTTTACGCTGAAGTGTTGTTTGATGGGTGTCACAGAATGATTTCAATCTTTCGTTTTCAGGTCGCGCGAGTAGAGCGGCCCAATGGAGTCGTGTTTGTTGTTGTTGTTGTGGAACACTGCCCCGACCAAGACAGCATCAATCCACTACACACTGGTGTGATGGTTTGAAGAGAATGCTGAATTGACATCCCCTGCCACTTGCGCGCGGCTTTTCTCTAACCAAGCGCACTTGTTTCACTTGCAGGTCGGTCAGCTGTATGAAGAAGGCACGAGGAAAGAAAGAAGCAGTGATTCAACGAAAAGGAGCTTTGCTGGAATGAGCGCTTCAAGAGCGCAACAAAGCAGGTCAAATTGGAGCTTCACCCCCAGGTTGGTGCAATGGGATAAAGAGTCCTTGTCCAGAACGTTGTGCTAGCTTTTGAGGCCGCGCGGGCTGAAAGGCAAAGCGACCTTGTGGAGTCATGTTGGCAACGTCGTCCTCATGACCCAGGCCCTTCCCAACTGCACTGCCTGTGTTTGTACTGTCCACACCGCGCGACTCGCCGCCAGTGAGCGTCCTTGTTTCAAAGAATGACCTGGCCGTGCTGAAACTTTTCTTCAGTGTGATGTGATCTTGATTTTTCTGGAGCCGAGAATTCGTGTGGCCATGTTTCAGGGCGTGGACCTCCCTCTCTTGTGGCAGAGGCAGATCTCATGCGCACTTGCAAACCCACTGACTGAAGAATTAGTCTCCGTTTTGTTCTGTTGTCCGCCCCCCCTCCGCCGTCAGTGTACAATTCCCATTCCCGTGTCTTTGAGTGCCCACAAAATGTTGATTCCACACAACTTTTGTTCATTTGTTCAGCACCATAGACAACAGTTTGATGAGCAACATCCAGAAACTGTTCTCAGAGAGAATAGAAATCTTCAGTGCCGTGGAATTTTCCAAGGTGTCTGTGCTGACGGGAATTATCAAAATCAGTCTCAAGGTACAGCAGTCATCGGGAGTGCATTTAGTTGTGAATTGCTTTTGCAATTTCAACACGTTGGACAACTGAACATCAGTTTCTTTTTGCAGACGTTGCTGGAATGTGTTCGGCTGCGCACCTTCGGCAGATACGGCTTGCAACAGATTCAGGTGGACACGCACTACTTGCAGCTGTACCTGTGGAGATTTGTGTCTGATGAAAAGTAAGTTATAATCAGTGACGATTTGGGCGATTTCTAATCCGCCGGGCTGAAAGCTGCCGCGTCGTACTCGCAGACAGGCCCTCGCCCCCCAAAGTTCTGGAGCAAGGATGGCCTCGACGCCCTAGTTGATACTTGGCGCGTGGTGCTGAGATAAAGGGCGAACATATTTTTGTTTCCTTGCAGCCTGGTGCATTTCCTGCTGGACGAGATTGTGGGCAGCACAGTTCACAGATGTTTAGACGCCGTCACAATGGAGCCAAGTGTTGTGGAACTGATTTGTGAGCGAGGATAGTGAACGCTTTGGGAGGTTCAGCAAAACTGGCATGCTGCAAGTGTAGAGCTGATGTTCAGAAGCATTTGTTCTTTGTTGAAATGAATGGTGCCCTTGAGAAATTTTCTTTTCCTAGTCGTTTATGTTGGAGGTGTCCAATGTTACTTTGTTTTCATTCCAAATAAAATAGCAAATTTCTGCAGTGTATTTCTCTCTTCGGATCTCCTGGTACATTTGACACCATATTACATATGTTTTGAGAATCACATGTCTTCAAGTTGATGCAGGTAGTCACTGACTAGAGTTAGCAGGCTGACGTTGTCTGTGGCCAATGACGCGACCACGGCGTCATTCTGCAGTCTGACGCGCATCAGTACGTGCCATGAAGGCGGTAGGAAGATTCCCAATTCAGCATCCCCTGCAAGAGAACATAGGTGACATCAGGATGTTTTCTACATCCCTTCAATTTCAAATGAAGAACCTGGGGCATGTTCCTTCACCCACCCCCCGCCAACTGGAAAAATGTGTTTTAAAACGGGTTCCAAGCCCCCACCCCCCCCCCCACTAAATCAACCTCTAAAGAAAAGTGGCAATACCCGTTTCAGTGATGACAAGGGAAGCCCAGGTTGTGCGAAGGAGTTCACTCAGCTTTTCCCTGGACATCCGCAGCCTGAGCACAGACTCGATGCAAGAATCGCTGGAAGTGAAGTTTGACCACAGATCTGCAAAGAGCTCCGTCCTTTGATCAGGATCCACCTGTTTGCAAAAAAAGACAAACGTGCAAACGATCACACGATCTATATACGACAATACAACAAAGCAATAAAAGCAAAAAGAATGGCAGACTGCTACGTGCAGTGCCGATATGGAGTGCACCTAAATATCTTGAGCAACTACAACTTCCCTAACCGTTTGGAAGATTGATTTAGGAAGCCAAGAGCTTCATATACCAGTGAGTGGCAGGAGCCAATTTTGTGCGCTCAACCGTGCGGCGGGGCAACGGGAGCTGCAACGTAAGCGAAATACTTTGCCAAAGTGGTGACGACAAATCTTACAGATCAAGCCGTAATTGCAGCTGATGCGATGTGCGATTCGTGCCACACGGCAGCACTCCACTCAGCACTGGGAAACAGCCGCTATATATGACCATCCCCCAGCTAGGCCTCTGTTTCCGGTGTGTCCAACATTTACGTTCAAGTGCGTTTTAAAAACTCAACATCTTAAATTTACTATAAATTGTAACTAAACATGATAGAAAGATGCTTTCTTCAAATTTTACTGCTGTTTTAAATGACGGTAACGTCAAAATAACAAAGAAATTTTAAGTTCTTATGCAGTGTCCATTGAACTCCCAAAGCAGTGTGAATCCGCAAAGTAGTTCCACGGAAAGGTTGAATACGACGAAAGAAACAAACTTTCAACGCATTTTTTCTCATCAATTTGTAAATAATTATATTATTTGGAAGCGTTTGAGGACGCGTTTTTGTTCAAAATTATATTTTTTTCTTTGTTTGTCAAGAATCTGAAACTTCCTAGAAACCCTTCCGCGAAAACTTGTGATGACGACCAGACCGTTGTAACCGTTCCGAAGAATACAGTGCGCGCGGTCTTCTGCATTTTGCTTCGCGGCTAAAGAAATAGACTTCAGACACTTACCGGTAAAGGCAAAGCCAGATCTTCAAAAGTCATCACCACACTGCCGACTGAGGACACGTAGGTTCTGCTGTCCTGAGCAGTGAACACTGCGTGAACAGGCATAGTAGTGGGAACGGGATTCTTGGCATCTATCACAACATCCACCTCAAAATTGCAGGATTGATGCCTATTTCGGCTGTGTAGCTCTGGGATGTGTACATCTGAAGAGAAAAAAAAATGCGTTCATCCCATCAGAGATCGCACTGACAAGCGCACAAAAAACCTTTCTTCTTTTCAGAACACATTTCACAAACCAACAGAAACTGACCTGGTATGGGAGAATAATTGGGATCAACATCAAATTTTAGAACCAGTGCGTACAAATCAGCAAACTCCTCCAAACAATTCACCTGAAATTAAATTGCGTCCGTGACTTGGAAAAATTTGTGTCCACGGCAAAAGGAAAAAGAATAAACTAGGCAGGGATTTACTTACAAATTGGAGACTGTGCATAATGGTGAACTTGGCACTGCTTGTTGGATTGTGAGTTTTGTGCAAATAATCATCGACATTTCCACTGTGTTTCATTTTCGTTTCTGGCCTGATCGGTCTCTCTTGAGTTTGGCTCCTGCAAAACGAGACAACTTTGGATTCAGAACTTTGCGCCCATTCTATCAAAGCATTGCTTATTCTGATGAAAAATGTTGGAAGAGCGCTGACGAGCATGCACACGAAGGCGGTACCTAACTAGCTTGAGAACTGGCGTGTCCAGTTTGATCACTGGCAACAGCCCTGAAACGCCCGCCGATCTTGTGATGTTGACAAATCCTTGTTCGTCCTTGACTTTGACTTGAGGTGTTTCATTGAACATCGTTGAAACCTACCAATCGAAATTTGTTGCGTTTGTTTTAAGTTCATAGCAATTCAAGGCGACCAGATTTTGTGTTCAAGATTGGAATGGGGTGCGATTATCATCAGGGACTGAAGCACTCAACAGTCACACGTTGCGCTTGCGCTGTACTTACCTTCACACTGGACAGCGAGGTGAACATTGCATAGAAGAATCTGGCTCTGTCTTGAACATCTATGTTCTTGTACTGCACCGAGAGAAAATACAGCAAATCTCCCAATTCTGTAACAAAAGAGATGACTGTTGTCGACGAGACATGTTGAGGCAATGACAACTCAATCGCAGGAACGTCAGGAAATTCGTACCAACAGTGACTGGTTTCGTGTTGTGAACTTGAAGAACATTTCGACAAACAGACAAGACAGAATTTCCAACGATCCAATCGCCTTCTTCGCACAGAGAACTGTTCTTCAAGAGAAGACTGAGTTTTTCCAATACATCCTGAAAAACGAAAAAGACAAGAAACTCAAAAAGATGATCAGTTGGGCTGAAATTTGTTTCCGCATTCTCACATTTTAGGATTGAGTGAGCGAGACATCACACACCGCGGGTTTGATGCGGAGCGAGTTGGCTGCCTCCTGCAGCACATCAAGATGA
>JAAUYG010046527.1_pt1 | contig 10389 bp, 4 predicted proteins | sample 7278091 | NCBI WGS metagenome assembly JAAUYG01 (sample SAMN14350201, study PRJNA611818) | marine sediment metagenome | isolation source: surface marine sediment (0.6m) | place: French Polynesia: Moorea | collected 2018-08
GTTCATCAGATCGTAGTTTTATAGGTGGGATGGCTAACGAATCAGCAGTTAACAGGGGCACCACATCTCTAGTCGCTCTTTAGCGAGGAGTGCAAATCATGAATCGCAAGATAAGAATTTGGTCGGTTCGCTAGATCAATTTGCCAAAACCGCTGGTTCACGCGATTCGGTTGATTTGATTTTTACCCAAGTATACCCTTCAACTTCTTATGTAGAGAGCCAGAAGGTAATTTGAAATTTCATTCACACTGCCAAAAATTTGTTTTGGGGTAATATGCCAAAACCTGTCCGATATACTAAAATATGTTGTATATAACCTATCTTTGGTACTTCGCAGTAATTGAGTAGGTAGAGGCCATGGATGCAGTACCAGTGTATCTTAACCACGTACATGTACATCTATGATACACCATGGCCATTTAAAATCAAACAAAACAGCTTACATCAATGCAAATATAATGGTACCTAGAGCACAAAAAAACTTCACCTGTGCACCATTATACATATTAATAATGATAACATGCAACAAAAACAAAATTCTCTTGAATCTGTATGTAGTCAATGTGCAGTAAATCTCAGAAAGGGATTTTAAAACGACCTGTACATGTCATCTGTACATGTTCATGCATTTACACTTGATGATTGTCACCAGCAAAGGCAAGCAGCAACATTTCAAACCTGATTTAAATAGAACTCTTCATAAAACAAGAATAGGGAATCATATGTACCGGTACATTTAGAACCATCCCTACTTCACAACTGAAATGGAAATTATTCCTGAAGCCCAAGATACCAAGTGCAGCACTGAAATGATAGTGCAAAGATCATAAAATATAAGTGTCACTGTTAGTACTTGAACAACAACACTACATGAATTTACTGGTGCTGACCCCAAACTGCTCTAGCAGTTCTCAGGCACATTTCGCACCATAATTAATCTCTCGAACTGCCTCTAGTTCATCATAACTGGAGAAGTAATTGCACCAACCCTTTGTACAGAGACCTAGGGAGACACGAGGCCCAAATGGAGTATTACCAAAAACAGCAGCATGCTTTTAACTCAGAAACTATTCACAACCATAAAACACCGGAGAAATAAACCACAAAAAAAAAAAAACCCAAAGAATATTGCAAAATATGAAAACAAATATAACGAAAAACAAAAGACATCTGGCTTCTCAAAATGAGCGACCTGCCAAAAATACAAATTGGCAGCAACCAAGTTAAACCTTCTTCCTAAAATCTTTGCAAAAATACAATCTCGGTAGTAACGAAAAGTGTCTACACGAAAATATAATCAGGGCCATTCTATCGAGTATTCAAGTACATGTTAGTATTGACAATCCAACGTTTAACATAAGCAACAGGCCTTTTTATTTTAGTTTCTCTAGTAACAGTCACAACAAACTATATGCTTAACATTTGTACAACTTTGACTGACAGCTGCCACGCTGCTCCAAGCACTGAAGCCAATCCCTCAAACCACAGTTCCCAAACTTATATCTCGACTTCAGCACTGATCAGCTGGGTGCCCTGCTCAGTTGGGGTAATACCTCTTCTTGTACTTGAAGAGCCACTGTCTGTCTTCAACGGCCGAGCAGAACAGATAGAGCAGAAAGATACCCAGCACCTACAATGGGAGAGACATACATGTAGGTACAGATCATTAACTAATACACAGAGAATGCTCCCATCGAAGATGTTGATTGCTTCAATACTTTTTGCGACATTTTGGTAATGCAGACACACAAATGCAAAGTCGGAAACCCTACCTAGCAAAGCTAGGGCAGGGTTTAGTTGGTTCAAAATTCTGTCTTACTTTTTATCATTTATATGTATGCATTTTTGCATAAAGACCGTGTGTTTGTAATATATTTTAAATAAATACTATGAACAACGGTAAACGTGTATATTGTTTGCCAGTCAATGCATCATATGTTGGAGGATATTACACAGAAAAAGACTATAATTGATACACACTGGGTATCTGTACTACGTCAGTGTAAACTATGTTGGATTGAAAGGTACATTATTACTATGTAGCTTTTTGGCATTCAAAGCAACATAGCAAATCTGCAAAAATTGACATTTTCAACATTCAGGCCATATTACTCTATCTTCAAACCTTTTGTTTTAAGACCACCTTGGTTATAAGACCACATAATTTGCTCCTAAAGTTTTTTTGTACTACTGAACATGTATTTTAAGACCACCTGCAATATAAGACCACATTATGGTCCCATGTGTGGTATTAAAATATTGGGACCACTGTTCTTATTTCTCAGCCTTGCCTTGGGTGTTTCAGTTTATGCCAGCAAGGGTGGGCATATCCTAAAATCTCTACGCTGAAAATAACCGCTCAGGTGGATTGCATATTTATATGGAACTCTAGCTCCTACGTGCAACGCTTACAATCTTGTTACATCCAAAACTCAAGTCTGTTCAATCTCACTTACGTGGAACAAGGCCAGTCCCAGTGCTGTGCCTCCAACTATGTCCAGATGGTCCTCCAGCCACAACATGAAGGTGTTTGAGCAGCCGCTGGTGTAAATCTTCACACCCTGCTTAGACACCCTCTGCAACAAAGTTTCTATTATATATTAACATAATACCAATTTTTGGATCCTTTGTATTTACCAGTAAGTGCTTTAGCATACATCCAACAATATACCATCATCATAAGCAACCCTCCCCCCCCCATCAGGAATGTTATGTTACAACAATGCCTAAGAATATTTTTTTTTTACAGCAATAAATTTAAAATTCAGTTTCAAATCCAATTAAATGACTAATCTTATAATAGAATTATATGCTATATGACTTCAAGCATCTAATTTTAATTTAACTTTTAATTTATTACCTTTTTAATTTATTAACACATTAACTTTAATTTATAGACTTTAAGCACGTAATTTATTATATCGTAATTTCCAACTTTAATTCTGGTTTGGACCATGTTATTCTTATTATTCTTTAACATACAAATGCTCAGAGTTCAATTGCTCTTGACTTAATATTCACGGTGCATTTTATGCGGTTACTTCTTTGCAATCATCATGTAAAAGGTCAATGTAGATTTAAACATGACAACCCAAACTGCTATTGTAAATCCAAATGTTCAATGGTAAATCCAACTCACACTGTCCATCCTGACATCGGCGGCACAGTCCTGAAAAGCAGCACAGCATCCAATGATACGTTATTAAAATCTAGCAGAATTGGGCAGTGGAGCACAGTGATCCCTCTCATAGTGGCCACTCTCAACAGAGGCCACCCTCTCTAATGTGGCCGCAAATTTTTGGTGCTGCTACTATGAATGCATTTACTTCTCCCTCTCATCAAAGGCCACCTCTCTAATGTGGCCACAATTTCTTGGCAAATAGGGTGGCCTTATTAGAGAGGGACTACTGTACCAACAGCAGATGCAATGTTGACTTTACTGTTTACCGATCTCCACCTTGGCAGGACGTTTTACCATAAGTACACCTGTGCTTTCCGCTAGAGGATGCTTACCTACCTCCAGCACAAAACAGTTTCAAACAAGCTCGAAAAGCCTTTGCTTGAGCAGCAAAATTAAGGTCTTATACCACAGTCAATAGTTACATTGTATAGTGGTAACCAAGGTTCAGTATTCTTAAGGTTTTCAGTTTGAATATCCGGTATCGGGTACTTGCACTTATATATCGTAGTGCATATACATATATGTACCAGTACATGTATCGCAAATGCATTTGCTGTGCTTTGAATGAACCATTGTCAAAATTTCAATTACTTCACTTCCATGTACACCCAGCAGACATATTGTAGTAATAAGTATTAGTTTTAGGGCTTTGCGTTTATTGTACATCATGTACATGCACTCTAGTTTTGTTCTCAGAACAAACAGTGTGCCGAACACAATACTAGTATCATAGTCTTCCCAGGACGGGCTCTTAGTGCGATCAATCTTCACACGATGAGATAATTTCAAATAAAAGCACCAGTACAGTACTAGTAGTACTACATCTCTTAGTGGCCACTCTCAAGAAGAGGCCACCCTCTCTAATAAGGCCATAAATCTTTTCCGCTACTACCCGGTACTACCAAATTGAATGTATTTACTTCTCCCCCTCACCAAAGGCCACCTCTCTAATGTGGCCATATCTTCTTTGAAAATAGGGTGGCCTTATTAGAGAGGGACTACTGTATACTCTTTTTCATCTAGAGGAAGAGAAACCTTGCCTCTCACGGTTGGATTTTGAAACATCACACAGATGTTTCGAGTGACCACACCATGTGATCTTGGTCACCGTGCAGAAGTCAAAGCTATTCCATGACACTGGGTTGGCCAGTTGACAGGAGACTCAAGATGGTGGAGTAGATCTCGTAGCCCTGGTCGCGGTTCAGGGATGGTTGGTGGCGAAGGATTTATATCACCTCTTGGGATTTTGTGTCTAACAAGAGTTCTCCTCTTGGCACATGATCTTCGTATTGTCGAGGGTGAAATGATGGCCTGTCTCTGTAGAATGTTAGCATAGACGTCCGACATGTTTTGAAGGCAAAATGTGCACGTACACTGCGGAATTGTGGGACATGATGTCTTCAAACACTGGCGGTTTCTCACAGATGAAATTGAGAAACTAAGAACAGATACTTCGTTTGCCGTCCTGAATGATATATGTTGTAAATCCTATATGAGATCCTATTTTTCTGCACACGAGGGATTTGATTGTCATCATGCCTTAGTTTGGGACTTTGTACATGATAAAATCGCCAGTGTTTGTGTTTGCCATTACCCAGCGTGCAAACATCAGGTCTCATGCGCGTACTAATTACTCAGACGTCTATATTCCAGAGTTGGGGTGTTTGCTATCGTGTTTTCTTTATATAACAGTCATGTGATCCTCAGACGGCCTGGACTTCCGCACAGTGACCAAGACCATTCGGAGTGGCCTTGTGTATTTGAGAGGCTTGATTTCTCTTCCTCTGGCAGAATCCTGAGTCCAACAAGAACATGCATTCCTGGACTATTTTTTCACGATATTGTGTGCCAGTTAGTAATAAAACGCAAATATAAACCATTGTGCCACAACATTATATACCCATGATAGTACTACATCCCAGTACTAATAGTACTAAATACTCAGCTGCTGCTATGAAAGTAACAAACAGGCTGGCAGTCACGGCTGGCAATTCTGCTAGCATCAGTTACAAAATGTACACATACAAACCTCCAGCTCCCTGCGTTCGCTGAGACAGCAAGACTCGGGTACACTGCAGGGATGATCGACTGATCGGTTACGACAGGTAAACATAGGGTTGTCTTCCCAGTCGGTAGGTCCATTAATTCCACAGCAGCCCAGCTAAAATAGACATATGTCATAAATTACTTCATGATAGAAATTATTACATGTTCACACCAGCGCAAAGTCTTCGAAGGATCATAGCTTTCGACCCGTAACGTCGGGCCTTCTTCAGCGAACTGAAGCTTCCGTGTCATCATGTGACTCACGGTTGTCAGATAGGTCACTAGTGTCATGTGACGACAACAGCTGGCTGTAAATTACTTCAGGCAAACAATATTTACATGATATGATAGGACTTAATTGTTAGGATATACAAGTATGCTTAAAGATACAAAACTAATTCAAGGTCTTGGTGCTCAAGGCAAGAGCACTTTAATGAAAAAGATGTTGTGCCCAATATTTACTGATGTTTTAAAATGTCGCTTAATCTACTGTTGCCAATACCAGCAATGCCTCTTGTGCTGTTCAACTTAACCCGTCAGAACAAACTTAATGTGGTGGCAGCTGGCTGCAAGGCAGTTACATAAACAACAAAGTGCCTTAAATACTAGTAGGCTGTTTCACAAAAGATATACCAATTGGCAAGAAATGAACATCAAAATTCTAAGGAATTTGCCCAAGTGAACGATTTTTACCCAAACCATCAATGAATCGTTACATCTCGCTTGTGTTTACTGATTATTGATGGCATTCTGCCGCCTCTTAAACAGACTTCGACCAATGTACAGGTCAGGAGTCCCTCTCCACTATAGCCAAAAGCCATGTTTCTGCCCAATAATGCCTAAAAGAAGCATTAGGTACCATAAATGAATCCAAAGTTACGTGGCTGCCAAAACTTTTGGCCACACATTTGGAGGATATGTGTGGCCTAAGAAGAATGATTTGGATATTATGAAACCGCTGGTCTACCAGAGGTCTGGTACTGTCTCTAAGGATCTGCATACACACCTCCTCCTGCATGGTATCCACGACCCACTTCAGTTCATCATCCTTGGAGTACTGCTTCACGGCAAATTCCACCTGGTCACTGGCAGTACGCACCACCTACACAAAATACAATAGGGATATAATCTCACTGCATCATGAAAAGGAATTGAAAGCTGCAACCGAAAGTGTTATACCGTCTTATTAAGATGAAAAAATCCTGACATTTTTTGAATTATCAACATTGGTAATTATGACAGTATAACTGAAAAGACTTTCAAACACAAAAATTATGTGTGGTGCTCAATATTCCTGTTCAATATTCGTGGAATTTGTTTCTTATAGACATGTAGATCTGTCATGCAAACAACAGTGTACAAACAAGTACAATTACGGAAATATAAAGTTGAAGTCTTAACCTTCATGGTCATCTTACCAGTAATCAATACTAATAATGGTAATGGTTAATATTTTTCACTGTCTTTGTTGGTACTGCACGACTGTGTAAACTTTCCAGTAATGTGTACTAGTACATGTACAATGTAGTGACTGTCTGTAGTTTTTGTACATGGTGAACAGGTAGCCAGTAACAGTCACGTTGGCGTGATGCCCCAGCCCGGGGCCCTACCGACTAACAGCCAGATGCAGATCAGTAGGATATTACGTGAAGTAAATCACACATACTGTATATTGTAGACCTACCTCCTCCCGGTAGATGAAGGCCAGTATGCCAATCACCACTTGTACAATAAACACAATGATCGCTATGCCAAGGAACTGAAATTGTAAAGACAATAACAATCTTTAGTGCATAATTATTGGTACTGTAGTAGTAGTAGTAGTAGTAGTAGTAGTAGTAGTAGTAGTAGTAGTAGTAGCAGTAGTAGCAGTAGTAGTAGCTGTAGTAGTAGTATACTAGTAGTAGTAGTAGTAGTAGTACCGTAGTAGCGCCACAGTAGTATGCTTTATTGGACTACAACATAAAACATACATGTGTACTACCAAAGTTCACAAAACACCCTCGCACACAAGGACATTAAAAATATCAAATTCACACTTCTATGGTTAAGAATCCTTCGAACATTCTGCAATAAATTTGCCAAAACTGGGGAGAATATCACTTTTCATACATTGAAATATACGTCTTATGCTGGGCGAATCCACAAAACTGGCGCATTATGGTCATTTAAATTGTGAATAAATTTTAGTCTCAGCTCTTTATCATGTTTATATCCTCAAGGTGGCATAAGAAGCGAGTTTTGTATTCAGTTATGCCCATCCAATATGTCATGCATAGTCTTTCACAAACATTACAGTTACTAATCATGCCCATATACACCTGTTAGCATGGTTAGATGTGGACAGAGGGGCTAAAAAATCACAGCTTAAAAAAAGTTTGACTGTAATATTTTGTGACCATCTTATAGGGATTACCATGGGATACATATATACAAATGCATGTACATTGTGTTACAACAGATCATCATACAGTATACTTGTAGTATCTTATGACTGATGCAGACGAAGAGCTATAACTTACAGAGGGAACAATTTACTTTCAAAATTTTGCATAGCAGAAAAGTGCAATCTTGAAGAATTTGGTATAAAATATAGCATTTTTCATTGCAAAAACTGCTATGCATTTTGGAGCTTGTGTAGCCTTTTTCCTGACTTGTGTAGTAAACTGCTTGGCAACACCAGTTAAGTTGTTCCCTGAACTTACATGATCAGTAGGTATTCAATTTATAACCGGTAGTACCCAGTACATTAAATTAAATTTTTATAACATTTACGAGCAGTGGGGAGAATATGCAAACAATTAAATTTATCATTCATGACCAGAGTGACCGTCTTAATATAATGATCTGTCATGTTCTCATATATGACACTGAAAGACCTGTAGAAATATTCAAAGGGAATCATTGTTTCTCATTCTGTATTACTCATTATACAGTGTACTATGGTGATGGAGACTTCACTATAGTTTCACATCACCAGCTATATTTTGCTGTACAAATGATAAGCAAAATTTAACTCATTCTACATGTTCTACATGTTCTACGCAGAAATTATTTTTTTCCTGTTTTTCCTACGGTGGAATTTTCCGGCACTTATTCTGAATTCTGCCCACTTTAGTCCCCTCCCGTGTTGGGCCCGGCATTCAACTGTAGTCGGCAGCTGTGAAGAAAGAGCTAAAAGAACAGCATGAGTGTGTTAAGCAATCAGCTACTCTATATTCCCTTACCAGCTTTAAGGCTGTAATATTGGGAGAGCTGCATGATAATTGTGAAATCGGTGACATGAATTATGTAACCAAGTAATAACACTGGCTAAATGTAATATAGCCTTAATTAAGCCAAATACCATTAACACAGTGTATATGAGAGCAGAACATCTGAGGAGACACAAAATGAGAACGTTGAATTTAATTATTTTCAACCTTATATTACGTTGAAGATTGCAGCTTAAAGCATGCTAAGCCACTGATTCACGATTGTGTTAGCCACTTGCACATGTTGGCACTTGCAGCCATACGTGTATATACGTGATATATGCAGGTCCCAGCCCCCACAAAAAATTCCTGCTGCCACATTAATTTATTGCAATTATCTTACCAACCAACACCCCAGGCACTCCCTGATGTGCTGCAATACTTAATCAGTCTGATAATGCCGGTATGCCATCCATTCAAGAAAATTAATGTTGCATACAAAAATTGGTATTTCCTCAGGGGTTCTGGTATGCCTGGGCCTTAATGGAATTGTTCCAACAGAGGCAAGAACTGCTGTGAGGAATTATGGTTGGGTTTCTGCCCAAACTGCTCAAAGACAATGGGCCCCCCTCGCAGACAATGCACAGGGCACCTTGATTGTTACAGGAACCAATCGAATCCTTTCACATATATTCAGGCAGCCCATGCATAGCACAAAGAGCACGCAAGCATGATGATCGAGAGGGAAAGTCAACTTTGACCCATCCAACTGCAATTAGTATCGAAACACGCTTACCCCTTTATTAAATTACGACTGCCCTTCTGTCAATGATTCTGTGTGTATATTACATATTAGAGAGAGACTAATAGAGAGGTGCCCTTCAGTAGGAGGGTCAGTATCCAAGGCTCTCCCAAGCACGCCGTACTAAGTGTTCTAAGAGGTCTCAATACAATGATTTACAATGATTTAGTCTCTCAAAAAGCTGGCTTCTTCACATACTGCAACATGTGTAACTTCTCTGACAACATAACAAGGCTACTGGATTATCATAATTATTCAGCACATCTAGTACATGTAGTGGAGATACATGTACATGGTAGGTATGGCACTGGTGCACGTTTCAACCTACACTGTACACATCACAGCTTGTAGATGCAGTGCCATCGATCCTTCTCCACGTTCTCTCTAATTAATTTTATGACAAACCCTGTTTGTCCAGATTTCAGTTGTGAAATATGTACATGATAAAAATTGATTGAGGGTCTTTTCCGAGAGGGAGAACATAAAGAACATATTTAACATCTTTCAGACTCGCTAATACTGCTGCTGAATATTTTGACCACTGGCAAGAAAGCGGCTGGGTTGAATTCTATCATATAATAGAGACTACAAAGTGGCCAGTAACATGAGCACACGTAGTAACACGTGAACAAGAGACTGGGAGCTGGGAACAGCATATTTCTGATGTAACTCTCCAATGAGTCTAAAGATCAAGGCCACTTATTCCTCACTTTCATTTGTGTACACCATGTCAAGAATATTCGAAAGTAGAAGAGACAACAGATGAAGAGACAAGAGCCTATTACATGTACCACGTATCATGGCAAGCAATTGTACATGTTGTATCGGAACTGGATAATCCGATTTCTGAGAACCGATGCCCGAACTGGATAATTCGATTTCTGAGAAACGATGCCCCGATGCTGTGTGTGTGGATTTTTTTTCTCTGCTGGGAAGCAGATCAACAAAAGTGTAAAAGAATATGGGAGATAACATTTCATGTAAATGTTACCCATGTTGCCTCCTGAAGTATTTTTTTTTTCTATTGTACAAATGGGAGAGTGGGAGAGGCCTTTAACAAGAGGCCCATGGGCCTTGTCGCTCTGCTTGATCACTTGCCAGAAAGGACCAAGTGAGCAATTATGTAGCTGAAGTGACTTATCCTAATTTGCACATTTGAAGGGGAA
>JAAUYG010170785.1_pt1 | contig 10388 bp, 2 predicted proteins | sample 7278091 | NCBI WGS metagenome assembly JAAUYG01 (sample SAMN14350201, study PRJNA611818) | marine sediment metagenome | isolation source: surface marine sediment (0.6m) | place: French Polynesia: Moorea | collected 2018-08
AGTGATATAATAATAATAATAATAATAATAATAATAATAATAATAATAATAATAATAATAATAATAATAATAATAATAATAATAATAATATAAGACCTACCTCGTAACGTCTGGGCACCTCGTCCGGTTCTAGCCGTGTGTGTCCCACCAGGACGTACCTGAGAGCCTGCTCGTCTACTGGCCTCCAGATCTGAAACCAGACCGGGGCTATGCTCACGCAGTACGCGGAGAACTTATACACGGCAGAGCGAGGCAGAATGATGTTCTCTAACAGGAAGATACCGGCAGCGTTCGATTCCTTGGCGTTGTTACCCTCGAACGAGTCTCCCTTGGTGCCTTTCAGGGCTTATGGAAAGAAACGTGGTTGGGTTGCTCTGAGTATCACAAGTATATACAGTGAAATCTGTCTTTAAGACCACCTGAGAAATAGGGACAACCTGGGAACTAAGGACAGTCATTTCAGTCCCTAGGCATATTCAGTAGATAGCAATAGACCTGAGAAATAAGATCACCTCAGAATTTAGGACAGTGTTTCACAGTCCCTTGGGTGTCCTTAATTCCCAGGTTTCATTGTAGCCTAAATCTGCTTAGAGTGCGCGAACATCTGCTTTACATGTCTTGTTTATTTTTGTGCTGTTTTAGTGGGCAATTCAACAATCTCACATCGTCAGCTTGGTCTTTTATTTACTCATACTTCATGTACTTATCTAGTCCCAAGTCTTAACTACGAGTCTATGCAACATATCTTGCCAAATGTCCCATGTGTTTCGGCAGACGCTGCTGCAGAATCATACATCTTATTTCATAGTTCTAACGCCAACATCCAATGCGGTACCTATAAAATAATTTATTGCTACTGGGTGTTTGTTGTCAATTATGCCAGTATCCTTGAATGCACGCTCCGAGCAGACGCTCGACAACAGACCAATTTACCAATTTCATGATGTCTGTCACAGTTTCTTTAAGAGGATATGATGACGATCAATCTCCCGTAACATGCAGCAGAGACGAATAAAATACAGATAATACCAACCTGATGCATTGTTCAACAAGGACATAACAGCCAGGAAGTGCAAAAATTTCAAGTATGCATCCATTGTGATATATCCGAGGATTATATCCGTCCAAGAAGTCAAACTAATGTCAGATAATTGTTCTCTCTTCGGAGAAGATCTTAGACAACAAGTGTTTCGTATGCCGAGACACCTGTATTGATTTCTGATCGATTGAGAATTTCTCCCTCCTGAATTATTTCTGAGCTTCAGAGGCTATATTCACTAGCTGGCAGTGTGGGGCGAAGGCCAGATTCCTCTCCTTGTCTCTGCCCCCTTTTCCTTGCGCAAAGGTTTACGCTCACACTGCAGTGTATGTTATCCAGCGAAGGTATTATTTCTCTGAAATTAAAATAAAAGAAACAAGAAAATTACATACATTGTAACGAGAAAAATATTGTGGGTGGATAATATCACGCTGGCCTATGCATTGCATACATGGTTTTGCAAAACAGAAAAGAAACGAGCTCCCAACCTTTAATTATAGAAGGGCTCCCTCTTTTTGTTCGAGGTCATGCTGTTAGAAGGAACACTTCCTGCTGGTATGAATGGGCTAAAAGGAGGAAACGTGCAACTGGTTAGAACGCCGTATAGGTTACCATTAGTCCTTTCTGTGGTTGGAGAGTGAAACCACAACCCTCACAGTGAATTCTTTATCGTTTAGTCATCAAATACACCATAATGCTCAGTTTCGGGTAACCAGCAATCCCCAACCCCATAAATCGTGCACCCTTCCATTTAAACAATTTAAAATGCAGTGCAATAATTTAGTTTTGCTTCTTACTGGCTAATGCTTTACTTTTACTATAGTTTTGCGACTGCCGGAGTCTGTGTATAATCATCCAACAAATATTCACTAGCCTTAACAGCAGCCGGATAATCGAGTGTGGCCTTAAGCTTCAGAGTGTCTATCCTTGTTGGTCTTTATATGTTAATTCCCGTTGGAGACAGTCGCATTTAATAAACGCAATATTTACCGGTGTATTGTACCCTTCGTTTATGTGAAGATATTGTTACAACAACAATATTATATACCATCCTGTTCGATATCGCCCTGTAACAAACGAACAAAAATGTTTGCAAAGTCATTCGCCTTCAAATAACACTTCAGCACAGGTTGGGTATAAGTGTATAGTGGATCTTCAAGTTATTGCATGCAATGCTTAACGACAAACATACAGACCAACAAACAAGCAAACAAGCCGGGAGTGGGGGGTGGAGGTGCCAATATAGAACAGCCACCGATCCTGAGTCGGATCTGGTGGGTGGCAGGGTCAGGGGGAGTATTAACCTGTCTTCGCCCCCCTTTTCTTTGTCAAGAACCATTGAAATTGTGATATAATGTGTTCAAAAATGTCGGTCAACCCTTGCGGCAGCGGTAATAAAATGTTTATGGGGGAGAGGAGCAACGTTTTCATATTGTCCTCTAAAAATTGTGTTTTGTTACGCGTGACATGTAGAGCGGTCTTTATTTGGAAAGATAACGGGGTTCCGCGGAGACGCGTTCAACCAAGCGTGCAATGCGTCTTTTTGTGTAGTGCAAACATACATGTAAGTCTTTCGGTGGTAGAGTTCACCATAGCCCCTACACAAAGAGAACACAATGTCCCACGTTCACTGAATCAAGGTTAAGACTTTTTCTAGGAACACACTGTCCTCGCAGTGGCTCTTCCTTTTTTGACAGTCCTTTCTTTGGTTATCTGTTTTATTATGCCATTATATCCGTAACAAGTTGACTTAGGTCGTTATAAAATCTGGTTCTATTGCCTCGATGCATTTTTAAGTCGGGAGCCAGGCCTGCAAAATGTGGCATGAATACTCAGAAGGTATAGATTGCGGTTAACAAACAATGTGGGTTGTTGGCCTGTTGGTGGCAGCCTGTCACGTAGGTTACAGGGCATAGCAATTCCACGACAGACAATGTTTTCATATGGGGGATTGAAGAAAAAGGCAGGTTAAAGAAGCACCTAATGCAAAACTGCTGCGGTGACAAGTCTGTTTTATGCCCATGTCACAACTTGCAGTCCTTCCTAAGATGAGAAAAAGGGGTAACACTGCCACAGGACAGAAAGGAACAGAATAGTGTTCGTCATCGTAAAACATGTCTGCGGCAACAAGTGTCGCTTGCTAGCCGACGGGCACTGGAAAGCCAGCTCTGAACGTTGGGCTACAATACCAAGACTCGTGTGGTGATGGAGAAAATAGTCAAGCCATCGAAACCAATGCGGCGACTTAAAAAGAGCAACGTTAAATGGAGTTAAATGTTTGTCGGAATACACGTTTAACAAAGCATTGGTTGGTGCGACGTCTTGGCAGTTTTTTCTATAATGGGAGTTTTATGAACTAGGGCACTCCGTTCATCCTTTTTTCTAGGTTACGTTTGCCATGAATCAGAGGGTGCATCCAAGCCATATGTCCCAAATAACGAAACTATTAATGTAGCTGTTACAAAAAAAAAATGAAACAACTGCAGTTGTAGCAGAAGAGTTGGTAGTCATGAAAGTAGCAGTTACGATCTTCAAAAAAAAACCTTACAAAAGTTAGCTTTGAATATACACAAAATTTTGCTGGCCAGAAGTGTTTAAACTTCACTCAAGGAGAAACGATATTAAACCAATGAAAACGTTGGAAGTAAAGCCCTGACACTTCCCATTCAAAGTAATATAGTTGCACATTCGCCCATCACCCCACTCTACTATTCACCAAACAATCAGGCCTTTTTAGACTGTAAACACTTAAACCTTTCGGAAAAAAAAATTTCAGTCAACAGCTGAACTAGTTAAGGCCGCCATGTCACAGTCAGTCTACAAACCAAGTTCCGACTGTGATATTGTCTTCGTGTCTTGTTTAATCATGGCATATGACATTAAGAGGGGGTAGCAGGTACTGGATATAGTGTGCATGCTGTACGGTAGAGAACACTGTATGTGTGTCCCCCTCTGTCTTCAGTGTGGCATCCCCGTAGACTAGTAGATGGCCACCACTAACGGTAGCATTTCAGTAAGTTTTGCCTGCAATCCTTCTTCTATTACTGCTGCTTATATTACTGCTAGGTCAGAATTAATGTACAGAAGGAACCTACTGCCCACAGTGGATGTGATTAGAGTACAATTTAGTTGGTTTTTAAGGCATGCATTTGGCTAAGCCAGCTTAAATGATTCGAGCAACATATGTTTGCACAGCTCTCATTCGTTCATTACATATCTTGCTGTCTCTCTTTACTGTTCTGTTTGCTTGGATACTTGTGAATGAATGAATGAATGAATGAATGAAGGAAGGAAGGAAGGAAGGAAGGAAGGAAGGAGGGAAGGAAGGAAGGAGCTAACAGACGAACGAACGAATGAATGAAATTTTGACTGTTTCACACTCTTCAACACATGGCGTCATATCTGCTAAATGAAAAGCTGATATTTTACATCAAAGTTCCTGGTGGTCCACCCAGTCCAAAAATTATGATAAAGGTATATTAATCTGTAATCACTGTGGGCAGACATTTTCACCTCCATTTGCTTCCGTTAACTTGGATTGATTCATTCATGAATGAATTGATGAAATGCGACTTCATTCATTCATTCATTCATTCATTCATTCATTCATTCATAAATCATAATACGTCAATTGTTTTATTTGACTAGACAGAATCTACCTCGTATCCGTATGAGAAGAAAGTACTTCCAAATCATCTATAACAAATGCCACTTTGTTTGATAAGCCGCACTGACAACAAATCAACCTAATTAATACAATACCTAGTTTTCTGCAAAACTAACACTCTAAAATTAACCGCGTTTTAAGTGGTTTGTTCGCACATGTTTGCACACTATAATGCTCACACATCCCTCAATGACCAATTGGAACTCTATAACAAGCCTATCATCTGGCAGGTGACTCAAAGGTCCTGTTAATGGTCTTTTTCACCCCCTCCCGTGAAGCATGTAATTGGCCGGGTCGACATGAATCTTGACCGTGAAATTTGATAGCCAGCCGTGGGCGGAAAATACTTCTCTTCCATACACAATGCGTAATGCTAGACCACCCAGATTTGACGTCTTACTCATGTCTACGAATTTTCAAAGATATAGACTATTTATTATATTTGCAACAAACACCTTTAGTATGACGTCCGGTGCAATTTTGACCGTTCAAATTGATCTACCAAGAAGTTTGTTCAGACTAGAAGCTGTCTTCCATGTTTCCGAAACTAACGTTACGGTGTCAGCAAAGACGACAAAATAAAACTTTAGATAAAGTGGCGTCGTGTATCTAGAAATAGGTCACTCTGTGATAAATATTTTACATTAATACAAAAATCAACTTCACAGCAGCAAGAAGAGCTTCATCTTCCAGTTCATTATAATTTTGCCACCACCCAATATAGGCAAAAGACGCCGTCAGCAGCTTGTCACTCGCTTGCAAACGAGTGTCAAGTCGAACTTTGCGCTTTGTCACCCGGTGGCTGGGGTATGGGCAAAGACGGGGGACATTCAGCGTCCTTTCAACGCGTACAATACCACGCGTATCATCTAACATCTAAGCACAGCTATCGCATTGCCGTAATAGGTGGTGCAGTCTCTTTTACATAGTGCCGAATCATCAGAAAAAAAGGAACACGACGGGTTATATGATATCGCACAACCGATACTTCCCTTTCTTCATTCGGGAAATATCGTCGCGGAAAGGGCGTGAATGCTCGGTTTGTGCTTGGTAATGAGCGTATGATGAAACCCATATTTACGTTGACGTTATTAATGGAACTGGCGCAGCAAGGTCGTAATTCTTGAGCCAGTTAATTGACGGACAATTTTTTATCCGATGGAAACAGTTTATGGTATGACTGGGCTTCGTGGAGTGATTTTTTACTTCAGATGCGTATGTATTGTTTCAGTTACATGTGGCTATCAACAGCAGAGTTTTCACAGCACGTATTTATGAGTCATTGCTGATAGCGCCTTTGAACGTTCCTGGTTTAAAATTTTGAAAAACTTCCCTATTTTCCTTATTACAACCATACAAAAAAACTAATTCCATGTGAACAAATTTCAGTCAAAACGAGCCTTGTTCGAGGCAGAGGAACTGAAACGTTTTCAAATTTAAAGCCCTAGTCCGTAACAAATGAAACTCTTAATGGTTTGGTTACAGTCCTATGGTTAGACAAATATGATGGGTTGGCAAAACAGAACCAGTGAAGGTGCTGGCAGTGAGAGAGAAGATGCACCCACCCCGACTCAATTCAAACACTGTCAGGCGTTTTATCGATCTATAAGCCAACGATATACTGTTTGGCTAACGAACCTCCTCCACTTGGTCCTTCACTATGCCCCTTTACCATAAAATTCCAGTCCTTTCGTTCAGACACATACAAAATGACTAAATAGGGGATAGCTATACCAATATTAAATATATGCAACTTCAACATTGATATCGAGCCGACGGAAAGTATTATTATTCTCAAATTATAATGGATTTTTTATTTCGGAAATAGCTTCAACATTTTGGGAACAAATGGTTAATTTTGCATTTTAATTATAGCATACTCACATCGCGGATATAGCTACTACTTTTCTTACGCTGATATAGCTACTAATAATAAGCATTACAAAATTTAGTACGTTACTGCTCTATAATATAAAGATAACAAACGTATGTTTTTCTTGTGATTTTTATAATACTGGTACTTCCATTCCATTGCACTTACTTATCAAATGATAGAAAATGGCGGCCGCTGGGAAATATAGATTCCTAGATCAACCCTAACTTGACATTGCCATATCCAGAACGGGACGAGCAAGCATGCTACCTCAGATTCTTAAAGCAGCGTGATGTAGTCTTGTGTCCCATGCACACCCTAGCGTGTCTGTCGCATGCAGTGGTGTCCCCTCAGTGTTGGGGTGTCGTTGTTGGCGGCGATTTCAACGACGAGACGGGGCAGCAGGCGGGGTCAGCCACGCGAAACCAGCCTTTATTTCGCGCTTGAGTGACATTCTGGCTTAATATACATAAAGTCAACAGGATCTGTTTGCTGAAGCTTGCTCTCTGCACTGGAAGGGGACTGGCCTGGGGTGGTCAGCAGCGAAGTTTTACTGTCCTTTAATGCAGGAATAAGGACTCGAATGTGTGAACAGAGCAATGAAAAAACATGCACATGAATGAACCCAAGACCAAACAGGCAACCACATTTTTGTCGTACGAACTTCACACACGATGCATCTTCATGGCTCTCCATATTATCTGTAAAAGTATGTGTATTTTTTGTTACTTAGGGGTTATAGAGATAATCAAAGGTACTGGAAATCTCTTTGATGCGTCGAGTTAAAGGTTCTAGGAAGCTTGCCACAGGAAACCGGTTTAATTGATTCCAATTAGACCAGTTTCAAACAGATCTTGTACTTGGAAAGCTTCGGCCGAGTGACCTCACTATGTCAACAAACCTTTGCAACATGTCTCTGGCCGAACTAATTTTGATTCATTATACCAGTGTACATTCTTTTGTATACAAATTTTAATGTATTTTTAAAGCACATTTTGTATGCCATCCAGTACGAGCATGTGTTTGGCGGAGACAAACAAGCTGCAGAGCGACGAGTCCGAGTAATCCTGAGATTTTTTAATTGTCCAGCCGCACTTGGGAACCAAAAGCTTTTGAAACCAGCTATAATACACGAGCTTTCTTGGGTAAATCGGTGATACTTGTTGTGAGGAAATGACTACAAATTAACTTGCGTTTGGAAAATAAGGTAACCAACACAGTTTTAAGCTACTTGTATATATTACCCTTAAACGTACTCAACTGAAATACGTTTATTTCTGGAGTAAAGATCTAAGTATCTTTTGTAACAACCCATCCAGACACCGAAAAAGCAAAACAAAAATTCAGAAGAGCATGTAATACAGTCTAATAAATCTTGTTTATTTTTGTTGTAGATTTGTACTTTAGTTGTATGATAATGCCAACAAAAATATACGAGCACACCCTTTCGGCGAGTCTGATAAAAAGGGGGAATTTACGGAAGAGCCAAATACTGATGTAATGTACTGACATTGGAAATTATCAATGCGTGACACCAATTACAATTTCCTGGGATTATTTTACAACAACCTATAACAGGGGAAAATCATGCACAGGTACTTCATATAAAATATCCAGTTCAGTTATTACTAGTCAGACTGGAAGATCTTGCAATAAAGTAAATAAAAAAAAAACGAATGAACTTGCCATGGGTGAATGGCAAAAGGGGGAGTAACTGTGATTATCTATAGCCTAAAGCTAGTGCAGAGTATTCGTTTCTGATTCTTCTATTGTAACAATATTGCATAATTTTAATCAACTTGCGATCAAATTTAAAGTTTCTTATTTAATACTGCAATGACTATAACAATGTAGCGATGATGACCGTAACGAAGAATTATGGGGTAGTTTCCAAATAGCGTAAGCCTCGAAGAAAAATGATCAGAAGTTCATTAATCACCCTGACAGCCATTGTCTTCGATGCTACATATGAGATTTTGACTTGAGGCATTTCTCGCATCTAACTCATGCGGCTCTAGTGATTTTGTGCCACTAACCCTCCCCCCAACCCACCACCACCCCAACAACAAGTGAATATGACAAGTGATGGTGATTTGCTTAACAGCAATATGATATTGTCTGGTTACATCGGGCGATATTATTCCAAACATCAGCTTAATACTGGTAACACACGTTACAGTTCCTTTGCAGTGGAACAAGAAGGAATCAAAAGTTGATTCTGCATTATTTAATGGCACTGGGATTATGGTGAATGCGTGATAGAGATTAACACGCAAGTACACCTGGCTGTACTGATCAATGCTCCTCTCGCTGTTCTTGCTGCCAAGGCGTGTGCGTTGGGTGGAAGTGGAATTGGATAGGATTATCTTTGGCTTTTTAATCGGGATGTGACGCCCTTTCTACTCCAACTGATATTATATGTGCTTTTGATAGCCTGGGATTTGAAGTCAGTTCCATACACGAGCAATACTTTGTGCCTGCATTAGTTATGTCTGAATTACTCTGTCTGCATTGTGTGTCTACATTACTTGTGTCTGTGTTACTGTCTGAATTACTTGTGTCAGTATTACTCTGTGTGCATTACTTGTGTCAGCATTACTCTGTCTGCATTACATGTGTCAGCATTACTCTGCATTACTTGTGTCAGCATTACTCTGTCTGCATTACTTGTGTCAGCATTACTCTGTCTGCATTACTTGTGTCAGCATTACTCTGTCTGCATTACTTGTGTCAGCATTACTCTGCATTACTTGTGTCCGCATTACCCCCTGTCTGCATTAGTTGTGTCCGCACAGAGGTTTCCCATTGTCATCTGAACAAAAACACCCTTTGCCCGGATTAACCAAGGCATCATTGCATTTGTTGTCACAGCATTATGCTGCATATACGATGTAATGCGATATGTATGGTTATAGTTATAATATCCAGTTACAATTTATCGTGCCCAAACATTGTAGTAGCGCTATTTACAAACCGACAGCTGTATGATATCGATTATTATACTTCTACAATGTACAGTTAAATTGCTCCTGTAGTGTAGATTCCAGTGATTTACTTTGTAACATAACTGACATCTGATTAAACTGACGTTCTGTATAAGGAAGCAACTAGGTTTCAGCAGCATCAATAGGTTGCTCTCACAAATAGCGACTGCGATTACCTCCTATATTTATATCATATTTATATCAGGAAAGTATTCTTGGCGGTTGACGAAGGCTTTTTAACTCCCTCCACACCCCCCCCCCCCCAAAAAAAAAAGACTGTCGAAGTTATTCTTTGTCTCATTTAAATAGTCATTGTTATATATTGCACCATTTGCTGTTGTTCTCTTTGTATTTTGCTATTGCCAGATATTCCAATGCACACATGCCGGAACGTGCACTTTCTTAGTCTCCATTTATTTTTGGAGGTTTGCAATTTGCAGCACTGCCTCCAGAAGAAGCACAAATCAGATTCATGGGTGGTGACCAGAAGCCAACAACAGGGTTGCGTGTAGGTGTTCGACTGGACCAGAACAGTGGAACCCACGATACTGAATGCCAGAATTTGCTCTGGTAGTGCCATTGTGACTCCTCCCAATCGCCACCCCACAACACTCTCACCCCCACACCCAGTTCATGAAGATAATCCAGTTATTCAGAGATGTATCAATCATTCAATCAATCTGTCATTAGATTTATATTGCGCCATTCTGCAATTGTACTGTGGTATTTCAGCCTCCCTTCCCTGTTAATAGTCGGTGTATAATCTAATACAGGTGTTTAGACTCGCCCTGCGAGGCAGTCAGCAGTCTGGGGTCGCCGGCCAAG
>JAAUYG010214992.1_pt1 | contig 10388 bp, 11 predicted proteins | sample 7278091 | NCBI WGS metagenome assembly JAAUYG01 (sample SAMN14350201, study PRJNA611818) | marine sediment metagenome | isolation source: surface marine sediment (0.6m) | place: French Polynesia: Moorea | collected 2018-08
ATTTCACACCAGTGAGGTTCAATTTGGAAATGATTGATAGTTTAGGACACAGACCTGAAGGAGATAGTTCTCGTTACAGATATGAGAGAGGACAGTGTCACACTGGAAGTTGCCTTCTTCACCTTGTCGCACTCCGTTAACAAAGGCGGCGGGGGCCGGGCAGGTTACTCCTGAATGAGAGAACAAAGATGTGATAAAAAAGAACAAAACAGACACAAACATGTATATGTTCTCACACACAGGTTGCAAAAATGATTCTCGAATCTTGCAAATGATATTGACTCGCGTTTGAACGTCGCCTTCATGGCATAACAATGGAGATAAGATGGGAATGAGAAACTGACTGTTGCATGATGGGCGCGGACTCCAAGTCTCGTCGGATCTACACGTGATGGGACCACCGCCCGTGAAGCAGGAGTCGGTGCAGACGTATCTCACGATGGCTCCCTCTGTGAACACGTCTCCTACTCGCTCCGCGTTAGGCACATCCCCTGGGTCTCCGCAATTGATGACTGCAAAAATCAAACCATAAAGAATGTGCAGTCCAGCTTCAAGAAATGGCAAATCTGAGAATGCTACCCCTTCAGTGCGGATGGGAGCTTTTAACCCACAGCTTTGCACAGCTTTTCTGCAACTCTACAAAATTTCAGCAATTGTGTTTTGCCTTTGGTTTAAACAGGAACGTAATGCGTGCTGAACGTAAAAAGAGTCACATGGAGGAAAGTGCCCTCTTCTGTTTGTACCTCTAACACAGGTTGGTCTGGCAGTCCAGACGCCGTTGTTGCAGGTGATGACGGGATCGCCCTCAATGGCGTACCCCGGGTTACAAATGTATTCCGCGATCGATCCACACGTGTACGGTGCAGATGACTGCCGCATTGAGTTGGCGACCAATCCAGGTTCTGGGCAGGCAATAGCTGGAACAACAGAATCGGCTGGTATCAACTCAACTGTTTTTCAAAGGGAAGCTTTTTTCAATATCAAATGCAGGGAATTCAGGCAAGAGGAAAAAGGATGCAGAAGGCAAAGTGCACGCTAAACATATAACTTATGGGTCAGGCATGCTGCAAGGCGGGAAAATGTGGTGTGAAACTTGAAGCTTTTCTGACTGAGTTGATGTCCAGAATCAGAATCATTACCTTGACAAGTCGGTGCTTGACTTCTGCTCCATTGACCATTCTGCTGGCAAGTGATCTGAGAGTCGCCCACTAACTGGAAGCACTCGTCACAGCTGCAAGTAAAATATAGTGGCACCGTCAGTTACAATCCAGCATCTGACAAAAGGAGACGCCGCAAAATGTACTGAGAACGGCGAATGGGGACTTGTGCTGTTTTGGCTGTACCAAGCATCTGTTGCAAAATGAATTGCCGCTTCAGCTTTCATTCACAGAAGTTTGAGCGTTGGCCTGAATGCTGGTCGTGTCTTGTGAAACTTTTTGTTCGAAGTCTCAGTTGTTCAGTAAAGGCATATGTAGAGCCCACACTTTCTTGCTCCTCGATTAACCCAGCACGTTTCCCTTTTGGTTGCAACTGACCTGTATTGCATTCGGTCGTTGCAAAATGTGCCAAAAATCGTCTGAAATCCGTTCTCGATGTCGTATTGTGTTCCTGGCTGTGGACAGGATACTCCTGCGTGACACAAGGGGAAAATGCAAATCAGGTTGAATTTGTTAGGCACCATGATTCCCAAGAAAAAATGTTTTCCGCCATCCTTTGAGGTCCTTGGCATCAAGATTCCGCCTGCCTGATGTTCGGGTGCGTGCTGTACTTTTTTGGTCTTGCACCAATCCAGTTGTCTCAAAATAAACAAAGCACAAAAACGAAAAACAAAAAAAGATATTTGGAACAGGACAAAAAATTTCTGCCTGCAGTAAAGTTTAGGTCATCTGTTGTTGCCAACAGAAAATTCTTCGTTGAGTTACTTACTCGTACATCGCACGTTGGGGTTGTCCCAGAGCCCAGAGGCGAGACACGTGAGGGGTCCACCTCCAGTGTAACAGCTCTGACACTGGTACCTGACCGTCTGTCCCTCCTGGAAGTTTGTGCCGATCAGTGTGCCACCACCAATCTCTCCCGGGTTGCCACAGTTCACAGCTGAAGAGCAAGAAAGACATTTGAGCCAAAGGAGTTTCTGGGCCACCAAAGGTGAATTCTCTGGTCCAATCACCTTGGGTACCTTCGCTAATTCCTTGGAGGTGAACTCAATTCACACAGGACATAGTGTCGCGAGTTTTCACAATAATTCACAAATGTTTCAGCTAATTCTTCGCGTAAATTGCTAGTCGCGTTTGTTCCATGATTAATTGGAAACAACATTTTCCCGAGTTTCAGCTCTTGAACAGAACTGCAGCACCAAACCGGAAGTGGACGCGCCTTCGTGGATTGCTCTAAGAAAGTGCGCGGTGGTCCTGTAAACAATTCTCAAGGGAGACCAACCTGGCACAATCGTATTTGACACCTTTCCTTAGCACCATGCTTTGTGCACATAAGCATTTCTCAAGATTGGTGCATCTGTGACGTTTGACCCTGTTCAGGGTTCTTGTGAGAACAGGAAAAATATCTACACGAAATAAGCTGCGGACTTTTGGAGACAGAAAGCCATGAACAGCGCAAAATACTCACGTCGGCGCTGGCAGAACGGCAGCGTGCCGCTGAACTGGCCGGTGCTCTGACACTGGCGCCGACTCTCCCCGATCAGGTCGTACCCGGCGTTACAGAAGAAGCTGACGAAGACGCCGCAGTCATAAGGCGCAGTGCCCGTCCTGGCGCCGTTCGCAATGGAACCCGGATTTGAACATGTCACCACTGGAAACACAAAAGTACTCGTTCCATGATATCCATCCTATCCATTGTTTCATTCTCGGGAACCGTGACCCAAATCCTTGATTCAGTCACTTTGTGACAAGTCCTGCCTCAGAACTGTAAACACAGTTGTGAACAAAGGTAGCACCCATCCAGTACCCTATTTCACAACCTCTAGAAGCTTCCATGCAGCTTCACAGACCCATATATACAAAACCATTGCTGCTCTTGCCTTGTTTTTTATTCGAGATCACTTCAACCCGGCTGCCTATTCCCTTTGCGAATTCGGCATTTGAAACAAAAGCGAGGCCTGAGCAGGCAGTCTTGCCAATCTGGATTCCTGTTAAATCTAATCTGCTTACAGCTGCAGGTGGGGAGGACGGGAGGATCCCAGCGTCCGTTACTCCTGCAGGTTCGCACACCACCGCCTCGATAACACGTGTTGCACGTGAACTCCACCCGGCCGTTCACGGTGAAGATGTCTCCCGATCTGCGAGCGTTCAGCACCGTGCCGGGATCCCCGCAGCTGATCACTGTTTAGGGAAATGCGACAAGGTTAGTGACATTGGGATCCAAAAGAAAACGACACAATGCTTTGTCAAGGGAAAATCAAAAGTGTAAACGTGCAAAAAGACGAAATCATCTTGGGACTTCCTGAGGACAGAGAGAAAACAACAGAAGAGTTGCACCGAATTCGCTGGGATGTGAATGACGGCAACGATGGAATGGGAAAAAATTCTGATTTCACTTTTGATGTGAGAATGACAGTTTCTTGAAGCTGAGATGTGTCCGTGGCCTTTTGTTTTGTCTGAAAAAGTTTCAATGCCGACATATTGATGTGAAATCAGTGGAACTTACGGATGGGTGCGCAGGTCGGCTGGGGTCCGGAGTACTGTCCATTGGCGCCGCAGGTCAAGCTGGAGCTGCCGCGCAGTTCGTAGCCGTTGTTGCACTGGTACGACACGGCCGTGTTGCAGCGGAACGGACCGCTCTGCGGCGTGAAGAAGCCGTTCGCGATGCTGGGCGGCGCCTGGCACTGGAGCTCTACAAAAAGATGGCGCAAGTGCATCTGTGTCTGCTTTGAATCCTAGAAAAGTGTCATATGACCAGATGCAAATGTCGGGAGTTTGCATTCACTCGTGAATTTGTTCAGATCATCAAAAGATTGAAAGAGGAAAACGCGATGTTGAAGCCAAAAGTGATGGGGGAACGACAACACTGAAAAATTGTCTGTGTGACTTCTGTCGCGGAATGGTGTTCGCCATCAAACACATTTTGTTGTTTTTCAAAAACTTCTGTTTGCGTCAAACCAAAAATAAAAAATGAAACAGGAACATCTTCCTACCTCTGCAGCTGGGTGGATTCTCCCAGTTGGAGTTGGACAGACATCTGATGGGTCCGCCCCCGGTGAAGCAGGACCTGCACCTGTACGTCACTTGGCTGCCCTGCGTGTACACGGACGTGCGACCTTCTATCTCGGCGTTCAGCACCACTGGTGGCTCCGGGCAAATTATTTCTGAAAGAAGGGTAAGTAACAGTAGGTTTTGTGCAAAATTAAGTTCAGTTCAACCTCAATGAGGTTCAAGTGAATTTTTGCAAGTATCTTTTTCTGAACCAATCAAAACGACGTGTTCCAGGATGAACTAAAACTTGTACGTCTTTTCTCAAGGGGTGCTGCTCCTTCATGTGTTATCAAAGGCTTGCATTGTGTTGAAACCCTTCTGCACACATACACTCCCTGGTTGCAGTGAAACTTCTGCCTTTCCACTTCAGAACCACTCTCATGCACGTTGGCGGATGACCTAGATTTCTTTCCAGAGTAAAATTCTTTGGTTCAGCACAGACAGGAAAGAAAGGGTAGGAGTTCTCACGTCTCGGCTCGCAGGTTGGTGGGCCTCCGTTGAAGCGTCCGTTCTCGCCACAGTCGATGCGCTGACTGCCCCGCAGCTCGAAGTTGGCGTTACAGCTGAAGGTGAGCGTCGTGCCGCACGGGAACTGGCCGTTCTGCAGCTGCTGCTGACCCGACACCTGGCGGTTTCCGTCCCGCGGGGATCCAGGGTCTGGACACGTGACAGCTGCAAATGGAATACGCATTCTGCGAATTGCGCAAACGTGCGTCGCGTTACGTTGTGTTGTTGTCAAGCCTATTCACGCCAAATGACCTTGTGTGGTTCTAGATGCATCAATTGCGACTTTGGGCAAGTCAAGGGCCGCGGATTCCTTTTCCCGAGAAGGCCGGCCTTCAGTTCTGACCGGCCTGTTTGCTCGCAATGAAACCAGATAAGGACCCCGGAATCATCAGGTCAGCTCCCCAAGTTGTTCCTTTCAATGATGGCGCAAAACAATGTATTGGGGTGTCTTCCAAAAGAGAACATGACTTGATCAGAAAAAAATTCAAAGTGCTTTGCCCAGAACAGAAACAACTCACGAGAGCAATTGGTCACTCCAGACCACTGTCCGTTGGTTTCACAGCGGATGGGTCCTCCGCCGTTGTAGCACCTTTGACACCGGAAGGTGATGGTGGTTCCAGGCTGGAAGCTCGGAGCGTTGTCTCTGTCCGGTGTGGCAAACTGTATCGTCGGGTAGGACGGACAGTTGACTGGAAAGAATCAAACCCCGATCAGCATCTTATATGAGAAAAGTTCACAAAACTCTGGGCCTGTCAAAATGTGGAACAAGATAAGTGCAACTGAGACGATGAAAAAGATTGAATTTCAGCACAAAAATTGAGAAAAATGGGTCTGATGGACAAAAAGCATTCGTTGCGTGTGTGACAGCTTTTGAAAGAAAAGTGCTCGAGTGTAGAATCGGTGTCCGTATTTATCAATGATGGAAAAGATCTTTCCCTCCCTCGAGTGGCAAGGCATAGCCAGAAACCACGCAGCAGGAGAGGAAGCAATGGGAGGTGGCAAAATGGTCTCTGAACCGTAAGCAGCAGGAAAATATTTTGGGGAAGGGGAATGCGGTTCTCTGGGCCAAAACCTCCAAAATTAATCAACCTCAGTGCTGACCGGCACTCACCTTGATCCGGCACGCACTGGGGAAGCCGCCCATCAAATGCACCGTTCTCCTGGCAGGTTCTCTGGGAGTCGCCCTGCAGGACGAACCCACGGTTGCACGTGTAAAATACCCTCTCGCCGCAGAATAATTCGCCAGTTCTTCCACCATTGAACGGAAATCCAGGGTCCTCGCAGCGAATTCCTGGGAGCAAAGAAAATTCCAGTCAGGCAAACAGAGCATTGAATAGACTGAATTACTGTTTTTAGCGATTTTGGGTGAGTACATCGCAAATGTACCAGAAAAGCAAATTTAGAGACAAAGATGATGAAGAAAGAAGAAAGGATCGTCTTGTTTCTTGGCTGCGTGGTAGAATGAAGCTGAGCCTGACTTCTTGTTACTTCTGTGTCCTGGGTTACTTACGAGAACAAGACGGGATGGCCTCCCAGTCTCCTGTGTCTAGACAGCGCACAGGGCCGCCGCCACGGTAGCACCGCTCACACGTGTAGGTGACGGTGGTGCCCGTCAGGTACTCCCGAACCACGGAGTTGGGATTGATCTCGCCTCCCGAAAAACGACCATTTGCGATGTTTGGAGGCTCGCCGCACGACAGGACTGAAAGACGAAAACTTTAATGGAAAGTGGTTCATTCCAAGGTTGCACTTCAGTCTTCTGACATTGGGTCCTTTCAGACAAATAGGTCTACACCACGCCACGTGAGAAACAAAAAACCCTCCAACAAAGCTCTTTCCTTTGATGGTCACACACATGAAAACCCGCCAAACCTTGGCCCATCCAGGGTCCCGGAGCGGAAAACGAAGCACGAACCTTGTCTGCAGACAGGCACGGGCGCGCTCCACTCTCGGTTGGGCATACACCGTATGAACTCGTCTCCCTCGAGCGCGTATCCTACGTCACAGGCGAACTGGACCTGCTCGTCCACCCGGTAGCCTCCGTCACGAATCCGCACCGCGTTGGCCACATCTCCAGGATCATCGCACACGGCTACAAAGCAACACGAGAACAGGTTCAGGAAATCCAGAATGGAAAGAAAAACTGCGTGCAAAACTTTGGCATGAGCTTGCGCAATCAAAAAATCTCAATCCATGTATTAAACGTTGCACACAGGACATTGAGTCTTGGCGTACGAATTCGATGTTGGATTTGGTTGTTCTTTTCCACAGTGAACACAAGATCCCGTGCTGTGTGTGGAAGAATTTTGTATAAAAAGCCAACCACCACATTGCAATCTTCAACCTGTACATGACTAAATGTGTTTTCAGCAGTGTATTCACAAACATTTTTCGGTCGTCATGATGTGAAGAAAAAGTGGTCCTCTGGTGTGGATTCAATTCAGTTTCCACCTGATGGAGAGTCTGGGCCACCCGAAATCGAAATCAGGAGAGTTTTGGTAACACCAAGCTGTCATTTTGGACTCTTGGCGCAGAAGATTGATTTTCACTAAACTTGATTTTGACTGGATCAACCAGAAATCATGTCAAAAATGATCACACGGAATGAGGAAAATACGTTCGCCCCTGGGAGAAGAACCTCAAATTTGTGTCGACCAGCCAGACAATTCTGTAGTGTTGGACCAAAAACCGAGGCTTTGGTGCCTTTGGCTCTGAAACCTCAGAAAAAAACTACAGAAAAATTTAGCAGAAACGTAGCACAAAAAATCTCCAATGCATTTTACTTGGGTGTTCTGGTGAGCTAAACCAGCGTGCTTGCACTGATGTTAAAAACTGCGTTGCAAAAAAGTCACGAGAGAGGGGAATGTGGGGCCGTTTGAAGCTGTGATGTACAAGATGTTATTCCTGCAAAGGAAATGAATTCCCGGGAAGAAAACCAACTGAAATGTAACTTTGAGCAGGGTGGCAAACATGGGGACCCGTAAACATGCAGGGTAAAACGCAACCCTTTTGTGCTGGAGCAAAACAAGGGTTCAATACAAGCGAAGGAAAACATGTGTGTATGGAATATACGGAGTCTCAATTGGTTTACATCCGGGCGCGGGCGCGGGTGAGGGCCCAGCGCATGCGTTGCACGTCCTCTGACACAGCGCTCTGATTGTCTGCTCTCCGCATCTGCCCCTCACTGCGCTACAGCCGTCCGCAGAGTCTTGGCAAGCTGTTTGTGGATGGCACAGATTAAATTTCTGAGCTGGGCTGAAACCCGTGTTTTTGTCGGAAAGTTCTTGTCGTGCCTTATGCCTAATGAGTGGGAATTGCAAGAATGTCCCATGATGTGCACGCGCGCAGCGGCAAGATTTGTTGATTCACTTCTGAACAACCTCCACAGCGGTTTTGAGACGAATTTAACGAAACGAAAACAGCCAAAGTCTTCAGGAATCGCAAAGAGTGTTATGACGTGAGAATGGTACATTACATGGGGATGGAACTGGTGGAGCTGGAATAGGCCCAGGTCCTGGACATCTGTTGCACGTGCGCTGACACTGATCGTAGATGGCTCTTTCGTTGCATCTGTTCCTCACACCCTGACAAGCACTCGTTCCGGCCGAATCCACACAAGCTGTGTGAAGAAGTAAGAAACGAAGGAGTGAGGGTCCTTTTTCATACAGCTGAGTTTTTTGTTGAGGAAAAAACGAGCACCCGAAACATGCAATCAAACTGCACTTGAAATTTTGTCCATTTTTGGCTCCACTTTCCAACTGCAGTTTACCTGGAGACGGGGCAGGGGATGGGGCAGGACCTGGACCTGGACCTGGACATCTATTGCACGTGCGCTGACACAGCTCGTAGATGCCTCTTTCGTTACACCTGTCCCTCACACCCCGACAAGCGCTTTCCCCAGCGGAATCGACGCAAGCTGAAAGAAAGACCAAAACAAAGACGGTGATTCTCTGTGGCTGTGATTCACGGTGAGACAGGGGCTAAATTCAATCCAACCAGTCTTTGTTGTTCTTCTCTCTGCAGCAAGAACAAAACGTTCCAGACTTCCATGGCTCATGCAGTGAAGCCACAAAACAACCCTGGTTTGATTTTCGTCAAAGAACAAGTGAAGGCACCTGCAGAAACATTTCCCTTCATGGGACTACATAGGCCGAACATACGCTCATTCTGGGCCTTTCTGTTGCATCTAATGTGGCATGGCGCAAAATTCATGTGAAGCAGAAGAGGCAGTGGACAACAGAGACAAAGAAACAAAGCAAACCTGGAGATGGCACAGGCACTGGCACAGGAACGGGGTCTGGAGCTGGAGCTGGGGCTTGACATCTGTTGCATGTTCGCTGACACTGCTCGTAGATGCCTCTTTCATTGCACCTGTCTCTTACACCCTGGCAAGCAGTTTCTCCGGCCAAATCAACACAGTCTGTCAAAAGAGAGGAATAAAACTGCAGCTGCATTTGACCTTTTTCTAAACTGGAAATAACTGTTTGAACAGATGCCCTTGTGGTTTGCCAATCATCCAGAACGAAACGACATCGAACCTACCAATTCAAGCTGCATGGTTTTTTTTAGCAAGACAGAAGCCTCGACGCTCTATCCTGTGTTTCTGTGGTCTTTGAAACAATAACTTTTCAGGAAGACAGATCTCCAAAAAGTAGACAAAACCACAGGGTGACTCACGTAGGCTGCTCAGCTTGCCAAAGCGGCGCGGCCGAAAAACAAAGCTGGTAATTACCTGGGGACGGTGGAGGCGGCGTTGGTGGACTCGGCGCAGGAGCTGGAGCTGGACCTGGTCCAGGACACAGGTTGCACGTTCTCTGACACAGCACGGAGATGGCTGCCTCCCCACATCTGTTTGCCACCGTCCGACAGGCACTCTCCCCAACCTCGTCCACGCAAGCTGTTGGAACGACGATGAAAACATTTGTTTTTATTGTCTGTTGTGGTGGAAAGCTGAAGTTTTCCACAAGTCCAAAGGCATTCCAAGCACAGATTTTGGGAAAAGGGAAGGGTGACCTATAGACAAGAAAGGTTATTTTTGTTTCTGGGTCAGGATGTACTGTAGCCAGATTTCAGTGTGTACCTGGCGATGGATGTGGAGTTGGAGCTGGCGCTGGTTGTCCGGGACATCTGTTGCACGTAATAAGATGAGGCTTTTACCTGGGGATGGAACTGGTGGGGATGGGACAGGTGAAGGCACCGGTGAAGGTGGTTGTGGTTGACAAAAGCCGCACGTTCTTTGACACTGGGCAGCGATGGTGGGGTCGTTACATCTGGCGATCTCATTTCGGCAAACGGCTGGGTCAGCCAGGTCCACACACACTGCAAAACAACAACACAGGAACAACTGAAATCCATAGGTAAACTTTCCTTTGAAATATATTCTTGTTCAAGACTTCAAAAAAAACAAAAAACCAACAAACAAACAAACAAAAAGACATGCATCCTTGTCTGGTTCCACCTTACATGAAATCCAGGTTTTGCTCCATCCTCTTGCAAGGCACCAACAAACAGGGAAGAAAGTGCGTTGTGACTTCAAATAATTTCAGCTTGTTGTCTTTTGTCCAATGAGGAAAGGATGAAACCATGCAGCACACAAAAAATCGTTCCTGCCTCATATATATAGAATTTTGATTTTAACTAAATAAATAAAATCTAGTGAGAGTATGAACTGTGTGA
>JAAUYG010021446.1_pt1 | contig 10387 bp, 4 predicted proteins | sample 7278091 | NCBI WGS metagenome assembly JAAUYG01 (sample SAMN14350201, study PRJNA611818) | marine sediment metagenome | isolation source: surface marine sediment (0.6m) | place: French Polynesia: Moorea | collected 2018-08
AGCTCACAGGATTAACTAATCCCTGTAGCCAGGACCGTGTCAAGCTTATTGTACACTTGACCACAGGCTACAGACTTACCAAAGGGAATTACTCCATAGGGTAAAGGGATTTAGATTAGGCCTGTACAGATATAAGGTAAGTAGGTATTGATATGAGAAAATATAAAATATAGTATGCATTTGACACATGAAATTAGAGTAAAGACTAGCAAAGGCTGCAAACCCTACACATAAATATACATGAGGGATATAGTAATTATACCATTACAGGTAGCCCTGTAACATTATAATGGTTTATATTGTCCAATGTCCATCCACATTACCAGATTAGTAGCAAACAGTATTATTAAGTTTTGCAAGTTTTATTCTGGCTTTCATTTGACACCTGCAAGAAATATAAGTGTCAACCTTGCTATAAATTGCTTTGTCACCAAACACTGACTATGTTTCTTTCACCTTTCAGTCATATTTTGTGACTGACTATGATCCAACAATTGAAGACTCGTACACCAAGCAGTGTGTCATTGACGATGTTGTCGCCAGGCTGGATAGTAAGTTTTATATCCTTCTCATTCTTCAAATCAAATACCGGTATCTCTTTCTGATTGTGTGAGCTAGCAGGCAGTTTACTTTAAAATAATACATGTACTGTTTTTCCTTAGTAGTTGAAAGGCATACGTACAGTAGGAAGTAACAGAAGTTTAATATTTGCAGACACGTGAATTATGTTGTTCTGATATGGACAATCAATATGGTAAATGTACCAAATATTTTAATACACTTGATTTGCATATAAATTGCAGTGATTATTAAAGTCTTAATCCATAGTATGAACAAGGTAAAGGTTTTGCAGCATCATGACTAATGACTTCATATACTTTCCAGTCCTGGACACCGCGGGGCAAGAAGAGTTCAGTGCCATGCGGGAGCAGTACATGAGATCTGGAGAAGGCTTTCTGCTGGTGTTCTCAGTTGTAGATAGGAGTAGGTGAGTAAAATAGGTTCTGGGTAAAATTCGTTTTGATGGAAAGGTTTTAGGAAAGTCTTTAATGGAAAACTCTAATGTTGAATGTGATCCTTAAATATTTTAAAGGGAGTGCAGTACACCTAATGGAATAAATGTGGTAATATTGATAGTATGATCCTTTTAAGGCTTGAGCTTTCTTAAAACATTGATACGGTGTAGTGGCTTTGTTGGAATTACTGGGGCATATTTATGTACATACATAACATGCTTAGTGATGGCTCATGCTACTTATAAGACTTCTCTATACTACTATGGCCCTTGAAACCCTTTATCGTGTTCATTAAGTGCTTGCATCATTTGAAGGAATTCGAGAGTTAATCCTGATCCAGAAAAAAAAAAAATCTTTTCATTTTCCAGTTTTGATGAGGTGTACAAGTTCCACCGACAGATTCTGCGAGTGAAAGATCGTGATGAGTTTCCCATGATCCTGGTGGGAAACAAAGCCGATCTGGAAATCCAAAGAGTGGTAGAGGATAGTTTATAATATGCATAAAATATTTATATATGCATGTATAGAGAGAATGCTTCAGACGTTGAATATTTTTGGGTTCAAAGTTTTATTTCTTGGTGCCGTTGAACATTCTATTTCGTGTGATTATGTAAGAATTTGACATAATAAGTAAAAACTTGACTTGCACTTCACACTGGAGAACCAGGATTACATCTAGGATTAGTTGTACCAGTAGATACAACATATACAGGTATAGCTTCAAAAGGTCTTCGTGCAAATGTTGTAAACATTATAAATATTTAATATTTAGAAATCTAAGTAATATTGGCTTTACACGGTCCATTCGGTATTACTGCTCCTTCTGTGTTTTGCACATGTAGCACACCATTATCTTCTCTCAATAAGGTTAGGTCATTTTATGTGTCTGAATGTGACAAAAATTCCCTGTTTGGACCAATATTTATGAAGTAAGGTGGGCTGTAATGTGCTGGACCTACCGTAACATTGTGACAATTGTTTTTGATCATTTCCAACGCAAGAATTTACAATTCTTTGTACTGCAATAATTTTTTAAAAAGTTTGAATATTCGAAGTTTTTTTCTTTACAGATACAAGCTGATGAAGGGTTGGAACTTGCAAGGCAGCTAAACATCAAATACATTGAGGCTAGTGCAAAAATACGAATGAACGTGGATCAAGCCTTTCACGAGCTTGTCCGGATTGTCAGGTAAGTTTGGTCATGTTCTCAAGCCAGTTATAGGCTGTATTTACCCAGGAGTTGGTTGGTGTGTTGGGTTTGTCGCTGGTAATATTGGTGTTAATAAACAGTTCCTTTCTTGACATCACAGCCTTCAACTTTGGAGTTCAGTTCATTTTACCTGATTGTATCAAAGTGTTTATGTATTAGAAACCTTCCAGTCATTTGGAAGAAACTGTTAACGGACTAAAGTGTTGACTCTAACAGCATCTTAGTTTTTAACATCACATGAGACAAGAACTAATCACAAGTTAGCAATGAGATCCGATTTGAGAAATTTGAGATATTCACAAAGCTAATACTGTTGGGATTAGATTTATTGGCAAGCTATTGTTACTCAGGATCACATCTCATCAGTTTGCCCACTTCCAAAGGTGTGACTTTGAAGGGGTTTGTTTTGGCTCGGTACATAAAGAGATTTTATATTAATAAAGTTTCTGAGCAGCTGCTGAGAGCTACGTAACTTTTGGCTTGCTCATCTTTGCCTGCTAATACGTTTTCATTTTCTCCTTTACAGGAAATTTCAACTGGACGAGCGACCACCACCGAAAATCATCAAAGGAGGCAAAAAGAAACACAAATGTAGAATTTTTTAGGGATGTAGATAGATGTAAGATAGCTGTTATAACCCTGTTTTTTTCTGTGTAGATATTAGTTTAAGAAAAGCACAGATACCGGTAGGTCTTTGTAACATAGCAAACCACATGCGTGCTGGGCTGTCAGATGGCAAATGCTGGGCTGTCAGATGGCAAATGTGGTGATTGTGAAAAATGAAGCGTGTTGCATACGGCTTGATAAAATATAGTGTAGTTGGAGAGAGAAAGAGAGACAGAAAGAGAGTTGTAATGAAAGAACTGCAGCATGAATGTTTGGTGTACCTGTGAACCTTTTAATTGTAATGGCTTTATTTGGGGCTTTTTGTAGTTCAGGCTGTTACCTTAGAAAATATAAAGAAGTAAAAACACAAAGCCTTATGTTAGATGAAACTTTTTAGAGAAGAGACATAAGCCATAAAATGAGTATAAAGTTGAGTCATGCTAATGGTGCTAGCAATTGCAGAGAATGGTTCTATCTGTATTGATAAGGAGTCCAAAACTAATAATGGCTGTGTTAATTATTGAAATGAGATTAGAGTGTGCAAACCATACATCATGTATATTAAAGATAGTTGATTGAACATAAGTCATAAATTATCTATTGTTATTTGATGGATACTGGAAGTGTTATGATTTGATATTGTGTTTTCTGTGCTAATCATAATAAAACATTTAGTGGGAAATGCAAGTATTTTACTGGTGATATTCAGGTGAATTTGTGTATGCCTATTGCTAATAGAAGTTTCTGGTGTGTAAAAAATATTCAGCTGGATTAGGACTGCTTATACATTTTAGAGAATTTTGGTTGAACTGTAAAAACCTTTTTGGGGGTGTGGGTCGGGTGGAGATAAAATGGAAACTTCAATGAGGGAATCTGAGGAAAAATACTGAAGTGCATGTCATGTACTGTGTAATACTGATATATGACGGAACAGCATACATTCTCCAGGTGTGTTGAGTTTTGGTGAACAAGGTTTGGGATTTGCATATGGTTGAGATATCTGTGGCGCAATTTGTTGCAGGAAGCATGGGGGGGGGGGGGGAGGGGGCTTATTTACTTTCGGGGAAATTAAGCTTTGGGAAAATGTCTTTCATGCGAGTATCAAATTTTGCCGGTGAGTAATGTTGTGTCGTTGTGACCATTTGATGAACTTTATATGTTGCATGTTTAAGAAAGCTACGTATAGACTCTCAAGATTGCTTCAAACTACTATACAGTACTTCTGAAAAAAACAACCAGAATGGACATAATCTACTTCTGCTTGCATGTGTAGTCTCTATGGAAAAAGCTGCGTAATCTACATGAAAAAAAAAACCCAACCACCTGGAATGCGTGTTTATATTTCTAAACTGCTTCATTACTTTCTTGTGAGGTTTTTGAAACCAATAACTTTTGAATCACAGAGAATTTTGTATATAAAAGCTCAAAGCCGTGCATGTGATTTGTTAAGTGTAGTGTGTGGTGTGATGTTCTGCAAATTGTTTGTCACGCAGGGCGGGTGGAATCATTCGTTTTGGTTGGTGTTCGTTTCTGTCCAGGATTTTTGCTGTGCATCTCTTGTACATAGCATTGTTTCAAAAAGATGAGCGTTAAACATGTTACATTGTCACCTTTGCGTGGCCAAACTCCGATAAGGATCATCACAGGGTGTTTCAAATTCGGTCTTCTAAATTGATTTGCTATTATTATTGTGGGTTTAATGTAAAAAGCACAATGTACAGAATGCATTTATTATAACTGGAAGGCTGTTTTAGAGTGCTTGCAGTACATGGTTTATATGTGTGTTTAGACGTTTTGTAAATGCACTTAAAAGTTTTCTCTGTCCTGAGGTACATCCTTTGTTCACCGATATTGGTGAACTCGGCAACAATATAGAAATTCGTTTGAATTTATAAAATTGCTGTTATTGTGCCACTATTGACTGGAGATTATGGAAGCCTCGGGAGTGATGAGTTTCTCCATAGGGTAATGACAGAATTTATATGGACGGTGTGCCCTAAGTTTTGTGACTGTGCAAATTTAATGAATGCTTGAATGCTATATCAATTTTGCGATCAAAATAGCAGCCATGCATACTATACAGCTAATAAGCATGATGATTGAGATTATATGCTCTGGCTTGGTGTTGTATATATAAATAAAACGGCAATCACCATACTTGGGATTACGGCCCTTTTTGTGTATTAAAAAAAAAAGAATTTATGGAAACTGTTTCTCAAATGAATAATTATGCCCACATTTTGAACAGAATTGGATGATTTGGGAGTAACATCTTTGATAATTTCTGGGTTAACGAATCTTGTTCTTTCTGGGACTTGTACATTGTCAAGTTATATATATATATACACTGTTTTTGGACGTTCGTTTTTCAAATTTCAATAGAATAGAAGTTATCTGTTCTGATAATATTTCAGTTGTCATAGATGAGGTGTTTGTTACCTGTATTAAATCATGTAGAAGTGTTCCATTTTCGTGTATTTTTTTTTTTTCGTGAACAACAGAGCCACATTTAAAGTCTATACAGATCTAGTATATGTGCATGTGTACGCCATAATATATGTGCATGTGTACGCCATGTGTGTCCATCGTGTGCGTCTTGATGCATTAATATGAAACGTTGCTACTCATTATCACATTAAATGTCAGCAAACATTGTAAAGAACTGATCTTGTTGGATCCTGTTACAAAAATGGTTTCGTGGCCTATTAACCAATGTGCAATCGCTGTGTGGTTTTAAGCCAGACACTGGCAAATGCTGCTGCATTCAGGAAAGTATTCTCTAGTCTGAAACTTATATCTTAGTACACTTAGTAACTTCTTTACTTTGCTTTCAACCTTGTTTTATAAGACCATGGATGCAAAAGACGGCTCTGAACTGCGTATTTCTTTTTCTTTTAATGTTTAAATTTGTTCATTGAATAGAGCTATTAAGCTCATACCAGTTCTTTTCCAAGCATGTACAAGTTGAACTACCCAATTTCTGATATCAAATTTGGAGTAATTATAAAATGTTGTACAGGTAGATATAAACAGGTGATTCTTCCATGTAACGTGTCCCCATAAAGCTGCATAAGTCCCCATTGCTGCATAAATGCATTAAAAAGTTTTCTCAAATATTTGTACAACCAGGACCTCCACCAGCTGCCTGGATGGTATAGTGATTTGTTTGTCTGCGACTCTGCCATCTATGCTGTATCGAAATGATAAGTTTTTCTTCAAGATAAAAGGCACATTTAAAGAAAAAAATAATGCTTTATGTACTTCATGCCATCTTAGATAGAGAAAATTTACCTCCAGGCACACATTGCAAGGTAGCAGTTTTCACATTTGTGCAGTGTGTACTGTCGTGTGTCAAGCCTTGCATTTCTGAAAGTCTGTGCCAAAAATTAGAGAGAGAGAGTGAGAGAGAAAGAGTGAGTCTGAGTATTCATTCATTCTATGCTATTCATTGTGTGATACATGGCGTATTTATTAGTGTTGAGTTGAAATGTTTTAGTTAAAATGATTGTCAATGATTGGTGGATGTCTTTTTTTGTGCATAATCACTGTGAATACGTTATGGATTCATAACCATGGAGCCATTTAGTTGCAAGAAGTGCCACTTTGTTTGTATGTCTGCCACCATATTGTGCATAGATTGAATATTATTATTGGCTGTTAATTTTGGACAAATAGTTGAGTGGACCGATTATGTTAATGATTCTTAGGTTTTTCTTTTCTGAGCCTCTTTCACAGCCAAAGGATGCATTTCTGAATATTTCCATAGATGTGTTTAACAAAGAGCTGTTTATTAAGGGGAAATGGGTTCAGGATTTATGCCCGTATTGTATCTTCACATCTTGCTTTTGGACTGGTGGTTTGTTTCCTGTGCTTACTGTACTAGCCAATTATTTATTACATGTATCATGTTTTATGCTGTCATGTAAAGAAACCCGATATGGTGTCACAACATAATATTTGGGGAGGGCCAGGTGCTAAATACAAATATACTGTAAAGCCTGCCCAATGTGCATCGGGGGGAGGGGGGGGGGGGGAAGATTTTCCTCATGACTCATTGCAGATCAGTAAAAATGCTTTACACATTAACTCTTAAATGTAGCCATATCTACTATTTCTGACTAGGCGCAAGTTTGATAGCCGCTTGGTGTTGAGCTATTATATAATTTCACTTCAGTTAATCTGCCTTGCTATCAATCCCCTGATAAGGTTTACTTCAGTTGGTGGCGACTGCCATCCGTGTTATGTAGAGATTTTTAACTTATTATTATAGAAGTATTTTGTATACTCTGCCAATAAAACTATTTTGAAAGCCGCATCATCTTTGAGCTTTTACACTTTTTCACTGATCATCAAAAAAGAATGGAACATAGCTCGTCGGGCTGTTACAGAAATGTTTGTAAAGCTAAAGATTTGCTTGTGAGAACCACATTATACAAATCCTTGGGGGGGGGGGGGGGAGAGATATTTTCCATGTTATTGAACCTGTATACCTGTATATAGACACCCTTGTACAAGGACCACATTTTCTTTGTCCCTAAGATAGTCTTTTTATATCCAGGTTACAGATGACAGAACATATGATGTACACGTTTGTTTGCTGCAATTAGTGACAAACTGCCAAATCACCCCCGGTACTTTAAGCCTGTTCAGCAATTTCGTATCTTGCGTGCCCCTTCCAATGCTTGGCAGTTCAGCGGACATGTGAGCATGTAAGGCAAGCCTGAAGTAAACCATGAGGTTTTGTAAACTTTATAGCTTCATTGGGCGAATCTGCAGGTTGAAATATGGTGGTCCAAGTATTCTATGCACAAGAATTTACCTTCATTTAAACTGTCCCATCAACTAGTAACTTTTGAATTCCTGTTTTCCATGATCTACTCATTGGTCCACCAAGTCTTAAATATATATCGTTCTCCGCCTCCTATCTAATAAAAGGCACCAAATTTCCATATTTTTACCTCTGCTTGACCATGTCAGCAGAGCTAATGCCCTGGCACGGGCACCAATCATTGCCCATACGTCTGTTAAATGCGTTTTCTCAGAAACCAGGCGAAGTTATGCAAAATTTTGCGTAAAGGTAGCTATTCAGATCTTTTTATTTTCGCTTTTCAAAATTACCAGTACAACATAGATGGGGTACCTATGATGCAGTGCAAGGTAATTTTGGGTTCATTTGATGCACTTGTCTCAAAATGGCCATTAAATCAAAACAGCTGACAGTGGAGTGAAACTGACTAATTTGGAACCAGAGGACCCTATCGAACATATCTGGGGTACCTTTGACCTGGTAGCATTTAATGTGATTCGTCATTACGTTAACTTGCCTCAAAATGGCCTGTTAACTTGAAAATTAATGGTCATATATGGGCTACCTTAACCTTGTAGGGTACAAGAGTCATTTTGGGATCAGTCTGCGTAATGGTTTTATTTGTCATACATGACAAAGTGCCTATCTCTCTGTCAAAGCAAAGCTTCAAGGCCAATGCACCTCTTCTTCTACAGATATGGCCATCCTACATAATCAGATATAATACATAAAAAGAACATCCATATATGTGCTTCACAGCGTTATGCATGTATGCCTGGCCCATAAAATAATGGTATATGTAGAGAATTCACAAATATAAAACAAGGAGGCTCAATTTGGCAGTTTTTATTTCAACAAAACCCAACCATTGGTACACATGGCTGTCAACCCCCGATATAAGTGACATTTGTAATCCAAACGATGGCACATTACTTTTCTTTGCAGAGTGGGATCTGCTGAAAAGCATGGTGCTCAAATGTGGAAGTACCAAAACAAAGCTGAACTTTTACTTTTGTTTTTTTCACCAAATCGGTCAACAATTCATGTGCTCGTGGTTGTAACAATGTAGCATCATTTTACAGTTCACTGCAAATGAAGCTACTGATGAGCCATTTTTTTTCAACAATTTTATACTCCGATAAACCTTTGTTTTAAACAAGTCCTACTCTATGTACGCTATGGTTTCAAACATTTGTGAAAGTGGATTCTTACCACCCCAAAAATATCTTAATACCTTTAAATTTTTCGGACTTCAAAGTAGTGAAATTCAAGTCATAACAGTTGCATTTCTCCAGCAGAAAATTTTAGTATGAAGGGCACATATTTGTAACACATAATATTGATGGGCACATACTTATAAGGGTGTGGATTCTTAGCACTTAAAAATATTTTTAAATATTAAAACACTTGAAAAGTCTTTTTACATTTAGTGCTTTGACGGGTTTTGTGACCACCATAGCTAAAATGCAAGATAAACTCTCTTCCTAATAATTTTACTTCTTAACTTATAAAATTAATGCACCTAAACCTCACAACTTGCCAACATCTTCGGCAATACAGTTTATAGAGTTCCTATTTCATGTATTTTTTTACCAGGTTATCCAGATCTCTAATCATGGCAACAAAAATCCCCTGAACACAAATCATTCTCTGTATTATTGGGCAGCACATTTCACAATTCATCCCAGTAATTTCACATCCCTGTAGATTAAATATATTTACCATAATCATTCTCAACAAATGTCCCAAAGTTTAAATATTTCCCCTATCTCACTATGCGTGGAGGTTCAAGGTCCGCCTTTACTTCTCTTCTGCGACATATTGATTTTATCTCCCATGCTGAGAGCCATCCCCTGAAAAGTAAAATTTCCAAATACAGCAGCCATATCACATTTAATAGCAGAACATATTAAATACATTGTATTGTTACATTCAATCTTTTTTCCTTAATAGCGAATTGCACCATAGAATTTTTGGCTTTGGATTTTATTACAAATCAAGCACTTACAGAGCAACTGCCAAAATTGTGTTGAATGCTTTTTACAATACATTAGTTTCAGGCTGGCTAGACGTGTGTTCCAACTATGCGTGTAGTGATTGAGTCCTATCATGATACCCACTTTTACAAAAAAATGTGAACTTCTGTCAAAATTTAAATCCAGAAATATGCACAGCCTTCCATTTTTTTCCCGTTCTAGACATCAACTTGTTATTCCAGTCGGAAACTCTCTCCAGAAGCCTAAGAGGAGTTGTTACATAATTTATGTACATATTATTTATATTTAGCTAGTACTTATTTCAAGTATAATACAGTAAAACTTATCTTGAGACCACTGCCATGAGAGACCAGTGGGCTGTTTCATAAAGCAGGCTAACTTTTTAGCCGTCTAAACCCAGTTAGTAGGCTAACTAAAGTCGGCTATGTTTTAGTTGGCTAAGACCGTTTCATAAAGATTTTCTGTAGACGACTTAAGATAGTCAATGAAATACATTCCTGCTTCGTCACTTACCAAGGAAATATCAATCATTTGCAACCTCAAAATGTATATCTGGCCACCTTTAGTGTTCTATTTAAGGGATTCCTCATCTCTACACTATCCACACACATCGTCCAAGACAATCTTTTGCATGTTTGCATTAATGAGTGAACACATGGAGCTGAGATTATTTTTGTATGTTGATCTCTCATGGAGCAGACAAATGATGTAAATAAAATACATCATAATCAGCGTTGCTATGGTCTCAACA
>JAAUYG010083700.1_pt1 | contig 10387 bp, 10 predicted proteins | sample 7278091 | NCBI WGS metagenome assembly JAAUYG01 (sample SAMN14350201, study PRJNA611818) | marine sediment metagenome | isolation source: surface marine sediment (0.6m) | place: French Polynesia: Moorea | collected 2018-08
AAAAACCCAAAATTAAACATAAAAAAAATTTTTTTGCAATTTAAAATTTCCCAAAATTTTTCCAAACCTACCCCCGACGCCCCCCCCCCCCACCCCCCCCCACCCCCCCCCCCCCCCCCCCCCCCTTACCCTGGCCGACGCAAGGATTGAGGTGCAGAGTGCCGTTGATGATAATTGCGGTAGAGTTACTGTCTCCAGAACACTGCACAGTGGTATCAGATCCAGTGGTATAAGACAGCAGCCACAGGCGGCCAGGAGGTAACAGAAATGGCCAGCGCACACCAACCTCCGACACTGCGGCTATATGTGCAAATATATAGCACAATCATTAATAGATCAGAGTAGCGCGTGTTTTTGAGTAAGTCAAATGAGTAGAACAGAAATTCTTTTTTCTTCTTTTGTTTACACTCTTTGGTAAGTCTTTTTCTTTTTTCTTCTTTTGTTTACACTCTTTGGTAAGTCTTTAAATGCATTAACTGACTAGCCGCGATAGTTACACACAATGTAATTTTTTTTCTAGATAGTAAGTAAAATATATAACGATAAACATCGAATTGGTTTACTTACTGTTTAGCATAACATCAAAATATGCCTGCTCTTCGAGAGGTGCGTAGCAATCGTTGATATCTTGACCTGGGATTTGAAAGCCACATTTTTATGTATAGTACAAATTAATGTAGCTAATATAGTGGCTAATAATATAGGATACGGGCATGAAAACCTATCTAAAAGGAGAGGAATGTATATTTTTGAGGGCGTGGAATATAAATATCGGGCAATGCTACTCCATACAAAATTACAAAAATACTCGGAAGATTGAAGCCGCATGGACTTAATTGTGTTTAAAATAAACTGCCGAGACTACCAACTTGAAGGAAATGTCATGACGTGGTACACACATATACATGTACCTGCCGGTCCGTACGTTCTCTGTAGCAGCACATTTCCTCTGTCACCTAGCAGAGCCTGCTGACAGTACACATTAAGGTCCCCATCGTACAGTACGGTAGAGGTGTGCCAGGAGCCGTCCTCTTCCGCATCCAAGCAAGTGTATGCTGTCAGTAACCAAAGAGAAAGACATCTACCAACTTGGTCAACTTGCGACCAGTACATGCACTGCATGGCCAATGGCTGGCAATACAAGCAATCCTTGTGAACGTTTTTACTTGCTTTTGGTTACTTAATACTGTATATATAAGAGATGATAATCCTGTCTAAAGTTATACTCGACATGTGTCCTTTAAGATTTAAGTGAGGCACACCAAGTTATGGCAACAGTGCACGTATGTTTCATCCACTGGCAGACTTGAGTGTCATTCACTTGTGTTGCATATGAAGGTGTACAAACTGTATTTTTATGGGGCATCATTGAAACGGTTCTACTTGAGCTTTTGGTACATAATCAACGACATTATTATCTTACCACCGACTGTAGTGGTCCTGTTTCCCATGTCCAGACTCTGAAGTATCTCATCGACTGTATCACGCCTGAACTCTCTATAAACCGTTGCACTGCTGTCGTTATTCAAGCCGGCGTACCATTCGATATTCTGCCACGTGTCTGGGTATATGCACTGTCCAGTGGCCAGGGGATCTGAATGATAGCGTGTCCCTCTGTTAGTCAGTTATTACTCCTCTATAAAGTACAGAAACCACCATACCGTATAGGTTTTACGAAGCTTTTTGGTGAAAAAAAAGAGCAGAATCCATAATGATCCTTGTAGTCTGAAAAATCTTGTTCACCCAAATCCGAAATGTCCATTTTCTGTGAATGACCCTTTCTATGACCCAATATTTCTATTCGTATCAATGATAAAATGTAACTAACTTCTAACTTTTAAGTTATAACAGTCTTCGGCTTTCTTACAACAGTTCTCGTTGGGTTCTGAGCACGGATCCAGATCGCTATACAGGTAATCTAGGGGGACCGATGTCCCTGCGGCGCAATCCCGACGAATCTTGGTGCCACCCACACACTCATAAAAGGAACATGTGTTGGTGGGGTCCGAATAGTATGGAACTCCTTGCTCGCAAGGTCTCTCTTTAAACAAAACATGAAAATCATGTCAGTGTCAAACATTTGTGTTTTAATTGCGTTGAATGTGTTCTGCTACGTTACAGACTTAGAAGATGACATTTTATTATAGGTCTGGAGTAAAAAGTTTCGGGTCTAATCATGTTTCATGTAATGTATTTCTGCAGTTTTGAGCACATTGTCGCATGTTCATTATACGTACGGCTTTTATTATTATTATTATTATTATTAGTAGTAGTAGTAGTAGTAGTAGTAGTAGTAGTAGTAGTAGTAGTAGTAGTAGTAGTAGTAGCAGCAGCAACAGGAGGAGGAGGAGGAGGAGAAGAGGGTGGAGGAGGTGAGTATCAATAGCAGCAACACTAATGGTGCGGTTGTGGCAGCAACAGCGCCCGGAACAACAACAGAATACCAGTGAAATGCTATTCAGGTAGACTTTTCGACTACAAAATTTTAATCAGTGTTCCTTAATAGATCCCGGTTACTATCCTGAGGTTACTATCAATAATTTAGTGTTTATTCAAACCCCGTTCTGACCTGTGAAGGTGAGTGTTATGGCACCGTCGCCACTGCTGCTGGCAGTCGCCCCGGCGGGACAGAGTATGGCGCCATCTTGTGTCGCCGTGTATATGGACAGCCTCATACTGGTCGACCCAACTTGATTATATCTCTGGCAACATCCAAAACTGACCAGTATATTTTTTCCTCGACAATTAAATAAATATTTAATTTAGGCCGTAAACCATTTAGTAAATGGGTGAATTAAAAAAAACACCCAACGATCATTTGTATAATGATTATCATGATACTATTTACCAAGATCTGTGTAAACGTGCTATGTATATTACATCTCCAGTCTCTCTTACAGCGCAATAAAAAGTGTTCCCTGTGAGGAAGGAGATCCGTGCCAGCACAAGTACGTCATCCGTGCCAGAGCCCGTGGGGAGTGCACTGCCAGGTATGCTGTCAACACACTGGAAGAAGCCCTGCAAGGGTAGTTCTGCAGAGAAAAAAAATCTAGAGAAAGTACAAATGAAGCAAGAATGGATGGGTATCAGAAAACGGGGATCTCTGTTTAATCATAGGTACTTAAATATTTGTTAAATTTTTGTTATAGATAAGGGCTAAGATACATGATTGTACCTCTTTGTTTTCTATTTTACTTCAGTTTATAATGATACCATGCGTTAGTCTGTTTTACATGTATGCATGTACGTTTGGTAAGCCATAAAAACAATGAATTTACCAAAATATGTATGGGAAACATATTAATTTAGAGCTTAAGTCTGAACCAAAAAGTCTGTATTAAAGCTGGAAAGTCACATAAGTATGGCACTGTCATCAACTTTTAGCTAAACTGTCCCCACCTCAGACGACATATAGTATTACTAGAAAGTTATATACCTGAAAATTTCCCCAATAGTTTCGCACCGGGGGCCGGGTACAGTTAATGCGTTAACCGCACCGTGTTAACTAGATAGATCGCTCTAGTTTTATGATTTTATCCAGTGACAGCAGAATACAACTATACATATTTACCCCAAACCCCAAAGAACCCCATTAAGCACGTGTGGACTTTTTTCCACAGATATGCGGCGGCGCCTTTGCCACTGCTAAACACGTGTTTACGCAAACAATCTGGGCGCTGTCGATGGCGATACCCTGCCAAAATGGTTTCTACTCTGGGTATTTCATCCGTACCTGCAGTAACTGATCCAGTGTAACAGGTAGCCAGATTCAAGTTATGGCTGCGGTAAGTGGCCTCGGATTCCGTGTCTCCTTCACACTCTGGCGACCCAGGTTCCGTCTCGTACGTCACCTGCCACGAGCGCCCCGGAGGCAGTGTGAATGGACAGCGATAAGATGAAAAGTCCATGGGAGCTGAAACAATTCTAGCATAATGTATTTTTGTTTGTGTTCTATAACTACAAAATTCGCTTTTAACTGGGGCTAGCGGGTATTTGCGGCCAATGCAATTAAGTGTTGAGTTATTTCTTCCCATATCACATTTTTGGTTTGATTTTGCACTTTTGTCACATAGAGTGACAAATCCTCTGCCCTTTGCCCATGCAATCCACATGTTCTAATTGTTGTTAGGACATACAAAAACTCAGTCTTAGCTACTGTTAGGAACTTAAATTATTTTGGTTTACTGCTGCCCTGATCAGAGTCACAATTCAAGTTACCAGTGAACTTTCTGAAATGTGTTGAATGTGCAGCCATTGACTCGCCACACGGTACGTTCTGTTGCACATTAAGCTGCATATATGGAACTGACAAGGAGGTGAATTTCGTTGCGTGATGATATTTTGACCTTGTTCTTGTCAAATCAAGCACTATAAGCAAAGAGTTGCCATACCTTTTATAAGAGTTTCAAAGAGAGCTTCACCATCCAACAAATCCGGGCACAGATCTAGATCATCGGCTGTACCATCTAGGAAGAGCAATATATTCACTATCGCAGTTGCAGTATTACATTTCGATTTAAGGATGATAATTGGCATATGTAAGGCTCAATGAAAAATACAAAGGTTAACGAGCTTTATAATGGATTTTTGTTGCTTTGACTGGGGTGTTCTATCTGTATACATTTCAGACACATTGTAATGCATAACACCTACTTGTCTTTGTTAGAACGAAATTTTCATGTAACACCGTGTTTCTTGAAAACTCTGCCTTCTATTAACCAGCACCAAGCTGCTCAGTTTTAGTCAGGCTTTTGAGTCATGTGTACAATTATGATTAGATTGTATCTCGATCTGTTGCATGACGTTATAGCAATTGTAGACGAAATTCACCTATTTACATGTACGTTTCTAAACGTTATTCATCTTCTTGTGTCAAGTATTTAGACAGATCATACACATTATCAACCAAAGACTAAGGTTCGTACCTTCGAACTGGTATGTTTGGCGTAAGAGAGCATTCCGTTCCATTCCAACGACACCGCGTTCACAATAGACGCTGAATGAGCCATTTTCACGAGACGTATAGGTGTACCACGGACCAGTCTCTTCCCCATCCAGGCATCCATAAGCTGACGCACCAGAAAATTTTTGTTATCATTATTCTAAGTAATCATACATGATAGTGGGTATCAAGAGCAGCAGTAGTAGTAGTAGCAGCAGTAGCAGCAGCAGTAGTAGTACGTAGTAGCAGGAGCAGCAGTAGTAGTAGCAGCAGTAGCAGCAGCAGTAGTAGTACGTAGTAGCAGCAGCAGCAGTAGCAGCAGCAGTAGTAGTAGCAGTAGTAGTAGTAGTAGTAGTAGTAGTAGTATAGTAGTAGCAGCAGCAGTAGCAGCAGCAGCAGCAGCAGCAGCAGCAGCAGCAGTAGTAGTAGTAGTAGTAGTAGTAGTAGTAGTAGTAGTAGTAGTAGTAGCAGCAGTAGTAGTGTAGTAGTAGCTGTTGGTGGTGGTGTGGCCAAAGCCAACATTTTGACCTCTTTTATCGCAATATAAACCCTGCTATCGTTAAGTGGTGATGATAATGATGATGACACTGAGGAGGAGGAGGAGGAGGAGGAGCAGGAAAAGGAAGAGGAGGAGGAGCGGGAGGAGGATGTGCCATTATTCCAAACCGTGAAGTAACCATCGCTGTTTTAATCCCTGTATCACTGTCAAATTCGAAATCCCATGTACGAGAGAAGAGAAACATTTCTGGTGCTTTCCTGGGATGAATCATCTCTCTAAAGAAAGACTAACGTTTTGCCGGTTTCTATACAGAATCCCTGCCGGAGATATCTAAGGTTAATTGGTTTCTGCGTAAGACTTGTCCTGGTATTAGTGTGACTGGCGAAACTGAGATGATCTACAGACTGTGTGAGAGGACGTTGGCAGGATTCAGCCGCTGCTTTCCAATCTCGAGAGGCTCAAGGAGGACTCCGAATGGACTACATGGCACTGTGGCTGGGGTGATATATCCCAGACAGCTGCTGCAGACGAGACGCTTCCTTCCTTTTTTTTCTCTTTTTCTTTACTTTCTGACCTCACAAACACCAAAGAGGCGCTCATGACCAATGACACGTTGAAACTGGCCAGTCGAACTAGTAGAAATACATCTACATTCTGCACAACATACATGTAGGTAACATTTACATAATTGTCCCTAGTGACTTTAACTCGAGACAACTCTTTCATGGGAATGCTTCCCTGGGGTCTAGACGACCGTTAGTTTCACTTTTCCCGTTCCATGTATATACATAAGGTTAGTAATCATGTTCCTTTTGACTTTTTTTGCGAAGATACCTAACTACAGGGCTTGTTATGTGGAAGCAGCCGCGCGAAGAAAATCAGATCACGTACTCCTCGGTATGAATCTTCCGGTCACGTATTCGCTCTTTAATCTTCTATCAAAGAGCCATTGAAACCCCGGGATTGAAACTAGCATACATGGAAGCAGACAGGGCTTATTCCCCCTATCCTGCAGCCCCATAGAGAAACCCTATCATGTGTTAGGACAAAATATCAGCCTGGTGTTGAGGCCGATGAGGTTTCTCCATACAAGCAAAGTAGTGGTGGATCTGCTTATGAAACTTCATCGGCTTTGCAAATCGAATCCATATAATTTACTATCGCCTACACGTACATATTTGCGAACGATGTGCAGTTTTTACGAAGGCATGATTCAGTAACTGTTTTTCACATTTGCACCATGTAAGACATACACATATAATCAGTCAAGATACCATGACACAAGGTTTATACAGTATAAGGTAAGGTCTGCCACTACGAAAGCCTTGCCAGAGTAATACATGTACACCGTAACCCTGTATATTGTAACCCTTTCCCACAACCCCTCAAGAAAAGACCTTAAACTGAATCTATATAGTTTAAGCGCTTTCATCAAATTGGAAGAATCTTAGCCGTTTAGAGATGCACTGTCAAGAAATCAATGAGCCACATTTGGTATATTGGGAGCCTTCCCTAAGGTGACTAGGGCAGATTGGTCTAAATTTGCAGACGGGTAATAAAGGTTAGACGTGAAAAAATACAAAGCATAACCTTCATTTCGACGAATTTCTGAAGTGGAGACAATTTATATAATAGCCTAACTTGCTATTAAAATCCATAATATTTCATCGACACTGTAACTGTTAAACACATTCCAGATTTGGTATTCAATGCTTATCTTCTAGTGTTTAACATCCTCACTAACTTGTCGTACATGAGTCCCAAGACGGTGCTCTGGTCAGTGTGTGAATTACTGGTAGCCCAACTCGCCGAGTGTTTGATCGGAATACAAACGAGGGCAGAAAGAAGTATCGTCTGCTTCCGCGTGCGGCGGCAGACGACGTCATCCCCAGCCGAGATGAAGGATTATCGAAGGATGTGACCGTATCGGATCAAAGCTCCCGGCGGCAATTGTTTCCCGGCCAAGAGCTCCCGAGTTAATCCATTCGTAGGGAAGTCAGGTGTTCGGGTGGTTTCAATTACAGCTGGTCGATGAATTGCGGCAGAAAGCAGACGCCTCAGTCTTGAAAAGATCTCACAGAAGGCGACGACCAGCCTATCGCGTGTCTTGGGGAGTTACGTCCCGGGAGTTACGTCAAGTCAGATTGGGTTTTATTAGGTAAATTTCTACCCCGTTAGGTGCTTAAATTTCATGCTCGTGAGACTGCAAACAGCTGCAGTTTCCACTGGCAGTGTACATGTAACTGAACCCACGCAGCTACAAATATCATAGCATCCCATCGAAATGTAAATGTTTGCATTTGTAAGACATGTCTTAAGTACAAAATATTGTTGATATACATATAGGTACGTAATGTAGATTACATGAAACGGAGCAGATGCCAAGTTAAGTACTTGGAGTAAAAAGATTCAGATTAGTTTCTTAGAGTAAAACAATTCAGATTTAACGAAATCAGTTATAGTGTCACGCTTTGAAAGGACGATTCTGGATACAAAATACATGTATATATGATGTATCGGTGGACATACATGTAGATCAGCAATCATACGGATAATTCGGTCCAAGCCCAAAACAAAGAAAAGTATTAAAGCTGCGGCGATGTTTCACTGCTGAGGAAAAATTGCTGAAGAAAAAAAAACCTGGAATCGATAGGGGTTCACTCATTTTTGCCAGACGACAGAACTCGCCTTGCAGCAGGCGACCCTAAGCAGACGGTGGCCGAGATTGCAAACAAGAGACTGAAACATCCTGGCGGAATGAAATAATCAACTTGGTACATGGTTGGTTGCACCCTGACACCACCAGCTACCACACCATAGCCCCGGATTCCATTTCCATGTCACCAACATTTGTGTACATGTAGTTGCAATGCCAGGGAAAGAAAGGAAGTTGTTTTACGTTGGCTGAGTGGTACTGCGTTTGGGTGCAGATCAGTAGACTAAGGGTGAATTCAAAGTTCACCTTTCACAAATGTAGCGGACCTAACAGCAATTGTCGCCTGAACGTAATGTCCTAAGTGTCAGGAAAAACAACGATTACGAAAACCTATCCAACTAGAAGGGCAGCTAGTTCAACCCGTCCTGGTGCCAAATGGCTGAAAGTGTCACCTTGTTTGGCACCAGAAAACAGTGTGAAACACGGAATTACAGATGTAACCTCTTTTGACACAGACCAAAATGGTCTAAGTCTAGGGTGCAAGGTCTTAATTTTGAAACAAAATAGCACTGGTTTGTAATAATTGGTCGACCAATAAATGGTCTTAATTCTGATGTGGTCTTATTTCTGAGGTGGCGTTCCCTATACCGGTATATTGGATCCAGGCTGCAGTTTATGAATAAATTATAGAATTCATAACAACTTATACGCTTAAAATATATATGTATATAGGTCTCCCCTTTCCCCAGAAATAGAATATCTAAGAAAATGTAATTTCAGACGGGAAAACAAACTGGGTGCTCGGCTACAATCCACACTACTTGCAAGTATAAAGTAGTCCGTGATTCTTGCTACGAAACCAACTGACAACTGATAACACAGTTGAAGAACTTGCGCCATCTTCTGTCCCACTGCCTTGTTCCTAAAACACCAGTGGGGATGGTATGTGGTTGGCTGAGCTCCTGGTATACGCAAGACTAATCACACTAAATGAGATCCAACGGTTTATACAACAGACCAGTTGTCAATGAAATTTGACACCATTTTGCGTCGCGGCTTCCTCGAAGCGATGAGGACGTAGTGCTCAACAAAGGGGAAGGCGGCACTGTCCGTGGAGTCATATTGAACTTTAATCCACCCGGGATGGTGCCTCAAACCCACCGGAGAATAAATCCGATTTCGGAGTCATTTATTTTGCGCCTTCTGTGTTGCAGTGGCGCGCAAGATTGGTAAATGCAATAGACTGCGCAACATCACTTGGTTTGTGACGCCTTTTTGGTAGATGGATGAGATCCCCACAACACACTCCTCCGCAGATTCGGAACGAGACGCATAATTCCAATCTAGTATAGTACTATTAAATTTGTATATTGATTTGGAATAAAGATTGACAAATGCTCTACCATATAGTATGCGCTGCAAGAGAAAATATCCATGTGAACTACGATCACTGGCACCATCCTGTTTGTTTCTAAACTTAGATGTGAGATTTCAATTAATGTTCACCCAAAAAAACTTTGGTTATATGCCCATGGGCATGTGCCATCCAGGAGCATTTTAAATCTCACTGGATGTGAGCATTGTCCTTCGCTTGCCTCAAAAAAGCTATAGGACGCCTTTTTCAAAATTTAGCAGAGACGCATGAATGTCGATTGAGCGGCACGGATTAGTAAAGCTGGTGTCATGTTTAACAGAAGAGGCTGTTCTCTCATCACACCATTAAAGAATTATGTTTTGAAATATTAAAAAATTTTGCTCTATTCTGAATTGTGCCATATGGCCGTTCATGATATCAGGGTCTGAAGTGAACCGAAGAGTGTGTATAGTAGGCTCAAATGTAGGCTTTGTTCGTTTCATCACCTGTTCGTGGGACTGAGGGGATGATGAAGAAACCCACGCAGCTTTTTTGTGCGCCCCTAACTCGAATGAACCACATTGGGAGAGCGCTCACATTGCTAGATTGACTGCCCAATAAAGTCTAACTAGGTTATTATCCCTTGATCGGCTTTCCGCGGACACATGTCACGGACTCTAAACCACGAAGACTTGAGGCGATTTCACTTCCAGAGGGGAACAGCCTTTCTAAACCACCAGAGACGAGGCCCAGAAGCTGGTGAAGATATGTCTGAGGTTTGAAGCGTCGGCGAATAGATGTCTGATGCGTTGCTAAGTAAGTCGTAGAAGATTCCTACAGGAACTCAATGCATTGTTTTTTCTTCATTGGCCCCGCGGCGCCGGGCGGGGGCCGCCCCCCCGCCCCCCCCCCCCCCGCCCGGCGGGGGGCGGGGGG
>JAAUYG010190393.1_pt1 | contig 10387 bp, 7 predicted proteins | sample 7278091 | NCBI WGS metagenome assembly JAAUYG01 (sample SAMN14350201, study PRJNA611818) | marine sediment metagenome | isolation source: surface marine sediment (0.6m) | place: French Polynesia: Moorea | collected 2018-08
GAATGAAGCTCATTTTACTGATAAGCTGCCATGATCCTCAGTTAGCATTATACTAGATTAATGTCAAATACCAGTTTAGATATCAATGCATATATCACCATGTGCAATGGTGTATATATTGAGTCATAACTGGTTTAATCTAACACATGGAGACGTTTTCTTTTTGTTATGAAAAAATCCACCTTTAGAAACAGCCAATATGAAGACATGATCCTGCTGTAGAATTAATATAATTGCATTTCAATTCTGTACACCAAATACTGTATTGTCAACGAGTTGACAATACAAGAAACCAGTGAGTGACAAGCCAATTATAATTCTGATTGCCTATAATCTTACTATCTCAGGGAAGTCTAATTCTTGCGAGACAAATTAATCCCACTGATTTTTCTGCAGCCCAATATCAATACACTGACATTGATGGGTTCATATTTGAGTTTAAATGCTGACATTACTCCATGATTAATACATAAAACAATTCAGAGTGTTCATGATGTAAAAGACTATGAAAGCACACAGGTTAGACCGCCTGGCGCTGCACTTTGCAGAAAACTGAGTTGCATAAAAAGAGGAGTATACAGGTAGCTACTATAGACGAATTCCGTCATTCCTACCAAGTAAACACACACCATTGGTCAGTAAGCATATTGTTAGCCAGGCTTTCATTGGCTGGTACAGAGAATTCCTTATGCAAGCCACATTCCCATTGGTCAGCACTCGCACATGCATACACAGACAGCACATACGGTTATAAAACATACTCCCTCATTGGTTGGGTCCATACACCACCATGCACATGTTAAAATGCAGTCATAAAGTTTTCCTTGTTTGAAATGATGCCATGATTAAATGCAGATGAAACATAGATATGTACAGATGTATATCTCTAACATGTTTTAGAGTTCAATAAAGGGAATAGGGAACTGGGGTGGTTAAAACCGGGAACACAACGTTAACTACTTGACGTCTGTCTCGTTCCCCGCGTTTTCCTTTTCACCTGAAAAATGTGCAAAAGGATACAGATTTTAACGGGATATCATCACTATACTTTAATATTAATTAAAATGATTTAATTACCAGCCACAAATGTTGCACAAATAGCTTGCCTTTAAAACTAACTTTTTAAACTATTCCACTTCATATTTCGGGAATTTCGGAATCAAGCCTGATGACTGATGTTAATACTGTAACAAAATATTTACCATACGCCTATTAATGTAGAAAAGTCAACTTTTGCTACTGTTCCATCCTTCAAGTAACTAATGTTGCCAAAGAGTTACATATACACTTGTACACCAATAAACACTAACAGGTTCATTACCTATACACAACATATTATTCATACCGCCAGCTACATCAAACTTCAAAGATGTCAAAACCATGACGTTTAAATTAATATCAACTCCAGTTACACTCTTTTATAAGTCAAGATATTCTTACTGGACTTGGCTGTTCCTTTTGTATTGTTTTGGGTCCCCGTTTCCGTGGTGACTGTGATTTTTTGCTCTCCTGACTACCGTCCTCTGATGATGACATTCCGTTTGTCAACGGTGGGGCTCGCCGTCTGTAGAACATTACATATATACACTATATAAATTATTTATGCTTAAGTTGTGGTGTAAACCAGCAAAACACTTCAACCCAAAATTTTCAGTTTTCTACATGTTCTTTGTGTTTGCCATTGCAATATCCCTAGGACTATCACAGACTGCCTTTTGAGTTGCATAGGCTCTGGCCTTCTAAGTGTACTAAATATAAAGTTCATTTAAATTATTTTACGCTCAATCAATCTTACTAAATGTCACTCAGGTTACTAGGACAATGACACAGGTATAAAAAGACCACCCAGGGACCACCAAATATGGTTCCTAAGCACAGGTGCTCTGTACATACAAGTCGAGTAACATTGCACATCCCCCCTCTGCTCCCATCAGCTAGTGGTCTATATACACAAGTGGTCCTTACAGAAGACTTGGCTGTATATAGAAAGAAATTCCCATTGTATACAGAGTCCCCTGCCAGTGTGCAAGGCAATCATGATGGCATACATGTATTTAATTCCCCCTTCCCGCAACATTCCCCTGCCACCCACTTACACGTTGGTTCTCTGAGGGTAGGACTTAGAAACCGGGGTGGTCTGTCGTCGTGGTGATGGAGACGAGGATTTGCTGGAGGTACTACGCGGGGACGGAATGTCAGCTGCTGGAGGCCGGCCACGCCCCCTGGAAGGACAGCAGATAACGTTGACAGCCATCTCCACAGGTTATATCAGCAATAGTTTTACTGTGTCCACCAAGATTCTAACATCACAATCAACGGTTCCATTCAAGCAATTGATTGCACAGGGTAATATTACTAGAATGAGTTTCTTTGGAATACTGGTGCATAGATACATGGAGAACGTTATGAGTAAGTAAGTCTTCAGAGAATGCCTACAGCATCAGCAAACACTATCTGCTACTGACATGTAACATCGTATCATGGACCAATACAAACTGACAGGAAAGTTCTATAAAGCACACCAGGCATTATACCATATTTGTCTGGTAAGTGGTATAGCAGGTTTCCAATTCTTTCCCAACTGAAAAGGACTGCAGCCTAGATTACCAGTAATCTTACATCTTGACAAATTTCTTTGCAATTCACTGTCCTTATTTTAAGAGTTCGTGATTTTATAGCAGCTAATTTTTCTCATTTATTTTTGTTCCCCAAACCCTTTTCATGCTTACCTTTTGCTCGTCTTCGGATCGGTTTTGCTTTTCTTTACAGGCGTTGAATCCTGGCTGCTGGATGCCGAGCGTTTGTTTCCTTGACGATTCGATCGCGTTGCCGGGGGTTCCTTTGAGGGTAATACTCGGGGACTTGCACCACCAGTTCGAGATTTGCTTTCAGGGGAGACATTTGTGTTCTCTTTCCCTGAGGCAGCCATGGACTTAGCTGAAGTTGCGGCACCTTTCGACGTGGTGGCAGACTGTCTACTGTCCTGAGATTTAGTCCGACTGCCGGAGTCTTTATTGACAAAGTCTGTGATCTTCCCCTGCTTCTTTCCTCCACGGGCAGAGCTCGACTGCTGGGCGGAGTCTACCGAAGAAGACCGGGACTTGTGTTTGGCAGTGCTCTCTGTTGGACTTTGGGAACTGCATAAGGAACATCAACAGGTAAGTCCCAATAACATGTGGTCAAGCCAAACACACACCACCCTCAAGTGACACATTGATAATTTCAGATAGCATTAATGAACTGACACATTTCAATAGTGGAACATAACACCATTACTACCAACAAAGGGTTACTTATAACTAGCTCTCAAGGTCTGTCATTTCATCAGTAGGAGTTATATCTTTAAGAATCGATTTGTCACCTTACGGTAACTTACTGCTAGTACCAAATCATAACGTTACATATAGTACTCTCCTATAATTTGTCATCCGTTCTTTAAACTTCCCTATATATTTTTATACATTGGAACCCCCTCCACAGTGTGAGATCACCAACCTGCTATCCTGGCTTCCTTTTCGTCCGACCCGTTTTCCTGTCGTCTTCTCTCCCCCCTCGGTAGACCCGGCCCTCTTTCTGCCCCGCCCTCTCTCCTTCTTCACCTGCTGACCTGTCTCAGATGCCTCGGAGTCTGACTGTTCTGACTGGGAGGAGCGTACCGCCGGGGGGTGGGACTCTGGGGAACCGGCAGCGGGAGCCGGGGAGTGTGGGGAGGGGGGAGGCAGGGAGCCGTTCACCTGACCCGTGGTTGAGGAGGCCCGGGCCGTAGGCAGGATCACACCTTTCTTGGCCTGCTGCAAGAGGGAAAAACAAAAAGTCTAATATTAAAGCAGTAGCAGGACTTGGAAAATACCTATAGAGACTGGATACGCCACTATCTTTCAAATTTTAGTGAGTGTTAGAATGTGCATACAAACAGAGGGTTCACACGTCTTCCATCATACCCTGCTGAACTCCATTTTGGAACAGTCCCGAAAGTACAGTGGAACCAACACTTATGAAGTTAAGACCACCCCCACCACCTAAGACCACCCTCCAAATAAGACCACCCCAGTATTAAGACCACTTAATGTGAGACGAACAAAGCCTAGACATGAGGTCTATGTTGTGTTTAGGACTCGACCGTAGGTAGTCTCTTAGATCCAGGGTTTTCACTGTACATCAATGGAAGACTGGAGCAGAGATCAATGTGCCCTTTGTGCGCGACTTACCTTTTGAAATGGAATAATCAGTTCCGCAGGTAGGTAGGATTTGGTGTTTGAATAACTCTGAAAACAGACATACAAAATTCTGCCAATCAATACAAAATTACTAAAAAGAATGACCACCGGCATTCTATATTCTTTGCCAAATTCAGCATAATTTCTTTAACAGGTTTGGTGGGCCAATGAAAATAGTGTTACACCTATTAGGGTTTCGGGAACTAAAACAGAGAATTATGAAAGCTCATAACTTGCTTGGATAATAGGATAATCAGGAAAACATGGCTATGTTGAAAGTACAAAAGAACTGCATATAATTACGTAATTACTTTAAATTTTTTCTTGCTACATTTATTCCCAAAAATCTCTATGGACCACCACATTTCTTTCGAAATTGTACCGGAAAGGAATCATCAGCATACCAATCTTCACACAACAAAATCATATACTAGTAATGAACTCAAACCGTCACAAAAGCAGAAGTATGATCAAGACATATCTAGATATTAACAGTGCAATGTAATTTTCTGCTACAGACAATGCAGTACAGCAAAATCTATTTTCAAACATCGCCCCAATGGCCACAGAAATATGGTCTATCAAGACAGGTAGTCACTTGTGACAAGTTGATATGTATTGAAATGTAGGACCTTCTGCCATGAATATGTGGTCTTTTAAGACAGGTGGTCTCTTATGGTAGTCTTCTTTCAAGACAGGTTTCACTGTATTCAGTCTGGCCACTACATACCGGGTCAGGTTGTGTGAACAACTTGGAAGGAAGCACGGGTTCTGCCGGGAAATTTTTCAACACAAAGTTTGTCGTCCTTGTGAGAACCAGATTGAGGGCAAGGTCGCACACCGCATACAATTTCTAAAAGTGGTTAAAAAACATAGGAACTTGGTTGTAATACAGTCCTGTAACCATGGTAACCACAGCACAAATATACATGTATACTGATTCCCAGATTATATTTTTTTTTTGTATCCTGATGATATTTGGTGACATTTAAGTGACATATAAACAGCAATACAGTTACCGGTACTTCTGCTATAAGTATATAAATGGTGTGAGGCTTTGAAGAACGTGGAGCATAGTTTACCATGTTAGTTTCCATGCTGTTAGGCTGCTGGTTGTCTTTGGTCTGTTTGATGTTCTCGATGATCTTCTTGTAGAAACTGAAGCTGTAGTTGTCGCTCTTGATCAGGGGCTCCATCAGGAACCACAGGCACCTGGCAGAGACAAACAGTGGAATCTCTAATTTACCAGTCAATTATTGAAAGAGAGTGAGAGAGGGAGTGATCAGTGTTTTAAGTCACAGTTGAAAATTGTGCACTCTTATCGCGACTGGACCAAGGGTTACCAACCTCAATGGCTTTGTCTCTGAACAAGGTCGTGTTTGTATGTGGTGTGTATGTACTGGACCCGTCTTGTGCAAGTCCGACCCACGGCCAAGCTTTATAGTGCTAGCCCACTGAAACACAATGCCACGGGCAGGCAGTGATGTCCCAACCCAGACCATTATCCTGACTCCGTGCCAGTCAGTCGGTCTCTTAACTCCTTTATGCTGAGCGGTAAGCAGAGCAGCAGAACCTCAAATTTTAATATCTTTTGTTTGACACAGCCGGGGATCGAACCACCAACCTCCCGCATGCCAGGTGAACGCTCAACCACTACACTACCCGGCTGCAGTTTATTGAAAAAGAAAACAGATAAAACACCTAAGATTACTGTTCACTAGTAATATTGTTGGCTACTGGTGGAAGCCGTGCCCAATATTACTGGGAGCCAGTAAGCATACTAAACATAGTAAGCTCCCTGACTGCAAAAGCTCTGGCAAAACAACCAGGTTTCAACATTGTCCCTGGTGAGTTTAAGGCTTCCAGTGGTTGGGGTGAGCTATTTATGAGGGGCAATGGCTTATCACTCAGGACCAGGACAAAGATCTCTCAAAAACTTCAATCAGATTTGGATGGCAAAGTTGGCGATTTCCACAAGTATGTAATCCGACAAAGACAGGAGCACAACTTCCCACTTTCTTCAATAGGAAACATGGATGAAACTCACATGTTTTCTGACATGCTTGAGGGGAAAACTGTAAGTGCAATTGGCAAAATGACTGTGTTTGTGCGCCATACTGGGAGATAATGAGAAGACAATAGTTTATTGACTGTCTTGTGTTGTTTGGCAGATGGTACTAAACTGGCCCCAATGATTATATTTAAAGGCAAAACCCTTCCCAAAGGTGAAAAGTTCCCGACTGGGGTGATACTGCACTGTCACCCTAAAGGATGGATATATGAGGTTGGACTCAATCTGTGGATAAACAAAGTCTGGAGCAGACAGCCTGGAGCACTACTGGCTAAGAAATCCATGCTGTGGGGGACATGTTCAGCGCCCATTGGACTGACAAAATCAAGTCTACACTCAAGCGTCACAAAACTGTCATGGCAGTGATCCCAGGGGGCCTGACCGGTATCCTACAGCCTCTAGATGTATGCTTACACAAGCCGTTCAAGAGTAAGATGCGAGAATATTGAGAATATTGGATGTCCAGTTGTCTGGCTGAAAGGACAAGTGCAGGGAACTTCAGAAAACCAGCCCTCAGCAAGAAAGCCAGTGGGTGTTGGATGCTTGGAATGGGATTCCAGCTGCACAAGTCGTTACACCCTTTAAGAAAACAGGGATCAGCAACAAACTTGATGGCACGGAGGATGATATGCTGTGGGAGAATGAGCCAGAAACACAAGAAGATAAACACAAAGATGCTCAACAGGAAGCAGGGGGGTGGAGTGCCGACACTGTGACTAAAGAAGAATGGGATGAACTGTTTGCAGATGAAAGTGATATGGAATTTGATGGCTTCGAGATTTTGACTTGTTCCATGTTCCATACATGTAGTTCACTCGAACATGCTAAAAAGTAAAATTGAGCAACTGAAAAGAAAACATTATTTCACTATCACATGGGCAGGTAAACATCCATACTCGGATAACATAGAACAGATGTAAATGTATTCGCTAATATTTTATTCTAATGGGAACAGAAAATTCATAGAAAAGGGGGCAAACTTGTGATTGGGCGAAAATACGGGGTTTTCAGCACACCGTTCCATTAAAAGATAACTTTGTAGTATATTCAAGACTTCGAAATTTTCCCTATTTTAGGGTGGGTTTTTCCCTATTCATGGTAGTCAGAGTCACGGTATAGAAACGAAAATACTGTAATAAGTGTGTGTCACAAGTGTTGGTCCATAGATGTCCATACATTTCACATATTTTCTACACCTTATATAATACTATGTAATCCAGTGTGACATGGTATTGTATTCTACACATATATCCTAGGCTGTGTTTGTCAGCATCCAATCACAAAAGATATCCGTTTCAAGCCCTTTTCTGCCAAGTTACGGCTGGCTATGTATTATGTAATATACTGCACAGACTTACTCTCGGATATTCTTCAGTGTTTCCACATCGTCATATGTTGCTAAGTCGGGATCGTGGGCCAGAAGATGGATAGCGTACGGTAGCACATAGTCAGGAAGTAGGGAAAACATTTTGGCTGGAAACAACAGAAAGAAAGCTTTCATTACAGTGTGGCTATGTAATAGTAGAACTCCACGATATTCAACACAAGTGAATTTGGAACAAACGGTATTCAACACAAGCGAAATTGGCACAAACTGACAATGACTATCCTGACCTTTACAATGGTATCGATGAAAAGTGGATGTACTTTATAATAGTTAAACCGAATTTTCACATCGCATAACAGTCATTAACACATCTAGCCAGAAAACAATATGTTGCTAACTTACAGATCTATCATTGGCTAGTTTTACTGTAACAGAACAAAATTTGACCTTTTCGGCTATTCCCACACTCACCGTTTGGTGCGGAATGCTGTTTCAGGTAGTCACGGCGACGTGAAATGTTTGTCTGTAGAAATTGTTTACACTGGGTTCGCCGTTCCTTCAGTGGGTCATTGCCCGCCAGGCTGAAGATAGCGAGATACTGTAACGGCAAACGCAGGGAGAAGAGACCTTTGTGTAGTTTTTGGGCAAATCGCTGGCGCACCTGGAAACATGGGTCCTGGAAGCAAGAGGGTTAAAATAATCCGAACAGGTTTGTGCAAGACTACAACCAGATCAAATAAATGGCTTTGCAAAAGGATGTGCCTATTGCCTGCACACTTGTTTTCATAATCCCCATTTGAAGGCAATAGAGCTCTTCACATAAATTTACTACTACTTTTGTTTCCAACCATAGATTTTAAGAGGCTTTTTTACATTAAGGCCATGTAAACATGAATAGTTGGCTACTAGTATCACTAATGCTTTTCAAATCGCTTACTTGCAATTGCTTACTTGCAATTTTTCTTTTATACAGCATTAATTACCTTGTAATATCCTAAGAGATATCTGACTAATGCTCTACTGATTTGATGTGAGCATACAGCTATGCCTGGGTTAAAAAAAGGCATCCTAAAAGGATTTCAGCATATCAAACATGCCCAGCTTACTTACATTGAGCAGCAGAGCCAGAGTCTGGAACTGTTCCAGGTTGATGAGATCGACGTAGCACAGCTCCTGTGCCAGTTTCAGCATACAACAGCCTGCCTGGAGTCGTAGTCGCGCCATCTCCGCCTTACTGGTATGGAACAACGGGGAAAAACCAAAACTACATGATCTTGCGGCCACTACTAAACCATCAGACAGTCAAGTATAATGAAAAGGCATGTTCAGGTATACAAAATTGCAAGTTCCTTCTTATACTTAGGGACTTAATACATAGTACTGACATTGTTTTATCCCGGCTTTCTTTCGTCCTACATGTACATCAGGAAATCATTCTGTGCTAGTTATTCAGGTTATGACAAAACACTGTTCAACTTCTAGCATACAATTTTCATTTCTGGAGACTCCCAATACATGGATTTAAAGGTGAAAATGATGTGTGAACATATTCGAGCTTTTGTACAGTGGACCATCAGACCACACACAACCCTTCCCCGGCCACAGACTGTTATTAACTGGTCTTAATTTGAAAGTCTTAGATTCGAGACTACCAAAGTGTGACAATACAGTAGTAGACCATCGCTCTACAGAGGCCACCCTGTCTAATGTGGCCCCAAATCCATGTCACTACTACTATAATATTGTAGTTCGTTCTCCCTCTCACCAAAGGCCACCTCTCTTACGTGGCCACAATTTCTCAGCAAATAGGATGGCCTTATTAGATGGGGACTATAGCTTTGATGCTGCTTAGGAAGTGGTTTATATTCTGAGGTGGCCTTAATTCCGAGGTGGTGTCAAAGTGACGGTCCACTGTACTTCAGGTTAAGTTCCGTACTTAATTCGTCCGCGTTCCATGAGATCGCCCTCATTTAGAATGACCATGTAAAGCAACCGTATCGTAGACGACGCAGTGTTGTTTACATTGCTCTTCATGCCTAGCAACCAGCGGACCATCATCTTCAAGGCCTGGATCTGTCCGAAACAACACAATTGGTGAATACATATGAAAGTATACTGGCATCCATATCAAAAGAACAGAGAGCATCACTGAAGAAATATCAAGTATACAAATTACTGCATTTCGGCCATAAATATGTAGGATCTTATACAGACCTTCCGATGGATTAGATTATAGTCTAAGTATTAACACTGATGTGTCCAGTGAAGCTAGCTAGTACCTTGGCCTGGGTTTCCTCAGAGACCAGTCTGTCGTCAATCCAGCTGTCATTCTTGCCTGTGTCGTCATTCCCCTGGTAACCGTAAAACAAACAGCCGCTACATCTTTACAGTCAAAAATATTCACAGACAGGTTAAAACACTGCCACCTAGATGGGCTATAGAGTAAGGAATATAGACATTGAGAATAACCAGCTACAATAACACGCAATCAAAACTTCTGCTTAATGAGGGGAGGGGACAAATATCTAATAATTAAAATATTTTTAATAGGTCAAATAAAATTAATTAGTTGGTTCTCAGATACCGCCGCACCACTTAAAATGGTCCTGCCCATTGCTTTTTATTGTTGTTTTGGGTCAAAATAAAAATAAAAAATAAAATCCTGCCCGCATCCCTCGGACTGAGCGATATTCGCCGAAAATGGTGCGCAATGATTTTATTCAACAGAAGTCTTACGCAGTCGCGTAATGATAGCATTGTTGCCGATTCAAC
>JAAUYG010197471.1_pt1 | contig 10387 bp, 5 predicted proteins | sample 7278091 | NCBI WGS metagenome assembly JAAUYG01 (sample SAMN14350201, study PRJNA611818) | marine sediment metagenome | isolation source: surface marine sediment (0.6m) | place: French Polynesia: Moorea | collected 2018-08
CCCCCCCCCCCCCCCCCCCCCCCCCCCCCCCCCCCCCCCCCCCCCCCCCCCCCCCCCCCCCCCCCCCCCCCCCCCCCCCCCCCCCCCCCCCGCCCCCCCCCCCCCCGGGACTCCCTTCTGTAGACTGGACTTAAGATCTTTCAGGAAATTGGACCTTTAAAATTTTTTTGAAGCCTGGCCCCAGAAAGACGAGCAAGCACCGATCGACAAGACATGCGTTGGACAGATGAAATGTCTCATCAATAACCTAAAATTATTTCCCAGTATGAAGGAAAAACAAACGCAGCTGATCAAATCAATAAAGATGAAGATATATTTAAGTTGGAAGCAACAAAATGCCAATAGGAACTGCAAAGGCATCTTACTGGAGATTCCTTCATGCAATTTTGCTTGGCTGAATCCAGTGTGTTAAATGCATGTCCTAAATGAAAATTGTTCAAAAGTTATCATTTTTCCACAGAAAAAACATAGATTTTTGACAAGTATAACATTTGTTGCCCATTCCACATGTGTCACATTCATTACAGCTATGTTAATTTTTTTCTACATGTACATACGGCAGATATATGTGAGAACAGAATGGCCAAGCTGACTCCTTTCATTGATGATGAAGTGTTAGGATTATATGACTATCCTTTGAGTAAGGAGCATTTTAACCCAGTCCTCTCTTCCCACAAAGCTTTTCAAATACTTTTTACTTGGTAACTAGCAATTTGTGTCATTATATCCTCCTCATCATTGTCCTTACCTACCTGTCCATTTTTTCATATCCATAGAGCAACCTTATGGATCTGCTGTTATATTTTAGGAAGATTGTACGAAAGTATATTATATCTACATGGCATAGTTTGCATGCAAGTTCAAAGCAGCCACTTGGAATTTTCTCTTGTACAGTACATGTATTTCGTTTTTGTGTGTATAAATGTAGTTTTGTCAAACACTTGAATCCAGGCATTGTTATCTGGATGCCACTCACCGAATTCCAATCCACTCACTATTGATACAATTGTTACAGATTTGTAGTAATGATTTCACAAGATGGATGTTGCTATATTCAGCCTTTTCTTTTGATAGGCACTGTAGTACATACATGTACATGTAATGAATGTACATGCTATAAACACGACAAATGCATTACCGGTACATGTACTTTATACATGTACCGTAGTTGGTATCTTAGTAGCCATTGTCCATGAAGACTAGCGGCCACATTCCCTAATCTGGCTAATGTGCCCAAAACATAAGTATGTTAAGCGATCATTAACTTATGAAACTTAAAAGACCACCTTTCCAATCTGTGGTAAAGTAATTCCCAGGTAGATATCAGGAGGGTCATTTTAAACCAAGGATGACAGGGGTCCTTCTGCTGAAGGATACTCTTTCTAGAAAGGATACAAATTTTAGCAAATGAAGCTCCTTTTTTACCAAAGGATATCTATAAATGTTCATGATGTTTACAGAATTGTTTGGCCGATTTGGAGTGTCCTCATTAGAGGGAGTCTACTATGTACTGTGGTGTGCGTAGCCCTGTAATAAAGATGGATAGAGGAGATTTCATGGGATTATTGGAAGGGGATTATTCCCAATCAAATTACTGACTGTACAAAGTTGTTCCAGCCTAGCTGTGTAGTAAGGGGATGGTAATGACCAGAGACGGACATGACGGATGTATCTCAGCAGCCCGCCACTATATTCTCATCTACCTGGCTCGCAACATGTGCAACCGCCACAAAAATTATGGAGAATCTATCAGTGGGAAATTAGCCGGACCTTGGTTTTGATAATCAGTCGTCAGTGATGGAAGCAAGACTGAAAGCTGCAACTGTCAAGTGGTTGGAAAAAAACACACTATATTACATTACCCGGTTGTAACATTTATATTATTTACAAGAGGGGGATTACCGGTTTCATGCTATATGGCGTCAACCTTTGTGAATGGTCAACCAGGTCTTTCTTGAGTGACCGTCACATGCAGACTAAACTTGTGTTCGATTGGAAGACTTTATGGAGACTTGTAAAACAGACTCAAAATGTTCAATTACGTTTTTTGTTGCCTGTGGTTTTGTAAGACTTTCAATAAGACCTCGATTTTGTTAAGCCTGCAATTTATGACTGTTTTCTGTCTGAGTGGGTGGCCTTAAAATGTGTTCTTAATTCCACTTACACTGAAATATATAGTTGCTATAAATGACTTACACTGTCAGGTCCACTTTGTATCCCAGCAGCCTGCTCAGTCAGACGAGCACGGCGATATCCAAGCCAATAGTATGCCGCAGAACACCACCAGATGGCAGCACTACAGGACAGCAGCATGTAGTCGTTATAGAGATCTCGTTCCTTGTCTCCCCTCACCGGCATAGCAGCAGGGGTACGCGATACCACTAGCCAACCATGCATGGTAACCAACCCACTGGTTACATCACATTAGCCAAGTTATTGTAACACAGGCTAAGATAGCCAGATGTTGTCAAAGAAAACATGGCCGCCGGCTGTTCGAGCTGATATACGAAGTGACGCAACAATGTTATCCTCTTGTGGTGAATTACAATCCTCTGGATTAGGTGTCCGCTTCCCGTGTCGAATTTGTTATCACGTGTGTATGCCAATATGATATAACTGTATCCATCATTGCCATTCAGAACCCGCCAGACGGCTTAGCCTATTGCTCCACTGTCTCTTGTATCAGAACCGGGCGCATGACATCCCTTCAGAACTCCTGTCTTATTTCTGCAAGACAAAGCAAAATGTCTCTCCATCACAGGGCCGTGGGGGTCCCTACAGGGAAATTCATCTTCTCTCTACACAACTCAAGTCAGTCGTAAAACAATGCCAAACCGTTACAAAACTCTCAACTGCCGCAGTCTGAGACCATGCCTGACAATGGCGGCGGGAGCCATCTTGGGGGGTGTTAGTGCAACACGAGGCGGTGAGGTGGCGGAGGACTCTGTTCTAATCTCATGAATCTCAGCTGATGACCACCATCCACTACACAAACAAACCCGCATGTGGCATCCAGAGGAATTGATTCGTGGAAAAACAAACTAATTGATCCCTGAAGGAAGCATCAGCTTGTCAAGATCTGCTAATCCAGATACAGAATGGCACCGATTGTGAACCCTCGCTGACGACAAGGCAAAGGCAGTTCTCTGTGTGTTTACAAACTCCTTCATATCCGGCAAACAGATGTACTGAAGATGTGAAGATTAAGTCTTCCTTTGACAAATAACTTGGAGAGGTCCAGATAGTCTTTCCCCTCAGTTCTAGTCTTTTGCCCAGAAAACTTCATTTTTTATATGAAGTTTGAACGTGGAGTCAGTTTTCTCAAACACTCCCCAAACTTATACATATCTGAGATACATGAATAATATAACTCAAATCAAACCATTTCATCAGCTTTCCCAGCGGAATGATTCAGGATGATTATACGATCGGCTGTATCCTATTTTAGCCAAATCAATATGCTTGAAGGTTTTTTTAAGTGAGTAGTTGAACCGCTGAAGCGGTGCCAATGACCTCTTTCCATCACGCAGCAAACAATACACGTTGAATTCCACCGTCTCTAAGAGCCATACAAGAAATCTCCATTCTCAGGTTTTCGCTTTGAAGAGATGAGCTGCAGCAGAAACTTCAGCAGATGAACTGGCTTGTTTCTATTCGCCTGTCCGAGCCATCATCTCGTGGCTCTCATCCTATCCATCGTGGAGTCCCTCAGCGGTTTCCACTCTGCAATTCTCATTACCATAAACGCCATGTAATGGTACACGGGTTGTACTTTTTTTCCCCTCTCCACTTCCTTAGCTCATCTGTCATTTCCCCGTTAAAGTAGCTTAAGCCGACATCCTGGGTAATCAATGGTAGATTTTTGAGTCCAAATGTCACACGGCTTCCTTGGAGAACTTGTATGACCTCTAACTTGATTTATTCATTTTTACTTTTGTTTATTTATTTTAAGACTGCCATGTTAACTGAAAGAGACGTTTTGTGAGGTTATCATGGTATACCTTGTACTATTTTCACACCGGACTCACTCAAAGTAGTAACACCAGTTTGTTTGATTTTTTTTACGCCATCCATGTTCCATACAACAAAGTACAGGTAGCATGAGTACAGTGGTCCTCCTCTAATAAGGACACCCCTTCTGCCAAATAAATCTGTCCTCCTTAGAGATGTGTCCTTTGGTGAGAGGCTGCATCACATGCAGTCGCCATACTTCCACTCAAGATTTGTGTCTTTCCAGAGAGGGTGTCCTCTCTTGAGATTGTCCTTAGAGAGAGACCGCTGTAGCAAGTTCCAAAGAATTCTTGGAAGGATGTTTAGGTCATTACCCATGGTATATCCGCATCCTAGCCAAAGCTTAGGACAGTAACCAGCTGTTGCTTTGACTGTGAAGTCCAGCCTCCCCTCATTTCCAGTCTCAAGCTATCTCTCCGACCCTAATACCATTTTAGATACTCTCCAGGAAAAAACGTCCGTTAATGGAAAAACTTTTGGCAAAGTACAGAGGAAGCTCTGCCATGGGTTCTTCACAGGTTGGCCTGATCAATGGCGTTCCCTGTAAGCTACATGACATTCTCGTCGGCAAATCAGACGCCTCATCTGGCCCTCCCCAGACACGGAATCGTGTCGTTTATCTCCTACCGCGGCAACGGCATGCAGGGACTAAGGGTCAGGTTTCACAAAAACTCCTCAAACCTGTAAAACAAACTTAAGCTCAAAAACTTCAGCAGTATCTATTTTGAAATGTTCTAAACTTTGCTCCCTGGGACCACTGGGTGTTTGTATGTTTGGATACCAAAAATTTAGAGTAATGGTAAGTTTAATAATTTTCTTGAAGTTGAGCCCCCGAGAAGCAGCCCTGGTGTGGGGGTAGGGGGTGAGTGGCAGCAGGAGGTAGTGGTCCGGGAGCCTTCCTCTGTGGTCATCCTAGAGCCTGGGTGTCCCCTACCTGATCCTGCCTCATCCCCTGTCACCTACCTCCCCCCCCTCCCTACCACCCCGTCCCTTCCATCCCCATCAACCCAAGCCCCAAGACTCTGAGGCTCAGGTGGTGGCTGAGACAAAACTGCCAGTAAGGACCAAATTGAACTAGCTTTGTGGAACTGACCTTACTTTGTGGGAGCCTACTTTGTGGATTTTAGCATCAGAGAGAACAATCAATGGGACAGAAAGGGGACTGATTACGTGACACAATAAGATTAGGTTCAGTCTATAGGGATCAACTTACTAAAAGGAGCAAAGCATAAATACTTTACATTATTCCAAGACTTTCACTCGAAAAGTATCACAGTACTGAACATTAATCTATTAGAAGACATGGAATAGCAGTACATGTAGTTGGGCTTTATTTATATGTATTTTATTTGCCAAAGAACAGTATTATGAAGTAATACCCAAATCCAAAGAGCAACCTAACAGTAAGGCGTTTAGCCAAATCCCAATCAAAATTTTTGCACCAATATTTCGTAAATTTCACATCTATCGCCTTGTTATATTATATAGCATGCCCCATACAAAGTGCCCCTAAGATGCTCGTACTAATAATTATCTAACTAGCCCAGGTTCTTCAAACACTTTCCAATACTGATTTGGAATAAAAGCTATCAAAAAACAACCAATTTAAAGTATGTTTTTTGACTTGAGCTCATAAATTTATTTGTCAAACAGAAGGCTTAAGGTTTTCCTGAAGTAGAAACTTTTGTGAAGCTCAGCCCATCACATCCAGACCTGGTCTGCTCTCTTTATAGTCTCTGCAGACCTGTATTCTATTTCATTAAGCCGCACCCAGTCCCACAGCCAGGTTAGGTTTGAAAGCCTTTCAAGCTCTAGCGGTTCACTCTTAATCCTAGCATCTGTGTTCATGTTATTACGGTTCTCATGCGTTAGTTTCACAGGCAGAGATCGGAGAATTCCATTTCGAGGCTCTCAGAACACTTCTTCCTGTCACGATGTGACAGATCTTCACGGCTGCTGATCCACGTGGAACAAAGAAAACCCGCTGGTCCCTTGACTCCATGGAGAGTGGGTTTTATTAGTACCCCAGACATGTGGATTCCATCCTATGTAGTATATACCTGGGGGTAGACCACAAGGTCTCAGGCACCCAGGTAGGTAACCCGGTAACTATAGCTATGGATTCCGGGTTACTATGGCTACAGATCTTGTTGAAGTAGATTAAGTTTGGTTTGATTTACCATATATTCATTCTGTTAAGTGCAAAATATCTTATAAGTGTACAGTGTGTGTGGCTTCTGTGGGCATCTCAGCCGTGTCCCAGGCCTAAGCTGGCAGGATTATACAGACAAGAGACACTCAGCCTATTGGAAACGCTGTTATTTCTAAGTAAACCATTTCTGATTTCTAAAGGCGTGGTGGATTTTTTTTTATGTTTATATAGGGGTTCTGAAAACAGCTAAACTGGAAGTCGAGCTGTATTGTCATTTACCCAGTTATAAATGAACATGAATAAGTTGATGTACTTAAACAAAGATGACATTTTTTGAGTAACTGGCATTTTGAAAGCCATGACTTGCATCTGTTATTCTATGAAAAAAAAAAAGAAATACACTGCAATTTAAAATTCTTTTATTCTATGAAAAGAAAAGAATAATGGGTACATTGTAATTTAAATTGAAATGGTCACTCTTTCAACTTAACCACCTCTTTATTTTAAGATTAACTTTATTATACAACCACTTAATTTGATCATTAGGTGCAGATTTTGCGTACTGTGAACTTTAACTTTAAAACAACCTACCACATAAAAGACAACATTTTCATAAACCCACAGGTGCTGCAAAATAGACTGACAATTGTAAATTGATTATTACGTAACACAACTACGTCCTTTTTGGTTGGTTTGTTACAGTTTGCTTTCTGAACAAGTGCAGGTTCCCTACAGAAACAGAAGCACTCCCTTAGTGGCAGATACATATCTTGATTTGAAGTCAACCAGGAAGGCGCCATACCATGTTTGTACAAGCTGCATAAATCTGAGGGTTCCACAAAGAAGTTGCGAGACAGCGACAAGGGACACTGCTACGGAGCCACGAGTTCTATCAAGACAAGCGAGGGAGTGACATGTAACTGACAAGATCTATGGGGCCAGTGTTAGTTCAGAGGCTCCAGCCCCCAATGGTCTGTGTTCGCACAGATTTTTCAAAAGACCTAGGGAACCATTTCATAAATATTGTCAACTTTCAATCTACTAGTTACACATCTACTGAGTCCAGAAAATGTTAAAAAAAAAACCAACTTTGAAAGAAGTGATCATTTTAAGTGTAGAATTAAATTCCATTAAAAAAAAAGATCGAGATCGTTAATAGGCCGAGCAAAAATATTGGTTCTTCAGGACTAAGGTTAGTGAGGCACTCGAGTTTATTTCATGAAGCCTGCCACTAGGGTGACTGCTAAAGCCTTGAGCAAACTTCTCGTGGCGATTAGTCTGGAATGAGATTTTCCTGCTACTGCAGCATCTTCTACTTTCCTTCTCTACAAAGAACTTGGGCTTGTTCCTTGAAAAACACGACGACGTCACATGGAATTAAGTTGGGTAATTGCCTGTGCCGTGCATGTGAATTCTGTTATGATAAATATTGGTAAAAGATGGAATGTGTTTGCAGAGATCATGGAGATTCGGCCTGTTCACCACAGATTAACAGCTGCCCCCCCTCTACATGCTCTTAAATGCGGACAAAAATATTTGGTCCCACAAATATTACTACCCCCCCCTCATCGATGGCCAACTCTGTTATGTGAACAGATTTTCTTCGGAAATATCATGAATATGGTGGCCTTATTAGCCAGAGCACTGTAGTCTGCAAAGCCTGTTTTGTATGTGTATCCCCCTTTTGTATCACTCTGTAGTAAGCATTATAGCCTCCTATAAGATCATCATTGTATCCGGGGATTGTTGCAGTCCAAGGCCATTGAGAATAACAAGGTAATTATCTGGTCATCCCATTAGAGATTTTCTGACAAAAAAAAAAAACTTATTTGCTAATGTAGCTGCCACAACTTGGTTATGTTAAAGTTATTTAATTTTTTTCCCCTGGCTGGGAATAATAAAATTGTAGTATATGATTCATTAAATATGTTACAATTATCTTTTGCACAGAAAGAAAGAATGGGGAAAAAGCATTATCGTGGTTAACAGTGCTCCAACCCGATATATACAGAACTGTTGTACACTGAACCTCGGAGAGATATATCACAAATACAGTACAGATTTTATATGGGATAACTGAACTTGGCCGAGTTGTGCATGGGCTGTATCTAGGTCTGTAACCAGTGACAACAGTTACGTAACGATTTCGCGTTATCAATCTTGTCAACGTCACGGTGTCGGCAACAGCTGCCAAAGCTGATGATAAATGCCTTCCAGGACACCAGCGCCGGGCCGGCTGGTAATAAAGCCCTGTCTGAGGGATAATCCTGATGTCACTGTCGGTGGTGCAGACATCTTGATAGTACAGTGGGCCCTCTCTAGAGGACACTCTCCCAGGACGAGACACCGCCACCTAGAGAGGACACCCTGTCTGAAGAGAACACACATCTTGGCAGGAAGTACACAGCTCACCACCATGAATAAATTTGTTGCAAGGTGTCCAGTGAAACCGTTATCAATCCATTTCGATTCACTTTATTTTATAATGTATTTTACTTCTGGTTAAAATGGATCCACTTCGGTTAGGATTTGCATCCCTGAAATACGTGGCATTCTGTCTGTTTCATCCATATCAGTTGCATGTATGTATGTTTATTCCCATGTTTTGCCTACATTGCTTCAAATACTTCATGGAGACTAAGAAGAGCCTGCGTTAATGCATATTCATTATAGTTTCGCTCCATTTTGCACTTACACTTGCGTCATTTCAAACTAATCCGGATCAGAACCACCAAATACAACTGGATTAGGCTTTTTTCCTGAAAGGGATTCTGCTCCATATTAATGCAAGTGTAAATGCTATGGTCACAAAACGTTTTTGATTCAAATTAAAAGTTTAGCGTAAACACGGTAAATGGGCAGAAATGGTGTCACTATTTGCAGAAAACCACTGTAAAAGTACTGGAAATGGTCACTATTGCAATTGGCCAGTGTGACGCTTTAGATAGTAGTAGGCAAGTTCCTTCTCTTTTTTATTTAAGAAAGCAGGCTCAGAACCCGAGCTGTGATGTACAAGGTGTTGTCAGATTAGCCTGTAGAGACCTTAACTAACTAGAGACAGACGCTAGAGACAGACGCTGCTTTCCGAGGCCAAACCAGACGCAAGGAATAAAATCATGGTAGCCAGGGTACGTATGAGACCTGGTTGGTAATTTGCCCGCAGTCAGTAATAAGGCATTCTGCATGCACAGCATAACCACAGTGCCAAGGGAACAATTTCTGAAAAAATTCTTAAGTCTGCGATGAACTGAGTTCTGAAATCACTCAAACATGACCACTGTTATTTCGATCCAAAGGGATTTTAACAAGATCTTTTTTCATTCTTAAGATCGGGTTTCAATTTAAGATTTTTTTAAAAAAGAAACTGTGCCCCTAGCGCTAAATAGAAGTCAAAGGTGGCCAGACATGGCACACTGGTAAAGAGCAAAAGGACACGGTCCCTAGTTACCTCTAATAAGGCGTGTAACTGGATGTCCTCAAAGATGTTCTGTAGGGCGTCCCGGTCATTGTCGCTGCATTCGGTGAGACATTGGATCTCCTCTAGGCTATCCAAGATCTGACTGACAGCTGCAAGGTCAAAGGTCAAATAACCAGAATCATTACAAATAGTAGAAAGGAATAAATACTGATCAGAATTATGTAAAGCATGGTTTTCTATAAGAGTCAGGTCTGGGGCTGAAAGAAAGATTTTTTTATATACAGGTATTATATAAATAGATATACTCTAAATTCATTAATGTTTGCGAGGGATTTATTCGCCGAATTTCATGACCATCTTTAAATCGCAAAAATAAATACCACGCAAACAATTCATCTACTTAGATAACTAACAAGACCTGAGCTAACCGCAAATATTAATCCCCGCAAACATGAATGAATTTACAGTAGTTGGTTCTTACAGAAATGGTTGCCTAGGTTACTGCCATAAAATGTGAGTGTGTGTTTGGGGGGGAACTTTTTGTCAGTTAGACTTCATTTTTCCCTTTTATTCTGATACATGGCTGTTACATAAGAATTGTAACTTAGACCTAGTTGAAAGTTTTATAACTGTTTCAGTAACAGGCTCCATTATTGAGTACTTATAATATATTTTATTAATGCTGATTTTTGGGATTAATCAATTTTCAGTTAAACCAATTATTTGCTATTGTTCATATTGTTGTTCTCTTCAGCTACTATACACATGTAGGTGCCAGGTAATGTTTTAACTCGGAACACCCAAAA
>JAAUYG010108722.1_pt1 | contig 10386 bp, 10 predicted proteins | sample 7278091 | NCBI WGS metagenome assembly JAAUYG01 (sample SAMN14350201, study PRJNA611818) | marine sediment metagenome | isolation source: surface marine sediment (0.6m) | place: French Polynesia: Moorea | collected 2018-08
ACAAAGACACTGTAGATTAGCACAAGTAACACAGTACCCTGTCACAAAGACACTGTAGATTAGCACAAGTGACACAGTACCCTGTCACAAAGATACGATAGATCAGCCATGGGCAGGCAGTCTCATAGCAAAGAGTACACAAAACTCCACAGCAAATTACTATTTGCACTTTCTTCATAAAGTATGCATACTTTTTGGGTTTTCCATTCTCTGAACTGCATTACCAGCTATATTACTTTCATTCCTAACCAATAAAGGCACAATATACACAGGATACATTGTTAGTGCATATATAGCGACATGTGGCTATTTCCACAAAGTCTGCGAATTACAAGTGAATGTACTCACTTGGGACATGCATCAATTGATGTAAATATAGAAGTGACGGCCTCATTGAGTATGCTAATGAGATGTTTGGCATTAATGGCGCAGTCTGTAGAGCAGTCCAGAAAGGCGGGGTTAATCTGAAAGTAAAGGCATGTTTCTAAGCATAACATATATTAAACCCCAGCCTGCACTCTTTAGTCCTGTAACCGGTAGGCCATTACAGCACAGAAACTACACTTTCAACTTTTAACTCTCAACTGTACCCCTAAATTGGCCAACCCCTGCTGGGCAAGCACAAATGACATAAATTGCTTGCTCTTATAGAATGTATAGTATTCCCCCTCTAATAGGGACACCCTTTCAGCCAAATAATTCTGTCCTCATAACAGAGGTGTCCTTTGGTGAGAGGGAGGAGGCATTGCATAGAGAGGGAGGCATTGCATAGTACTTGCTGCCAAATAATCCTGTCCCTATTAGAGAGGTGTCCTTTAAGAGAAGAACTACTGTATATATATAAGTTCTTTTGCATGGTCAATACAAATATGGAGAAACACAGTGCCATGACTATAATGTACACACAATGTTTGGCAATAAGCATTCTCTTTATATAAGAGCGGATTCCTACTGTCCCCTCATTGTTACAGGTTATTAAGCATCCCTTGGGTCCCTCACTGCTACAAGCTAAAGCTCTCCACCATTCCCCCTTACCTCACAGGACTGCTTGCTCTCCAGGATCTTGTTTATGACTCCCTGGACAGCCGTGTGCAAGAAACATGTGGCGGTCATCTTCATATACTGATCCATGAGAGTTGTGGCTAAGTTAGTCCCCCGGAATAATGTGGCTGTCTCCTCTGGAAAAAGTAAAAGATATACATTCTGTAAAATATGTTAAATGCTTTGAGATCATAATATACAGCGCTATGTAAGAACTGCATATTACTACTAACAGTAACCATTACTATTACTACTACTGTTACTACCACTACTACTTCTATTATTATTACTATTACTATTATTATTATTTTATTATTATTATACATTCAACCCCACATATCCTGCCTGTTTTAAACCACCACTATCTGTACAAAAAAGTTTTCAGCTTTATATTCCAACTAATATAGATTACTTGTCTCCGATTACTCCTTTTTAATCTGTGCAGATTACACAAGAGAAGCTATGCATTATGCACCTTCTTTGTCGATTTCCAGGTCGTTCAGCGTTTTGAGTAAGTGAGACTCCTGCCTCTCATGTCGGAACGTTTGCAGCAGAGCTGTTGCCAATGGCGACCGGTCGTTGTTGCTGATACAGACGCTGGACAGAGCTAGCACGGTCTCCAAGTCTTTGGCTAATAACAACTGGAAGAAAGCAGTGGGAACCTTGTGAATTCAGAAATAACTCCACACATAAACAATGGAGCAACTCATGTAATGACATTTTGTTTAAGGTTTCATCTTTTACATACAGAGATGACTAACACTCAGAATTATCGACTTTATACATGTACGTGATTGCATTTTCCGTAACAGGATAAAAGAGCTGTACAAGAGCGAAGAAAAAAACATCCTTGTGCATATACATGATTGTCACCCAAGATAGAGTCAAAGGCCTGGCGTCCAAATGTTACCTCTTTCAAACCGGTGTATTCTTTTGGCGGCATGAGTATCTCGTGGAGATATCGTATGCTGACCCGCAGACACCCGACCTCTGTCTTGGTGGTGGGGTTGACTGGAATGAGGGTGAACCACTCGTCTCGACTCTGGCCGGGTTGGAGGTCAGACAGCAGGACCTTCATGTTGACTGGAAAAAACGACAACCGTTATAATTGATATTCCTAACATAAATACTACATGTAATTAAATTTGTGTGTATAATATCCAGTTACAATCAGGTTATGATTCACGGGGAAGAGTCTGGGTCAACACAATGGGAAGTCAATAGTTTTCTTGTATTTGCTCCTTGTATGCTTGACCTGAATAAACATACTTGCATACATATGCTATAAAGTCCTGCTGGTTAAATAGCACAGTTTGACTGAGGTTTGAGAAGCTGTGTCTACTACTGGACCAAACCAGGTGACCAAGGAAGTGACGACAACAATGGGACTGCTTTCACCCCAGAGGCATTGATTGTTCAAGGAGTTAATGAGAACTTGGAATAGATCTTTTGCATACACAGCTAAGCTACTGAAGCTTCAATATGGGTAAAGTGCTGCAATTCGTTGGAAACTTTAAAGCAGCTGTATTAGTACTGATTATCAGGTGATACAAAGTATTCCTTTGGTATATTACTGATGCTTGTTGCAAGTTCAGCATAATCATATATGAACATGTCCTTTTCACATATTTCCAGAAAATATTAAAGCTCAAGAGTTTATCAATCCAACTAGCATCTACCATAGACTTTTTCATTCTGTTACCTATTTCTGCATCTTTGGATCGCTTTCCTCTGTTGTATATGGATATGGTCAGTGTTTCGATGTCTGGAGGTATATCACTGGAAACAAGGACCAAAGACGACTGGTTTTGACAATGTCACTATGGATACGTAGAAGAAACAAACATCAAAACACCATGGACGAAATAATATTATTATAACGCATTACTTGGATTTTTTACTGGATATTACTTTAAGCCTCACACATTGTATACTCCATTATTAAGTCATCCATAAAGCCATACTCACTCAAGCATGAACTCCTCATCCCAGCAGGGATCCGGTGCATCCTTGACCTGAGTTCGGCAGACTTTGACCTCATTCAGGGACACTATGCAGTATGCGTGTGGCACATGGCGCGTGGAAAGTTTGCGAGCATCAAACACCTTGAGCTGTAGACTGCGTAGTTCCGTCAGCGTGGGATAGAGCTCTTTCTTTGAGGTTTTCTTTGGGTGAGTGTTGGTGCAGTAGGGCTTCAGCGACTGAATCCATTCCTGAAGAACAATAGTTGTGCAAAAACAATCTGTTATAAACTTACCAAAACAAAAGGCAGATTTCAGAAAAGATGCATTTTACTGATACAGTCAGAGAAGCTAATTTTTTTTTTAGAAGATTCATTTACACTGATCCTTCAAAGAGCAAAAGAAGTTTGCAATCATTAGTTTCCAAGTAGACATCAGTGAAATAAACTCTCTTCTGATTCTGGTAACAGTAACAAAACCAGCACAAAACACAGATGTCAATTCTAGCCATGCAAAACAGGTACATTTGTGTGATATCATTACCCCATTTATATCTTAAATCTGTAGCCTGGGTTGCTTTACCTGAGCCTGGTCGCTGTTGTCAGCACAGATGTAGTACACTTGTACCTGGTTCAATGCCCGGGTTATGATTTGAAAACAATTCGGCCTGTAAACCAAAACACAGCAATGTTAAAAATCTTAGTGAATTTTCAATTTCCAAAGACTCAGTCACATAGATTTTGACACTGACAGCTGTAAAATACATGGATCCCACAATTTAATGTGAACAATAAATCACATCTAAAGCAAAAACCACAGGGGATATTTCAGCTAGGCAACAGAGATTAAGCTACAGAAGAAGCCTTCTTACATAGTATTCCTTATAGTACAACAAATTATAAAAGGCGGCAATATTCTATTTAAAATTTTTCAACAAATAAACACATATATCCAATGTTAAACAGTGGAAGCTGCTATAGCTTACCTTCCAAAGAAGCTGTCATGGACAGGATACAAGGAACTATAGCTGAGGTCTATTAAACCTTTTGGTTTGGACCTCTGTAACAGGGAGAGAGAGAGAGAGACACTGAGTTCAGTGACATGAAGCTCTATTAATAGGATAACTGGTTTATTATAACAAGAACAAGATACTGGCCGATGTGAATGGTTTTCCTCTTGATATGACATACGAGAGTAGGTGACATGTATCAGGATATGGCAATAGCTAGATAATATATTATTCTTAATCTACTTAAAATACTTTAGGAATCACACACTGCAAGCACAATTTTAGCAGCCATGAACGGCTCCATCCATATGTTGTACTTGATTACGAAGCTAGTTTACCATATAAGAATTTACATAATATACATAGGGGTAAAATAATCTAATAATTGCTATAGTTCAATTGGTGTCCTGAGCCTGCCTACCTTTTGATTCTCAAAGTAATACAACTGCTGTTCTGTGCCATTGAGGACAAAGAACATGTATTTCCACTTCTTTGTGCGTTGACCTGGAACAAAACAATACATGTATTTATATAAGATATGTAACAAATACATGTGCAACTGGCATTTTCATCAATGACTTTAGTGTTTTTCATTCCATTTCGAAACACTCAACTCTAGCGATCACAAAACAAAGAATTAGCAGCCATAATGAATAAGACTTGCCACTCCAGTCACCCTGGACAAATTTGGTTGCTGCTTCATCAGACCATTTTCTTGATACAGTTTATTCCTCCCACTAAATGAAAACCAAACAAGTACAGCCCAGAAGTTTAGCTGAAGCCTTAAGTCCACTCTTAATTTTGTGAACTCCTGTTCGCTATTATTAAAAGCACAGGCTGTCACTACTATAAGCATGTTTAATATTCTGGGGCAAAATGTTTGGTACTTTACCAGATGATGCTGTTACTGGCGATACGTATCCACTCACTTTTTTTGTTTAAGTATCCTTTGACCACTATGTGATCCTTCCTGTTAAGGAAAAAGTTTGATCCGCTTGACTGTCGCATGATTGCATAGATGTCATGTCGGTTTGCATTTCCATTGGCATCGTCACTGAGCATCGAGGACCGCGGCTGTATGAAGACAACAGAAACAGGATACATCATTGAAAACTGACCCACAGTTTATATACAGCACATTTTACAATTTATTTATTTACTTATTTATTCTATTTAAACACTGGGAGAGAATAACTTTCAACATTTAGATCAGTATGCTAAGTCCTACTCACCCTGTATACAGCATTGCCAAGTGTGTGGCCCTCAACTATCTGCTCATTCTTGTAACGCTCGACTATTGAGGTTATGCTGGAAATAGGCAGAAAAGCACAATAATTTGATATTTTCAGCAAGCATTACTTACTGCAAGTGGACAAACAGACTGATAGATAGGATTTACTTCACTATGCACACAGAGTACATAATGCTTCTTCCCATCATAATGTACACAGTATGGTGTGAGCCAGATACCTGTCAACTTTCATCAGTGTCTGAAGATAGCCGGAGAACACCAAGAACTTACTACAATACGTTTTAAAACTATGGGTGGCTAAAACTAAGTTCAATTTCGTTTAAACAATAAGCCTTGCTTGATCATGCCGATGAAGCATTAACTAGTACTACAGTAACTTCCAAATGATTATATACATACCACTAAATTATTATTATAAAAACAATGTCATCAAGTGAGCCATATTTTAAAGGGCACTGTACTTTGAACTTACCTATCAAATAGCCGTCCCCCCATGTAATACTGTTTGTTTTGTTTTTGGATTTTGAAACGCTGGATCTGTCGATTGCAGTAGAAGAAGAGGGAGTAGTCTCCCTCGACGTTGTCACTGGGTCGCACCAACCAGCTCCCGGGACCAGCTAGTGGAGGGGATAACAGAACAGAATGGCACAATGAAAGATTTAGCACAGGCCACCAGCCTACAATGACCAACTCAAAATTCCATATGTCTAGACTAGATAGACACCTACAGGGTTGTCATGTTGAGAACAGGTTCTAGTTATCCCAGACTCCAAGTTAACCTAGCACATTTGTTCACTTCTTGAACTGAAGAGACTTAAAATTGCATTCTACTCCCGAGACCTGACCAAGTAAATTTATCAGCCTGGGTTGCCATGCTATCCTCACTGTGTCTCCAGCCTGGGTGTAGGGAGGGGAGGGGAGGGGAGAGAGAAGTGGATAGTCAATTTTGTTTGTGCGGGACTGTCATAACCATTAATGTACTTTTGGGTAAATTCTAAAATGCCTCCTTGCTGTTCTCCTGCTGGTCCTTTCTTCTACAATTCCAAAAGAAAATTTCTTTCACTGAAAAGTGGCTATGCACAATGAGTATATATTCTGATTACAATCTCATAAAGCCTTGTCAAGTAAGGGTTATATCTGGATTTATAATTAACCACGCAGAGGAAGTAAGTGAAAAGTGATCTCACGGAACAGCACCATGGATGTTTCCGGCTTCTTTCACGTCAATTTAATTATCTGTTTATGGGACCGTACACAATCTCACCAGCCACCTTTCTCAAGTTAGGTGAGCGAGAAGGTTGGTGGTGTGCTGGGTTGACTACTGACGGGAAGGGGGGGGGGGGGGGGAGACCTAGTTTATTTAAGGGACCTCCTCTGACCATGTGTGGTGGCTAGGTCAAGATCAGCAACATGTTTCCTGTTTCAAGCGCTGCGGGCTTTAAAGGTCCATTTCATTTCCTGTATGGCTTTGACAAAAGCACGCACACATGCATATGTCTGCCCATTCTCTGAGGCATTTTTAAAGAGTGAAAAGAACATCCTGTTGCCACTAAAACCAGCTTTTCTACTTTATTCTGACAAGGCGCCATTCTCAGACCTGCCATGTCGGTGCGAGATTATATTTTATTTCGGCCATTGTTGTGAAGGATGTCAAGGAGGCAGGAAGGCGGGCTCTGGGGTTTTTAAATTGAAATGAAAAAACATGGTTTTCAAATCCACGGTCGTGTCAAATCAAGTCTGGCCATTAGAATTCCAATTTCCTGTGGGCCTTTACAAACTTTCCTTGTATATACATATCGCTTCATGTATACATGGTTCTTTCAACGGCACACGGTGGCCATTCAACATATATGGATAATGAGGTGAAAGTGAGAAACATTGAATGCAATATTAACATGATTTCGTGACAAAATGGAGCAGGCAATTTTATGATGAACACCCAGGGGGGTAAACCGGTACAAACGTCACTTCAATAGCTACTGCAGCTGAATTTTTTCTACCCACAGGATTAAAAGCCTCTGGTGCACAAATCTACCGATCATTCCCACCAAACTTTGAGAAGAGAAGGTATAGGTAGTATGTACCATCTAAAACTAACAACATAGATACTACTGCCACACTGGGCCAGTACAGGCATTAATTGCAGTTATATGACCACATACATGTACCAAGTGTATGTCCCAAGCCAAGATAAAAGAAATCACTTATTACCACAACATTATCATTGATGAATTGGGGTTAAGTAACTCGAGTTGATCTACACCTAATTCATATCACTGATATCATCAAACAGTACAGTTACAATATGCCATCCCTAGGTGGTTCCATTTAGCCTGTATAACACAGCAATAACAACACACTATTACTCATTGCCAAATCTCTTATTATGTCAATATAGTCAAGTGGCCAATTGGATGGAAACATCCATCCTAGTGGATCTTTTTTTGTTTTTGTTTTGTTCTTGTTGTTTGGTGTGATCTATCAGTATACAAGCCTGATATAGATCTACAAGTTGCGCCCTGGTTCCTAGCCAGGCAGTACCGTACCTTGCGCCAGTTTCTCAGCGGCCTCCTGTTTGGTAATATCTGCATGATACCACTCCGAGGCCTCCACCGGGTCAATGTTCCCACTCTACAACAATAAAAACAGCACGGGTCAGTGTCTCTACATAACAGCCACAGCCAGACAAGGCAATCACAGAGGCATAGTTTACATATATACATGTACCTACACCATGTACATGTACATTTATACACATAGGCTGGACTATTCCAGTCTGTACAAACTGCAGAACTGTAGTACAAGAGCATTTCTCCACGCCCCATCACTCTCGCCATAATCATGATAATAGCCTGGACAGAACTCATAACATATGGCTGGTTTTACAAGACATGAAACATGTGTTTACAAGACATGAAATATATAAAACATGTGAAATCAAAACCTGACGCTGCAAAAAAGGGACTCATAACAGATCACAACGATTTTATTCAGTCTCAAAAATATTTATAAACATATGGTAAAGGAGTACCTTGACTTTTGTTGTATATGTGAAAAAACATTTCTTTTTAATGTTTAAGTTCACCCTTCACATGCTTCACCCAGACCATTGACTAAAACATGTAAAGCCGGTGATTTGGTATTGCGTCTCTCTCTTTTAAATTCCCCTGTCGCACAGATTAAAAAAAAAAAGCCTGAATTTTTTGGCAGCCCATTGCAGGTCCCAAGATAGAGGTTATAATGCTGTTATTAGCCTCTACTCACCAGTTCCTGGACTAGTTCATGGTAGACGATACCACTGAGGCCTGTAGAATGGGAGGTCACCCAGAGCCAGCCGTCCCCCATGTCATTGTGGACAGTGAAGACTTCCCCTTTGTCAAAGCTGGAACAGGCCATACAGTCACTGAGTATACCACGTACTAGTATACAGCCTGCTACATTTATTACCAATGACCGATACACACAATTATCCCCATTGCTGATCCCAGCTAGGTCGCAGCAGCAGAAGTCCTAACAGCATAACATGTGTAACAGGTATCTGATTTCCAGTCGCTTTTTATCATTTAGCAGTAACAAAAATTGTCGCAGATTCTCATTCAGCAATTGCATCCATGTCAAATTGTTACCTTGATTGAAGCATCTAACTACGTGAAAGTACCCCCGGTACACGCAAGTCAAATCAAAGAATGGCAAGTTTCTGAAAACTTCTGCCGACTATCAAAAAGACTACTTGTACCATATCACCTTCTTGTGAATGACACAAGCAATGGGTAGGCTCCATTTTGCATAAAGACACATGCCGTACATATATAGCGCATGTAGATGACAGTCACTGGTCACACACCCTGATGTGCCTGACTGCCTGCCTGTCCCCAAATGCCGGGTAAGGCATGAATGACCACCCTGACACACATTGAAAATCAAATTTTAGTCAAGTGGCTGAACTTGACCAGAAGATGTTACCCTGATGTAGCCCAAAGACCCTTCACTTCCGTTACCCCACCTCAAGACTTCCTCCTCTCCACCTTCTTCCTTCCAAACTGACCATGTCAAGGGGTCAACAGGATATCCTCCCTCCCTGCCCACCTCCCACTCCTACCCCCTGGGGTACCACCCAGTGTGGGGTGGAGAGAGTTTGGAGGGGTGCTGAGGCAGGAAGCAGAGGAGGTCCCAGTACCAGTCAAAGCAAGCAGTGGACAATAGAGAGGATATCCTGTCTGTTGTAGCCTTTCTAATCCTTGGTCTCTGTTGGGACAAACCAGCTGGTAAACCACTGGGCTGAGACCAGGACAACAGGCAGCTTACCAACACCCTGAGGTTATGGTAGAACCCTCAGATGCTAGATTACTTTAGTAGGTACAGGTAGATTCAATAACATTTACGATTTTACATACATCACTGTATGGTATATAAGTATGTATTAAGGCTAGTTGAGTTAGAGCAGTATCTGAGCAGTATGCTCCAGCAGGCTAAGCAACAAGTAAGTTTATCAAGCATCAATGCAGTTCCTACACAATTCTCATATTCTTGTTATACATGTTATAGCACAGTCACTGTTAATACTCTATTTATAACCGGTGATAATTGTTCAAATTGCATACTAGAGACACAAGCCCATGTTCCCTTCATAATAATCGCTTATAATGATCTTACCTTTTGGCATTTGTAGTTGAAGTATGTTCAGAAATTCAAAAGCTGTCCTCTAAAATCTATCAGATAAAGCTGATATCTACTAGTACTGCTATATCTATTTCCATCAGATTATTAGATTAGGAGGTATAGCATGACCCCAACTGACTTTTACCGGCTGCATGTCTTACACACCTGAGTTCATCTGTCTCCGGGATCTGACTGTACGGCAAGATGGCAATCACTTTCACTTTCCGCTTGTCATACACTGGCTGCAAGAAAGAAAGATATCCACATTATACAACATGTACAAACCTTATAGAAAAGCTGCTGATAAGTGAGTTTTATAAGTACTCATTTAAACACCAAATCACATCAAGTGGCAGACAATGCATAAGCAGCTTATCAGACAATGACCCCAAGTGTCTATCCTGGTTGCCTCTCCAGCAGTTAGGTGGCCTTCAGCTTATTGATCCATCAGAATGACCTCAACA
>JAAUYG010212727.1_pt1 | contig 10386 bp, 6 predicted proteins | sample 7278091 | NCBI WGS metagenome assembly JAAUYG01 (sample SAMN14350201, study PRJNA611818) | marine sediment metagenome | isolation source: surface marine sediment (0.6m) | place: French Polynesia: Moorea | collected 2018-08
AACAGAAAGGTTCGCTAAAGTACAACATTACTATAACAGTAGGTGAACAGTCTCCACCTACTGTTTGGGGTGCAAACAGTAGCCTAACAAGTTTGGCTGCCCACTGGGTACATTGTATTGTTCGTCTAACTTGTAAATAGTAAATAAATGAGACTTTATTTTTTAAAATATTAATAAAATCCTAGTCACCCTCAATACATAGCTGTGGTTATTGCGGTCGCACTATTAAATTCGAGATAGAAAATTTGCTTCATGCCAATGAAACCCTGGTAGGGGCGTCTGCTCACTCTGCCGCCTTGCAGCTGCACCCAGAGAGGCCGATCTTGGTATGCGCGTGAACGTGTTCACCCTTCGGTGTCCGGTTCCGGTTTGGTTTTCGTCTGCCGCGTTTACACCGCGCCCCCTGCCGACGGCTTCAGGAACGGGGGATGGAGATTTTGGCGGGGCGTAATTAAGCTTCTACCTGAATCCGCAATGACCACTTGTTTGACATAAACTGAAGAGGCGGTATTGGTCGGGGGAGGGGCACTGAATATCAGACTTGTGTCTATCCATGAGCAGTGCTTGATTCGCAAGATCAAAAATTCAGTGCCATGTTTGCGGAGCGGCCTCGTGTGTGTTTTATGGCCCTAGCCCCCTCCATACTTCACCCCCTCCCTTCCTTCCCGTGGTTTGCTGTGTGCCGACCAAGTGGACGTTTTACAACCGCCTCTTCGAACGTCATTCGACAAGTGGCTTATAGGGGACTGACTCTCGGGGTGGCGGTGGTAAACCCGCGAAGGTTTATCTCCATTTTATGCCAGTCCCAACCAGGACAAACCTCTCGACTCGACCCGCTGTGGTCGGGGGGAGCTGCCGGGTTTTACCTGAGCTTGGCGCGTACTGGTTGGTCGGCAAGCATCACGCGCAAGCAGACGACAAATTTGGAGAGGCGGCAGAAAAAAAATAAGATTTAGAAAATCTCTGCTGCATTTTATTACGTAGGTATCTGTGAGTGATGTGACAAGACCTATGTTCGCAAACAGGTTTTAACTAAAGAGACATAATTAAAGTAGTGTTTTATAAGCTGGTCAAGAGGGCTTGGAACGAAGAAAAGCAGCCGCTGGACAAGTGGGAGTGTCACAACCGCACAGAATCTCGACCGGAGAACATCAGAAGCAAACACTAAAAAAGCCACTGCATCCATGCATTGATCCATTTGCAAAGAACTGTGGATAGAGAGCTCCAGATGAAAAACTGCAACGGGACATTTGGCTAGATCCTGAAAGGAACCCAAACAGAAACACGTCAGTTTGACTAGACATTACAATACTGGAACACCTGAGTCTTTTATTAGCAGACTATCCAGAACTAAGCTCCTCAAGTGATTTTCTTGGCGACGGGAAATACCAGAACTGAGATACAACGCCCAATTCTTGAATGGGCTAGACGAACACGTCCCACCGGAAGTCCGTAAGACGTCGGAACGGAAGAGCGTCGGAGGAGCGAATGCGAGGATTGAGCGACGTTATCTGGCGTTATCCATCGGTGCGCGCCTGTACCCACAACACTCCGAAATAGGTAGGTTTATAGAATTCCTGTAGCATGATTTTAATACGTTTCGATATTATAACTGATAACATTACAGAATGGTGCTTCTTGTAACATTGTTACAGAATGATGCTTCTTGTTAAGCAGTACTAGCCATGAAGACTTGAGTCAAAGGATGAAACTGATATTTTAATAATTATAATTATATTTGATAACAGAAGCGTAACTAGGCTACCCAGTCATAATGCCGTCAGCAAGCCAGGTATACCGGGATCTGACAGTCATGCATTGGAACATTATTCTTGTTTACTATATAGAAATATAATATACGGAAAACCGTAAACTTTACTGTTGTGTATTTTGAACTATGCAGGCGATGTCTGAATGAACTAGGCTAAATGCAAAAAAAGGGAAAAAATATCCTTGAAGTCTTTAAGCTTGAGCCTTCAGCTATGCCCTCCCCCCCCCCCCAATTGGCTTATCCCAGTGTGTTAACAAAATATGCCATCTTGTCCTTATAATAATAATTATAATTATAAGCTAAACATTTTCATTTATGTCCAGAACCCGGACACCGCACACCGGGTGCAACGTAGTATTGACAGAAACCTTTTTTGGATACACAAACGCTGAAAACGGTTGTCACATGCTGTTAAATCACTTTCAGATGTACAATCTGAAATAGAAAGGTTCGTTCACAAAATTTATAGCTAAATTAAGGACTCGCTAACATTGCTTTTAAAACGTTGTACTACTCGGGTCAATTTCATTGAGAGGCCTTTTAAGAAAGTAAACAATACCAGTAGTATATTACATGGGCCAAGCATTTTGACCAATAGCGTATTCTATTCAAAACGTGTAGTAATACCTGGAAGTTTTACTTACTTCGAAGCCATTGTCTTGCATTAAATGCCAAAACAAAATATTTTCATTTGTCGATACTTCATTTTCTGGGTTGCTTTCGAATATTTTTTGTCGATTGTCTGTTGTGGACCTTTTCTAGATTTCTGTTAGAATACATAACCTTGTACGCTCAGTGACATTGTCCACGTACACACATGCACCTACAAGATGCGCCCACCACCCTATACCCTCAGCAGTGGCCTCGCCTTTGAAAACGTAATAAAATTAGTAAAGCGCGGTGCTCTTCCCCAGCTGTTTCAATATTTGCGAAAGGGGTACCACTTCTGACCTTTACAAGCGCGCCCTGTTCTAACAATCCGGGCTGGTAAGGGGGTGATAAGTTTGATGTATGTTAATGAATGTCGTCGGTCGTAGTGTGCAGGCTTGTAATATTACCCACTGAAAAGGTCAGGCAGTAAAATTAACGTTGGCTATAAATTAAACCTTACGATAATCGGCTATAGCTAGCTGGAGTTTTCGGAATAAAGCGCACACTTTTATTAGCGGTACCATAATAATGTGTGTACCTAGATAAGAAACGAAACTGTGCCCTTTTTAATTTCAATTTAATGTTTATCTTAGTCTCAAACATATTTCAGAGCAATTTATAATAAAATTTTCGCCATTTTGTTCCATGTAATTTTAATACGAGTTCCCCAAATAAAGCAAAAATAACAACTCTAAATCCCGGCATCTGAGTCTAGGAAATTTTATCAACGTTACTCTTATCTAATAGTTAACCAGAATTCGATACACTGAAGCCAGCTTCCATACGAAAGAAACTGCTACATGTATAGATGACTCACTCTTTTTTATATTCTAGCATATAGTTTATCCAAATAGTGTAGGGTAACACGCAAAGATAGGGTACAACTTCAGAATGAGCTATATGACAAAATTGATCATTAATATGTTTCCATTTCGTCTTGAACAGACCTTGCAAAAATTTAGTTTTTAATTCAATTGAATCCTGTTTGGTGATTATTGTCTTTAAAAATGTATGAGACGTGGGATAATGTAATATCATATACACACGCGTAGGAAATCGCATTAGCGGCTGGCTTAAATCTTAATACCTATTTATATAATACTGCGTCCAAACATCCTAATGTGATTGGTTTATTCAAAACCGGTATTTGCCATTTTTAAGTCAACACGCTCAATATTTCGTACTTATTTGTTGCCGAAAGTTCAAATCCCTTTCTCCTTTTCAGGAAAGATAACATTAGTGGGTCGAATTCCTATTTTCTTATTTTAAGAACACTAGTAGTTTTCCTACTAGTGGGTCTCATGTTCCTATTTTCTTATTTCAGGAACACCAGTGGGTCTCGTGCTCCTATTTTCCATGATGGTCGAGGTCTGAGGTACATCTCACATTGTGACCATGTGCTTCCAAACGATGGTTGCGATGTGAAATGTTATACAGTCCTCCGGCGCTATCTCCAAGGGCAGATGCGACATCCGGGCAATTTCCAAGCAGTGTCCCGGGGCAGTGTCACGCGCTGGTAGATATCAAAATAGATCCAAAATGAAGCAGAAGTGAAGTAAAAGTTTGTTGGCACTTCTGTCAAACCCTGCAACTCAAAACTGTTAACGCAGAAATGAGAAATATAGTCGGGAATACTCCAATTGTATGTGAACCACAAGATGGTTTTTTGTTGTCTTTTTTTTTAAAAGATCTGCTTAAGTTAAACTTTTATTGTGACTATTTCAATACTAGTAAGGACAATCCCTTCTCCTTTACATGGAAATGGTTCCGGGTAGTACGGGACACATCCGATTTAAGCACAGTCACATAATGTTTTTTGTTTCAGATCTACTCAAGTTAAGCTTTTGTTGTGACTATGTGAATACTAACAAGGACAATCCCTTCTCCTTTACGTGGAAATGGTCCCGGGTAGTAAGGTACACATCAGACTTAACCACACGTTTATCTCTCTCCCTTTGGTACCCTTGAAGTCCCAGGGTTGGAGTTCAAGAAATACATAAGTCTAAGTTTTGACTTAAGTCTGCAGTCCGAGCACTGTGATTGGCTAAAAATCTGACTTAAGACAAAATTTAAACTGAAGTATTTTCGAGAACGCCGGCCCAGATTTCACTGTATATATTCAAGCAGAGGATTTTTAGTTCCGCTCGAAAATCATAAGATACATGTGTACGTGTGTTTCACAGAGAATAGCCGGATGTGCCAGTTGTGATTGGCGAGCTGTGGAGTGTATCTTATTAATCTTAGCAACATTGTCACGTAAACACGAGCAGTAGACAAGCGCTCAAAGGAGGTAATACATTTTAGTAGTTTTTAAGTTGAGTGCAACACTTGAAAAAGGTGTTCATCATTGTAGATGAGTACTTAGTAATTTTGCGCAATCAAGTAATTGCTCAACAAATCTCAACAAATGGCATAAGTTAGAGTGATCTCTTATATGGGCAAGATCAGGATTACTGTACATTGAAATGACATGCAGTGGCGTAGAGACGATTTCGTGCATGCGGACGGCGACTCGACAGCTGAATAAAAATGTGTGGCTTGAGTCGAATTGAAAACCAAATTATATCTATGGAAAATAGAACACACCTAAATGTAGATAGGCACATGAACAGACTTGACGATCCAAGCAGTGTAGTTGTGCATGACACATGAGTTGTTTTTAAAGCCCTCGATTTTTTATGATTAGGACTTGTAGCATGAAGTGTCCCTGCAAGAAGGTCACACCGTAGACAAGGTGTAGACTGTAGACCAAGGGATGTAGACCCAGTTGCCAAGGCCTGCTCTAGTGTGTTATGTATTACATGTCAATGATACGACGGTGCAAGGGTTTCAATAAATCTTATCGATATGCTTCGAGTTTGTTATGTTTTTGTATGTGATCATAAATCAAGCACAACATTCTGGGCTCGAGTTTTCGAAAATACTTAAGTCTAATTATTGCTTAAGTCCCGTTCTTAGCCAATCAGAGTACGTGCTCATATCGCTGACGTAAAGTTGTACTTAGACTTAAATGTGCTCGAGAAATCCAGCCCTTGTGCCTGTAGTGGTACCTCTAGTATGTGCCAGGTTAATGGGTATGCTTCTTTATTGTGGAAACGTATAACAGTTAATATTAGTCAAATATTTCCTTTCCTTTGCTTGCGTGATAATAATATAGATGTAGATATAATATGCACGCTTTCTGCACAGGAAGCTGGCAGTTCTTGTCCTTTGGCTACCGGTTTTTCCTGAGCATAAGACCACCCGCTTATAAGACCATGGTCTTAGACACGGGAAAAAATCCCGTATATAAGACCGTGATCTTATATTGTACGATTTTTCTGGAACTTGGAATTCGTGTGCCCAATATACAGTTTTAATTGACAAAATAGCTGTATGTAACCACAACTTCATTGATGTAAAACACAATTTCCGTTAACACCACCTGTTTGGACTAGTGCACGTATAACGAAAAAAGTTTCAATATTGCTGATAACTTTAATTGTACTACAAGGTTTAAATTCGATTAAAACATATCAGGTCAACTTATGCACCTTCGTAAATCATCATTTCAGTTGGTTCTATAATATGTTTACGTATTCCAGTTAAAAGACCATATTGGTCTTATATTCGGGATGTACCGATCCCGATTATAAGACCATGGTCTTCTATTCGGCGCCACTTTTATATCTACGTGAAGGCCATTTTTCGAATGGAAGCCCTGTCTTATTCTCAGGAAAAACCGGTGTTTTATTTCAAGGAGAAAAGAATGGGGCTGCATTGAGAAAAAGTATATATCCAATCATCTCTGAAAGTATATAAGCATTCTATTTCTGAAAACGGCCGATAATAGCACCAAAAGAGAAAAAAAAAAAGACAAAAAGAATGTCCCTTTGACGCTTCCATATTTTCCGATGGTTACCGTGCCGACGCGGTTGCCAAGAACATCATAAGAGACTGGTAGTAATATCTTTTGCTGAAAAAGTGATAACTTCGCACGAAAGTGGCTTGTTTGTTTCTTTTCAATTTGTGACCGCTGCTCAGTCATAGAGTCAATGTAGAATATATCCAAGGTACGTACTAGGATCGACAACATGGCTAATCAGACTCCTGTGGAGAAACTGCGAGCCGCGTGTGCAAAACGTGGCGTTAGCGGGATACGCGGTTTGGGGCGAACTTTCCTCATCATGGACACAAATCGTGACAAGCTGCTCTCAGAAGAAGAACTGACCATCGGGATACGGCGATATGGGATTTCAGAGGATGCACTTAACGACGATGACATCAGCATTTTGTATAAATCAATAGACGCGAACAGTGACGGGAAGATAAACTTTGACGAATTTTTGGTGATCGTTCGTCCTCCTATGAGCAAGGGCCGGGTGGAGGTCGTCGAGCGGGCATTCGCAAAGTTGGACAGCACAGGGAACGGTGTTATAACGGTGGAGGACATTGAAGATGTGTATGACGTCACTAAACACCCCAAGTACCTCTCTGGGGAAAAGACGAAAAGAAAAATCCTGCAAGAGTTCCTTGCGCAGTTCGAAGTGGACCGAGATGAGAAGGTCACTCTCCAAGAGTTCCTCCATTACTACGCGGGAGTGAGTGCCTCCATAGACAAAGATGTGGCCTTCGATTATGTAGTGCGCCAGGCTTGGAAATTGTGACTTTTTGATCCATAAAATAATACTGTGTTAGACAATAATTGAATACGTTACCAAAGTAGGCCCTATTCTTTATATAACTGAACCTCACATCACCGTGCCGGTCATTTTTTTTTTCGGGCCTTTTGCCTTTTTTGAAACTTTTTTTAGATGAGGTGTGTATCATATTGTGCTTTGCTGTCTGTACATTAAACGAATCTTTTGCTGAAACATCCAATAATATAGTAATATACTATATCACGCTATTTATAGTACACGACAATTTAAACAAGAAATAAACATTATTTGATAATTCTATATCTGGCTAATTCAACGTAGTTTCTATGGCTAAACAGGCAAATATCCAAGACATATTGGTCTAGCCAGCCTGCCTGTGATAAATTTACGCTGTGTAAAATACATACTGTAACAGTATACCTGATTTTGGATATTAAATATTAATGGTCATGACACCATCATGCGCCATATAAGCTTTGCACAATCTCTCCGTTTATACCTCAGCAAGTTGCACAATCTAGTTGACATATCAAGACTATCCTTTCACAATGCTATGTGGAATGATGGTTGGTATGGTCGAGCCTGTCGACGCTACTCAGTATTGTACTCGTACACCTTGACAAAAACTCGTGAGCTGAAATATAAGGCAAATGCTTAGTTTTCTGCTACAAAACTGGTGGCCTATTTTATGTCAAAAGTGACCACTTGTGCGACAAATCTAGCAAGCTACAACAAAAGTGGTTGGAACTACGACAAAACTAGTAACGTATGACAAAAGTAGGAGATGAGACAGAAGTAGTCTTAACGTGCGTGTGTCCCTACCTGCATTCTAGGGTTAATTAGTTACCGTTTAAAGTTTATAATTACCAAATATTTGAGTATGAAATATTCATTACAAATAATGAGAAAATTATGAAGATGTTTCTTAAGTTACGTTACGCCTACAGTTATTCATTTCTATAGAGGTTCAGTGTAAATATACACGTAAGACTACACATATAATTGGTATAGTCATGTGCTTTGGGCAGAATACAATAATCCAATCACAACACGCACTTTCGAACCACTGATTAGCAGTTCAAAGGGTGCTTAATCTTAATCGTCACTATCGCAGGACGTGGTTCAGGTTGTGATCTGGAAGTATCAGCAATTGCTTGCTTCATGTTTTGAGCAACCAATAACAAGATAACAAGCACGACTACCAGAAAGTATAATAAAAGACAGCCCTGCTTATTTACATGATGGGATCACCCCAAAGCAAGATGTTGTATACCGCGTACAAACGTTTTTACGACCTCCTGGGCGGCAATCATGCTGCTATTAGCATCATAGGTAGGTACTCTATATTTATTGCATATGCTAGTAGGTTTAAATACAGTTTTAAAACTCTCCTAAATACAGTACTTCAGTGACTGTACGACCGTAACACAGCCACGATTCTATCGCACCTGGTCACAGAACGGACGGAGATTTCTCGCTTGTAACTTGTTCTTGTGAACGTCATAATTCAGAATCGATCGACACGTGTTCAGAACTAATATCAACACACCGTTATGTGAACAGAAATCAGTTGATAAAATGGTCTTGATATGAGGCTTTCATTGTAACTATCCATTGTCGGCATTTCACTCCATCAGTAATAGACAGAGCACAGGTGATCCTGACAGGGGATAACCTTAGACTAGTTTGATGTCAGTAATCGAACTTCCTTGTCTTGCCGTCACCGTGTATGATTACTCTACCAGGGACCAGCATAAGCAGCATTGGGGTGTTCTGGTTGGTCGGCGGTTTGTTTCTTCTGGCCGATATCACAGGCAAACCAGAGTGGATGCAATACTATAAAGTGCAGAAGGATAAAAAGGTATGCACTAAGCAAGTTGTAGTCAAATAGCGCGAACACATTATTTACTTTTCTGTACAACCACATGCATGCATATATGGTTAAATGTCAACAGACACCCCCCCCCCCTCCCCAAATAATTTGAATGGGAGAAAGGTATAACCTTTTTTTTTTGTACACCGGTGAACGAAAATAAAAATCAAGTATATCAAGATCGTTTTAATCATCTGCGGCCCTTATTTTTAAATTAAGCCACAACTATGCTTTATGGATCCAACTTTCGTTGAAATTACATTAAAAAAAAAAAAACAAACAACAACGAAAAATTAAGACAGAAATCGGTAAACTATGAAACTTTTTGACTTGAATCAATGCGCGTGACTGGTCCAGTAACACGTAAACGTATTTTCGAAAAAATATGTTGGCCCCTATACTTGTGCCCTCATTCTAGTTTGACCTGGCAAAGCTCAAGAAGGCCCTGAAGACGATTCTTTTCAACAACGTGGTGCTGAACCTCCTCTTCTCCTACTCGTCGTACATGAGACAGAAACTCCGAGGCTGCAGCTTTCTTCCACAAGACGTGCCCGGCCTTCCCAGGATATTGTTGGACCTCGTCGTCTTTGCTCTGGTGCAGGAAGTCATATTCTATTACAGTCACAGGTCAGGGCTCGTTTAGTAAAATGTGTAAAGTCAAATTCGAGAAACTCCACATTATTATCGCTGGGAATAAGGGTCTAATAAAGATGTCGATTCTCAATGCTCGAGAAATAACAACCATTGTTCTTATACAATGTAGTGGGACAGTCTTTGAAGTTTTAAAACTGTTAGGACGGTAGACTTAATGTATGTATCCCACGTATTATATGTTTGGTTTGCTGATTCAGACTCCTGCACACCCCGTGGCTGTACAAGCATGTCCACAAGAAGCACCACGAGTGGACGGCTCCTGTCGGGATCATTGCTATATATGCTCACTGGTTTGAATATCTCACCGGAAACGCCTTGTCTGTACGTGATAAAAGATAAAACTTTGGGAATCGGACGCAGTTTAAAAAGTATTTACTATTCGCTACGGAAATTGGCCAGTTGAGCAGCGTAACTTAGCCTGGCAGATTCATTCCAAGGGCAGACAGTGTGTCAACAACAACGGACAGCATAACGAGTGAAATCAAGTCATAATGTTGTGCAAAACAGCTAAGGCTTGATTAATTTGGAACTTAATTATGTACAAGAATTTACCCGTGGCGCCTTGGGATGATTTTCCAGGGCAATGGTTGCAAAACTTTTTGAGCTGGCAATGACCTGAGGCTTTAATCATCAAACGAAAACCAAATAATAACACAGAAAAGAAAAGGAAAAGGTAGGTTTTCCGGGAAAGATTTCTCGAGGACCACATTAGCACGTGTTTCGACTTATCCTTATCGTTCACCTAAGCTAAACTTTAGACTTAAGAAATTTCGGGAATGCCATTCCTGGTTCTTACG
>JAAUYG010099305.1_pt1 | contig 10385 bp, 10 predicted proteins | sample 7278091 | NCBI WGS metagenome assembly JAAUYG01 (sample SAMN14350201, study PRJNA611818) | marine sediment metagenome | isolation source: surface marine sediment (0.6m) | place: French Polynesia: Moorea | collected 2018-08
GGCAAGGCTCAGCAGTAACCTACACCTGGAGAGTGTGTCGTGAAGGAAACTGCGCAGATTTTGCAGCACAATCCACTGGGGCAGATTTTAGTTACACTTTCGCGCGTTCAGGGACTTTTGACGTGAAGGTGGAAGCCATGAACGAAGTCAGTTCCGCAACCGAAGTCGCAGCCGTGACCGTTTTGGACCTTGTGGAAAACGCCAGCATCCTGATCTCGAATGTGACACTGTTTGAAGAGCGCTTTGTGAAGACCGATACAGAATTCACCTTGAAAGGTGCTGTAAGCCAGGGCAGTCGCGTCAACTTCAGGTGGAGAGTCACTGCACCTAGTGGGCAAATAACGAACTTTGATGGCGCTGTTGTTGACATGGAATTGAGCGAGGCTGGACTGTACGCCTTCAGGCTGAACGCCACCAATGGCGTCAGTTACGACATCGCTCAGTACAGTATTGAGACTGTTGAGCCCGTCAGGAACGTTGATATTGTCGCAGTCAATGGCTCCAGGGCGGATCCAGGGACCACATTGCAGTTCAGGGTGAGCGGGGACAACGTGCATTTGCCAGGGACGTTGTATCAGTGGTTCATCGGAAAAGTACAAGGCGACGTGATGGCGGAGAAAACCGGTGCTCAGATTCAGTATTTGTTCGACGCTCACGGTGTGTATGTGGTGAGAGTACAAGTTTCCAATGTGGTGAGTTCATATAATACTGAGACGTTAGTCACCATCGCTGAAGACGTGGGCCCTATTGACATCATTTTGGATGGACTGAACAGTCCTTATGTACGCCGGGGAAAATCTGTGGTGTTTACGGGACTTTCTGAGCGTGGAACGGCGGCTAGATTTGATTGGTTCTTCGCGGATACTGACCCGCCAATGAGATACCACACCCCCATCGTGACCCATGTTTTCCACCGAGTTGGCGAGTTCAAAGTCAAGCTGAACGTCAGCAACGTGAAGAGCAGTTCTTCTGTCGAGCTCACCGTTTACGCTGAAGACCCCATCGCCAACTTGACCATTGGGTCCAACGGCACCGGTTCTGCTGGAGGCATAACGTCGTTGACAGACCCTGTGATTTTTGTGGCCAACACCAAGACGGGCTCCAACATCACCTACGCGTGGAACTTCGGCGATGGAAACGGATGGATACAGAAATCCACTCGAACCATAAAACATACTTTTTCACACATTGGGAACTACACAGTTGTGGCCTGCTTGGAAAATGACGTGAGCTCAGCCAACGCGTCCAAAGTTGTCATGGTGCAGCGGAAAATCAAGGGACTTCAGATTGCCAACTGTTGTGACAACCAAGCTTTCCCGAGCGGTGAGCGTCACTTGTTTGAGCCAGTGGTGGCCGAAGGCAGCCACGTCAAATTCATCTGGATCCTTGAAACACCAAGTCGTCACGAACAAGCAGTGGAGAAAAAGATGTTCTACCCGCTGCTGGAGGAATCTGGGCTGTACACATTGACATTGGAGGCTTACAATGAGGTTAGTCGGAAGAGAGTGACTGAAGATCTGCGCGTTCAGGACGTTATTGACGGTGTCAGTATTACTGGTCCTCGTGAAGTTTACAGCGGACAAGTCGCGTGGTACCGAGCTGTGGTGGAAGGCGGCTCCGATGTCAAGTTCGAGTGGAAAGTCAATGGGAAACTTCAAGTGAACGAAACAACCCAGACGTTGAAGACCAGGGCCGGTGGGGGCTCCATGTTGGTCATGGTTGAAGCTTACAACGAAGTCGACAAACGCTTTGCCAGTTACCTCGTATTTGTCACCCTTGTGAAATGTTTGGAACCCGATTTGGAGGTAGTCGGAGGGCGATTCCAAGAAGCGCAGAGGTCACACAGTATCCAAGTTGAAGTGAATGTCAAATCCAACTGTTCTGGAGCTGGGTACCCGTTCAACTACACGTGGAGAGTGGGACGGGCGCCTTGCTGGAGAGACGACTCTGGAAGTGTACCCCTGTTCGGCGTGGACAAGAAGACCCCAAACCTTGTCATACCTGCCAAGACTTTAGACTACGGTGCGTACTGCGCAGTGTTTACGGCAGCCTATGAAGGGACTCCCATGGATGTCTCCACTATGATTCACATCAGGATAACAGAGTCGCGTCTCAAGGCCATCATCAATGGTGGAGACCTAAGGAGTGTCTCAGTGGAGCAGGAAATAAAACTGGATGGCTCGAAATCTTACGATCCGGATAGCGATTGGTCTGTTCTTCAATACAATTGGACTTGTGTCGAAATGGTACGTATGACAAACGAGATTCAAAGAGCGTAAGTAGGTCCTATTCAAGTTCTCTGCGAGAATGCTTGGTAGCATTGTGTTGCGCCTTTGCTGTACCGGTAAGTGTAGAACCAGGGAGAGGTACACAGTCTGGTTTGCTCAGTGGCATTTGTTTTGTGGGAGGGGGCAAAAAAATTGACCAGAATCTGAAAATTACTTCAAATGGCATGAAACACCCAGAAATGATAAATAATGCAAAGTGAAAACATTTTGGGTGATCAAATTTTTTCCCCAAGCATACAAACTGAGGGAGCTACCCAGAACTCATGGTGGAGGAGGGGTGGTTCACAGACCCACAGAGAGAGAGATAGACAAACATCGCAGAGTAACATAAAAAGCTGCTCTTTGGAGCAGCAAGGTGTGACTAAAATAACCCAGTTGGCATTGTGTCGTGGACCGTTGTCAAAATGACTTCTAAGAAACGATTCTCCTCAATTTTGACAGGCACAAAATGACGCGGAGTTGGCTGCTCCGCTTTGCTTTGCAAAAAGTGGCTTCGGAGACAGCCAGGTTGTCATCCCTCCCAACAGACTAAAACCTGGAAGAAACTACAAGGTCAGGCTGTTCGTTTACATGGAAGACAGAGAGTCCGATGAAACGGCACAAATAGTAAGTTAACCGTTATGAAGTTCCCTTCAGAATAAGCACGCAGGACAAAGTAGGTGCACATTTTGTGTGTGTTTCACTGATCATGACTTTAACATTTGTCGTTCTGACGTTCGCATCTTCCTTTTCATTGCAGTTGTCAACAACGTCCCAAATGGTACCCATAGCTTCCATTCAATGTCGGACTTGCTTGGAAACAAAAAACTTTGTCATCAGTTTTCCTGTCAAATTCTTGGGCAGCTGCTCAAATTGTGTGATGCCAGTTCACTACGAATGGACTGTAACAGACGACAATGGCACCAAAATTCCAATCAACAGTTCAGTCAGTTCCACAGGTAAAAGATGAAAAATGTGCGACAAAAATAAAATGATATGTCATTGAGATCTTTTTGTTTATGTCGTCGCTGACTCCAGGCTCCCTCACTACACCGCCAGTCTGGGACCCCCTCCCCTACTTCACTGCTTTGCACTGATTCAGTGTAAACTTGTTCGCGTGATGCTGTTCAAAAGTCGAAACAGCCTTGTGTAGTCGTGTACATGTCGTCATCGTTGTCATTGTCATTGTGGGGGGACCCCCTTGCTGGACTGGGAACCCCACCCAGGCCAGGACCCAGGACCCCTCCAGGCCAGACCCACCCCCACCCTCTGGGCTGGGGGACCCCCCTTCTGGGCCGGACCCCGCTTCAACACTTCTATTACCTGATCATGTGACGCACTCGGCCTTTACGTTGAGTCAACGTGTTCTTCTTTTGTTTGCACAGGTACGAGTAACAGGAACTTCGCCATACGAGAAGGATTTCTGAGCACTGACAAGGCCTACATTTTCAACCTGAAAATAACAGCAAGCAATTTTGAAGACGCCGCTGAAGGTTTTGCCAAAGTGCGGCTGAGTCCAAATGAATCGCCAAAGCACGGCACCTGCAGTGTGGAACCACACAGGGTTGAGGCCCTCGTTAATGAACTTGCAATTTTCTGCGATGATTGGGAAGACAAAGAGCACGATCAGCTGACGTATAGTTTCTGGGTCCAACGCTATAGTGATCCTGAGGATTGGTATCCGCTTTACTATGGACCTCACGATACGGGTGTGTACTCCTTGGGACCGTGGAGTGCAGAAGAGAGGGCTGTCAAAGTTTTCATGTACGTGGAGGACAAGCAAGGAGGACGCACGTTGGCCAATGAAGAGTAAGTTTCTCAGCTGCTTGGCTGATAAAAGTCAGCATTACTTACGGTTTGCTTTTGTTAATATCTGAGGTACAACTTGGGTATTTGTACTGTTTCAAATTGCCACTGAAAAGGGGGAACCAACAACACAATTCAAGCCACAAGAAACTTCTCTGTCAAAGTCACAATTCTGCACAGCGATCATATCTTTGTTTGTTGCAGGACAATCCTTGTTCATGTTGACTTGAATGGAATGGACATGACGCACTATTTGTGGACAGTTGCTGAAGCCAACTTCCAAAAACTCGAACATCTGAACAATCCAAAACAAACTCTGCAGTTTTTAATTGCCTTCACGAACATGGTAAGTCGCCAGCAAAATGATCAAAGGGCTCTTTCTCACGATTAGACACCAGATGTGCGTTGTACATGCAGCATGAATCCAGATGTCCTGACTTTATTTTTTTAAGCCGCGCGAGCCACTGAAAGCGGGTCGTGAAGTACCGGTAGCTTGTCTGAGTCATGGTGCCGTCTTCATTGTCATCATCGTACATGGAGGAGGACCCCTCTCTCACAAGAAACTTTGACTTCAGATTTAGAAGACTTAATCTTGGGGAATCCCCCTCCCCAACCGAAGTAGATTTGGAAGAATGTAAAAATCTTGGACCCACCCACCCCCCATGTGGACCCTTCCCTAATTTTTTTCTTCAGATTTGGAAGAAAGTAAATTGATACCTGCTTGCTCAAGCGCGCGGCTTCGACGCTGATAAGCGCCCTTGTTCTTTCAGACTTTGTGATAAGCTGCAAATTTTTGCCTCTTGTCCTTGAAGCTCAACACAGAATCGGCCAGGGGAAATTCAACAGGGATAAAGTTGCTGCTTCGCACCATGTTGAGAGACGCTATCCTGCACACAATAAATGAAACTGTGACAATCAAGACTCTAGACGACGCGCAACAACTGGCATACCAGCTGTTTCTGACCACGGTGAGTCAACACAGATGAGAAACTACCTCACTGTGCGAAGCGAATCTGTGTCAGATAGAAAAACAAAAGCAAGGTTTTTTTTTGCTTGTGTTCTTGCAGAAGTACAAAGAGGAATTCCCGCCGCATAGTGGTTTGTTTCATCAAGCGATCCGCAACTTGGAAAACGTGATAGAAAACTTGAACTTCCAAAGTTCGGCTGGTTCCAGAGCCACTGATCTTGTTCCTTCGTACATCCTCAACAGCATTTCGAACATTCTTGAAGCTTTATTGTACTCCAGCGGCAACAGGACTGAGCTGCCCGACTCCAAGGAACTGACGATCGGAGCAGTGAACCTCATTGAAACGTATCTAACGGACGTGTACTTGGCGACGCAGGTAACAGGGGAAGGTCCCTTCAGCATTGCGACGGACTATTTCAGCACCAAAGGAGAACGCTCATTGGCTCAAAACGCCTGGAACCACAGCGTTTCGATTGGTCCTTCAGCGCGCGCTGTGATACCAGAGGGATTGCTGACTTTGGTGAATATGGAAGACGAGGAGGAAGTTTTTCAGATCATCACGAACTTGGTCAGCAACCCGTTTGACTGGGGATACGAGGAGCACGAGGACGACTTTGTTGTGACGTCACAAGTCGTCTCACTTTCATTCAAATTCGCTGATAACAAATCGGACATAAAAATTGTTGACCTGCCCGACGGGAAGTTGGTGCAGCTGTGGATTCCAACGGAAGGCGACACTTCATTTGTAAAACCAACTGTTGGCACACCAAGGGCCAACCAAAATCAAACGCTGGAAACGACTGCTGATATACACCTGGCAGCGAACCAAAGTCTGCAGACACCATTGTTCATCTCCAGTATCCTTGATTCCGGATCTGCTGCAAACGTCCAGATCGACATCCCGAATGCAAGAACTGACCGTGCAGGCGTTTTGGCATACCTGGCAAAGGGCTATGTTCCATTCTGGTACAAATACGACCAAGTGCTGAACGTAACAAAAACGAGTCTTGAGTCTACAGATCATTCCAAGTACACATTCTTCATCTACGACAGGTGAGGTGCTAACTTGACTTGAAAGCAGAAATTTAGGTGCAACCAACCAAACCGTCAAGAAATCGAATCGTGTTTACCTCAAAATGTCAGAGAGGCGTTTTCGCTCCAATCTTGAAAATGTGATTTTGATCCTTTTTTTTGCAGAAATTTGGCTGATGACAAGTATTATTTGACGCTGCACAACACGGATTTGGCTTCGCCAGAAAGTGTCACCATCAAAATTTACCGAAGTGCATGTTTGTTTTACAACACCAATACGTCCATGTGGAATAGCAATGGTTGCACACCCAATCCTGCAAGCAATCTCAACGTGACAGTGTGCGACTGCAGTCACATGACCATGTTTGGGGCTTCCGTTCAGTACCAGCCAGTTGTAATCGACTTCGGTGATCTTCCTGTAAGTTTTCAATGGGAGTGAAGAAAAGTCACAGGGTAATGTTAGGTTTGAAATGGGGAAATCGTTTAACTGCCTGAGACAGCAACCGCCTAAAACTTCCAGCAAAAAGATCTGATGGTGACCGAGTGCAAAAATGTTTTTAGGAACTTGACTTTGCGGAGAATCCCGTTGCGGTCATCGCTGTGTCTGTCGTAGCAGCCATCTACCTGTTGATTGTCATCTGGGCGTACAGGAGGGACCAGGCGGACCTGAGCAGCATCAGTTTTATCCCCCTGTGCGGCAGAGACGGGGCGTTCAAGTATGAGGTCGTGGTAGTTACTAGTCGCCAGGCTGGATCAGGTACGCAGTCAGGTGTCCACTCTTATTGTCTGTTGATATTTTTTTTCTGGTCTTTCAAATGGTATGATTCGGTTTCACTTCACCTCGAGGATATCGCGAAAACATGCAATCATCAAAATTACCAATCACACACATTCTGTGACCAGGTTCTTCAGCGAATGTTGGCATACAAATCTACGGTGAAGAGGCCTACAGCAGTGCGTGTCATCTGTGCAAAGAGGGGGCGTTTCAGCGCAGCGGAGAAGACATATTTCTCATCGCCACAGAATGCAGTCTGGGGCCTCTGTGCAAGGTAACTCTTTGTGAAACTTTTGCTTATCAAACACGTTTGGTCAACCACTTGAGTTCAGGTTCTCAAGCTGGATGAGTTGGTTGGTTTGTGTGGGAAACGGGACGATTTATTAGAGAGGAAGCCAGGAGCAATGGAAGCCCAGGTGTGTATTGGATTTCAATTGTTTTCTTCCTGCAGGTCCTCATTTGGCACGACAACACTGGGCTGACCCCAAGTTGGTTCCTTTCTCGAGTGATAGTTCGTGACCTCCAGACCAGCAAGAAGTACTACTTCCTGTGTGAGGACTGGCTGTGCTTGTGGAAAGGTGATGGAGTCATTCAAAGAGATCTGGACGTCGCAAGTAAGTAAAAAAATGTTTTGTGTGCACAGGTAGTTGCTGCATCCTGGTCGACAACAGATGAGTTGACATTGAAAATACGAAACCGTTCGGGAGGAAACGATACAGTGTTCAACAGAAAATGTCAAAAACTTTGTGTTTCAGCTTACGCGGATCTGACGCGATTTGCTACGGTTCTCAAGGCGGAGTTGTCGCGAGGCTTTGCGGAACGGCACCTGTGGATGTCAGTGATAGAGAGGCGACCGCGCAGCAGATTCACGCGCGTGCAGCGGGTCACCTGTGTGGCCACTCTGCTGTACACCTATCTGGCCGCCAACATGGTGTGGTCAGTGACAATTGTCATGTTTTCTTTCATCAACACAAGCAACATGAATGCAATTGACTGATATCACAACGACAGACTTTATCCCAACAGCAATGTGTTGCGTTTGTTTTCAAGACGCTGTGCCAGACTCCTGAAGCGCGGAAAAGACCCTGAGGTAATTCTTTGAGCAGTGGAAAAATCACTTGATTGTTGTAGGTATGGCCTTTTGAACGCACCCACCGTGACTGAACAAGCTATGGGGTGGATCTCTGTCGGTTGGAGTGACGTGGTTAACGGAGTGCTCACAACTATCATCATTCTTCCCGCTAACTTGGCGCTGATGTGGATGTTCAGGAGAACTCGAGCCAAAAAGGTGTGAACCTATGAGCAACGCAACACTTCAAACATTTCCTCTCGTGTACTGTCCATTCATGACTGATTCGTTGCTTTCTGCCTCTTCTGCAGTATGTCGGTTTGGACTTGAAACGCGCGAGTTCCTCTCAGACAATAGAGATTGACGCAATGATAGAGCTGTCTCAGACCGGCGAGTCCTTCTTGTCGTACGGCATTCCATCAGACCTGTCATCAGTCAGCAAAATGAGCTCCACGGAATCGCTAGCTGTAAGTTATTTGAACACAAGTGCAATGTGTCTTCCATATTGGTGTTTGTGACTTGGTATTCCTTGGGCAGAGAGATGAGCTGTGTCCTTCTTTGTTGCAGACGGCTGGACAGTTGCACAGAAGCAAACCGAAGTACAAGAAACAAGAACAGGTGAGGGCACTCTGCTTTTTGGGATGTTTTGTGGAACTTTGCATTCAAATGCACTGGAGAGTCGAGATTTCATGACCCACCGGCAACACGACACGCTATTCTTGAAGGAAATGGGCGATTCAGTGTGTCTCTTTGACTTGCAGAATGATGAGCTCAAACATGCCTCATCAATTGAGAGTGTGCTGAGCTATCCAGAGAAAGGCAAAGGGGATGCAATAGCGATGCACTCTCTTCCACACGAGAATGAAAAGGTGAATGTCGTGTCATTTGTGTCGTCCTGAGAAGGCACCAATGGTGTTCAGCAATGTGCAGTGCAGCCCAACTGCAGCACAGGTCTCTCTTGTGCAAATTATTGACTAAATTCACTTTGCAGGGCAAGGAGAAAGAGACCGATGAGGAAGACGATGCAGCATTTGTCCCCGTGTCGATTTCCAAAAATCTCTATCAAGAAAGCGCCAAGTTTGCACACGACAAGAACCAGAACAGAATTAGGGCTCGCAGGTCAGGTTTTCACCTTTGTACACAATTGAGACTCAAGAGTTCTCCCACCAATGCTTGGTTTCACTTTCGCCCTCTTTTCGGCCGCTGGCTGAAGTTGAAGGATGTTGGGGTCAATGTCGTTGTCGTTAGTTTTCATTGTCATGCGCCATCCTCCCTGCCTGGCTGGGAAGGGCTGCGCCCGTACCGTTCGGACGCGTTGCCTTCACGGCGTGGCCTTTGCGCTGAGACTGTGTTCACTTGTTCCGGGATCATGGATAACATGGACTGTCACATTTGCCGTAAGAAGCTGGCAGTGATTTGGCCGAGACACTTATTTGGCAATTTCTGTGAAAACAGGCGAGAAACTGCAGTCGATGCTGATGAATACAGAACTGGAATCACTCCGCTTGCCGCGAAAGTGTTGAGCAGCGGAAGCCACAGTCCGCCTCCTTCCAGGAGAAACAGCATCGTCAGCTGTCTCAGTGACGCGGGGAGACCGCGACAAGACAGCCAGGCGTCCTCTCAAGTGCAAGCAGGTTAGTTTTTGGAAAGCGAAAAGCAGCGAAATTGTGTGAGGAAATCTGTGACCACTTCCAAGTACCTGTACTTTGATGCAAGCTGTGTGGGCAGTTTTTGATTCCGTAAGGTAGACCCGAGTTTCTGCCATTTCAGACGATGAGAATTCCGACAGTGATTCGGTTGCAAATTCGGAAATATCTCGAGCTGTGGAGAAACTCAAGGCGAAACAGCGCAGACTCAGTCTCGCCTCCAACACAAACAATTCTGCCAAAGGACAAGCCTCACTCGAGCCAAAAGAGGTGCAGGACATTGGTCCCCGAGATGATTCCACACACGAGGTGGAAACTATTCAAGATATCATTGATAAGATAGACTACAATCTGGGGAACCATGATGGAAGGACTGGAAACAGAAAGCGAGAAGAAAGCAGCCAAGGACAGCAGAGAACATCTGAAAGAACGCTGAAGTCGGAGGATTTCAGGAACAGATCTGGGTCCAATGTCAGCAATGCAGATTCTCTCGTTGATGATGGAAAGAAAAGGTAAAACTTTTTCGCCACATTTCCTGTCATTTTGGCCAAACAATAAATACCGTATGCAACCACCTCTCATGGATCACTTCCAAGCAAAGTTGACCATTTTAGCGTACTTTTTTGGCCTGTTTTTTTTTGCAAAAGCTCTCAACGAATATTTTGGGTGGACACACGTTTCACCAACACAGAAAACCAGAAGCAGTGGCCGGGGTAACTGCAGTGCGAAGTCCACCCCCATGTCTCTGTGTTGGGGGGGGGGGGTCATGTTCTCCAAGTATGACAGAGGTGTTGTGATATCCAGGCCACCTGCCAAACATGCC
>JAAUYG010178477.1_pt1 | contig 10385 bp, 4 predicted proteins | sample 7278091 | NCBI WGS metagenome assembly JAAUYG01 (sample SAMN14350201, study PRJNA611818) | marine sediment metagenome | isolation source: surface marine sediment (0.6m) | place: French Polynesia: Moorea | collected 2018-08
GTAGTAGTAGTAGTAGTAGTAGTAGTAGTAGTAGTAGTAGTAGTAGTAGTAGTAGTAGTAGTAGTGGTATTTTCCCTGGTATCAGTCCCGCTGTGCCAGCTGGTGCAGTAATCCAGACAGCCTTTTTTACCCAGTCGTCTGTGAAGTCGGCTGTGAAGTGAGGTCACAGTCGATGGGCGGTTCTCTCCTTCAGAAGTACCTCTATCTAAGGGACCAAGGACCGGTCTGGCAGGGTTTATCTGGGCCGAATGTGAGGTTGTTTTGTTATGCGATCCTTGGGACATAGCTTTGGGGCCTTTGTGGGGGTGGAGATGGGAGGGGTGGAGGGGTGGCATGGTATTTGATCCAGCTGTGTGGTGGTGGGTAGCAGGCCTTCCTGATTAGTTCTGGAGTGTGATATGGGAGCAAATTACTTAACACTGTTTCTGGATGATCTACTTACATGTGCTTGGTGGTAAGCTAAAAGCCAATACATCCAGAAAAAAAAATAAGCACAATAATCACATTCTGATTGGCAACAGGGTAATGTACACCGTGAAAAGCAGCCAGTACTAGACCTGTGGCCTTGATCTCTAGGCCCAGACTCGAAAATCCAGATCCAGACTCTAAACTCGAAACTCGAGACTAAACTCGATACTCGAGACTCGAAGTTTAGGGACTCTCATAAGCATCTGGGTTCATGTATTCTCCAATTCGACACACACGTAGCATAAAAGCAACTCTTAGATCGTACACGGATTCGTGCATTTTCTAAGTCTACACAAAACACGTGGTATAAAATTACATTTTGGATTGAACACCTGGAGTTCGTGCATTTTCTAAGTCTACACACATATGATTAGATAATCTTTGTTTGAACACCTGCCATGGATACGTGCATATTCTAATTCTACACACTGCTGAACTCTTACTACAAAGCGTTTAGACTCGTTTGTAAAATCAACAAGTGAACGTGTCTTTGAATGTGGCCGGATTTGGACGGTTAGTCCCATAATGCATTGAATACCCTCTATCACCCGATTTGGATGCCACCTGCAAAAGAAATGAATAAATAGCTAGCACAAAGCAGTTGTGGAACATTTTTTTTATATTATCCGCAGTCGACTTCTTCATTCGGGTAATCTGATGTAGGCGAAGTTTATCTTCCCATAATGACCTCCGTGCTGATGTTTCTCCGGGAAACGTGAATGTTCTAACGCGTTTCCCTTCGGGATTTTGACATGCTAAAAAGCATTCGTCGGCCCTGGAAAACTTATCCGACTGGCAAGGACTCCCAAAACTTTGGCAGACGGACAGACGTGGCAAACGTGTGCCGCCAGATATCTACCTGCCAGCAATGGCATCTTGCGTGCGTGGAAAAAAAAATGGCCGACGTGCACGCCTTGAAGCGTAGAGCTGGGGCTTTGAATGATGGAGCATATGCACGGTCCGACGTGGCAGAGTTATTCGTTTTTACTCCGTTGTTTTTCGTGCCTGTCAATAATTCTCTCCTACACAAGGAGCGATGCTGCCACACCTCGCGGTACATTAAAGCGGATCGCCGTCTCATGTAAAACTGGCAGCTTGGATATAAAGGCCTCGACGTAAATTTAAATGACCGGTCTTAAAACTGTATCACGCCCATATCTTGTCAAAATACGTTCGAGTGGGTCAACCCCTGTAACTATAAAGTACATGAACTGTGACTCACTACACAGACCTGCTTGATACCTGGTTTTGCTCAACTTAGCGATAACCCTTTTGTAGAATTAAGTGCAACAGTTATGTTCGAATTCAAAACAACTTTGGAAATATCCTGGGTAGTCTATTGTATCTCTGCGCGCACCTATAACGTTACGTGTAGCTCCCATCTTAAGAATAACATTTGCGTGTAGCGCACGTATATGCTGAAAGGAGCGCCTAAGAGCCGAAAACAAAACCTGCCTAGTCACCCTCTTACTTTTTATGGCTAAATGAAATAGAGATTGCCCTCAGTGGCTGTTATATGATCCCTGTCGTTACCTATCGATTCGCAAAAAAAAAAAAGAAAATATGGCCGTATCTTGTTGCCTGGCACACGCAGAATGTTTGCATGGACTGTGTCTTTCCAGTGCTAACATCAATGCGATCTGCATGTGATGTTTTTTTTAAATTTGCTTAATATGTAAAAAAAATATCTAAACTGACAGCTACAATCTGCAGTCATTTTGTGGGGTTAGCCAAAGTGTCGTTTCTTTGAAGCAGCATTGAATTGCACTAATGTGATGCAACTCAAGCTGCTTGTATCCAATAGAACGAGGACACAAGGCCTCAAAGCCCTCCTTTAAAGGGTCATTTTTGCGAAGGTCGTGAATGCTTTTTGCCAAAACTGTCTACAAAGTTAATGGCTCCATGGAACAAGCGCATTTTTGCAGTGTAGCTCGAAAAAATGTCAATCGTTACATTTTCCCTGTACTTGGCTGACCTCCTTTAATTAACGAAAGGAGAACGTCTACTTCAAAGGGTTGCAAAAGTGGTCTTGTGGTCGGTAAAGTTCTAATGGCACTGTTGCATAAAGAAGAGCTTATGACCAATAAAGCATTAATGTCCCGTTCTCATAAAAGAGTTCTTTATCCAATGGGCGTTCAATCCATCCGCACTTTTGACTTGCCACTCTAACAGAGGCTGCGCCACGCTTCAAGGTTTATGGAGCTGAAAATAAAGGCAATGTGACATGTATATGTGTTATTGATGAGTGCCACGATGTACTAAGCCTCTGTCCCGAAATCGGTAACTACCAGTAAGGTATGTGAGTGTATCGTAGCCAGGACACTTGGTGACTACAGAAAGTTTGCTCAGTACAAATAGCGGTTTAGTGGCTAGAGTAGCTCTGTAGTCCGTACCCCATCATGATAGAGATTTGCCTACGACTGTGATAGATGTTTGACTGTTGCATTGGATATGCCATATTGTTTTAACTGGAGGTATAGTGTTTATACCGGTTTTTATGCAATGGAGGAAGCTTCTCAAGTTGCCTCAAAGTCTCGTTACAAGGTCTGTCCATGTTGGGACACTTGACGTGCGTTTCTGCAACTTTTTACCACAAGCTTCACCAATCCACGGCGAGAATTCTGTTATACACACTATCTCAAATATTGAGCTCCCCTTGGTATATGTATATACCACCAATTTAAGTATCATTTTTTTTTTGCGTAATCTAATTTCAGACACATTCTTTTTATATCGAAAGGCACCGCGTCAACTTTCGGAGACATAGCCTTGAAACGAAGGATGCCTCGAGGCATCCGGTATCGGCGGCATACAGCCAGACCGCGGACTATCTCTCCACCGCACTTCATAGAACAAGCAAAACGTTTCCGAGGGGGTCCGTGTAACCCAAGGCCAAACAAGAAGGGCAAATCAAACACTGCCTCCAAACGACAGAAAGTGATAATCAATTATTGTTTTCCGGAAGCGCCGAGTGCTGTGGATTACGTGGTGAAAGAGAAGACGATTGTTGTGGCACCTAACTAGCCTATATATTTGCCGTCCTTGAAGAGATATTTTTTTTACAAAAAACCCAGAAGATAGTATTGGTCAAAAACTACTAGGCAGTACTAATTATTTCCAAACAGTACCCACAGTTATTGTAATATACAGTCACCTGGGAATTAGGGACACCCAAGGAACTGTGAAAAACTGTTCTAAATTCTGAGGCGGTCTTTTTTCTCAGGTCTATTGCTATGTACAGTCTGAATATGCCTAGGGACTGAAGTGAATGTCCTTAGTTCCCAGGTTGTCCCTATTTCTCAGGTGGTCTCAAAGACAGGTTTCACTGTATTCGTTGATCCTTTGCACGCTTGGATGTTTAGTTTCACTTACGTTACATAAGATAAGATAAGAAAGATAAGAAAGATAGGATAAGATAAGATAAGATATAAGTTTATTGGCAACCATAGAAGTGTAGTTGGATTGATACAACGCGTGACTAGACTGGCATATCACAAAACACTTTCACCTAATATATGACAAGGCTATGAGTCTCAGAAAGGAATATGTGCAAAATAACATTTTATATGGAGAGCCCAGTTAGGGCTTATATATCTTCTCAACACCAATAAGAAGTAATATATAGGCAACCCGAAAGCACTGTTACAACCTTTCAGATACATGTACACGATTAGCCATATTTTGACCCTTCTCGTGTGCATTTGAACATGTTGAATGCAAATCTCTGTATCAACCAGCATTAAGGTTTTGTGGGTGGTGGGATTTGCCGCTGTGCCAGGAGGTCTTTCTTAATGTTGTTCTTCTTGCTGTCGGTCATTTAAAATGTGGAAGAACTGAAAATTAAAAACGATTTTACATGACGGGTAAAAAAAAAAAACAATTTATTGAAGCAATCATGCCAATAACATAATGGCAGATATTTTATTAATAGACTGAAGAAGAAGAAGAAGAAGAAGAAGAAGAAGAAGAAGAAGAAGAAGAAGAAGAAAAAGAAGAAGAAGAAGAAGAAGAAGAAGAAGAAGAAGAAGAAGAAGAAAAGTAGAAAAGCAACAAGAAGAAAGGGTAAAATGTGGTGCCAGTAAACATAGGAAGAGAAGAAGGTAAAGTATGGTACAACGTATGGGGCAAAAGCAAGCATCGGGTAAACAGGTCACCTAAACTTTGAACAGTCTGTTACTGATACAGCCCGCCCTTTATTGCTCCAGTAATACTCATGTCACGCCTCCCACCATCCAATCTGGAATGATAAAAAGCAGCGATTACGCAGAGGATGAAGAAATCAAAAGGATACCAACAGAGGAAAACAGACAGTTAAAAGACAGGGCCGCTACCGTAGGAATCCGGTAACCAGTACAAACCGGTTTTCTCTATTAGCTCCCGGCAACCCAGGAAGCTGGCACGGACTGTCCGATCTCACTGGCACTGCCTTTCAATGGATTCGAAATCCATAACAACATCTCAGATTGCATAAAATTCCGCTCAGTGCTAGAGCAAGACAATTTCTCTTTCAATAATTTGGGCTCCTTGCTCGATTCCGTTGGCTTTCGGTGCATATTACAGTATAACAAGCCGCTGCCGAGCTCATTCGTCCCACTTGATACGTGGGTTTCTCTGAGTCCTTCTTTTAATAATGTGCTAATAAAGCTGCGTCGAGATAGCAGAAACTTTTAATTACCTCGGTGGTGATATTTATCGCCCCTTTCGGTTACACAGATTATCGCCCACTTTAACGCAGGTGACAGGAACCCCGTCCATTCAATTAGCGTGGGCTGGTTTGAGAGGCCTCTATTCCCTCGGAGTCGCCTAATATTTTCACGTCTGACAGCTGATGATGAATGGTGCATGCGAGAGGACATCCATTTAGAGCCAGACGCGTGTTACAAGCTAGGTTCCTCCTGGCCCCGGAGGGACCCGGAACGGGAAGTAAACTCCCAATTGCTTCAGCATATCGACAGCAATCATCTATCATAGGCCAGGCGTGTGACATAGTTATGCTTTACCTGTCGTCAACTGTGACGCAAAACTTTCATTACCGGGATTGCTTAGGTGGAAAGTCCTGCAAATTACAACACAGCGTCACATTAAAGCTAGTGCAGAAGTTGAAAATGTAAGAAATTGGCCTCGTTTCTCAAACTTGGCTTAAGCCGTAATTTACAGTGTCTGTTTAGTCTTAGCATTATACCCAACACCTTGCGATCAGGTTTAAAGTTATTTTTATTATATCTTTATTCGTATTCGAGGTACACTGCAAGTTTACAACAGTATATGCATATTATATATAATGAATCTTCATACAAATATTATCTTTCCCTTTTTCACTCTGGCATGTCATGACATTATCCCTGGCGGATTTCGAACCCGCACAATGGGGGCAAATATTTTCCTCTGCCCGGCGCTCTAACCATTCGGTCACCGGACCGGGACAAGTGGTTAGTTTTCTTTGTGGTCAATTGCCTAAGTATATTGTAAGGCTTAATGGATACTCTCTTCCCTAGGATGTCTCTGATAAATAAATAATTTCCAAGAATCTGAATGTGCAGGTAATATGTTTCTATATCACTCGGCATGTATGAAATGTGTATGATTATGCTCTAATACAAGAGACCAGAGGGCGTTGATGGTCTGCTTGACATTTTGACAGAAGAAACATAGATAGGTTTATGGCTAATGACAATGTACCTGAGGTGAGGTCAAAGTTACGCAGATTATTAAAATTTGGCAGATTGTCAAAAACGTTATCTCCTGTATTCCCCTGACTACTATACTTTCCATAAAACTTGGCTGCTATTGGATGAAAACTGTGGGAGGTAGTAGCCTTTTGAAAATCTTAATATAGGAAATTTTGCAAAGTGCTCAGAATGCCCCCAAACTGAACTCAAAGAATCAGACATGAAAAGTACCCTACATACATGTATGCAATTCGTAGGACCCATAGTCCCAAATTTTCATCCGCTTCCTCTACTATCGGACATCTTCAAGATATTACACATTTTAGGAACGTCCCATTGACTACCACATTAAATTTTCACAGTGCTACAAAGTTTAACACTATTAAGAAAAGTAACAGCCTGATTGTATCCCCTCATGTCAAGCAATGCCCTCACAAAATTTGGGTGAGATCGGATGGAAACTTTAGAAGTATCGTTTTGAAATGTCCAGCCCCATCTGATCCTGTGTTAAGAAAAAATAAAAGTGCCATAAATATTTTAAAATTTGGCAGATCGCCGGAAAGTAATAGCCCCAATGACTAGCCTATTTTTTGTTGAAATCGGATAACTGTGAGAGAAGTATCATTTTTTTTTCGACAGTAGTTCTGCTATGTATAAACACAAGCAGATCGAGCTAACAAGATGGTAATAAATAGGAAATCCCTTTAGAGATTATTCAATGAATATTTTTCACCAAGGTAAGAGCTGGATCAAATCAACACCCTATACGTTTCCAAACATCATGAGATTAAACGTATTTGAATTTCATATTAGGTCATCCATGTCATATAATAACTTATCCTTTCTGCTGAATTACTTTAAATTAGTTCAATGTATTGATTTAATGCAGAAACAGCATTTGACTATGCTAGGCTTCTGCTCCAGTGTACACCAATACCATGATTAATGGACATTTTAATGTGGAACATGTAACATGACGGTAACATCATTATTAATATTTATGACATACCACATGTAACAAACTTTAATGTGCAACTTTGATGCACCCACAAAAAATACGTCATTTCCCTAGAACGAGACCAAAACGTTAGAACAGATACCGCAACTGGGCGCAACACTAATATATCAGGCAAAATAACATTCTGAACAAAAAAATATTCAAGCATGGCCTTGCACCAGAAGAAGCATGCACTGTCAGGTAGAATGGCCTATCCACACACGTCATAAATAGGCGTCATATCCTGCCTACGAAATAAAACCATCCTTAAATGCCACAATTACGCTTTCCCTGGGGTCGTTTTCTTTCTGCACACTTTGCAGCGAAATTTTGAGATTCTTTTAGACAGAGTGGTCTCGAGTGATATCGTAACACTTACACTTCTACCCCTACAGAGTGAAAAACACAGAAAAAAAACTCTACCCAGACGAAGCATACAGTTTGGACAAAACCACCGCCATTTACCTTCCTCTCATCTCGTGATAATACCCTGCTTCCTTGGCTAAGCCAGACCCCGACCATGTGGTTCTTTGACGCCTGAAAATCAGGGGCTTTGTGAAAGCTTTCAATTAAGCACCTCGAGGGCGCCTGAGGGCGTTTGATGTTGCTCCCACAGAGGTCCTCCTTGGCAGGAAAAACCCCGAGACCGAGAGGGAGAGAAAGAGAATGACGTTTTGTGCTGGCGTGTTTATTTTGAATGTTCTACTCACGGTAATGAAGGTAATTTTCACTGCCCCTTCCTGGCGTGAAAAAAATATATTCTGTGAACACGCGAAATGCGGTCTATCACAGACACCCCCTGGAGAAAGTTTGGCCTTCATGGACGGATATTCCATGTGTCTCTCCCCTATACTTAAGGCGTGAAATTGACTTGCTCATGCGCAATTTGACACTGTATCTGAAACCCCGGAGTGTATGCATCCCGAAAAAAATAACTCACTCTGATACCCGCTGGAAGGAAGATTGGCACTTGGCAGGCACAATGTGTGGTCTTACTGTTGGTCGCTTAGCAGTGAGAGAAATAAAATCATAGGTTTGCTCGAATAGTATCTTCATACTACAGCATGCATAGCCGGCTAGTGCAGGATGCCATGTCATTATACATGTACATGTACATGGTGCATACACTTTGATTTGTCTTCAATAGGTCTGTGAGCATGGTGTGGCTTGAATGTCTCGTTCGTTGCACGGCAAGATCGGAGATATCCAACTCTACGAACGTCAGACGCCATGGTTGTAAAATGCCCGGAACACTTTTCGTCAATTTGTGTAAAATGTCAGAACAATTGTCATAAATAGCTGCAAATTGCCCCATCACGTATTATTAAATATATTTAATAATAATAATGCAAATTGCTCGACCACTTGCCGATAATCTGTGCAAAATGTTTGATCACTTGCTATCAATATCAGTCTGCAAAATGTCAGAACACTTGTCATAAATATGTGCAAAATGTCCGACAACCTATTGTTATCTTGTTCATACGGAAGCTGATATCTGTACACCATAACTGGATCAGCAATATGTACAACAGTTTCTCCAGAAAACAGAAGCAAAAAGAGCGTTGTGTTTTTGCTGTATGTGATTTCCCACAAGGACGGAGCGGCTTATCCGTGAGAGGATATCCGTTACCTGTCCTGTATTAAATCCTTCCCCATCACTGACACTAAAATATCACAGTACACATGTTAATCTCACGAGTTGCTCAAAAGAGACTACTTAACTGCAAATACCGACGTTTCTTACCAGATACCCATCATTGAAATCCTCTTACGGCATCCATCCGTTCAGATGATCCAGGGGTTCGTGCGCCCTTACAGTAATAGGAGATCCTGTGTTCCGTGCGTCTGTCCTCCTGGATCAATGGCCCTATAATTATCCAGATGTTGAGATTAGGCGAAGGACAGTGGGGCAAAACAGCAGTTTGCCATTATTATTACAAAATCACAACGAAATGTTGACCATGGCATCTTTTCCTATCAGGACAATGATACATGTATGTAGGGGTAAGAATTTTGAACACATACATGTAACTGCGTCATCCAGTTATTAGCTGATTTTTTGTCTGTGGTTGTTTGTCATGGGAGCCAAAATGTCGAAATCAGTTAATTAGTAAGCGAGAATGCGAGACTGAAGGCGATGTTTCAAGTCTGCTTTACTACATGTATACACAGGTAAAAGACAGGTTTACCCATAGCTACGTAATTCTACATACTACGTCGCATTTAGTGTAATATCTTGCGTATTTTAAGTCTTTACACTGACGAAGGGGAATGGTTGCGAGGCCCCCCGATGGCCTGATATTCTGGCAGGGCCACGGACAGGTGAACACACCCAAGATGGATAGTCCCCCTCCAACATATGAATTCCAGTCACTCCCGCGCGTCATGTACTAAAATATGGAGCTCGTGATATTATTCAGAATCATGCGCGGCAGGCACGAAAAACTGATGCACACACTTGTGCCCAGGCAATTGAGACGGTCGATCAAGTACGACGATCTAGCTAAGTGGCTTTCCCGGTAAAGCAATCTGCATAGATTAGCATTAAGTGAAAAGAGCTACTGTTTGCCAGCTAAGCACAGACAGCAATCGTCATATTGGCACATCGACGATATCGCAGGAGGTTTGTCGTGGAACCTAATAAAGTTTTATCATCGCGCGGGATAATCCGAGCAGACACTCGGCCACTGCTCCGTACCGCCAAACAACACCGGCTTGTATTCCCCGTGCCACTCCCCCACGCGCTGGAGTGTCCTGAGCGTAATTGTCACCAATGACAGGCGACACTGGTGGGACGCACTCTTTCCGCGAACAGAATGACTTCTTGCGCTATTTATGTTTATCGGGCCTCATAAACTATGCATTAAAGGGACGCGGTAAACACACCGGCAAGTTGGCAGGGAGTGGTGCTCGTTTATGATAAGGCCACGGAGAAACCGAAGGGAATGGCCGACCGGTCGAGACGGAACTCCCCCAGGTCACATTTCGGGATCTCTGGGGGGAACTGCTGGTCAGCAGATCAGGATGCCAGATACGACGGCTTGGGGGGGGGGGGGGGGGGGGGGGGGGGCCCACCGGGTGTAACCCAAATATATAAAACCAGCCCCCCCAAAACCCCCGGGGCGGGGGGGGGGGGGCGGGGGGGGGGGGGGGGGGGGGGGGGGGGGGGGGGGGGGGGGGGGGGGGGGGGGGGGGGGGGGGGGGGGGGGGGGGGGGGGGGGGGGGGGGGGGGCGGGGGGGGGGGGGGG
>JAAUYG010049144.1_pt1 | contig 10384 bp, 6 predicted proteins | sample 7278091 | NCBI WGS metagenome assembly JAAUYG01 (sample SAMN14350201, study PRJNA611818) | marine sediment metagenome | isolation source: surface marine sediment (0.6m) | place: French Polynesia: Moorea | collected 2018-08
ACCACAACCACCACCAACACTACTACTGCTGCTGCTGCTACTACTACTACTACTACTACTACTACTACTACTATTACTACTACTACTACTACTACTACTACTACTACTACTGCTACTACTACTACTTACTACTACTACTACTCACTACTTCTGTTACTAGCATAATTATTGAAATATTCACAATCACACCACAATATGCTGTAAAAGAAAGAATTATAACATTGAAGGTATAAAGAGAAAAATGTTTTTACCACCTGTCGCTGAGTCTGTCACTCTATATGTTAGTACATGTATTCTCTGTTGTTTCCAGTACCGGAGTACAACTGCAAATCGAGTACCGGCTGGCAACCAAACCTGGATAGTATGAAGTCAACTCGGGCGGAGGCAGATACCGCCTATCTGGTTCTGGCCCTGGATATCGGAGGATTCAAAGGCCAGCCACACAAAGTGACGGGGAAGCCACTGACGCTAGCCGAGATCACGTTTGTGTTCAGCACAGAGTGCACAGATGACGACTGCGTTTTCATCTTCATGACGGTATGGGATAATTATAAATATCGTGTTCGATTTATAAGACTCATATAGCTGAATGTTGACAGTTTTCCTATCTCTAAGCCAGATTGTTGTATAAGTATCCTCTTTGAAAGGTACTCCAGCAAATTCTAATTAGCAATGCCTACCTGTAAATCAGTCTCTTAGCTTGTCTAACCAACTTGAAGTCCATAGCCTGGGGTCTCTGATAGCTCCATATGACCTGTATGATTCCTTGCAATTGTCCCATGGCTTGAATGTAGTTATCTTTCTCACTATAGAGATTAATATAGGATTGTTTCTGTCCCAAACTACATTAGTCGGTCTCTAATAAGGCCACCCTATTTGCCAAGAAACAGTGGCCACATTGGAGAGGTGGCCTTTGGCAAGAGGGGGAAGTAAATACATTGATAGTAGTAGCGGAAAATATTTATGGCCTTTTTGGAGAGGGTGGCCTCTTTTGAGAGTGGTCACTAAGAGATCGACTACTGTATTTTATATATTGAATTAGCAAGAAAGAAAATTAACAGTAACAAGCATCAATGTTTGATGTCTTTGTTGAAATTAATTTTTACAGCAAGATCCTGAGACTTCTGACAGTACTGAAGTGATAAAACGCTGGTCTGGCACTCAGGAAAGGGGACCATTCAGGTAAGTTGGAAGTACAATATTAGTAGTCCCTCTCTAGTAAGGACACCGTATTTGCCGAGAAATTGTGGCCACAGTAGAGAGGCGTCATTTGGTGAGGGGTAGAAGTAAATAGTATTACATTAATAGTAGTAACCGCAGAAATTTGTGGCAGTATTAGCATGATTAGAGAGGGCGGCCTCAGTTGAGAGTGGCCACTAAGAGAGGGTACTGTACTACTGACACCCAGATAAGCTTCAGTAAGGTGGCAAATATTGTGTCAGCGAACACAGAAATTACCGGGGGCTGATTCTTACAAATTTTAATTTTAATGGTGACCTTGAGAATGGAAGAGACAGTTGCTACTAATGTGGTTCATTGAACGTGGTCCATTTCTAGACTTCAGATTTTTGTGGGAAAGTAGTCGCTGGTAGATTGCCTTTGTAATAGGCTAATAGCATTTCTCCTTGGGTGGGGCCGAATGGGTAAAGGTTTTCGCAGAATGAGAAGTCCCGCATTGCATGGGTTTGAACCCGTCACAGGCTAATGTCTCAATTTAAGGCCGATGAAATGCTGCAGTTTTATGTCTGATGATGGATAGGAAATGATGTGATATGTCCATGCAGTGTGGCAGTATGTGAAAGTTCAATTGAGCAAAGATATATTATTATATATGCATCATTATTTAGTTGGTCAGTTCATTTGAAGTGGTAGGACATTCAACTATTCAACATTCAATAATTCTGTTCTAATATTATGAATATCTGGCATCTTGTTATGTTCTTAGTGAAAAAAAAAATGCTTTCATTTTCAGCTACAAGGTGACCAGCAACAAACCGGTGACGTTTATGTGGGCCTTCCAGAAGACTGAAGATGACACGGATTTACAGACATACCGCCGTGTTATGGATCAGGCCACCATCCACTCAATCAATGTCACCAACACGCTGCAGGGCGGGGCCGTGGGGTGTCAGGTCTGCCCTAAGGGCACCAGCCAGGAAGGGTAAGTAAGGGATGATAGCAGTGATGGCAGAGGACAAAAAGTTATTACCCCATTCTGAGGCCATCATTTTCAGGTTATAATAAAATATATTGGAACTATGGAGTTAACAGACCCTCCAAAATTCCGCGCTTAGAAAATGCAAATTTGTTGCTCAGAAAATACAAATTCTGCTGTAAAAAAATTGAAATTCTCCGCTTAAAAATGAAAATTCTGCGTTCAGAAAATGCAAAATTTGCACTCAAAAACTGCATTGGTGCATTCAGAAAATGGAAATTCTGCCCTCAAAAATGGAAATTCTGCACTGAAAAATGGAACTCCTATGCCCAGAAAATCGAAAGTCTCCCCAATACCATGGAAAGTCAGCTTTTCCACGATTTGCTATGCTAAATGGGGGCAGTGTGCTCGAAATTGTGCGCTAAATTCCGTGATCGCGGAGTCGCGGAATCCTGGATGGACTGAATTAACACCACTCATGGTTGACATCCCAATTCTGAGGTGGGCGTAATCCTGCAACAATATAGCATTGATGTGTAACATTTTGGTTTGGCAAGAAGTGGTCTTTATTTCGGGGTGATCTTTATTTCCAGAGTGGTCCTAAGATTGGGTTTTACTAGACTTTGCTTTACTGCCTGTTGCAGAGGGATCATAAAGTTACAGTTATGCAATAAAAACCTAAAAGCAGTCACAGGAGTTTTCATTAACAGGTTTTATCTGATACAAGTGTACCTAGTTCCTAGAGGCATGATGTTTGGAGGGTACAGCTTGAACTGGGCTGCGTTCAGTATCGAAACAGTTTGCAAACGTTTTGCAACAGTCATGTACTAGAGATACCAAATTTTGCAAACGTTTCGATACTGAATGCAGTCCTGGTTAGGGAGTGGGGCTGGTAGGGGTTTAATAGCAATAGCCAAGTAATGGCTATTATATGTCTTCGATTTCTTAATATTACTGCTTTGGGCTTAGTTGTCTCAAGTATGCATGTACAAAAAGTACTACATTGACAAGTAATTTACATATGATAAACACATTTTTTATAGTGGATAAAAGCAAACCGCAGATGAATGTACAGGGACTACATGTACGTGCACAGTGGTCCCTCTATTTTAAGACCATCCATGGGACCATGACATGTAGTCTTATACTGCAGGTGGTTCTAAATAAGGGTTCAGTAGTACACAAAGTCATAATTGAGTGAAACAAGGCATTGAAGATTTGTAAATTTAGGTACAGAACACTTTGTGATCACCTGAAAACCCCATTTCTCACCCAGCAGTACCAAAACTATATTTTCAGTGTTCCATGGTCTCACAGTTAAGACCTGTTTATAGCTGTCCTATGGGTAGTCTTAATTTTGAGGTTTCACTGTATACAAATATACAGTGAGTGGAACCTGTCTTGAAAGACCACCTCAGTGTAACATTACGGTGTTAAGAGATTGGTCTTTGTGCTGTAAGAAATGTGTGGTCTCACTACAGTGGTCTCAAGAATGGTCTTATTGTATTGAATAAATATCAAGTATCAACTGACAAAAAGATAATAATTTGGGAATCTATTTTGCCCCGCTCTGTGCCTTCCAGTTGTGTGCCGTGTCCCCCCGGGCAGTATGTCGATGACGAGACCACGACGTGTATGTCCTGTCCCCCTGATACCATTGTCAACCCCAGTCAGGACGGCAGGCCTTGTGTGGCCTGTGGGGAGGGCCTGAAAGCCGAGAGTAACATCCGTTGTGAGACCGACTGTCGATTCCATTTCAAGGACCTAGAATACGACTTCAGTGGATTGGCAGGGTAGGAAATTACACTGGAACAGAGACAGTGGAACCTGGGCAAGTTATGCTTGATACAGCGAAGCGTTGGCCATCTGTGTTTAATACAGTGAAACCTAGTTCAGCTGTATTTAAGACAGTGGAACCTGGTCCAGCTGTATTTAAGACAGTGGAACCTAGGCCTGCTGTATTTAAGACAGTGGAACCTGGTCCAGCTGTATTTAAGACAGTGGAACCCAGGCCTGCTGTATTTAAGACAGTGAAACCTAGGCCAGCTGTTTTTAATACAGTGGAACCAAGGCCAGATGTATTTAAGACTGGAACCTAGGTCAGTTGTGTTTAATACAGTGGAGCCTAAGCCAGGTGTATTTAAGACTATCTGATAATTTGGGAAATTCTGAGAATTTAAGTGCATGAAAGTGAACTGGACAAGTAACATGAGTCAGGGACCCTCTCAAAACTTTGCTCTGATTACACCTTTAACTAGTTAAAGTTCCCTATTCTATCCCTACTTCATTACACTCCCAATAATCGTTTGATGTTTTCGTCAAAATGGTTAAGCATTGGTTTCCATTTTGAAAAGGTGTCACAAGCTACACTGAATGCCATCTTTTGTGTGTTATGATAAGCGAAGAGCACGTATAGTTAGTATATGTTCTAACAATTTGTAGCTAATCCCATAACAAAAAAATGTAAAACTTAGCACGACAGGCTGTGTTTGCAGTTTTGCTACTATTGTCCCTCCCAGGCATTTCAATCTATAGCTAGGCCAACCCATGCAACCCAACCAATCAAATTAACAAACAAGGCTTTGCTTGCAATTTAAGATCCTATCCCCTCCTTACCCTTTTAACCCACTCGCAGGCCACAGCTTGTGCAAGGAACTCGCCTGTTCACATCCGGCGGCACCCAATACTACCATGTGTTCAACATGAGCTTGTGTGGGGGCAGCGCTGGTTTCAGCCAAGTCGAGTGTTACGATAACGTCACCAGCCTGGTACGTATCTCAGAAACAGTTGTTTTTATCGGCAATGCTACAGTTGTAGTCAAAAGATGATGGAAAGAGTGTTCCATATTTAGTTGGATTGTGTTGAAAACTGATTACTTTGGAGTAATACATTTTGAGTGAAGTGTTTGCTTTTCTGATTTTCAAAAGCTCAATGCTGTCGGAGATTACTGGAAAATCATTCTAATTCCGAATGACATAGATGGATATCTAATTTTACAATTGTGTGTCCTTTCAAATGAGATGAGAATCATACTTTAAGTAAAGACAGATTGTGTGCTGCAGCAAGGTCCTTATGTCAAATTACATCTCCGTGTTGAATGAAAATTCTCATTGTGAAACTTATACCATAATCTAAAACGATAAAAAGACTAGGGGCTGTATCCCAGAAAATCATTTAAGTTCAAAACTGATCTTAAGCAAAATAGAAACATTTGCTATAATAGCGATTAGTGACTCGTTTTCGCAATTGAGCACTTTCTGGAATTTGGCCCTGAATCTAGATTCCAAGTGTATTACCTAGAATCTCATCATTTATGATTTATATTAATTTGTAATTTCTTTGTGTGCTTTTTCCAAGATATCGCTTACTATGCAGATGTGTTCTTCGATGTGCACCCAACTATTATTTTATTTATCCACCATCTTAGCAGATATACTTTTTCCGTACAATATATTCTAAATCCAGCTTTGATTGGCTTGTAGGGATACACACTGATGAAGCACTACGGTAGAAACCCAGATATTGTATATTCTATGTATAAACGAATCTTGCCAGGGAAGGACATTAAGGATTGGCTGACTGCCTGGGGGCTCAAGTAAAATAACTGTTGGACAGATGAACTTCTCACTTTGTGCATGTCCGACAGAGGAAGGAAAGTTTGTTCCATGTTAGCGTAAACACAGTGACCGAACAGTAAATCCTGACAATCAGTTTTGGTCAGGCAGATTTTCCTCGCTTGCCCTACAGGACAAGTCTGAAAAAAACGTTAATGTCCATCCCTGGCCTATGTGCATATTGTAATATGTAGGTGCTAGCATTTGCCATTTGCATCACTTGCATATTGGAAGAGTACTTTTAGAAGAATTAACTGAATTATAAATACCGGTATCCATTTAGCTGAGTCTTGTAGAAATGTAAATTATCGGAGTTTTCTATGTCCATAATTGAGGAAGTGTATATTATGAGGGTCACAGTTTTCATCGTATTTGTAGAGATTTCCAGTCTTTTTTTTTAAATGCATTAGCTCAAATATATTAACATGTATTGAGGTTATGTTCAACAGTTAGAACAGCTTCAAATTGAGAACACTTTCCAAGGACAAACAATAAAGGTGCTAATGGTAACAGTAAGTTTCTTTATAGAATCTAATAATTTTGATCGCATGCTTGAAATATACTGCTTTTAAAACTAATTTCTGATGAGACATGCTTTTAACTAGTTCTATTAAAATTTAGATGTGATAGATACATGAAAATGTACTATATACACATATTCTAAATACAACAATGAAATATTTATCATCTAATCGGCTTCAAGTCATAATGCTACCGTTAGCTATGCTAATCTCTAACTGGCACCTATCTGAGAGCATTATGATCACTCCAGTACTCTTAAATTTTCAGTTTCGAAACTTTTCACATTTTCTGAGAATGGAATGTACAAATGTATATAGAACAAGAAGCGTGGAAGATGAATGAAGAAATGTTAATATCCTGACATATAACTCCAAAGTTAAAACATTGGTGATGGTGTTTTCCTTTGTTTTGCTTCTTTAAAATTTGAGGCGCAATAGAGTTGCATTGTATGGGGCACAGAGATAATAAAGTTATAATGGTCTTAATTGTTAACAGTAGCATATACACATTATTAAAATTTAAAACTTATGTATAGAACCTAACGTTACGAGAAAATTATTCCTTTACTTAATGGTAAACACATACCTGGTATATAGATTGAACATATACCTGGTATATAGATTGTATGTCCAACTTAAAAGTGTAAAGTTTTGAACCTAAAAAAAAAAAAAATGTAAAAAACTTATACAAAAGCAAAAGAACCGGGCATAGAGACACTTAGCCGGAGTACCTGACTCGCCTTGCTTATACAAAAAAATGAAAAATCTATAAATGGTTTAATTCCTGCTCTGATGTCACTCAACAGCAGGAGACAACGGCTCCGTCAGTGTCAGGCAGCAATGTGACAGCCGAAAACATGACCAATGACAATGTAACGGAGACAGTGAGTGAAACATTGCATGACATGACAGCCGGGGTAAGACTCGACGTTGGTGGGAGGTTACTACTCTTTGTCTTGTGGGACACAATTCGATAAGTGTGTCCTCCGCTTAGGATATGTTTGGGTGAAGTTCTGTGTGTTTTCAGGGCTTGTGGTAGTGAAGATTAGGTGTGCTACTGATTTTGATTCTGTGGTTGAGGTCATTGTTATATTATAAGTGAATAATACAAGTGCAACTCAAGAAAGCCCGAAGTATCGGGTTGAAAGCGCTCGACTTTCGCTTTTAACACTGGTGAAAACGTGATTTTCTGTCATTATAATACAAGTGCAGTTTGAGGAAGGCTTTATAATGCTGTAACATATGACAAACCTTAGTGAATATCAAAACGACAAATCAGTAAGTTCATGAAGCTAAGGCAGTACCATAATTCCCTTAGATAGACTTTAAATGATACGCAGTGCTGCTAACGAGTGAATTATCATATTGCTCTTATTGTGGAGGGAAATTTAATGGTTATTTTATGGCCTTATACAAATGTACAGTATATTTGTAGGTTATATATATATATATATGTAATGGCAGGTTTCAGTGTGTGAGTCTTTCCCAGCTGAAATCTTATAAGTACTACACCATTACATATAGGATATAGGTTTGGTGACTGAAACTTAAGAACTGTTATGTGTGTTTTTTTCCCTGTATACATTTGTGCATGCCATAGAATTGGCAAAAGAATATTATTTTGCGCTCAGCTTGGGTAGTGGTGTTCTGTTGCTGAAGGGAAAAATATGGTGAAATTCTCTGTTTGTAATATCGGAAATGGGTGAATTTGTACTAAATATCCTGTGGATTAGGAAATTTCTGCTTGCGAAATATGGAATAACATAGGTTCATGTGGTATTTTAATGTATCAAAAGCTTACTTTACTCATTTAAATATCACGCATATTGTGTACCTGAAGGAAAAGGGATAATTTTGGCTCGTGGCTTATGTTTTATTGTACTATGCGTTAATGGTAAATGCTTCTTGTGGTATAATTTCAATTTACTTTTCAATTCATTTATTTTGAATGTGTTTAAAGAATTATGCTAAGGATGCTTAAACAGGTTGAAGAGATCAGAAAATTAAGTGGATTATGGTTGGAAATTGAGTAATATAAACAGTTTCATGGAATACATTCTACAGATATTGTGCTGCACTGTTTCATTTGTCAGCCATATATCCCTACTCTGAGTAAGTCATTTACAAATGTAGTGAATACCGGAGCATTATATTTGCCAGTATTATAGTGAATAGCTGGAAATAGCAAAATCTACCAGTACCTTTATATGCTGTATGCAAATTAGCATATTAGAATTGGCATTTTTTGAGTGAATTATCTCCCAATTGTCATGAAACCGTATGTGTACTGATATTGTTTTATCCTGCATGATGTCGTTGTAATTGTTACAGTGGCCTTTCTGTCTTGCAAGACATTTACTTTAAAACCACCATGATTATAAGTCCTTAACATGATCCCAGAATACAGATTTTATGTATTATTATATACCTGAAAAATCTGTCTATGCTTTACCATACGGGCGATCATGCAAATATATACATGATATAGCAATATATTGAATGATGACCTTTGCTATATTGCACTGGGACACCAGCCCAGCTTTTCAGCCAATAGCAGAGGGGCATGTGGTCTATGTTTACGTTCTATTGTTTATTTTGGCTGCGTTACCAAGGTCCCAGGCCCGTTGCTATATGCCCTGAAGGCATGAAAAGGAAAAACATTGGAGTAAGGGCATGTCAAAATGGTCTTGTTTAAAGGACTTAATTTCATGTAATATGTCCACAAAATTAAGAAGCAGGTATATAATAATAGTGTTATCGCACTTGTCACTTGTTCAAGGATTTATTTATATATGGATCAACAGCTGCATTCCGACTCAGGATGAATGCAGCTTTTGGTCCACACAAAAATAAATTCTTGAACTCGTGCGATAACCCTTTACTATTGAACCTTTATTTAAATACCACTGCACTGAAAGACCACATCATAATGGATGATCTTCAAACAGAGAGACCACTGTACCATGCTTCCAGATGTCTTTTTTTGGTGGGTGTCTTTTTTTCAGGATGAGCTTGTTTTAATCTTGACGAATTATGAAGTGTATAGGTAATATCATATGGAAATTACCCTTTCAGACCGGCGACACCCCTGACCAGATGATCACGGTGACCGGTTCGGTGTGCCGCAGTACAATCATTCCCCCCATACCTGGGGACATGGACGGAATCATGTCAGCCCAGCCTGTCAGGTCAGTGGTCGAACAAAATACAGGATAACCTGTCTTAGACATCAAACTAGTTGGGGACGTGGCACCCCAGGTGGCTGTACAATGGTCCCTGCATTTTAAGACCAGCCCTTCAGCCAAAAAATATAGTCTTAAATTGAAGGTGGTCTTAAAATGAAGGGATATCTATATTGAAAATATAAGAGTGGTGCCGCTGATAGTTGGTCTTAAAATGGAGGGAATTGTTAAAATGGAGGGGTCTTAAATCACACCAATCATTGTATAGACGCGGGGGTGTGATGGTAACATCTTCAAGCGAATGACATCATGATGACCACCACTGCAGACTGGCCCATTGAGATTGTGTGCGTTCTACGTTGGGGTCATTATGATATCATTAGTGGGTATGTCCTGAGGGGTACATCAGTACATACTCGAGGCTAGTTGGCCATTGTGTGGGTGGGGGTGGGGTGGGGGAAGACGCCCTAAACAACGGCTCAAATTCCGAATTAGGTGATAAAGGCAAGACATGTAGTTTTGATATCTACCTTGACTGTTTCCACTATTTTCCATCTTTGATAAAATTGTTAAAAATATATAGCTAGTATAATTGTTCTGATTCTAAAAAAATTACATTTCAATTTTCCATTCTGCTGAGAAGTACCTGGTAATATCGGGGGTAATATGTTCTTTCTTGACATGCTTGAATACGGTGAAAATGAAACTTTTGCACATGGCTCAATAGACATTAGTAGACAATAGACATTAGGATAACTTTGTCAATGTACTACTGTAGATCACAAATTTTTCGCGTACAGGAAATTTTCGCGAATTTCGCGAGGCCATCTCCGATCGCGAAAATATTGTGCTCGCGAAAGATCGAAATTCGGCAAATATTTTCAGCAAACAATGTCAGTATTTGCACCCGGG
>JAAUYG010001208.1_pt1 | contig 10383 bp, 10 predicted proteins | sample 7278091 | NCBI WGS metagenome assembly JAAUYG01 (sample SAMN14350201, study PRJNA611818) | marine sediment metagenome | isolation source: surface marine sediment (0.6m) | place: French Polynesia: Moorea | collected 2018-08
GAAATTTGAGTGACCTTGACTTTGACCTTTCAAGGTCACTCAAGGTCGAATGTGATAGTGTCATTTGACTCCCCATAATACAGAAATCCGTGCATTAAGTTCAGAGATAACTGCGACATGGACGGATGGACGGATGACAGATGACGGACAAATTGTGATTTCATGACCTCTGCTGACACAGTCAAGCAGAGCTAAAAATACTTGTCTACCCCAGTTGCCACATATTTTCATTCAATTTTAGCAACCCCTATTATTATGTGTATGAAGTTCTAAACCGGTCTAGCATTTCTGGTGATTATGTATTCAAAATTTCTACTGTATCATATTTTTCAAGTTGATGCCTTGAAATTTACTTTCCAAGCTTAAGTCCACAGGACCAGGACAACCCATGGGTGGCAACCGTAGAAATCTTAAATGACGTGTAAACTTGTAGTCCATAAAATGGTAATATTAATATACCAGAAATAGAAAATAGTACCTACGACAGGTTAGTCTACCTGAAGTTAAGCACAAGTTTCCTAAATGATGGTCCAAAATTTGGCTGATTTTTAAAGGTTGTTACGATCCAGGTGTTAAACTCTTAAAAACTCTTAAATGGTGTAATTTATCTTGTTTTTCAGTACTAGTCAAGCTAATATTGAACAATGGTGAGTAAATCATGTGGGTATAACTGTACAAATCTGACAACTGACCTACCTTGGATGAACTCAAAAGATCAAATAATGAAGGTCAAGGTTAGGGACTCCCCAAGTTCACTGATGAAAATTTTATCTACATGCCATGTTTTTTCATACTGGTACACCATTTTAACTGCTACATGGACTTGGAGGATAGCCTCACAATTTCAACATCATGCAACTTGGTGAAGCAATATTTATCCGCCATTACAATGTTTCTAAAAATTTTGCAACAAGCTTTTTGATTGAAATGGGAAAATGAAACAGTCTGAATAAAAGGGCTGCATTCCTTACCAGAACATACTGGTAATGATATACTATATATTTTGTCTTGTTTCTTATCATGATCAATGGAATTCTGATGAGTGTACAGACTTGCTAAAATAATACATTTAACTGTCACAAAAGAAAAAATTGTAAAAAATCCCCATCCTTGAAAACACCCACGCAGATGACAGACGTTTGAAACTCAACGGCATTGGGTGCCCTATTCCTTCCAACCAGCGAAAGGTATCATCTCAACTAGAGGGATGTCCTGAATCAAGCTCACCATTTGTGGGGTGGGTGGCAGTGGAAAGTTATTGACATTTCCATAGAAAAAAGCCTTGAATTTTTATTTGCTCCTGTCTGATCTGGATGGTGAAGTAGCAGTTCTGATGAAAATTAATTTTTTTTAACTAATATTTCAGGCAGGATTATACCCTGTCATGTGCAAACTAAATAGAACAACACATGACCAACTGTTTGTTCCCCCCCACACACACAAGTCTGTAGATTGGCTTCAGAGTAATACATTGAAGCAGTGCCTTGATGATCAAGAGACCACCTCTCTTGATGGACCACAAAGTCCTGTCAGAAGATCCCATATTTCAATGTACCGGGTAATTGAACTTGCCACCAAAGACATGTGCCTTGAGAGACCCCATTTTTATGGCCAACGGGAGCAGTCTTTCAAGACAGGTTCTACTGTACAGGTATGTCTACTCACAGCTGTCAGTTCACCAATCATGGTGCTGCTTTTGTCATCCTTTCCACGCAGTGCTGCCAGAGCTTGTCGAGACTCCGCTGCTTCCTGGCTCACTCTCTCGAATGATCTTTGCAGCTGGAAAATTGAACAACAAGACTAACGAACAGACATCCAAATGATGTCACCGATATAATGCCTGGTCTAAATAATATCTTGAACATGATACAATGATCTCTCTCTCAAAGGGCAATCTCCAGAGAGGATAGCACTGGGACTCTAGAAAGGACACAAATTCTTGGCAACAAGAACTACGAATGCATGTGATGCTCCCTGTAAAGGAAAGGACACATCTCTAATAAGCAGATAAGGACAGAATTGTTTCGCAGATATATAATGGTCTTAAACATGTCAAAGTTCTTGGTAATAAGTACCAGTTCTGTGAATGCATGTAATGCTCCCTCTCACCAAATGGCACATCTCTAATAAGGTCAGAATTGTTTGGCAGAACAGGTGTTCCTATTAGGTAGAGGGGGCATTACTGTACAAATGGGAAAAGATTTCCTCAACGAAAGCTGACAAAATGTATATATTAACCAGCCCTGGGTTTAATAAGTAAGCTTCTTAGCCAATCACATTGCTCAGGTTACTGAGTGAAGTCAAAATTCAGACTTAAGTATTTTCGAGAACTCCAGTCCGGCCAGTAGGCGAGCATGTAAATTTCACACCCACATACATCCACCTTTACACGTCATATATACAATAATATATATATGTACACCTGGATTTTATAGGAACCTAAGTCCATATCTGTATAAATACCGGTAGGTCTGCAAAACCAATTTTTTATTGTTGTAGAATATCAATATTTGTCACACAAAAACAACTACATGTATTTGGTGAAAAATAGCAGTGAAAATCTGAATTTCAAATTTTACGAACAGCAGCAAACAACCTATTAATTATCAGTCAGTAAGAACACTGACGGATTAAATCTTGATTCCTTGCCATGACATGGATTTCAGCGTGTCACTTCCTCTTGGGCACGTTGGAGACAGCGCGGGGAAACGCTGTGGATGCAAAATGCAAATTTGGTAGGCGACTCTTGAAGGAAACCATGACGGCAGGAAATTAACAGGACTTTTCTTTCTGTTGGCCATATTCAAATACTCATTGATCTAGTCATCCTCGACACAGGATTGCATGTTCATTTTTCAAATGACTCCAATCTTAAGGGATTAGAACATGGACAAAACAAGCATGTTGATATGTTTTTCTCAGCTATCTTGACTGCACAGCAAATCAAATTGAAGTGCCCATTGGTACATGTTGGTACAGAACACTCAACTACCGGCCCCGACATGGGCATGAATTATTAGAAGCTCTTCCGCCATACTTCGGCATGTTGGCTGATTCTTGTTTCTTCTAGCCTTGTTTCTTCTAGCCTTGTTTCTTCTTTCCTATTTGAACATGCTGGACAGATATAGTAGAGTAGTCCAGATAAATTAGTATCTTCACTAGCTGTGTATAGGGCACAGTGCTGCTTTCCATTTGCAGTGATAATTGCTTGAGGTGCTCTAGTCATGCTCAATCGCTAACGATGCTTCACTGATCAACCCACAAGTTTAGGCAGTTGGTAGAGAAAATTTGTTGCAACATTTGCAAAACACTCGGAAAAACAATATTGTTTCCCAGTACCGATAATTCATGAAAAAGCATTACTACTAATGAAGCTTTGACAGTTTCACTAGCTACAATACCGGTACTTCCTCGCTGATACCAATGTTCTAAGCTCCTTCTGTTTCTTGTGTCAAAAACCTGGTTGAACATGTTTCCTTAACCGATTATCCCCCACCAGAATTAGTCTACTGCACCATACAAAGAGGGTTAGAATGTGTTTAATTATAGCCAGAAAAGTTGCTGCATTTAACATGTTTTAAGAGTGCTATTTTTCATCTCATTTGCTTCTTCTGAAGCCTCTCATGTGCAGCCTACCAACTTATCCCCAAGCTAATTTCTCGATGCCACCTGGGTTAAAATTGAGCAGTCTGTGGCAATGGTACTCAGTTATATATAGCAGAAAAAAAAATGTAATGAACATAATGAAAATCAGATCCTGGATGATAACTGCCGCTTTTTAGGTTTCTACATCTAGGTTTCTACACTTTAATTTTTATGGCTGAAAATTATAAACTCAGGTTGAGAAAAATAATCGGGGAGAAGTTGTTCAGGATACATGTAGGTAAAATAGGTTTTATCCCAATAATTAAATTCTTTCACATGTAAAAACCCAACCAATACCATGTAATCAAATAATCAATACTTCATTGAGTGATACTCTATACATTGTACGATCTTGTAAAATGGAACAGACTTCAGTGCTTTATATTATATTAGTTAAGCTGTTTGCTGTATGCAAACTTCTTAATATCATGTATACGCCTATGGTCCCATGTATACTGAGAACTGAAATATCTGTATTACATTATGTACAGTGGTTCCTCTCCTAAAAGATGCTGTGACAGCATCTTTATAGAGGACATATCTCTAGAGAGGACATCTCTAGAGAGGGTGTCATCTTTAGATATATGACATCATCTCTAGAGAGGACATATCTGAGACTAGAGGACATACTCTTTAGACAGCTACGGCACACACTTGTCAGCAAGTACCGTGACTGCATTTGATCCACGTTCTCACCACGTGTCATGTCGACACCTCTCTAATATGCACATACATTGTAATTATAATAAGAGAAGGGGTGTCCCTATTACAATTTGTATCTGTATTACATGTCCCTACTGTAAACATAAATTCAACAATGTTCAATAGATAAATTCTGAGGTACTTTACTACCTCGGTAAAACGACTGGACTCCAGCTGCAAACCAAGCCGGAATTCATCCTCTAGCTCGTCATAAGCTTTCTGCTGCTCCTGAAGCCTGGATAAATGAAAATGATAATACATTATGTATGCATACAGAGCATATGACAATCATTATACCGGTAATATACCTGCAAAATCCCCCCATTCTTTACAATTGGAACGTATTGTATGATAAATCTGTTAACTGCATGATGGCTGGGTTTTTCATGAGCCAATGGCAGATGTGCAGGTCATTTACGTTTACGTAATTCTATTCTTTATTTTCATCTGCATTACTAATTAAGGCTTTGCTATGCCCTACAGGCATGAAAGGAAAAGTATTCAAAACAATCCCATATTACAATCGCCTTTATCATTTCATTTCATCCACCTCCAAGGAGATATCGTAGAGATTTTCTTGTCTAAAATACAACTAAATGTCACCCAACAAGTGCTTAAAATGCACTGCAGCAGCAGCAGGTATAATTATATAACAGTACATAACATAGTGTTATTGCACTTGTTCAACAATTTTATCACTGTCATGCCAAACTCACAAGCTCGTCCGGTGTGCAGTGCACACAAAAACAAATCACTAACCTTTAATTGCTGGATGAGCGCCGTGCTTTACTAGAAGCTTATGCTTCATAACACTATCATAGTTTAATAATTTTTCACCTATCTAATACTTATAATACCTGGACAGTAAACATGATAAATGAGGATATTTATGAGAGTTCCATTTGCAAGAAAAAGAATTGTGTTTGTACATACATTGTACATGTATTCATCACGGTGTCACTTTCTAGCATAAACATACATGTACATATATGTATAATCATACTTTGTCATTTTATTTTTAGATGCATGGGTAGGTTCCAAATGATAAGCCAATGCAGTCGGTCACGCGACTACCATATGTATCCCCTAGTCACGCTCAAACACCTTACCCCAAAGCCTGATTGATCTCACCTCCCCCATCAAAATCTGCATTTGACAAGTACCAGATAAATGCATACATGTGTAATACTGTACTGGGTATGATGGGATGGGAGGCTAAAAGGGGTGACTGGTACAGGGGGTAGGCATGGCAAGTGGGTTATGATATTGTAGGGTGGGATATGATCTGCAGAAAGGATGCAGTGCCGGATAATTTTGCTCAGAAAGGCCCAGTAAATTTATGCGCTAATTACCGTATTCATTCATTTAGGCAGTAATTAGCCATTTAATTATGCAAGGATCGTCATGCTGAGACACAGACTTAATTTTACAATGGGATAAAGATCCGAATAAACCACATTGTTTAGCGTGTCCAAAAGTGATATTTCTGACTTAATTTATGTGCCAATTACCATATATATTACTGGTAATTATTGTATGCAAGGACCATCATGTTGTGGCATATTCTTCATTTTAATGCGATAGACATTTACTAAAATATGATAAAGATCTGAATAAAACTCTTTCCTCAGGAGGCAAAATGTTTTTGTTTTTTTCAGTCTTAGTTATATACTAATCAGCATAGTGGCATATTTATCCATGGTCTGCACTGTCATGCAAAGCTAAAATCTCAACACTTAAGAATTAAGGCCTACTTTTTTCTTTTGAGGCAAAAAACTGACCTTTTAAATGCATTTTATATGATAATTAGCTCATTATAAATCCAGCATGCGCAAAACCTTTCCAGGTCGAGATTTTCCACAGATCCATGTACCAGTACATACAGCCACCTAATATGTTAAGGAAATGTTTCAAATACATTGCTTCTAGCCGCATCACAAGAAAACCTCTCCAGCGGACATGGTGGCGGAACCCAGTATCCCAGAAACGTGCATTTTGGGGCCATACAATTAAGGACAATTAGAGAGAAAATGTTGAATAACTTGAACTATGACGATTTGACATACTTCTGCTTCAGTGCTGCCACCTGTTGGTGATGAACAGCATCCAGTCGTTGTGCCTCTCTCTGGATCTGCTGTTGAAGTTCTGGGCTGTCCAGAGCATAACGAGTTGAGAGTTCCTTTCTGTTAAAGAAAGAAAGAAATACACACACCAATTATCAGAGTAAAATCTAACAAATGCAATAAATTATGGGAACTTTGTTTCAATTTAAGTTTTTCCTTTGGATCAATCCCTCAATATTATTTATAAATCTAAGGTTCTGCCTTATACAAAAACTCAGTTATTGTGCTGTTTATCAAAACTTTAAGGTATTAAAAGATATCTGTAACAAACAATTTTATTTTTTTGCATTACAGACTTTTGTCATTGGCATACTGCAATGATTGCTTTAGGAGTAACATACATGTATAAGCATGTTGGACCTGTACCTAAAATAAAGTAAAAAGCTCAATTTATTTCTTTAGAGTCATGACCTTGGCCTGCAACTCTTAAAAAGCTTTCAAATTTTTCACAATAAGGATTCCCCTGAATGAAAATACAGAAATAGGTCATATAAGGGCAATTGCAAATGTCAAGGTCAAACCTGAGTATGGGATTCTTGAGTATAAGTCCCTACCCGTCCCCTTAAATACCATCTACACTTGTAAAATCTAAGATCAAGCTTTCTATTTTTTTAATACATGTACAATATGAGGTGAAAACTGCAGGTGAACAGGGCATCATGCAGTGATCCTACTTTTGAATTCCAGCATGTTCCTTTATGCTCCATCAAACTGTAATGGGACTAGAGCAGATATTTTTATCTATTGTGTCATGTATCTTTTGCAATTACTACTACATCAATCAAGTATTTTCAATCATGTTGCCAAGCAGCGTTAGTGTTGGACTCCATCGGAGGTGAATGTAAATTAAAGTTTTATCTAGATATAAACCAGATCGAGGCAAAAATATGTCTGGGGGAGTCAGGCGGGGGGCTCGTGTTTGCCCTTCTTTGTAGTGCCGGATCATGGTGGTGAACAAAGGGCTGGGGAGGTCAGTCCCTGTCGCCTCCTGGCGGAAGGCCTTTGAACTAGCGGCACAGAGATTGCTAATTGGTCTGTGAGGGAATCACAGTCTGAAAGTATCTCGAGCGCAGTGGCAGAGCAGGATTGAGTAGTGCAGAGGAAAAGAAAAGGATCGAGACACTCGTTTTAAAATTAAGGTGAAAAGATCCCTTGGCTGGCTTGTTACTGTAGGCATAGAACAGTCAACCTACACAATGACACATGGAAATGAGAAATAATAATGGATAATGAGAGAAAATTGTTTACACAGATGTTTCTTGGAAGATCAATTACTACCGGGGTAGCATGGTAGCAAACAAGTTGTCTAAAATAGCCTTGGGTCATGATTGTGCAAAACAAATACTTTAAATTAGTACTGGTATTGATGAATATCCCAGTCAATTATGTATTTCCCAGGCAAATTACAAGTCCCCAAAAAGTTAATAAAATGTAAATGCTCTGAAATTGCACTGAACAATGCTGAAGACAATACATTACAAGAGTACAATTAATTAACATGATTCCCATTTTTTCTCTCCAATGTATCATGTGTATTTGCCAAATAACCACTCACGACTACAATACACTAAAATCACAAAATGAAATAATTAAAGTGTCATATGTTGATACGGAAGTTACAGCTACAAATACATGCAGTTATCTACATGTACTTATTTTTAGGACTCGCACGAGTCCTTATATAATTGTTATAATAAGGTTTACAAGGTCAATTCCTTACTCTGGAGCTTCTCAAGCTGGCTGGTTAAATAGCCATAACAAGGCGTTTAACAACCTGACAAATGACTAAATCACTCAAAACACTGTCTTAAGAAATGTACAACACCACAAAATGCTTCTAAAATGGCCCTCCATTTTTCCCTAGTCCACCCAGGCAACCATGACAAATTTGAACCATCATAAAAGGCTGAAACAGGCAGCCAACCGTAATGAGTAAATCACAAAACAATACCTCGAACGATTGGCATCCACAGGATACCCTGGCTCACTTTCTCGAAAGGCCTCACACTGAGAGCAGCCCGAAGGGTGGGAGGGAAAAAGAGAAAAAGAAGGGCCTGTAAGGAATTGACCTCGTAAAGTTATAACAATATAAGGACTCGTGCGAATCCTAAAAATTGCTTATAACTACTACTCGGTCAATTCCTTACTCTGCTTGAGAAGCTGCAGGGTAAGGAATTGACCGAGTATTAAGTCATAAGCAATTAAACATCTGACACATAACTGGCCATATTTAGTCATGTGATTATAAAGTCAGCTGACCTGTGTTCCTGTTCCCTATTGGCTAGCAGTTCCTGTAGTTGTGCTAACTGTCCTTTCAAGGTGTCCACTGCATGTTTCTGGAGTTCGGCCTCCCGAGTGGCAGCAGCAGCCCTCATCTGCAGCTGCTGAAGCCTTTTTCCCTATAAAAAAGTCACATGTTACCGATTAGTTCAACTAGCTGACAAAAAACCCCTTTAAATCATATACATGTGTATAGAGGTCTAAACTTGCATTGGTAGTTAATTACAAAATTCAGCATAGTTTCGTTATTTTTTTCTAATTTACAACACATAACACAGATCGAGACACCGAGCGCTGTAATCAGTAATATCTGTACATGTACTACATTCTGTTGATTTTGAGTTGAGGTTTCATTTTTTTTTAAAGTTTTTGATGATGTAAACCATGTGAAGAAAAGCATTCAAAAGTCAGTGTTCTATAGTTGAACATCATAATTTTACAAATATTTTTGCTACAGAATGGCCAGTGCAGTTTTAGTTGTAGCATTATAGATTTTACTTCATAATTTTTGATAAATTTCCAATGTGGATATATGTAGAAACTATCTTAAGTAACAACTTGAAATTTTAATCAGGAAAAATGTTAATGATAAAGTTATTGCCAAGACACATGCATGCACTAAAACTTTTAACATAGATCGGTAACTGCTGATAATGATTGCTTATGCAAAAGCCATAAAGCCCATTCAGAAAAACAAAATCAAACTACAAATATCTGCCTGACAAGGGTATCACAGGTCTAATGCTGCAGGCTACCAAAAGCAGCTGGATGTGGTAGTGTGTGTGTACCCGTTTTATTAACATATCCCTTTCTGTAATAATAGCTCCAAGCAGGCACTGCAATTTCGTGACAATGAGTTCCTACTCTGGTGACCCAATTTTGTCCTCCCAGCCCCTCCCTGAACCCCCACTGTCCCCTCAAACACATTCAGCCCTTTCTCCCAAAAACCCATTCCCAGCTGAAAGGTCATTTTGCAGGAGGTGGAACCGGGCCTTTAGGATTCCAAGCATGCGCTGGCTTAACTGTGGCAAATCTGGCACCAGCAGGCAAATTAGAAATGTGTGAGTTGGTGTGATGGAATTCTGGAGGGGGCATTGTTTTTTTTTTCTTTCTTTTTTTTCAAAGGCTGTCACTTTCAGGCGATTGCTTTTTAAGTTTTGAAGACTGATAAGTCAGGCACACACTCAGACTCAACGTAAAGGGCCCACAAAACAAAAAGAAAGAAGCTTTTAGCATGTACAACATATATGTACATGTATATATACCAAGCATTTATACTTAACACCAACAGCGTTGATTTGATTGGTCGATTATTCAATTTAAGTTCGTGTCGAGCTTCCACATAACATATAGTTGTCAGACAAAAACATGTCACCAGAGAAATCCTCCTGTTCTTTTTTGAACAATTCCAATGGGCATTTTACATGCAAGAACCACAATGTTGAAAGTCAGAATCAAAATTTACAAGCAGCTACATTTGTACATACTGGCCTTAAGCATGTTAAGCGCTACCTGGCCATGATTAATGCCTAGGTCACAAATGGCCTACGATGCTTCTGCAACTCCTCTGCGGCGGATTTTCCCTCAATTTCTTGCGATGATCGTGCAATTCTATGGGGCCGGCAAGGCGGCA
>JAAUYG010101786.1_pt1 | contig 10383 bp, 9 predicted proteins | sample 7278091 | NCBI WGS metagenome assembly JAAUYG01 (sample SAMN14350201, study PRJNA611818) | marine sediment metagenome | isolation source: surface marine sediment (0.6m) | place: French Polynesia: Moorea | collected 2018-08
CCCCCCCCCCCCCCCCCCCCCCCCCCCCCCCCCCCCCCCCCCCCCCCCCCCCCCCCCCCCCCCCCCCCCGCCCCCCCCCCCGCGCCGCCCCCCCCGCCCCCGCCGCCCCCCCGGCCCCCCCCCCCCGGCCCCCCCCCCCGGGAGGCGGCGTGATTTAAAAGAAGTCATTTTTAGAAATTGAATATTTTATCAAGAATCATGCATGAAATGAGAAAGTGAAAACATAGAAACTGCGATTAATGGCGTCTGACTTTTTGGGAAATCTTCTTATCTTATATTTTATTGATTTTATTAATTTTTATTATTCTTTTTATTATATTTTATATGTATAGTCCTCTGAGATTGACGTACTTGTAAACAACATTGACATGTGTTATTATTCCAGTGACGTGTTTATTTAAGAAACGTATAATTTGAAACTATTATGTATTCATAATAATGCAGATTGTCATAACTTCACGTATTTGCAAGAAATACACTACCCTGTGATTTATACAGGTTTTAATTAGACAATTGAGTGAACCGGGATTTAAGTCACTTTGAACATTTTGTAGTGGTACAGCGACTCGAGCAAAGTTTACCAAGGCGAGTGGCTTGACCTTAAGAACAAGGTCCGGCGCGGAGAGTGTCTGTAGAATGTTAACTCACAGAAACACCACGCCACGGGTATGTAAGGATGTCTTAACCCAGACCATTATACTGACCATAAACTACCCATTTAAAATGCCCACTAGATCATGTAGTTGCTTGACTACAGGGTCCTGATTCCTAAGTACAGACCCTGAACAGCACAACACAATAACATACAACACGTTACGATATCTACATTGAAGTCAACGTACATGTAGATCTAAAACGCACAATAATCTCTAATACTTGGGGCGGGGAAAACTTATTCATTTCTTATTCCTTTTATTTGGGTTAATATATAGTTGTTCAAGTCGAGAAAGAATATTTTAAAGGAACAGAAATGTTTAATCTTTTCCGCTATTAACAGTCTGTATATGGGAATTAGACACTAATATCGCCATGGACAATTTAGGGTCATGTGCAATGCAATACATACAGAGCATTTTGGCTAGGAGTACCTCAACGTTATATTAATAAATGATGCAGTCTGCTTGTTCAAACTTGACGTCAAGGCATGGTAGCCTTGCTGATGATGGTGTCAAGGTGACCGCAACTTCAGTTTGCAGCAAAGTTCAAACAGATAATTAAAGGCAGTGTATCGACTGCAAAAATTAAAGTACCTTATGTTTTCTCCTTCATTCCTAGTGATGGGTGATCTAGAGGAGATAGAGCAGTTATACTACAAGGCAATGAAAGATGCCAGGCTGAATGAGCCAGAACGGGAGAATCCCGGCCCCCGAGGCTACTCCAGAGAGGACTTCCTCAGCTGGGCAAGGAAGGTTGACATCTATAACCTAGGCGAAGGGGCAGCTGACTTTGCCTCAGAACAACACAAAGAAATCGTGGACGCATTTGGGAAATACCGCCACACAGTGTCAGACGAGTTGTCCAAGAAATTTACGTACGATGGTGTGTCACTACCAGGGCAGATGCACGATATTGGCTCCTGCTGGGACGGCAGCAAGGTCGGCACTGTCAACGAAATGGACAGCCTCTATGTTATACATGAACATACTCATGTATTCACTGCTATTCAACAGAAACGCGGCATTTACCGTGTTTATCTGGAAATCAATGACTCTCGGTGTGAGGTGGAACCACGAAAAATGCGCAGCCAGTTTGCTCATGAATACAGCAAACTTGTCTCCACGTTGCATTTGCCTAGCTGCCTGCGTCATGGGGGATACAACGCTATAGATATCTGCACCCATAAACGAGACATCTCTGAAGTTGTGGCACCATATATTGGGCCCGCTGAGGAAATCTCTCAGTCACCCGGCGGCTACAGTGGTATACGATACAACGGACCAGCGGTCACATCCCAGTTCCTGACAAGAAGTAACACACTCCTGACCTGGGACATGACACCTGTCATCAGAATGCCTGATAAGGATGACATTTACCAAGCGGCTGGGAAGTGTATAGATTCAATCATTGACGAAAACTACGACAAAATGATTCTCAAACGTGGTATTCACCTAATCCCAGATGCGGTAGACAATCTGTGGAGAGTATCCACAGCAAAAATGGAAGCAGATACACTCCGATTACTCTCTACTAGAGTGGTTCCGATGAAGCAAACCTTGTCCTTCTGCAAAATATTGTCCAGCCGTCTGAAGAAATGGATTGGCAAATGCGAAAACGACAGTGCCACTGCAGTGGAGATTGTGAGGGAACTGGAGCAGTGTCTGGAAATGCGGGAGATGATTGACAAAATGGAGACAGTAGTGCGTTTAAACAAGAAGATGGCATTTGCTCACATCTGGATCCCACCAGATGCGAGAGACCGATACAACGAAGATGCTAAAAACAACATTTCCATCAACAATGCCGCCGTGAAACACATCATCCTGAGAGCTGCCTGCAAACTAAAAGGAGCCTTTGGTCACAAGGAAAACATGGAGTTGGTTAAACAACTGATAGAAATTGTGTTTGAAACACTTGGGAATGATGAAGTCTACAGCACAGAGCATGCTTTCATGGAAGGGGTTCGCATTTCCCATTTCTCTGTAGCGCCCAGCATGGCATCCCAGAAAATGTCAATGGCCAGGGATGTGTGCCAGCAGTGTAGGACGCTGCTAGAGGAAGCAATAAAAGAGGTACGGCGTACGGTTGTAACTGAGTGAACAGGTTTATTTTTGCTCTATAGAGTACCACACTTACCATGATACTATCCCAGGATGCTATAAAGCAGTAAAGTATGAGTCCATCAAAGTCTATTAGTCTATGTAAATATGTGCAACTGATATACAATACATGTTAATTCAAAATAGTTTTTGTTTCTCTTCAGCCTCTTCCAACTTCTGAGGTACAAAAGTTTGTCGATGAATTAAATGCCTATGCCGTGGCTCCAAGAACAATGTCGAGAGCAGAATATTCATTTGAACTCCAAATCAACCCGTGGCAACATCCCAAGCTGGATCAGAACATCCATCACCTGTTGGCGATACTGACAGCTCTCTCCAACGACTGTGGTGGGTTAGTTTACCTAGCAACAGGTCCATCTGAGATGGAATTACCTAGCCATGAAACGTTTGACCGGTTCAAACAGGGAATACTTCATCAGATAACGGAAACGACACAGCTGTTAGTTGACATCGATGAAGCATCAGAGCATCTACAACAGAATAAAGTATGGGCTACCATACGGGTGCGAGAGACCCAAGGTACAGTACAATACCCTAACACAGAAACCCCAGGATTGTGTAAACCAACAGAATTTAGGATGGGCTTGTCAGGTCACATAGAATTACCCCAATGTTCAGAGCAAGAAAGTCTTGAAGAAACACGGTTCGCATCTAAAGAAGAAGCTTCTTATTCTGAGCAGCCGGTGGACCTTTGCTCCTATCAGAGGCTGGACTGGTCAGAAAACAAGAAGGACTGGGAAAGCTCTGTCAAAATGAAAGCCAAAGACACTGATTTCACTGATATGACGATGTTTAAACCCAGTCAACCCATGCACGTCACTCCAAATAGAGATGCCTTGCAGTATCTGTTTAACTCCAGAGAACAAATGGAACAGACTTTGTCAAAAGTGGAAACAGAAGAGCCAGGGTTTGCTATTGCCTGCAAGACATGGAGATTTCACTTACCCGCCCCTGACAAAGACCCAGATAATCCCGCAGGCCAATTTTGTGACATACTGACCGTGACTGACACTGGCAAAGTCAAACTTTGGGGGATTGTCGACCACATTGATATAAGGACATTTTCGTACCTTATGGAAACTGGGCGGATGATATTGATATAAGGACATTTTCGTACCTTATGGAAACTGGGCGGATGATAAAGTACCAGCTACTCAAGAAAGGGACAGCCACTGAGCTCAAAAACCTCTTCATAACTTGCGGTCTGATTTGCCCCACATCGAACACCATGGACTGTCCAGCATCCTTAAAACGAGGCATTTCTGATGGAAACATTGATTTCAAAGCTCTGCAACATGCACTTGCCATGGTGATCCTGTGCCGAGAATGTCCACTGAAGCGTTGTCTAGGTGACGAAGTCAGCATTGTGTTATCTGAACAGCAAGCCGAGGCATTGATGGGAAAGGGAAAGGCGAACTACATAGAGGGTCCAGCTGGGAGTGGAAAGTCCTATACAGCCGCCCTTTTGTGCCAACAGTATGACAAAGATAAGAGTGTATATATCTGCTCAACACAAGAATTTGTCGAATTTCTGAAAATGAATGGTTACAAGGGAACACTCGTACAAAATGACCAAGACCTGCTCAGAGAAATCAACCAAGGTACATTTCAGCAAAAAAGCTGTATTGTTATAGACGACAGCCACAACTTCAGCTGCACCAAGAACTCTTTGAAGAAATTATTCGTGCTGTTGGAGCAAAACAGGGACATGTCACTCTTCATCTTCGCTGACAACGAATACCAGTCGTTTGACAAGAAACGTCAACAAGCTATGCATAGATGCATTTTTGACCTAACATATAAGGTTTTGGGGAAAAAGGCTGTCATGCAGCCCCTGACTGTGATATACAGAAACACAAAACAAGTGGTCTCCTTTGTGGGGTCTGCTATACAAGAAACTCACGATAGCCACCAGGAGATTCAGTGTGCAAATCACGCAGATGGAGATGGCGTGGAGTGCATCAAAATGAACAATATCTGGGAGAATAGCCCCAGCAATGAGCTTGCGGTTTATCTTAGGTGTGTCATAGACACCAGCAATTACAACCCAACGGAAATAGCAATTTTGTTGGACCCATCTTACACAGAGACCCACATTGAAAATTGCAGTAAAATCTTGAACGAACATGCTAAAAAGATTGATGTTCAAAGAGCCGGGATCTTTCCTCAGCAGGGCGTAGTTGTTGATTATGTGGACCGCTTTCTTGGCCTTGACTCTAAAGTGTGCATTTTTATACTTCCAAATACATTCGAAAAAGAAAAGCATCGGAATTTCTTCCAACGCTTCTTCCAACGCATATTCCGCCACGCTGATAGGCGATGTGATACAAGCATGAGGAATGAACAATACAGAGTGTTCATGGCATCCAGGGCAACTCACAAGGCGGTTTTTGTGGTGTCACAGATAAACGCAGAACTGGTGGAACAAATGAAGTTTGATTACTTCAAGGTATGTAAAAATTCAATATAACCGTCACAACGCTATTGTAGCATATTCACCATGAACCGGTTTAGACAATAATTAATAGATTTATTAGGAATCGTGAAGAGGACAGAGGATGCTGTTTAGTTGCCCGGTAAAACGTCAGAAATTTTAGAATAGCATTGAAACTGAAAGTGTGCAATGGAAAATAGGAAGGATTGGAAAACTGTGCCACATAGTGTGTTGAAATAAACTATTTATTACCACTAAAAAGGAACTCAGTACCAAGTACTATTTGTGTCTGAAGAACAGAATAATTAGTCAAAACAGATTACATATTACCGCATCTTGATGCAATATGTTGCCTGACTTGCAGCCGAAAAATAATATCCTATTAACGAATATAATAATTCATTTTTGCATATTTACCTAGGTCCAGCAGTTGTTAGATTCGTTCCATATAAGAATATAATATGTGTTGCTTCTGTTTGTGTTATTTGTTCACTAGCCTCTTTATGTTTGCTACTGCCGATAGACAATGGCACAGTTATCACTCGTGTAATTCCCATCATATTATATGTATCTCTGTCTGTTACAGCAGGGAAAGGAACATGGGAGGAAGATCCAGGAAGGCCACAAAATGCGGGGACTGTATTACAGCGACAACTTTCTGTTTGTGGTGGAGTGGTGGGAGGAAGAGTCAGACAAAGCCAGTTACAGCCTCGCTGTTTATCGAGTAAATGGTAACAGTGATGACATCACACTGCTGGACCATCTGGATCTGGAGACGGATGAGTGCCCTGGGTGTCCCCGTGTAGACCGTCACAGCCAACGGGTTTTTGTTCCTTGCCATGACAATGGTGTGACCGTAGCTCGCATGGACGGTGACAGTCTGGTCAGAGAGGGGACACTGACCTGTGTCAGTGATGCTCACAGCATAGATTTCATGTCATCGGACGTTGTCTATGTCTGTGACAGGAGCATCAGCAGTGTCCATGTTGTGGACGTTAGAGACGACAGGATAACGTCGACGCTGGAGTGGCCAGACACAGTTTGGAGTGACTTCTCACCCACCTTGGCAGTCCTAGGTGACCATGTCTTGGTGAGTTCTAGCGTTTGTTATGAACACGACACTCTTGTTTTATATCGCCATGGCACCATTGAACCTGTCAGGGTGATACCCAGCCCTGGGGGACTGTGGAATGTGACCGCCATCAGCACAGACCATCACCATAACTTCATTGTGACAGGCACTAACTCCAAATTGTACGCTACAGAGACCTCACTGTTTGTTATGGGGCTCAGCGGAGAACTCCATCACACACTCGACGATGACAGTTGGAACATAGTAGACTGTGCTTTTGTTGACGGAAAATTGTGGGTGGGGTGTGAAAATGGTGACATTGTCATCAGGTCATTACAGTGACAACATAAATTAGCATTCACAGAAACTGTCTAGACTAAAGGTTATAGTTGTGTAAATTTTACTGACACTTTGAAATTTACCATTACAAAATATAGCAAAAATTAATATGGAGCCTATTGGTAGAGTTATTACACGATTAGTACATCACAAACGGTTCATCGTGAACAAAAGGACTGGAATTTGCGATTCCGCAACATTGATAGCTAACCTATGGTCTTTCTATTTCACCTTTTAATGTTAATGGTCTCTGATGCGGTCTCTGATGCGGTCTTCTTTTATTTTAGAAAATGCGCATTGTGATTTGCTCGCAAATGATGTACTCAAATGTGTACAAATGTGTGTACAAATGATGTAGTTGTATATAAATTCTATGAGTGTATCAGTTATCACCTTCTTGCTAAAGATATGACGCTGTACAGCATGATGAGATTGGATATGTTACAATATCTGATACTGATATTGCTATTGCATATTTTGTATAATCGAAATAGAACAAGTTCAGGTCTTCACACCTAATGAATTTTGTACAGAAGATCTAGGCTTCTGCTCTCTGTACACAGTAAATGATATTTAGTGTTGTGTTCAAGGCCACTTGGGATTAATCGGTACAAATCTCAGTCAATGTCTGCTATTTCATGAACAACCCAGCAGACGACCGTTTCCTGAAACAGGTTACACATCATTACCCTCGGGTGTTACATCTGAGTAATGATGTTGATTGGCCCTCTTGGGGGCTTGTGCTAAAATACTAGTACCGCAAAATGTTCTGCCTGAAACAGGAAGAAAGATTTGTCTTATAAATTTGATTAAATATCTGCTGTATATATGTAAAAAATACCTATTATCTATGTGTGATTGGTGTTTTGAATATATAACTGATTTGATTCCGTCAATATTGTACTTTTAGTTTAAAATTTTGCGTCACGGCCAATCCCTTTGTGACGCAAAAATAACACATGATGCATCACATGATGCATCACATGATGTCTTGTTTTATTTTAGAAGGATTGCGCATTTGGATGTGTTTGATGCATGTAATCTGTAGTTGCATATACAGTGTACTTAAATCCTATGCGAATATCAATTTATTACTTTCCTTGTTTCACATAGATGCTGTAAAGTATGATGACTATGTTACAAAATATAATAGTTATATTTGATATAACATAATTCGTACAAACCAAATGGAACAAGTTCATCTATGTACACCTCATGAATTTTGTACAGCAGATCTAGGCTTCTTAGACCAGCTGGGATTAATTGGTGCACGTGTCACAAACTACATTAACATAATGCGAAAAGTTTCACAAGGTTATGTGTACAGATTATTGTTATAATTAGATGTGAATAAATGTTTTGCAATGGGCCACCAAGGCAGCATAATCCACATTGTGGAGTATGAGATCAAATCTCAGTCAATATTAGCCACTTAGATGAGCAACTCAGCAGACGACCGTTTCCTTAAACTAGCTTCACCGTCTGTTTTTGCTGGCTACACCGTCTGTTTTTACTAGAAATTCAATAACGTTTGCGAGGGACTTATTGGTGATTTTCACGACCACCTATATATCGCAAAACTAAATGCCCGCAAACGCAATTCATATACCTAGATAATTAACAAGATCTGAGCTAACTGCAATGTTAATCGCCGTGAACATGGTTTTGTTTCAAAAGCGCAAACATGATTCCCCGCAAACATTAATGAAATATCCAAATAAAGACGTTACTTGGCCCGCATTTAATAAAGTAGAAACATTTGCCAGAGAAATTTGAATTAGGATTATCATGATACATTCCATTCTTGTAAAAAGCACCTCTTTTATAAACAGGATTGATGTTTCATATAGTTGCATTAACTTCATCAATAATATATTTTTTATTTAAACTTTGCGTCACTGTCATTCAACGATGTCTGCTTTTATTTTGGAAAAATATGCATTCGGGTATGTTTGGTAAATGTACTATGTAGTTGAATATAAATTCTATGAGAGCGTCAGTTACTACATTACTTGTTTCAGGTATGACGGTGTACAGTGTGATGACTATGTATCAGTATATATAATATTTGTATTTGCTGTAATATATTTGCATAATTCAAATAGAACAAATTTATTTATGTAAACGTGTTGAATTTTTGTACATCAGATCTACGACTCTGCTTACTATACTCCAGTAAATATATTTTAGTGTTACGATCAAGACTATTTGTTGTCAATCGGTGCATTTTCTCAAATGGCTCCTTAATTCGAAAACAGCTGGCCATACAGTCAAACAGTGAACGGATTTTATCGTAACACCAATGACAAATACAGAGTCCTTTTGACTACTATTCTTTCGTTTACTATTTGTTTCAGAGGGTCTCAAAGTTAACATTAATCGTAGAGTGAATTAGATTGAAATATAAGCTCTGATGACACCAGGGGACCATATATGAGGAATATTTGACCATGCAGTGGTTGATGTCACGTTGGATTCATTCTTTGCCTCTGTCTCAAACCTGGTATGATGCACTTTGTCTCAAATCTGGTAGGATGCCCTTTGTCTCAAACCTGGTATGATGCACTTTGTCTGTCTCAAACCTGGTAGAAGGCACTTTGTCTCAAACCTGGTATGATGCACTTTGTCTGTCTCTAACCTGGTATGATCCACTTTGTCTCAAACCTGGTATGATGCACTTTGTCTGTCTCCAACCTGGTATGATGCACTTTGTCTGTCTCAAACCTGGTATGATGCACTTTGTGTGAAGTTTTCAATCATATCTACTCTCTGTAGCTGACTATTGTACCCCACGAACCTCCTATTACTTGTGTGTTGTAATTATATTCCTAAATCGCCATACTCTGTACTGTGTGTGCTCTCTGCTGGTATTATGATATTTAGATATTTGTAAAAGGGTGCTGTAGTCTTTGACGGGATGTTGTGAATGTTGGAACATTGTACTTGTAATCCTTGATGGGATGTCGTGTATGTTGGAACTTTGTACTTCAGTGTTTACTTGTTTAAACTAATAAATGAATCCTGTGGGCACGTTTACCATGTGTTGAGTCATAGTTTATAGATTATTTTTATTGATGCTACTCTTAGTGGTCACCCTTGCACTAACGGGGTAGCATTCCCACGTATTGTTGCTACTCTTAGTGGTTAGTGATGTTACCACTATCACCCTTACACTAACGGGGCGGTATTCCCCATATTGTTGCTACCCTGCGTGGTTAGTGATGATACCATTATAGCCCTTTTTTACACTAACGGGGCGGTATTCCTCATATTTTTGCTACTTTTAACTGCACCAAAGTGGAATGCAATGCTATTCACTGAAAGACGTGACCATGGCCTTTTTACAATATGTCGATCTACATGAATAACACGTGTACAGCTTCATAACTTTGTGGCCTTTTTTAATACTTAGCTTTCAAAATACTCGTACAAATTTTGCACGGATGCCTGTTGTGGAATAAAGTGCCTTCGTGAGAAATCTTTGTTACATATAGAATCCTCAAAACGGGAAACGCTAGTGAATCATATTGTGGTGTTCCGCTCTCTCTTGTGGTTTACAATCAACTGTGTGGCTCTGAGTTTTGCTAGGGGAATTTCCTTGAGGAGCGCGACGCCCAGGAGAAGCGCGCTTGCGGTCCCGCGCTGTTGAGAGCGCGGCGACCTGATTTATATTTAACCGGGCCCCACTGTAAGTGACTGTCCTTGGGAAGGACGGGACGAGTAGGACAGAGTCCAGAGATCGGTCTCGCCTCACGCTCTCG
>JAAUYG010119118.1_pt1 | contig 10383 bp, 4 predicted proteins | sample 7278091 | NCBI WGS metagenome assembly JAAUYG01 (sample SAMN14350201, study PRJNA611818) | marine sediment metagenome | isolation source: surface marine sediment (0.6m) | place: French Polynesia: Moorea | collected 2018-08
ACATTAAATCACCACGCATACACCTGCATACACCACCGAATCCAACTTGCAGTCGGTGATATGACCATGAGTGGTTGAAAGCCGACTATAAGCCTGATTCACCCCCCACCCACCCTCCACGGTGTCTGCAGTATTGCAGATGAGTTATAAATAAGGTACACAGTACTAAAGAGTGACCAATATTATGATAAATATGCTCCAAAGTGAAACTCTACCATTCACTGTCTACAGCAGGTACTAATTAATAATTAAACATATTCTTTTGTAATGATGTTTTTTTTTTCACAAAATTTAATTGAATTGTTGATCTGTTGATTTGTTGTTTAATTGATCTGTTGTCTTTCAGTGTGGACCGGAAAGAGACTTCTGACTTTGGCCGGCCTGTTTGATGTGTGGAAATCAAAGGATGTAAGGAGAATTTTAATTTTACATGTCTCTTGAAAACCCTGAATATTTCACATAGAAGTTTATAGTGTTAAGATGGATATCTATGCAGGTATTGTCAGTAACTTCTGCAGTGCTAATAACTATTTTTCCACGCGCTAAATTTTTTTTTGAGAAGAACGTTCAGTGTTCTAGTTCATACCACTCAATACCTTTTATCAAGTACCCTAGTATATGGGTACTGGTAATATAAATAAGATAGTAAGAAAGAAATGCTGCAGCCATATCCACGTAATACTGGAGGCAGCATGGAGATTATGGAAGGCCTTTCCTGTATTAATCTTGCCAGGTTTCAAATACGTGCTTCTGTGACCATTCCAGGGGGAAGCTCCCCTGTACAGTTTCTCTGTTATAACAGTGGATGCGGACAAAACGCTGAGCTGGGTGCATGGCAGAATGCCTGTAAGTCCCTTGCCAGGGGGGGGGGGGGGGTAGGTCCCATCACAGTCACACAAATTTAGGTCCTTGTGTACTGTACAGCAAGGCACTTTGATATCTTGTAATGATTTTAATACAAAGTTTTTCACCTTTATGTGTAGGGTCGAAAGCCTTGTAAGTATTTTTTCACTATGAACATGCCCCCGAAACCCAAATTTTCATGAATTTTGCTCTAGAATTTTGATAGTTTGGAGTAAAAGGATGATCTGCCACCCATAAAGGCGGCTGGTTTTTTTTTTTAATGCTTAGTAATGGATAAGTGTAAGCAGTGCAAAAGCAAAACAGTTAATGCCATAATCTCATTCTTGTGATATTTTCAAAACAGTACTACAGATTCTTAGATTACCAGTACCGGTAATACAGATTGCTTTCAGGTAATACGAAAGTCTTGAATAAAAAATAAAAAAGTCCCTTCCTTTTCAATAAGCACATTAAAGTATTGTTTATCATACTTCAGGCCATACTGGATGGCGAGGATGAGGTGCGAGAATGGCTGGACTTTGGAGCAGTACCATTAAAAAAAGTAAGTCATGTGCAGTGACGGATTGCCTGATATATTTACATTAAATGGGTACCGGTATATAAAATTGGTCTCCACTTCTGCGCTGACCGGTGTCAATTGATCGGTTGCCTATCAAAGTGGTTCCCTAATATCGCAGGAGCTTGGAGTAACCGCCGCAGAATTCAGCAAATTTTCCTGATCTTTGCTTGAGCTTTCCTAAGGACGGTCTATTCATCACCTAATTCCGTGTTAAACCTTTAGTTTGTCACAAAAATTTAAGTAATTTAAGTGACCTTAAGAATGGGAAAGACAATGGTTGCCATGGTGATTCATGAACTTAAGTCAGTTTCTAGACTTAAGATTTTTTTTTCAGAGAATGGCCACTGAAGTGGCTACTTTCTTTGGTCTTAGAAACATGTTTCACAGAGAATGTATACTTCTTAAGGCCTGGGTAGATTAAGTCATAATAGCACCCTCTTAGAGAAAAACATGGATATTGTTATCAACCACAGGGGCCAGTTTGACAAAAATCGTATGTTTGCAAGACTGATCTACAAAAGAAAAATGCTTAGCGAACTTAATTTAGTGAGCTTTAAGTTCCTTTTGTAGAATTCTTTCCTGGAATCCAGTCCCTGATGTTATTTTAGTAGAACTGTGCGTAAGTTTGAATGGTGAATTGGCTCTTTCCTTGTGCCAGGCAGTGGAACTGATTCGTCCGCGGGACTGTCTGCAGTTACACCCGGTAACCAGGGCGGTGGGGGATATCAGATATAAGGGAGAGGATTGTACCGAACCAATCGACCTGGAGTGAGTGAATGCTACAGGTCTTAGTGAACTGGAGCTTTGTCTGTGCTCCGCTTTAACTCACTGTCTGTGGTTGTCCCACTTTTGACCATCTTTCACCTTTGCTCCACTTTTCGTCCTCTCTTGTTAACTCATTAGCTCTCCTTCTGTTCTATTACCACTGTGGCACTGCCGCTACTACTACTACTAGATCTACTACTACTACTACTACTACTACTACTGCTACTACTACTACTACTCCTTCTCCTCCTCCCCTCCTACTCTCTTCCTCCTCCTTCTCCTCCTCCTCCTCCTACTACTACTACAGTAACACCTAGCACTACTACTTGCAATAAGTAGTGGTTAGCAAGTAGTGGTACTAGAAGTTACAACTATTTGCTACTTCTGGTACATGTACAATTTCTGCAGTCACTGAGTAACTACCCCGTCAAGTTTACTGCAAACTACATGTAGGCCCTGATTTCTCCGAACCGCCTTAAGAAATGTTTATAATAACTCGTTCTGTGTATATCCAGGAAGGAGAGGGCCAAAGCAGAGGCAAGCAGCAGCTTCATGAAGTCTTGGCTGTCCAAGGGCAAGAAACGCTCTTCTTCCGGTGAAAACGATTCGGACAGCAAGCAAAATCCCCCTGTGAAAGGCGAGGGAGGGAGTGAACCACCCAGCGAAGATGGCTCGAGTCCAAAGAAACCAAAAACAGAGTCTGCCTAGTGTACATTACTGATTTATGTGACATCATACTGGCTCTCATACTGCCGTTACTGTACAACTAGAAATGTTCGTGTGGAACTCATTCGAGTAGTTTTTGGGTTAAGCAAAATATCGAACTTCAGTTCTTGCGAATTCCTACAATTTCCATTACTGTTATTACTATTTGGCAGCTAAACTTAAATTCTACAAACACGTACATGCTTCAAAATGCGAATGTTCAATTCCTGCGAACATATCTAGTTTTACAGTATACTGTTTTAAGGATGTCTTCAGCTGCGAGATCGAAATATGCCGGGCATAAATGCAGCTCTGTACACAATCGACACTTGCAGCCGTATGTTGTGACATTATGGGGAAATCCCTCCATTCCTGCCAAGGACATGGATATAGATCAACCAACCATATCTTTTGTTATATACCACTCCCAGTCCCAAATAGTATATAACCCACTATTAACTTCGTACAAGTTGCAAATAGTACACCTAATATTGCCACCCTAACTGACAAGAAATCTTGGCCCATAAGTGGTCTTTTTGGCGAGTTGGAGCACCACATGCATTCGTTGTTTAGTGGTGTTAAATTTTGGGCCACACTGAGGTTCTGTATTGAGATACATGTACTGTTTTGAGACATTATATTGAGATACTGTATTGAGGTACTGTGTTGAGGTACTGTGTTGGGATATTGGGAAGGGGGTGGGGCCTCCGTAGAGACTGAAACTGATCTCTAAGACATTGATGATTATACATGTATTGCGCACAAATTTATCGTATTGGCAGTGGTATTGTGTATCTTACATAGAGAGGATTGTTAATTTGAGGCATTTCTGGTTTTAGTGCACTTATCATGCTTATAGCATTGCATGTTGGTCAGCCCACTTTGGACGGTTGCTAATGATGTGTTTAATTTGCCATTGTGCAGAGGACAGAAAGTTTTCTGGGCACCACTATATAGTATCTTGTGTTCAGTACAAATGTGTATGTTAAGGTTTACTAAATGTGTCACTGTGCTTATCGTTGCGTTAATATGTCGAGGAATCTGTTTTGGTGAAAACGGGCATGTTTTTATTGCAGAAGGTGCTTTTATATTTTTCTGAAAAGTTTGTATCGACTTGTTGGGATGGTGAATAATCATTATTTGTATTTTGAATATATATCGTGTGCATGGTCATTTTGTGATCTTTTGCAGAACATTATGCACACAATCAGATATCGTAATTCGTTTTTATGTAGACCATCAGGTTGTTTTCTGGGGTAAAAGAGAAATGGTCGATTACATTTTGTCAGATGTGTCGTTTTGTTATATATATGTGTATTATTGTGTTTCAGTTTATTAAAAGATATTTTCACACATACCTTTTTCTTGCTTCCAGTCGAGTTAAAAAGGTACAAATTTAAAAACTTCTGGATTTTTCGAATTGCTGGGCTGGAGTTGTCAAAAATATTTAAGACTAAGTTTTGGCTTTAGTTATAAATCTGACCATTGTGATTGGCAATGTAATTCGACATCTTAAAACTTAAGTATTTTTGAGAACTCGATCTCTGATCTCAATTTGCCCAGAGACCAGCGCTTCCTAAATATTTTGTGCTAAATACAGAATAATGATGGTAATGTTTGAAACATTTCTCTGCTAAACCTTTCTGCAACGCAATAATTTAGATGCACGGTAGGCTGTGATAACGACGGTCGCGCTATAAAATCAAACTTTAATATAGCTACAAAATTAATTTTCTCTTTGTTTCTGTTTAAAACATAATCCATGTACTGGCACTTTTTATCTTTTGCACCAATAGTAAACCTCACTATAACAGGCTTTTGCAAAATGTTTCCAGTGACCAACTTTCTCCAAGTGTCGTTCCAAGATGAACTTCAACCATTTGTAATGAAATAAAGTTGCGAACAAACTGCGGTTTAAGCAGCTAAGTTTTATTTCAACACAGAGAGTATGCTACTTCTGCTATTCAAAAAAAAAAAAAGATTACATCAAAAGCAATAATTACAAAATACACCAACACATAGTGCAAATGTACTACATGAGGTCAACATGTATATGACCCCTCTTATTTCGCCAGACATTTCGTCTCTTACAATATTGGGTGCAAAAAGTCACCCTAACCCCATTTATACCGCAATTACATGGTAATTCAGCTCGTAGTCGGTAGTATGGGGATTACTGAGCTTAAGCCCAGTTGGTAAAACAATCCAACGTCGCGGATTACAATTGACCAGCCAGTAATAAAGAGCGTCCCAACCCGAGTATCTAACTCGAATATCTTTACTTTTAAAGCCAAGCCTTAATTGAAGAATCAAGTTCATTACGTTCTATTTGTTTTAGAAATAGGACCACGTCAGAATATCGAGGCTGGGTTGCTCTACAGCATGGCGGTCCACTTATAGTATTTCTGTCTTACTAAAGATAGGTGATAAACTGGTACATATCGTAGCTCCTTGTTAATTGTTAACATCGCTCTGAAGCATGGCTTTCCAGGTCGGTACACAAATAACACGAAGTAAAGGCATACGAGTCTTTGGAAAGAGGAATTAAAACACTAGAACTTACATAGCAGTAGTACCAATGCTGCAAACCACCGCTAAAAAACAACTACCGAGTTTTTTATTACAGTCATGGAGAATATCCTATACAACAAAGATCGGGATAATTATCCGTATTGTGAAGAAAGCCAGGAATATTTTCCACAAGAGAAAAAAGCAAAGAGATTATTTTCTACTCAATACCGACCGGAAAAAGCATTCGTGGTTTCTTCAAGAACGAAGAGTTTAGAGCGAAGCCGGTATAAGGACAAGTGTACTTAGTACATCTTGGTCGTCACATAAGTTCTCTCACGCTATACATGTATATAATTCAAAAGTTCACAAAACTTCTGTCATTTCATTACTACAGGTCATGGGTAACATGTGACCTAATAACTGCACAGTTTTTCCAAGAAATCTGTAAATGGGAGACTTTATGAAAGTACTCCAGTAACTCACAGAAAAAGATGAGTTACAGCAATCATTTCCTAAAAGACTTTGTAAAAGTCTTTTTTTTTTTCTTTTCTCCCTAAACCAAATACAAATTGGCGATATAAACACCGTGCACAAAGGCAAAAAGAGTTTTGTCCAAGTGCTAAATCCCAGGGGAGGCACTGCCTATGTAAAGTGGTAGGGGTGTGCCATGGACACCCTGCGCGGCACAGACATCAGGAGAGAAAAATTAAAATTCTGGGGGCATTTTGAAAGTAACTTTTGGGGTATTTTCTTAACTAGTTTCTTCTGTAGCTATTGATACATACATATAATGGTTTTCCAAGGTCTAAACTTTTAGGACGGGTCAGTCTTTGGCGTTACTTTGCAGAAATCGTTGGAACTATTTTCATGAACCTCCATTGCCATCAAGCAGGAATAAATTTTGTAGGCATTATGAAAGTAAAACTGGCTATTTGCATGGGCAAGTTGAGAGTAAAATGGCTCAAAATAGGGGCATTTGCGCGGCAAATACCCATACTACTTACTATAGGAAGTGCCTCCCCTGGGTGCTAAATCCAACCACCAGCCTGAAATCCCTCCATGACAGAGGGATTAAGGGCCTGAAGGAGACTTATAAAGCCTCGGACCTTACAGTAAACGTTACCTTAGAGAATATGAACTCACGCTACCACCCTGATACAAGGTATCACATACACAGTCAAACCTCTTCTAAACACCACCTGTATATAAAGATCACCTGCTTATAAAGACCACATTCTACAGGTCCCCATGCGTATACTTTTCACGTTATTGAAACTCCATTATAAAGTTTACCACCTATGTATAAGGACCACATTTTGCCAGTCCCTAGGGTGATCCAATACAAGTTTCACTGTTTTATAAGTTTTCACAAGTTTTACAAGTAACACCGATTTAACCACACGTAGGAGTAGCACTATAAGTGTCATCAAGAGATCAAGATACGACATCAAAAACCCAATGCTCTATGAAGGCCTCTACAAGGGTGAAAATGATTTGGGTTGCATTGCACCACATTATTTTTTTTAGGCCTTGTTGACCAGTGTCACTTTTTATAAAATTTCTATGTTGTCAATATAACTTTTTAAAAGATCTTTGGAATAGGTTTAAATGAGCTACCGGGGTACATTAAATTTAAACAATATTACACCATCCTACATACAGCAACCAGGTCAAAAGCAGGGTGGTGATTTTCAATAAGAGGGATTCTGTAAATGATACACATGTAGTCAATCTTTCTGCTGTAGCAAACTGCTTCATCAAAAAAGCATTACATAGCACTGAAATGGATTTTCATAATTTTAATAATCTTTCTACTTCAGTTTTTTATATAAAAATGCCATGTTACTTATCACTTTCTATAAATTTGCCAAGCAAATCTCTAACAAAACAGCGTGCCTTTTTTTACCCATGTAGAGGCCTCCATGCAAATGAAACGGAAACTAGTATGTAGACAGTATTTAACCATATTAGAAAACACACAGCCAGTTAGCACAAAAGCAACAAGTGCAGTTACAGAAGTTTAGAATCTTCGCCCGTTTTAGGTTACATAGTAAATTTTGAACTTATAAATATTTATTACTGTACACTCTTAAAACATGATCACGAGTGGTCTGTTAACATGTACGAAGACACATCTTGCCAAAACTTCGACATAAGAATTCCTTTGCACGAGTGTTACTTCTACATGGTTTGTATATTCAAATAAGTTAACTTGTTTCCACACGTAGACCTTGACACTGCTACCATTTATGTCTTATTTTTCAGTAACCATTCTGTGACTTAAATGTGACATATTAGGATTCGTGTTTCAAACGGTAAACACAATTTTTGCATCAAAAAGATTAGACATTAAAGGCAAAAGACAAGTCATATTTTGATCACCATTGGTCTTACAAGATTTCTCTAAGATGGTTTGCTATTTAAAATGAAGAAAAAACTTTTTTTTTTAAATACATAAACTCAAATACATTCACATTTTTAATACATAATTCTCAATACCAGTATTTTCTCCAAATAAAAGAAATATAAAACATTCAATATTTCTACACATAATTTGTGACTCCTAAAGACAGTTTTCCGTGAGATGGGGCTTACAAATATCAACCCCCCCCCCCACTCCCCTCAGGTTTCAATCTACTAGCAACCAACAACCATTATTGTGCAACTGGGCGGTGTAATAGGAAACGATATTTTAACGCAAACATTCACAATACTTTAAACCAGGCAGTACCAGAAAACAAATATCGGCAAATAAATTGATTTGCTTACAATTTCTCAGTCAAACACTATTAATCTTAAAAGATTAATAGTGTTTGACTGAGAAATTGTAAGCAAATCATATGTGTATAACTATGTTCAATCAATTTTATATTGGCTCATAATTTGTCCCAATTCTGCTTAGAAGAGACATACTTTTTTAGTCAGTGTCTTTTGGACTTATTTTCCTTCTAAATATTTTTTATCATGAATCCAACTCTATCTAGACCTTGGTCCATTTTCAAGTAAAATCTGAAAAGGCCTTGGTATAAAATATGGCTTAATAACAGCTGCTTTGATTATTTATGGGAGCTCTGCTTCGAGTTAGTAAGCTTACATTTAGTCCTAGAAAGAAGCTGGATTTATGTAAGACTTAGTATAGCTTAACGTCACAATAACCATAATACCAGGGTTATTTTGCTGTGTGGGCAAGCATTCTGCAATACATGTACTTGCATATTTTCTATCTTCAATCGGACCCCAGAGACGACTAAAGTTCACTTATCACTTTGCTAATCATTGTCTATTCCATGCTTAAAGATAAGTTTTAGGCTTTCATTTTTCAGAAATTAGCCCCTTGGTCCAATATTATTCCCCCATGCAAGACATCACCGTAGAACTGGCCAGTGTATAGTATATGAATATTTCTCATCTATAGCTAGCAGCAGCCATGCCATTTAAAATATCCAGAACAGAGAGCTGAAATGCCGGCACAACGGCCATCACTGCCACCAGCTTCCACGGTTGAAGCTGGCCTTTCATTCTTTATGATATTCAGACATTTTCCTTTAACGGAAAAAAAGGCTCAGGTTCGAATCCAAGCTGTGCATTGTTCTTTGTGATCATTCTTATATGGAGGATGATCCAGTTCGAACAAAAATCAAACCCGTGGCAGTGTCATAAGCATGATGCAGACAAAATTAGCAACCGATCGTGCAAAAGAGCCTGAGCTATACTTACATAAATCCAACTTCTTTCTAGGACTAAATGTAAGCTTAGTAACTCTAATCAGAGCTCCCATAAATAATCAAAGCAGCTGTTATTAAGCCAAATTTTATACCATAACTGGTGGAGAGATGTAACCACCCAAAACTTTACAAATATAATACATTGTAATTGTCACTGAACAGATGGAAACTACTGCTGCTGTGTTCAGCAATATGAATGCATTCACAGAGCACCTTCATTTCAAAATATAATATCAACACATCCAAAGTTTTGCAACATTACACCAATGTTAGAAGTCCAGAATACATTTAGCATTCACGCAAAAAAAAAAAATATTGAAAAAGAACATTCATTTTTATGCAATATCAAAATGCAAAGTTATGCACATTCAAGATCACAATTACAAGCATATGCAACATAGAAAAAGAAAATGTGATAGCATGATTATATATTAAGCTACAAAATATGAAATTATGTCCAAGATTCTTTTCCGTTGGCCTTTTTGATCTTTCCTTGGCTTAAAAAATCTGCGTTATTTATCATTCAAGGCTTGGGATTGACGCCGGCAAGATTCATGCCTTCCTCTAGCGCTATCTGTTGGGCGATTCGGTGATCTTTGACCATCTGGACTTCTCTCTCCAGCTGCTGCTGGTACTCCAGTGTGGCAAGGTATTCCTGCAGCTCCTAAAAGTCAAAACCAAAAACATTGATAAAATACAATATAATATATGTAACAGCAGCATTAATTCTACCAAAAAGATTCTTTAAACAAGAACACAGCATGCATAAGGGTGTCAAAATGAACTTGTCGCGCAATAACTCAATTGTGACTGCAAAACCCAGCGGTTAAGGATTCGAACCCACGACCGTATGCTTAAGAGTCAGATCTGCTAACCAATCGGCAATTATGATCAGACACAACGGCCCAGAAAAGCATGAAGCAGTTTTTATTATTAAACGCCTGGTCATGAAAAATAGGGATGCCATTCAGCCTTGACAATTTTTCTTATTATTAATACTATTTATTTATTTATTTATGAATTCATTAATTCAATTCATTTCTATTTCATTTCTACTTAATTAATCAATACTGTTCGATTGATGCATCAACCAAATGATTAATTGATAAACAACAAAGACCGCTGGGACAGCGGAAAACCCCACCTGCCAACAAACTACCTTAGGTGGTATTCAGATTCATAGCAAGTACTATCGGTATGTTAAATATATGTATAACTTACAGATATGTACACAAGACATGATTTAAACTTGAC
>JAAUYG010056248.1_pt1 | contig 10381 bp, 6 predicted proteins | sample 7278091 | NCBI WGS metagenome assembly JAAUYG01 (sample SAMN14350201, study PRJNA611818) | marine sediment metagenome | isolation source: surface marine sediment (0.6m) | place: French Polynesia: Moorea | collected 2018-08
ATATATGTAGATACAAACGGACAAATAGGGACACCGGCCTGGACATCCCAGCTGTCATCCTCCAACTGGTGTCACATGATCCAGAAGGGTCATGTGACACCAACGGCCACTAGTTACCTTCCCCTGACGAAGGCAGAGAGATTCTGCTGAAAATTCGGGAACCTTTTCCACCATTATTTGACTCTGCGTGTAGAATGTTTCGTCAGAAATGATTTTAAATTAACGAGACACTTTCAAGTTGTAGGTATCTATGTAGTGTACATTAAAATCTGTTTTGAGAGACCACTGGCATTAGAGACTACTGCTATATGAGACCACCTGTCCTGAAGGACCGTATATTCCTGACAGAAGGGTCCACATTTCAATGCAATTGTTATTGAACCTGTCACCAAAGACCACATTCCTTGAGAGACCAGATTTTTATGCCCAATAGGTCACTCTTTCAAGACAGCTTCTATTGTACTGTTTGAACAATTTACCAACTGAAACATTTGAGTATAATACCTAGTCACCTTGTAGGTTTGTCTCTTTAAGACATGTTTCAATCCTGCAGAAGATATATATGATATTGGTTATGTCCTTACACAACTTGAACTTAACTTCCAGGACGTTCCTGGAGTCTGAAGTCAAAAATCCAGTGATCCGGAAAGACTTGTATGAGAAAATGATTAAACTGGATCCAAATGAACCCACCCAAGAGGAGCATGAGCAAAAAGGGATCACCAAACTGCGGTATATGCAGGTGACTATCTGGATTCCAAGTTCATCTGGTGTTCACTATGATTAACATATTAAGGAGTGGGGGTGACAGGTGTGGTGGATTTGGATTCCGAATGGTTTGGGCTATCATGCTGATGCATTATTTCAGACTTTGTGGACTATATCAGCTTTTGTGGATTATATCACTTTAACTTATTTATGGATTATATTGACTTTCTAATCATGTTCATGGTTTATTTCAGAATTTGTGAATGTATGTTCTAAAATATGTATGGAATGCGGTGGCATAATAGTCATGAAATATTATATAGAAATACTGACCTATTGTGTATACAGGTACAGTTAATACTGTATTTGAAATCTCTGACAAAATTCTTGCTGTGCGGGATTCTTTGAGTTCACTGTAAAAAGTACAAATGTCCATGTGGGATCTATTCCACCAATTTTGCGGATTAATCCGAATCATAAACTTTAAAATCTAGCAAAGGTAAGCAAAATACAATTTTCATTACCAGTGCCAGTATAGTCGCTGTTTGGCAGAAGACTTTCCACAAACATGTACATGCTTAAAAAAATGCAAAATTCCTATGAACATTTTTTAATCAGAATAACAAACAGCCTTTATAACATTGAGCTGTTTCACCTGCCTATGTGCTGCCGCTAGCGATTTTACACAGGTGAAGTCACACCCAGGTATCAGAGGCAGCATTGCTTACCTTGACTCTAAATGTAATCCAATACTGCTGACAAAATAATATCAGCAAAAATAAAACCTGCGACTGACGGTGCAACTGATATGTGGTGATCCTAGTGTTCTGTGTTTTAATCCAAAATTGTTGTCTGGTCTATTTTTACATTGCCCCGTTGCATGCTATTGTTGGCATGGATGCCAACTTGAGATGCACATACCAGCTGAAGGTTTGACATAGTAGTTCACAGTAATAGTGAAACTATACCGGGATCACATATACTAGTATATGCAGGTGAAACAGCTCAGTGATAAACAGGTGTGTTTAATGTTACATTGTTACATGTACAACTGCCGCATTGTTGACATGGGCGGCAGTTCCTCAAAAATACTTAACTCTTAAGTTGTTGACTCAATCAGCTTCTGAGCCAGTCACATTGCTAAGATCGGGGACTTAAGTCAGAACTTAGACTTGAGTATTTTGGAGACTTTGATCAAACTTTAAAGCTCTACAGAGACTATGGAGGCGGTAAGTCTTTTCTGATCATATACAAACACGTTAATGATCAGCTGCTGTTTCATGGTTGGTCTTAAAATAGATAGACTACTGACAAAAATTTAAAATTTTAGAAGCCCTCCATATCTGTAAATGTATTGTCACCAAGCCCACCATACCTGTACATGCATTGTCATCAGTATATGGTATCAATCGAAATCTATTCATCGTATCATTTCAGTTCCGAGAACGTGGCAGCACCACGTCCAAGTTGGGATTCCGGATTGATGCCATACGGGTAAGGATTCTACATCATGGTATTCTGTCATAGATGGAATAGCGATAGTCATGTTGTAATGCTACGACACAGGCCTAAATGGTGCTAGACATTTGATTTGCGAATACAATTTGAAACCTTTTTTGTGTGACCGTATCCATATATGACCGGCCATCTTGATAGAGTAGTGCTTCCTGACAGATGAACATAATTTCATTACCAGTACCTTTAGTTCTGCATGAAAAACATGTCTGTCATCTAGATCTTGAGTCTAAAGAGACCATGTTATATAGTGCCAAGAGACATTTTAGATGTAAGCAATGTAATGCCAATCATTTCAGTCCTAAGTTGCTGGATGTTTCTGTGGTGTTACTGAGATTGTGCAAGGAAATCTTTATGATGGGTTCTGGTGCAACAAGTGAATTTCAATTTCGTTGAGGATGAACATCAATGAAAATTCTGGCATGATATGTGTCTAATCATGCTAATGTGGCGGGTATCGATGCATGGTGGAAGGTGTTAATTACCTGGAAGATGATCAAATGCAAAAAAGGTAGTGGGTGGAGGGATAGTATGTAGGATGAAGTCATACATCAACATAAAGCGCTGTTGGCAAGACCTGTTTATGGCAACAGACATCCAATGACTAGCCGTCACATAAACTTTAAGATAATGAAACTTGCTCGGGTAACTCGAGAACATTTGCTCACGGTGACTTGTAACTCAAGAACATTGCAGTGAGTAACATCCCACTCAAGACGGATGAACCAAATGTGTATGCCTGATTATCAGGAGCTGAGTCTTAAAATAGACTATATGTTTAAAGTGTTGAGTGTCGCGCCCGATAACATTGTCTGGATGTTTCATATCTGGGCCCTTGATTTTCTGCGAGGGCGAGACTAGTTATTTGTATTCCCATGATGCGTGGGTGAAGATCTTATTGTCAGTCAGATGAGCTCATGTTGAATTGCCTTGGCGGTGGCAGCACAAGCAGGTATAGCCTATGACTAAGATTATAGTTCTTCTTCAGTCAAACAGCCAACGTGAAATAGTTGAAGGCTTAGGTGCTGTTTCTGTTCCGGACATGGGGGAGGGGGGGGGGAGGAGCAGTTTATTTATGATAGAAAATGAATTTTATGTGATAGTAAATGGAGGATCACCAGTAATTGCCTCCTAATGGGACAGGGAGGCAACCTCTTGAAGTGGCCATCAACTGCCCATGTAGGCCAGACATGACCACCATTATGAACTCCTGCATGTGTAAGAGTCTTATCAAACTTTTGTAGGTTTCGTTGAATTTTCCAACTGCTTTTCAGTATTGTATTTCTTTCCTTTCTTCAGATGGCAGGTCATCCCGAAAATCAGGATCTCAAGAAAATCCACACTAAAGATGAGGTAAAATGTGGACAAAACTGTACTGGACTGGGGATGTGAGAGAGAGAAAAAATGATTAGGGATAGTAAATATATTGCATTTAAGTCTCAGGAATGGTTCCTGGCAAAAACATTTTTACTGTCCCTCTCAAATAGCAACATCCCTCTTCTTCGAGACTATTATGTCCATAGTAGAGAGGTGTCCTTTGGCAAGGAGGTAGCACTTATCTTCATGGTACTTGGTGCTGAAAATTTCTGTTGTAGAGGGCTGTCTTCTCTAGAGGGTGCCCTTTAAGAAACAGACCAGTGTTGGTAAAATTTGATCTATGTCACAGATTACATCTATCTATCTTATTAGGCATCTTCGAAAAGGAATCATATCAAAATGGCAGTAGTAATACTTTCAAGCATGTAGAAAAGCATTGGTCTTTTACCAGCAGCAATTTTTGGAAGAAACCACATACACAATGATGCAACAATGTAGAGAAAGTTCAACATTTTGTGTACTTTATTTTGAGATAAATCAGTCAGTTCCAGCAATCTTGTTGTTGCATTGTTAATGCATCAGCATTTTCATGTACCCTAGACATGTACAGAATATTTACCGTGGCATGTTCCTTGTTGCCAGGTGGTTCGCACTATTGCAAAATTCCTCGAGTACAACAGTGAAGTTCAAAATCGCTTTATGAAAAGACTACAGGAGATCCGACGAAAATTTGAATCTTCGCAGTTCTTCAAGACGCGAGAGGTAGGACGTAATGTGTGTTTCTGCTTGTTTCAGGCAGTTTTCTCTGCCAGAATTCTTGCAGACGTAGGCTGATAAACAAAAAATTGGAGAAGCAAACATATATTGAATTATAATGTATTAAAATTCTATCCTCTGGCAACATTCTGCACACCAAGGGAACATAGACTATCCTATCGCAAGTTAAGAAAATATCTTTCAGTGTATCTTTTTGTACACTGTTGTCTCAATACAGCGTCATAGTAGCCAGAGGGTACGGTGTATTTGTAGGAGGCTTTACTATATCTTGGCAAATTTGAGTTCCTTGTGTGACCTTCACCTTGTAGTCTAGATAAAGGTAATATGTTGGACATGCTTATTGAAGTCACTGAGTTAGAATACATACACAAAAGACAATGGTAGAACTCAGTTTTGCTCTGGGGTCTAAAGGATCAAGGCTTAAGATATTTACTCGCTTGTCAAGTGACGAAACCCCATACTAACTACCCCACACACACGCACACACACACAATTCAAAGAATGATAAAGGGTGATTCTTTTTGTGCCTTTTACAGATCGTTGGGAGCTCGATTCTGTTTCTGTACGACCATCAGAACCACGCCGGGGCCTGGCTCATAGACTTCGCGAAGACGTTGATTGTCGAGGATCGATCGCTGGACCATGTGAGCGAGTGGGAAGTGGGCAACCATGAAGATGGTTACCTGTATGGCCTTGACAACCTAATACAGGTGTGTAGGCGGTTAAATTTGTTCTAGGATACATATAGAGTCATATGTTAAATGTTGATACCAAAAAACTTGAAAAACTGTTGATGGATGTATGCATTTTCATGCTAATAAACCTAGGCTCGAATTCTCGGAAATACTAAGTTTGACTTAAGTCTGATTGTTGTCTTAAGTCAAAACTTACACTTAAGGATTTTCAGGAACTTCAACCCAGCTTCTAAAATTTTTTATGAACAAAGAAAACATTGTCGTCTCCAGAGTAATATGATCATTATGATTAGATTAAAAACTAAGGCTTACATTTCCTAATTAAGACTTGATTACCTAATTGCGTTGTGTGCATTGCAATCACGTCATGGCTAGAGTGCCGAGCACAGAAAGAAACAAAAGAAAGAGAAACTGTAAGAGGGAAGGGTGAAGCTTGTAAAGATTGGGATAACGGATTGGTGATGCATATGGATGTGATATTGAAGCATGAATACATCTTGTGATTGTTAGCAAATTGATGGCTATAAAAGGGTATAATCCTTAACAGAGAACTCCGGTTGTGTTATTTGATATATGGGGCACAAATAAGTAATGGTACTTCAACTGAATTAGTACATGTATTGATGTCGTACATATTAGTCAGCCACCACGACATTATGTTCTATCATCAACCTATTTCAGATTTTTACCGATATGGACCTCCAGGTGCTCCATGATGAATCCCACACCTTGAAAATATTGGACGGTTCCTTACCCGCCTCCCAGTCCTCCTCCCAAAGCCAGTCTCCGATGAAGAAAAGCGACGCCATCCCATGCACCGATGTTGAAGTTTCTCAGGAAGCTATAGATATTGAGATATCGGCACCGGAATCTAGTCCACAGCAGATTAACGGGGAGTTATCCATGTGACAAAAAAGCATGTGGATTATCTATCCTCTGTGCTCCCATATTTGCCCTCCCTACAGCAAGCAGTCGAGGCAGCTAGCATATCTTTGTATTCATGTTCAAGGCTTTTGTATCGTCTAGATCATCTCACCTCTGTGATATGTGCGTCCAATCAATGCAGTTAATTTAAGTAGCTGCACGCTGAAAATACTTGTTTATCGGGCACAGCTGGACTGTAAGCCTGACAGAAATAACCCAAATAGAAACTGCAATGCACATACATACGATGCATACAACAAATGTAATTATAATGCCATTCGATTCAAAAATCAGTTAAAAACGAACTCACTTAAGTTTGACAAATTGGGAAGCATAGCAAGTCAAGCATAGCTTATTAATCAGCAAGTAGCTGTACTGTCCCTATTAACTATTAAATGTCAACTTCATATCTTACAGTTGTGCGTAATAATAACTTTTTCAGCTGAAACAAAAGCTTCCTGACCATCTCTCTTTGTGTAAAGGGTCAGGTACAATTGAAAGATGAAACTCTTAATTTGTTTTATCATTCTGGAAAAACAAATGACAAAATGTAAATGTGTTAAAATTGCCACTTTCAAAGAAGTTAATTTGTAAGGATGTAAGTATGTGCACATCGCAGCTGTTGCAAAGGGTTTCCTGAAATTTCACTGGGGATAATGTATGTACTATTTAATTGGGTAGCCATTTATGTGTGAGACATTGTGTCTCATCTACCTGCCCAGAGGCAGGCAGAGAGTGTCTGCACCACAGTGCACACCTGAAGAGGATCAGTGCATACTAAATTATGACGCAGAATCGGGATTTACTGACTAGGTGTGGCTTTGGAATGATGGAAAGTAGAGTTTCAGCCTGCTGGCGGGCTGATGGCCATTTTAAAAAAGTTACCTTTAATAGTGATGCCTGTTTATTTTATTGTGAAGAGTAGATTTTTTTGTGGAATGGTGTGTTGCTCTACACTGCCTTGCACGACACCAAATAGAGTAAAAAAGCCTTGAGGTACCACTGCCATGCACTCACAGTGCCACCACCATGCAATGTACAGTGCCACTACCATATACAGTGCCACTGCTGTGCACTGTCCTGCAAACGGAGTTATGGTACCACAAACAAAAAAGAAATATTGATCACTGAAGTATATTTGACATGGGCAAACTGGGTACATGTTGCGAGTCTTGTACATATACCGAACTACTCCCTGTCTTAAATTATACCTGTAATGTATCTAATTCGCTGTCACTGAAAGACGTAGCCATAAGTTTAGACAAGTGATGTGAAAAGTGACTACCGGTATTTTAATTATAAACAGGGTTTATATTCATTGTTGCAGGAATATTACTAATCACTCATTTTGACTGGGGTAATGCATGTATCAGGTATTTCAAGAAAAATTGAAAGATGTTTAGGTTTTAAAATTCATAATATTGGGATGTTCTACCTATACTGAGTCTTAGTGGGCTACATCATGACTCAGTGGGCTACATCATGACTCAACCCACCAGTGTGTTGGGGGAGCACCACTGGTCATAAACACCTGTGGCGTTGGGCTACCTGAACCGTTGCACTTAGTATTTTTAGGTGCTTTTTTTTCAAGGAACACATCAATGGAATAAAGAAAGGTTGAAGGGCTAAGGGTTGTAAATGCAGGATCTACATCAACACAACTCGGGACGGTTGTGATTTTGTGTAAAAAAATGTTTGCTTGGATTCAACCAAGGCATTAAGAGGATTGTTCTCGCATTCGGGCAGTTATATGCCCATATTGTTTTGCTTGGTTACTGAATGCACTGTGACGTAGTGGGTTCCTATCAATGTAAATAACAGTATAAATCTAGTCATCACTTCCATGCTATGCCGCAACATCCGAAGTGTTTGGAAATACTTCAAATATGATTATGTCTTGTTTGTGTTGGTACTCCACTGAGTAAAACTTTTGAGTGTGTGCTGTTGCGTACAGAATGCAAATCTTTTGTATGAGCGTGCGATCAATCTGTATAAAAAATGCAATGTCCGAAATGTTGGCACATACCAAGATTGGGGAATAGGGCCCTGAAGATGTGCTCTTTTCTATCTGTTTTCGGTCAAAAAATGGGCCATGGTTGAGTTCCATGATTGTACTGAGTTTATTTCAATTTAAATTAACATTAGTTTCTGTGACATTGTAGGTTTATATAGTATACTTAGAAATGATGTTTTTAGTTGTCAAGTTGAGTGACTGCAGTGTGGATGCCAAGGTCTGTTACTTTTAATACCTCATGTCACTTCTTTGGTTGTGTCTAGTAGTCCCGAGAATTCTTGCGTCCTTCTGGCAAGTGTATATCTGAAAGAATAGCCTGTATATATTCTTTATTTTTGATATCGACAGTCCTTGGTATAGTCAGTTTCAATTTCCAATAAGAGATCAAAATTTCACACAGACAGATACATAGCCGTGGCATGACATAGAACGCAATTGGATCATTTTCATGGAAAGATGTCAAAATTCTTTGTCTAACATATGTTACTGTTGGTTTAGAATGACAAAATAAAACTGGTGACCAGTTTAGTTTAATACCTAGAGTTTTAGAGATGACAAGCTTTTTGTTTTGCATTTTGCTGTGGGGAGCACGAGTTTTGCAAGGCCCAATGCACGGTGAAAAAAAAAGTTTAATAGTGCTTATGTTACTAAGGCGGACTTTTGTTCTATGACCTGCACATAGTGTTCTTTGTTATCAATAGATGGCTGTAGTTCTCTCTACACGTACTTTAAGAAACAATTTCTTTTCTAAATACGTGGAAAACAAGGTTTAATTTTATTTGAAACTAAAATGCAGTCTATAATCATTTATGCAGATTAAAAGTATAATAGTAATTGCTAGGAATGCCAGTTCAATATATCTACAATTCCGGTATATCTACAATTCCGGTACATCCCAAATTCGTTGTTCAAGTTCAGTTGCAAATTACAACAATGACAACATTCCACAATTTTCGCTGTTCAAAAGTAATTCCTTGTGGGAAATATCTTGTCTTAGGAGGGAACCCTTGTTAAAGCACTTTTTGTAAACCTTTCAATCCTGAAGTGTGAAATCAATAAATTTATTTATAAAATACAACTGCTGTTAAGTCATCGATATGATTCTTGGATATTGACGGCAGAATGCGTGAATTGTTGGCCTAATAGTGATCTGGTTTGGTCCTGTTGAAACACAGATTTAGTAGTTAAATTGACTTTATTAGAGATCTGGTCTTATAGAAAGCTTCTAAACTTTGCAGTGGGATAGATTAGGGTCCATGAAAGTATAGCTACCATCCTTGAAATCTCTTTGCATTGTCCTTTGTAAGCAGTAACCTTGTTGAAAGAGGGCCCTACTGAAGTTTCATTTTAAAAAAAAAAATTAAAGTATGCACATAGGGTTAGTCGTTTCACTGTCAGGATCATGGAATGGTTGTTACCTTAGCAAGCATGGAAGGAAGTTTTCAAATTTGGGGAGCGTTTAAGTTGCTTATTTCACTCTGCTGGAAGCATTGAACTTCTACACAGTTAAGCGAAGCAAGTAACTAGTACTTTCAAATTGCGAATTGAAAGAACTCTATGCTCTAAGAATGCAGGCTCCTACTAAAAGAAGCAGAACAGGCCTGATTCCAGGGCGGAGTGTTGAAAGCTCTGCAGCGACTACTTGAACTAACTACGAATGCACCAAATAAGCTACTTCTTTACAATCTTTATAGTCTTTTCATTGTTTAGTCGACATACTATGGTGTGTCCCTGGGGTATGACTACCAGATATCTTGACCAGCAATGTTCTGCTTCATGTATTAATGTGGTAGCTTCATCCCAGTTGTTGGTCCTGTGTGAACTTAATCATTACTGTGGCAAAATACTGAAGGACTTATAGGAAGTCTGATGAGAATAACCCAATGCATGCACAATTCTACATACAATAGGAACTGTCCTAGGCTTTGACAAACTCCTTTCTCTACGATTAATGTTGTTGTTTATTTATTATAGTGACATGTTCCAGAGCATGAATACATAAACATTGAGATAAGTGCACAGCTGATGGAACCCAGCCCCATCGGGGCTTACAAGTCACTTCAAAACAAGTTTCTTAATTTCACAAAGCGGACAGAGCGGTACATACATTTTCTACGACAAATATATTCTAAAGATATGTGATCATGCATACACACAATGCTTTCCTGATATTTTACAGTAATATGTCACGTTTTGGGGAATGGCTTACTTGGTGGGTTTCCTTATACAGCGCAGCAATCGTAATCCATCTGCATTGTTTTACTGGTGGTTTAAAGTAATAATTAATGTTTGAAGCATTTTTAGCTCAGCTTGACTTTGTCAGCAGAGCTAATGCCGTGGCGCAGGTGTCTGTCATCCGTCTGTCTGACCTATATCGCTCTGTCCGTTAACTCAGGTTTCTCAAAAACCGCTGCATGGATCCAGGCCAAAT
>JAAUYG010038433.1_pt1 | contig 10380 bp, 9 predicted proteins | sample 7278091 | NCBI WGS metagenome assembly JAAUYG01 (sample SAMN14350201, study PRJNA611818) | marine sediment metagenome | isolation source: surface marine sediment (0.6m) | place: French Polynesia: Moorea | collected 2018-08
CACCACCCAATCCAACTTGCAGTGGGTTATATGACCATGGGGGGTTTAAAGCCGATTATAAGCTTGACCCCCCCCCCCCCCCCCCCATTTATACAGCCTAAGAACTTTGTATTGCTCTGTTCAGCTTCAACATTGGATTCGGATATTCATTCGCATGCTTTTGAATTTTGACATTATTGTAGCAAGCGCGGTGACTGTAAAAAAATCACATCTTGAAGGCTTGATAGTTTTGTAGCTAACATGTCGCTTTAAAATTGGCTTATATTTAAGCACACACAGCACTCTCCATTTGCTTTCGCCTGGTCACGTAAGGGATAATGAAAGCTGTGTGCAAATGTTGAGTCAGGGGTTTATAAAGGCCTGACGCCCTACACCGGCTTCGTTTCAAATCTATGTGTATTGGATATAGCAAAACTACGTCGTCTCTCCAGTCTTTTTTGGTTGGCGTGTCTGCATAATAGTTGTCCATCAGTTGGCATCAGTGGCGTCAGTTGTTCCGGTCTCTTCTTGTTCCTGAGTTCTTATTTTTAAAATTTTCTCGCCAAACCCATGCGGTCTGTCATTAAAAGCTTGTAGTTGCATATGTGTCAGTTCACAAGGTATTGGTCGTTATGGCGGTTTCTGTATTTCGATGCCAAAACAGATGACCCCACCGAGGCCAAAACTGATGACCCAAGTGAGGCCATAACTGGAAACGAGCTCTCGCTTCCCAGTATCGATGTTGGTCATTACCCTGGAGCTTGCCCAGGAGAGACCTTTTTCTGGCTAGAACCCCGCTGCCCTTCTTATTTATGCGATCTTAAGACGAGGCCGTATGTGTCGAGGGGAACGTCAGACTGGGGGTTCCCCGCGCACCTGAATTCCTTGGTTGTTATCCACCTCGTCCCAGCTTACTCGAACGTCGACTATCTGTCATCATTACCTCCATTGTACTGTCAGCCTTGTACGTGCGGAGGGATCCAAAACAAAGCCCTCCCCGACCCCCCTATACCCCCTCCTTTTAAATCCGTTGGGGGAAAGAGAGTGAGGACAAATAATGGCTTTCCTTGTCTGTGCCAGCTTAGACAGAAAGCCCCGGACACGGCCCAGCCGGAGTTTACAGCCCAGATTATTTTCCCCTCTTGCTTTTCGTCGTCTGCCCGTGTCAGTTCTCCTCTCCCGTTTAATGAATATTCGATTCATCCTCCACTTCCACCCCCCGCCCCCACACTACCCCCATAGGAAAGGATTCGCTCGTGGAATGACAGGATTATCGGGGATAATTAATCGCGACTGCAGAGGACGAATGGCAAATTGTTTGTAGTTAAGCCCGTCGTAGATTCATAAGGCTTTCGCACGATGCAGGTGATTCCGTACCGTGGAATGTGTTTAAGAGCGACGCCTCTTGCGGCAAGAATACCTGGAAAATGCAGTAGTGTGGTTTACGACGATGAGGACCTATTATCTACATGCATTAAAGACAGCTCACAGAGTAAATGTGATCAAAGTCATTTCATAAATACCCCAATGCATTAAACGGTATTTTGTTCCACTCAGACACGCTAATATATGTGGTACACTTTCGAAACGAGCCACAAGGGTGATATGAAAGTATAGCACGTGCAATGCCAAAAAGAAAATTTAAAGAAGCAAAATCAAACGTATGGCCTCACGTATGATATCAACCTGTTAAAACCCGTTAAAACAAATATGTGTCACATGTTCCAAATACATGTATGTAACCCAGGTATGCAACGTCGTGTCTGACAGATGAAGCACACACCCACACGTAAAGGAGAATGAACACGTGCTGCGCAAACGCGAAAAAATGTGACAACGAGGCCAATTTACTACAAATCCAGATATGATGTGCCTGAGCTTTTCATCCTCTACTTGTCGTGTATTTTTTCCTCATATGAGGTGCCGTATTTTTACGGGATTTTCGACATGGAAGCATTTACCTAGCTGCATAATCTTGCGTTTGCCTGTTCCTCTTCTCGTTAACGCTTTTTGCCATTGGTTGGACACCTGGACTGAGTTTTGTGCCGTGTCTCCTGCCGAGCCTTGGTAACACCTTCCTTATTTTCTTTTATAACGCTCCCTCACACCTTCCCCCGCCCGAGGCAGTTCTGCGTCTCATAAAACACTTCCGGTGGCATTATTGCGTTGCTGCGGCGACAGTCTCGGTGTATTGGTTGGTACACGTTTCTGTACGGAGTTTAACTGTCCGTGATGTCACATCCGTCACCCTCCGCGCCTCTGTGTGCCACGACGGATAACGGGATGCTGCCGCTGCCGTAAAATTTTCTGGTCGCAGACTCCCTGTCTATTAATTCCTCTAGACATGTAGGTACAGTTCTGTAATATCCTGTCTGCTGACCTCACAGCCTGGCCAGAAAGACGTATCATTTCCTCTCGCGATCAGCTCGTTGCCAAATGACAGGGATGTTTTACCCGTATGAACGATGGCGCTCACGCCACCGTAAAATGCTGTAATTTCCATCTTCTGGGAGTGCTTAATAGGTGATAAGGAATACTTGATGTTTAACAAATGATAAGGAATGCGTCTAAGGACACATAATCAAAGGGAATGGCTCCAGTGTATACACTAGCGGCCAAAATGGTTGTCACACACATACACAATTGGTATTTTATATTTTCTACTTTCTTAAAATTCTCTGATTGAAACGTTATCTGCGTGCATGTAGGACAACACATTAAACACACAATGCTTGTGGGTTTAATTAACCGTATTTGAGTTAATTGACCACACAACTACTGAATTATGACAAACCTTACTCTCCTCAGTCGTAAATCTAAAATGCATTTGACAACCATTTTCAAACTGACCGATAGTCACTCTATTGGCTACCTTCGATTTGAATTACCGACTACTAGGCGAACTGTACCTTGCAGGTAACAGTTATTTTCTCCACCAAAACTCAGCAGTCACATTTTCTTGTGCTTTCAGAAATACTGAAATAGTAAAATAATATTTACTACATTTCGTCTGGCATAAAATTTCAGCTCTGTTATTACAACTTGAAACAAGCTTTAAAAAACTTTGATTATAGGTGCGAGGCACCGGGCTTGGTATATGCATACTTGGGAACTAGTGTCCAATGGAGGGGGTACATTTCACTGACGAACATCCGTGGTCATTCTGTTTTAAACTGTCCCTATTTACGTCATCAGACAGACGTTGCTAACGCACAGCCATTCTCAGATCAGGCACCAGACTGATTGTTCGTGCTTAACTTGACAAGGGACTAACGGGGTCAACCGGAGCTGCACCTCTCATGAACACCGGATTGCATGCCTTTCCACGATCCATATCGCAATTGGTAAAATGAAAAAGCATCTCGACTTTCCGCCGCGACAATAGGAAGAGCTTAATCAACCTGGCGTATGAAAGCGCCGCGCATCATTAAGTGCAGGGTTTCGCCCCGAGGAGGAAAGCGGTGGAAGTTTTCTCCAGGAGTCTTTAAAGGACAACCTCAGTTCCCCTGGGGATTCCCTCGCGTCTAGCGTATCAAAGTTTCATCATCTCAATTGAATTTGGTCGCCCAGCTAATCCCTGTTGTCAATGAGGGCCACGGGAGATAACCTGGTTAGCGTCCGGTGCCTCTGGCAGCGAGCCGTGATTTGCGAGGCTTCCGACAACTGATAGGGGACGGGGGAAGCCGGTTTGGGGCCGTCAAAACGATGCCTCGCCAGAACTCGTGACAGCAAGCCAAGAGGGGATAAGGCAGATGGGGGTTTCGCGGGTCGTCGTCTGCCGTTATCTGCCAGAACCCCAGCCACGTCCCTCTGCCGGAGTGTCGGCGGCGGGAAACGTGAAGAGGGGGGAACCCAGACCGCAAACAGCGCGGTGCCATAAACCGATAATCACATTCGCCGAAGAATGCCGAGGGAGACCCGAGCTTGAAAAACGATATTGGGGCGAAAATCAAGGCAATTGATAGGCGCTTATGACCTTAAGAGAATGTGTGATGGCAGTCGCAGGAGAGGCGCTCGTCTGTCAGGCTGAAAGAGGATGTCTCCCGTCAAAGGCCCGTGATGGATGATGACAGTATCGGCGGCGAGGGCCTTGCCGCCGCAGACACAGCCTGTCATTTGGACCTCCACAAAAGATGTTACTCACTTTTCACGACATTACAGAGGAATTAAGCAGGCGAGGGCGGCATAAAGTGTTCATTTCAAGGGTGAGGAGAAGGTGGTGGGGTGGGGCCAGGGAGAGGTGAATGGTTTCCTGACACGGGGGTTTCATTGACACATTAAACGAGGTATTGGATTATGGAAGCCGTTCAGGTTCCAGTATAGAAGACCCCTGGGGCCTGAAGCGTTCCCTCGACATTGTAGACCGTGATATATCACACTAACGAGGCTCGGAATCACTTAATTTACTGCCTTCGAAGATATAAACCACGGCTAAGGGTCGACGTGGCATTCTGCTCCGCAACGAAATCCTGTTTTACTGTTCCTTGTCGCACCAGATCGTAGGGTAACTTAAGCCTATTCTTGTTCTTCATGTTGGAGCGTTTCTGTCCCTAGTACATGCGGGGATAATGGGTCTAAAACACTCTCAGTAGAAACACCGATATCCTCGAGCTCGTTTTACACGGTTGACCTGTTGCTTGAAGATGAACTGCCATGACACTAGTTTCTGCCAGCCGTGATCTGTCCCAAGTCTTCCCCGACCCCACCCCAGACCCCACCCCAGACCCCCGCCCGATCTGCCGTAAACACAGCACATGGCTACTTAGTTTGGCTCATTCCCGGGATATAAAAGCACATTAGCAAGCACGGACAGAGGCTCGGTATCTTCTGTGCCAACGGCTGTCCGCATATGGCCTGCTACCCAGGCCTCCGTCCCACAGACACTGGCTACCTGATCAAAGGCCTTGCTTCAGTCTTTAATTGACTGTGATGGCCCTTTCCATTACAACCCTACTTCTGCGTGACCAGAATCTATATGGCTGCCGGCCGTGGGCTGGAAACGGTGCCATGCGGGTATCTCGAGAAAGAGAGGGAGAGAGGAGAGAGAGAGAAGGAACTCTTTCAAGAGACAAAGCTACATGTTCTAATTTGTGGCTGATTTCCCCGTAACACCAAACTGGACATTGGAATAAAAGAACGCGAGGAATTAACAACATATAAAACCTGCCAATATGGTTCCTCCAGTTGTCAAGAAAGAAAGAAAGAAAGAGAGAAAGAGAGAAAGAAAGAAAGACAAGGACCCAATTGCTATACAAAAACGTTTACACTTAATACATATCATTATTTGTTATTAAAACTTCCGGTCTTTTCATTTTGAAAGGAATGGAAGCATCGAGATTCAATATTTGAACGATAAGCAGGCATAATATAAGTATATATAATTGAGTAAAACTAAGAATCAAACTTGTCATATCTGGTCACAACAGTGTTTCTGTGCCAGTGATGCTTTTGTCTGGTGGCCCTAAATGGATAGTTCGAGAAAAACTAAGTCGCAGGTCTTTCGCTAGAATTGCACACAGTATAACAGTATAAGAGGGAAATCGGACATTTTGTCTCTTCAAACTTGATTGTTAATAAGAGTTATAATGTAAATAATACGCCAACGAACTAAACAGTTCATTCCTGATAGGTTTCTGTTTAAATTATGTAGTTCTTACAATAAAATGACCCCAACTGTTGCGCACATAACAGGCAGGAAACCAGAACGGATGCACACAGTAATTAACGAATGCAAACAGTAATGGTAAAATGGTCTTTTCGTTAAATTTACTATTAGATATTTGGTGGAAAACTACCCCGAAAGTATATTGGTGGCCCTTTGTCCCTTGTAATGCACAACCAATCTACAGCAATCATAAAAATACCGAACATGTACATTGTAGTTTGTACAATTGAAATATACTGACGGACTTTACATTTAACTATCCAGTGCACACTCCATCGCCCTTTTGCTATATTCGGGATACGACAGTAAACTTTCATTTTAAACTAAGTTGTATACTGTAGAAATATACATACATGTAACTGTTTTCTTAGCCAACATGCTTCATTGTGTTGCCACATGCTCAAAGCATCTGCTATTATGCTCCACTTCTCTCTGTGTAGATGTCCAGTGATCCAGTCCTCGAGCCTCGTCCAGTGAAGATCTTCCTGTGGGCAGTGCCCAGGAGTATATCAACGGCGTTCTTCAGAGCAATGATGAACAGGAAAAACACAATGGTAAGCGAGGGTGGGGTTTTTCAGCAACTTACTGAACTTTCCTAGTTTGTGAGAAGTCTGTGCTCGTGTTACAAGGGCAGACAGATAGTATCGATAGTTTTCTTGTCCACGGTATACAATTATATTGTTTTTTTTACCCTCTTTCAAATGACGTGAATAATTTAGTGAGGTATTCTGAACTGCATGGTGGGTGGATAAATGAGATGAAAGTAGACGAAAGCACGCGAGTTTCGTAAGTGCCTGCGGAAAATGCAGAAATGCACAATCGCTGATTCCAACACCGTTTAGGCTCGTCTGTTCTTGGTGTAACTCGATCCTCCTGTATGGATTTTGGAAGAAGGATTCTCTTGTAAAGATATCTTTTAATTAGTTGCACATGTTTTATTTAACTTTTCCTAGCCCATCCTAGAGCCGTTCGCCAGGGCATATTACTTCAGCTCAGAGCGCATCAGCAAACGCTACGAAAGCGAAGGCATCCAGGATGGCTGCACGTACCGGGAAATCAAAGCTCAGCTGGAACAGCCCTACTCCCGTAAGTTCCCACGACATATATGCATTTTAGAGGGATACTCTCTAATTTAGTGTGTTATGATGCATTTTTTTTAATTCAATGAAGGAAAATATGATAGAAGAATGGACGCAACCAAACAACTGAAAACGTCACAAGCAAGTTAATGCAATGCTTGTGCAAGACCAACTTCAGGTCTACAAAAGGGAATCGGCATCCAGTGATCAATAACATGTGAGAAAAAAGCATTAAAGCAAACGACGCTTATTTCATGTATCGCCAGCAAAGTATAATTACAAATGGCTCAAAGGAAATCACATCAAGATGAATGACTACGCGACTCGACGCTTGGTTCTCTCTGTCCCTGAAGCACCCTCTGAGTCTCCCCTGCTCTAAAACTGCAAGAATATCTGATGTTGCCACCCAAGGAAAAAAGCCCTCGCTCTTATCGGCAGGACGCAGACGTGAATAAAACAAACGCCAGCGAGTTTGGGCAGTTTAAGTTTTCCCCGACTCGCCGTTATTGTCTGCGAGGATCTCCCCCTCTCGGGTCAGGCCGGTCCGTCAGGAAGCCAGCTCACGTCGTTTTTGCTGATCAGTGACGTTGAGGTGGTTTGCAGAGAGCAGGAATTAGCATGATTACCCCGCGGCCAGCTAGGCGTCGCCTGGAGGCGAGCCATATCTTCTGGCTGGGGACATGGAGGACTTGGTATTATCTTGTGCACGTTCTGTAAGTCGAGTGGGCTACACAGGAGATGGAACGCCGGCGCGCTGGCCAAAGCCTTAATCTCGGCATAACACGAGTTCTAGTTGAAGTGGTACATGAATCTTTACGGCACGTTCTGCCCACCGAACGCACATAAAAATATTATGTCCGTGTATTAGAAAGAATCGGCAGTCAGAAATAAAAATAAAAACCTAGGGTAGACAAATGCAATAATCATATATGGTTTCTATACTTATCTTTCATCACGAAATAACCAGAGAGTCATTTGTAAAGGAAACGAGCTGTGACATTGCCGTTGTTATGATAACATTAATTTATTGTTGGTAATTTGTAAACGAATAAGGATCCCTAAGGACAACTGAAAGACTGTAGAACAGTACATAATTATTCCTAGTATTCGAAAGACGACAAATAGTAAGTGAATTAAAAAACAACAACAAAAAAATAAAAAACAGAAAAAGAAAAGAAGGAACAAATTGAAAGGATGCTAGCGTAGGTGAGCAAACGATTAAACAGGGGGATAGACGACTGAGATTAATAGAATCATGAATCGGAAAATGTTAGTGTATGATAAGGTAGTTGTAAGTGGGCTTTAAATGTCCAAGAAGAAGAAGAAGAAGAAGATCACGATGATGCTCATGATGATGATTGCAACGACGAAGAAAAAAGAGAAGAAAAAGAAGAAGAAAACGTCAAGGCACTCGAGCACAGCATGACGATTTTTTGTGAAGAGCCTAAAATTTATATTGGTTGCATGGTGTATCTGCGAGAATTAAGTAAATATTAATAATAACGAAAAGATCATTAAACTATGCTGGCATTTATCGACAAAGTTATATATGTGAAGCTCACCGTGTGATTGAATTTTTAAATTCGCGTATCTCTAACGTTTTATGACCGGACCATACACAATTTGGGATTAACTGCGATTACATTTTTCATGTCTCTTATTTTATCAGTCAATATAAATTTACTTTCCATTAGTGGCATGCAGTAGTTTACTGCTTAGGACGCACACCTGTGATGTACACATTGCCATTATCTTATATATGACCTGGAGTTTGGTCTTTCAAGGTCCAAGAGTCACAATTGTTAGTGAAACAACCAACGCAACGCAAAATTAGTCTTAATGTTGCATGATGTGCAACAGATGTCTGAGTGAAAGTAAAGTTACTTTGCTGATGCCAGGCATACAGCACAACTACAAAAAAACTAAATATAACCGAAAACTATGGCTCGCAAAGAGTTTCTACACGTTGGGACTAGCGTGGTTAAGCCTCAGTCACACCAGATCGTACGATTTTTTGGTCGTGCGATTTCTGTCGATTTGAAGTCCATACAACCAATCATGAATGTTTGGTGAGATACAGAATTTCGATCGCATGCAGCGATTGGTTTTTGCGACCTGTTGCGGTCAATGGCACGAGAAGTCGTGCGAATGATCGTGCAACCAGTCGGCCCAAGTCGTACGTAAGTGCATGTTCAGTCACAGTGAGGTTCTACGAGTTGTGGCACGACCAATCGTTAGAGGGTAGGATCAGTTGTACGACAAAAGCATGATATTTGACAATCGATCGTTCATGACTGGTGGTACAACCATGAATGACTGATGGTACGACCTATGTGCGACTGATGGTACGACCTATTTGCGAGTCAGAATCGCAGGTGAGAAGTTTTGAACATGTCCAAAAACCTTGCTTAGACCGATTTTGCCAGTACGATCGTCCACGACCTCTCAGACAAGTCGTGCGCTGTTTCTGCGATTTAAGTACGATTGTTAGCATTTTGGATCGTGCATTGGTTGTAACCTGGTCGTAAGCCTGGTGTGACTGACGCCGAACATGTTCCACAACCTTGTTGCGACCGATTTTGCTCGTACGACCGTCTACGACCTCTGCGACCAGTCGTGCGCTTTTTCTGTGATTGACGTACGATTCTCACAAATTTGGATCGTAAAGTGGTTGTAACTTGGTCTTAAGCCTGGTGTTACTAAAGCCTTAGAGAGAATATGGTAGGAAAGCGGCGCTGCGCGTGAGTTCATACATGTACAATGTACCTTACCTGTGTTGTTCGTATCAGATATATCGCGGACGCCCGCTTCTTCCTGGTTCCTTGCCATACCTGTTATTTTATCACACAGTCATTTCGTCGCAACGGAAAGTCAATCGCCCCATTTTTTTTGTAATACCCTAGTTAGCGCTATATAGATGCAAAGATGGAAGAAAGATGTGTGTGGACCTTGTAGCGGTTCGTTTATACCCAGCAAAGCGAATTCTAAGCCAGTTTGATAGAATCATCATTGAATTCCTAAAATCGTCACTTCTGGCATTAACTGGAATATACACATGAAGGACATAAACACCATCAGGACAAACAATGATGGTATAATATTTAATAACATAAATCATAAAGATCTACAAGAAATGCATCATTAATACAAGAATAGTTTCAACCATATATTATACACAGTATTCAACACCGTATGTACACTACACAAAAAATTAAGGATATTAGATAATATCCTTAACTTTTTTTGTGTTGTGCATATATGATTTGCGTCCCACAGTGCATATACGCACTACACAAAAAGTTAAAGATATTTAATATCCATAACTTATTTGTGTGGTGTAGTTATGTAATGTAAAAATACATAACTTTATACCGTTACATGGATGTGAACATTTCTTCTGTGGTATTTCAGCCTCCCTTTCTGTCAGTATCAGCAGTGTTTACTCTGGTATTAGTTGTCTGTAATATATAGAACCAGACTCGCCCTGCGAGGCAGTCCCTAGTTGAGGTTAGCCGGCCAAGTAATCGCCGAGCCTTAAATGTCTAGAATAGGAAAGCGCGAAGCAAGCGCCTGTAACTAGTGCTTGCCATTGTTTGTTGCGCGCTGGTTGCTATGGCGCGTTGTCATTACTACGCGCCATAAATTATGACGCCTTTC
>JAAUYG010041676.1_pt1 | contig 10380 bp, 7 predicted proteins | sample 7278091 | NCBI WGS metagenome assembly JAAUYG01 (sample SAMN14350201, study PRJNA611818) | marine sediment metagenome | isolation source: surface marine sediment (0.6m) | place: French Polynesia: Moorea | collected 2018-08
ACATGGGTTACTGGGACGTAGTCTATATACATGTATATGGTGTTTAGATTGCACCATATTTTTCCGTGCCTTAAGATCACTAGTGGACTTTAAGCTCTTGTGAGAAACCGGTCACTGATCATCGACATTATTATTTGGTAACCCGCTTCTTATGAGACACACATTATGTAGGTCAACTCTGTGAAACGCTTACCAATCTATGCTTCTTTTGTGACAACACATAAAAATACAATATTAAAAAAGGTGGAAATGGAAAGAAGAGTTAATTAAAACAATACGCACCCCTTCGTCACAACTGCAGAATGGCTGTTGAACTTAACTTCTTGATGAGCACACGTATATTTTTCATGGAAGTTACCTTTGTAATAATTTACCTTGTGTATAGTAAATAAAAGTAGTAACATTGATTTTAGAACTGCTAGTGGAGAGAATATCACTGTTATTACTTTCTTATGTTTTTTTCATCAGACACTGTACCTCCAGACAACTATATTCTGTGCATTTGACCCGAAAAGTACATTTTCGACTTAATTATATATAACCTTAATGATAGCACTTGGCAATGCATTATATGTGAATGCAACCAAGTTATCGTTACAGCGGGGTAAGTAATCAGCCAAGACATTGTTGGTGGTAATACGCACCGAAAAAAATGTGTTCTGGGAAAACGCAAGCCTTTTCGAGGTATGTATATCGATCATTAAGTGCCCCATCTGACTGTTGCGTACACTGAGTGGTGTGTTTACACTAATTCTTGTCTGGCTCTGTACACATACGCATACAATATATCTGTACCTTTCTCTTCCGCAAAGAACTATTTTTCATGCAGTAGTTATCACATTTTAACATAATAAACTCTGAATAAACTGTACCAGCATTATATTTAGTCAGCATGATCAACAATATTTTTGGATGAATATATCTTCCATCCCCTGTGCTTAATCTTAATATCTGGCACAACTATAGGACTTCGAGACATAGAAACTACTGTTTTATTGAACTTTGATAATGGCATAGAGGTTAACTTTTATGACCATGCCAACAAACTAGACCTTCTGGATGCATGGAACAAGTTTGACAAATATAGTGAGCACCCTTATCGGAGAATTTCTGACGTCCAATGTGACTTCAGTTGAACAAAATCCCAGCCAGTCTTCGCTTAATAAACTTAAACAAGATTTCGGCTTAATCATGTACAACTCTGGATTCATACTGACTGAATATAGCAGAACTCCATGGCGTGAACATGACCGCGCATAACCACAAAGGGAAATTTGAACAAATTCCACATACTTTTCTGACAAGCTGCTGAATTAGGCTGTGATACACAGCATATAGTAATTAACACACTGATTTTCTAAAGTGAGTGAACGTCTAGATATCTTTGAGCATCAAATAATCCGGGTTTACAACAGACATAACGCTAATTTAAAGAACAGCTTTTCAAAATCCAATAACTTTTTTTGCTCGATAATTACAAGTGTTACGAGAATTATTATCTCTAAATGAAATTTCTTTCTTTTTTCTCAATTTCTGCGTTTCTCTTTTTGCCTGCCTTTGATTCCTTCTTCTTTCTTAGTCCTTTCTTTCATACTAAGTCCTTTCTTTCTCTTCTTTCTCTTTAAATTTGTTATTACGTATTTTTGTCTTTTTTGTTTTTTCATTATCTTTACGTTTCTTGTTTCTTATTTTTTATGTGTTATTTCTTGGTTTATTTCTTGATTTATTTATTTTTATTATTGATTATTTATTTATTTATTATTTTCTATTTATAATGCATTCATTCATTCATCCATTCATTGGATTATATATAATCGCCATTAATTTATTTACTATGTAAAGGAATTAAGGCTGTTGCTTAAAGATTTTACTGGTTTTATGAATATGGGCTTCTCTTCCTCTATCCACCCCCGCATCAGGGCAGATTTCATGCAATTAGAACGAATGCTCGTATGATGTGACTTATTAGGTTTGCCTCAGACACAGAGGTCATAAACAAATAAGCAATAGCAACTCTGCTTTGTCAGCAGCAAGTGTATGCTACCTAAACGGGCTCACTGTGATTCAGCTGGACTGCTTTTCGTATACAAGATTGCTGACGAAGCGCGATGTCCAGCAAACATTGAGAATCACTACGCCGTGTCTTTCTTACTGTTGTCCTACCCATGGACGAAGGACATCATCTACACCTTTCTTATCTCTAAATGGCAAAACGTGTGGAATGAGAGCATTAACATTTCACAATGGAAAAGTTTTGTTATTTTTGGATCAGTACCCTATAACAGAAGGCGAATGTCTCGCAGGGTGTCGTTATGGCTATATAAATTCGATAACAAAAGCTCTGGCTATCTCCTTTGACGTTCACGTGTCAGATTTGAATTGTATGTCGATGTATGGCGTAGACACTGGCGCAATAACTGGATTAATTCCGGTAGCATGACTTCAGGTAGATCATGTGCACTGAAGACTCATATACACACGTACCAAAGTCCTCGCTTCAGTGGATTACTAATCTGACAAACGGGGTGAGCCGTGCTTTACGCTGTACTACCAAATGCATTATTTAGTACACCCTGTGGCGTCTCGCCTGTCGATACTGGACTATTGCCTACATTTCCGGGGCTTACGCGGCAAACGCAACGACAAAAACCCTTGCATATAGTGTATACGATATATAAAGGGTAGGGCAATTGGGAGAAAAGTTTTGAAATGGTCGCGACCTCGACGGCAAAAACAAACTTACAATTATATACAGTATTTTCTCTCATTTGCCTATTAAAATGATCTGACAAATCAACTGAAATCTGTTTTCATAAACGTTCATTTGATTTTATCTTAGCTGATGTTACTTTTTCTGACGCTTGAGTGATTTAAGGAGTCCATTCGCCAAAAACAAAAAGGAGTTACTGTATTTTTATCTGCATGCTGTTGAGTGCATTGCACGTAACAGATGGTAGCATACAATGTAGTTAGTCAATTTTGCGCACGCTAAACGCAAACGGCCCCTTCACGGATCCCTGCGGCGTACCTTTAGTAAGTCTTAACCAGTCAATCCCAGCCATACCCATTTTTACACGGTGGTATCGATGTTTAAAACTAATAATTTACAGGCAGATTATCCAAGCGATAGTTACTCAAGCCATAGGTGCACATTTTACATAACATTAAATCGGTTGAAAGGTTTGCTAGAAGAGCCCCACAGCCCCTCCCACAACTTCCTTATCGTCCTAATGATGTTTAATTGACTTGGTAACATAATAGAAGTACTTTGACAATCATGCCCTTTTCTAAATTCTGACACATATATGGTGACAAAAAGTTAAATGCAAAAAGTTAAAAGCAATTGACGTCACAATTGTTTTACAGTGGATATAATTACATGTACACCTTGTACATGTAGGCTCTTTGTGAGTTCCAAAACTAATGTCATAATGTCAAAGGTAAATTGAACTATTTATTATTTAAAATAACACTTGAATGGTAAATTAAAAAAGATGCACGGATTTAGTGAATAATACAACAATCACACCTGCATAGTCACATTTTACAGAAATAATATCACAGCAAAAAGTATATGTGTATACTCACACAGAGATCAGTTTGTAGCCGATAAATTCCGGAAAATTGTGCATCATAGCAGTAGCCTTAACTCCTGAATAATCTTGAATACTATACTGAGAAGGATGTAATGGTTCTTGATAATTTTATATGAAAACATGAAACAGTTATTGTCCTTCAAAAACAGCTATATGAATGTCAAAGCTTTTACATCCGCATAATGTTCACACGAAAAGTTATACATCCGGTCACATTTTTCGCTTCACAGGCAACAGCAACTAGCAGACAGAGTCGAACCAAATTCACCCCCTCATTGATTCTCAGACCAGGCGGTTTAGCAGCTTCTCTTAGTTGTATTTTGCTTCCCCAGTCTAGGAAACAGAAGTATATCCTCATGATCGTGTACTTCTGAACTGGCTCCATACCATACTCGGGACACTCAGCTGTATTGATCTTTCACCAAACGGGCTAGTTCATGTCAAAATTCAAATGACACTGTCACAATTTTTCGCTAATCAGGCGTCCGACTTCCTGTATTAGTTACTCGAACCATCAGCCTTTCACAAATTAATTAATTCCTGTTCGTATACAACCACAGGTGGCTAGATAGTTCATCCACTGTCAGAATCGCCCAGTCTCGGCGTGGCAATAGTCACGTCTCCTCTAGCAGACGGAATAATATAATGGACTCGCTGCACATCTCTCGTGCTGAAGGACAAACTCTGGGATACGGTCAAAAATAATTTCTTTTAGAGTTTTTTCTTATGTTTTGTAGAGTAAAGCCATCGAGTTTACAGAGTTGAAACATGAAGAAAAAACCCACAGGTCACGGATCTTGTTTATCATGTACACTGGTTTTAAGTACCCAATGTCCTAACTGGACCGTGGCCATCATGGCCAAAGGACAGGGTCAAAGCATTTATAGCATACCATTTAGTTTCATTAGAATGTAGGCAAATGAAGTAAATTAAACAAAATTATTCACTTGCTTTTAGTTGGATTTTTTTTTCTCTTAAACTTCAAAAGTACTAGTTGAAACCGCCACTTTCATGTTATATTAAAAAAAAAACACGTTTCTATAGTATGTTAATCAGTAGTTGTATTAGAAGGCATTAGATATCAGAATCCACCTTCAGGAGTTTAGGAGGGATATTACCATAAGGAAAGCTCCCAAATAGATCTAAACTGGCAAGGGTAACTCCAACACCTCAAATTGCAGTAATTACGGACCGATATCGTGTACAGCTGATATCGCTAAAATAATGGAAATGGTTATGCAGGCACAACTAAAAACTTACTTGTACGAGCATAATTTTATCACGGACGATCAATAGGGATACAGACCCAATCTTTCAACAGAAACGTCTCTACATAAAGTAATGAATGATTGATATTTAAGAAGCAGTAAACGAAGGTTTAATATCTGGTGTTACACTGTTTGATCTTGCAAAACGTTTCGATACTATTGACCATGACATTCTGATGACAAAGTTACAAAAGTATGGTATAAAAAATTAAGTTTTATGGTTTAAATCGTATCTATCCGATAGGTTACACTTTGTAAGGTGCGAGTCTAGCATTTCTACTCCACATGCTGTAAGAGTACTAGGTTTTCCCCAAGGGACTGTCCGGCCCTTGCTATTTATGATTTTTGTAAATGATTTTACTAATTGCCTAAGAAGTTCACAAGGTAACGTCTTTGCAGATGACACAATATGCTATACGCAAGGTACAGAACTAGTTCAAAATTATTTACAGTCCGATTTATGTAATGATAGCAAGTGGTACAGACATAACAAACTTAGTCTCTATATCGAGAAATCGGGATGTACATGTATGCTTGGAACAAGTCAAAGGATTCATAATAATTTACATATGGAGATTATCTTAGATGGATAACTTCTACAAATCTATGAATGCGCTGCTTATCTTGGTGTTGAATTAACGTACAATATATCATGGGGTCCATATTATTTTAAAACTATGTGGTAAATTGGCTCAAAAGGTAGCTATCCTTATGCGAATTAATCAAAAGGTTCCCCAGTCCACATTATGTATCCTGTGTCATACAATTATACAACCACATATAGATTATTGTCTAAGTGTATGGGGGTATGTATGTCTATATTGATAAGGTGCAAAGGATGCAAAATAGGGCAACACGTATTATTGTGTTTGGAGTGTATGATTGGAGTGTAAGTGGTATTGATATTGTTAGTCAGTTGGACTGGCAGACTGTGCATGTCAGAAGAGATTCTTTTATGTGTGTTTTAATGTATAAATGTTTAAATGGGCAGGGCCCAGCATTTTTATAAGATAAGTTTAGTACATTTGTCAACCATGTTTTTTCTACGCAAACAGAGACTTTTCATAGATAAACTTTTCCTAAGTATAATGTTGACCTTTTTAAGCAATGTCTCACGTATTCAGGACTTAAGTTATGGAATAATCTACCAGACAATTTTAAGAATTTGTGACAAATTTAAGACAATTTGTGGTTCTATACTCTTTTAATCTTGTATAAAATGCTTCACGCTAAACTTCAATCTTCACATTATGATTTTTGTATGTATTTATATGTGTGTATTTTTATTTTTGTTTGACTGAGCGCCAAGGTAGAATACATTTGTTGTAACTGGCCCACCCGCTCTAAATATATTAGTAAATAAATAAATAAATAAATAATATAATATAATAATTATAAATAAATAACCTACGAAAAATAAATAAATAAATAACCTACGAAATATTTTTAGATTTAGTTCTTAAGACATTTTGTAATATCGACCAGAGCAACTTTATCAACCATGAAAGAATCCGTAACATCAATAGTGTATTTTAACGTAGCAATACTCTGAGAACTGTGTTTTCTTATCACATCTTCAAGGTAATAAGCTAAACATTTCCCAGTTGATACAGTTTCTTCTTAGATTTATTACATCTATTTTTCAACATATTTTTGTAATTAATGGCCCTACGGAAGTCGCCATTCCTATAAGGCCCCCGGGCATGACGTATTCTTGATCTTGAGCGGGCATTTTCGTTTGACATTTCCTTGAACAGCGTTTCATAATACCAATACGAGTCATCAATTTTGTCAAATACGTCTGCAGCACAAAAGCAAAATATTTTTCGCACTTGCCAGCGTTAAACTTTTTGTAGGAAAGGTACTGCTATGTTGTTTGGTTTCCTGTTTGGAACATAGACTTTTTGACATAGCTGGAGTCACGTGGCTCAGTCCAGTATCAAAGTACGCCACACCTTGTAAATGATTCTGGTCATCGGTTAAAAGGACATCTATAGTAGAACAACGGGTCCCTTAAAACATGTCGCCTCTAAGGCAATATTTCTTAAACCAATGCATTATCCTAATTTAGTGGAATTAGCACGGCGACATCTGTGCTGCTCAAATCCAGTCCCTTTTTTTCGTTATGATAGATGCACAATAAATTACCCTTCCTCACTAAACGGAGATACACTCACTAAACGGAAATACACTCTTGTTGCGAAGTTTTAAATGGACAAACTATAAACTGATACGTACTGTCCTAACAGTCAAGCAAGAGATCTTAACAACGTCTTCATTTATTTTTTGGGCTGTTTGCAACCTAGTGGCGCAGAAAATGATTTTCAATTTATACTATATTCACATTGTACATGTGTTTTTTTCTGTCGTGGAGCTCCGAGAATAATGTACTATGTAGTAAGTTACGTTACTACTGTTGTTACTGCTACAAACACATCGAGCATGAATATATTTACTGGCAGGGTACAGTGTGTTAAAACTCGCATATCTCACAAAACATGAAAAATTTACATTCATGTTCAATGAAGTGCAGTTTGTCCAAAGTCGCCATTGTACTGTTCTTGTCAGTTCTCCTTTGGTTTTGAAAACTGGGTGTGAGAAATATCATATTATCATATTAGATGAAAGTCCAAAAATCAAAAAAATCTGGACATATGTTTTGTATCGGAATTAGTGTAAAAGGTAATGGGTTAGAACAATTATATACAGTTAATATCAGTTACCTAATTACAAAGTCACATCTTTAGTATTTTTTCGGCTGGAAGCTGACCATCGTGATAGCATATTCGAATGCAAGTGCATCCGGAGTACAAACTCTCCCAAGCATGTATACCTATGCCATGGACTACAGTGTAAAAAGGATAAAGTAGTTCTACTCACCGAAGTGCTGTGTGCTTGTCCATACTTTCAGGACAGTCTGCTGCGTGGATTTCAGTTAACTGCCGTGTACGAAGTGTGTGTTGTCGGTTATAGGGAGCTGACATAATCTTACACGCCCACACCTATCTTACGTTACTCCCGCTCTTTATGGAAGCCTATAGGTGCCACTCTTTTTTTTATTTTTTCATTTTTTTTTCGAATAAAACTTGGAGGAAAACTCTATATAACCGGAAGAAAAATATTAAAACCTGGGACTAAAAGAATAAACACCGGGAGACAAATTTTAAAAAACCGTGAGTAAAATATTAAAACCGGGAGACGAATATTAAATTCTGAGTGACCACAATATGACCTTGAAATATCAAAAACTACCATGTGTTTAGATATACAGGGTATTTCTAATTTTCATCAAATCCCCCTCCCATAATAGTGTTCCAGTGTTTCTTTGCCAGAAAATCTTTTTGCCAAGCGTTCATAGTCATCTATACATGTATTGTTGCTTGTGGAGATACCGAATGTGAAAATGTATCTCAGGAATCTATTGTTGGCACGAGTTTGCCTTGAGTTGTTCGATCCAGATGAAAGTTGTCACAAGATTTAAAATACAACGTAGGAAATGCACTAAGTATGATGTTAGATGACTATGAACGCTTGGCAAAAAAGATTTTCTAGTACAATATTTGTCTGCATTAGGCAGAATGTCCACTGTTGAGAGTGGATACTGAGAGACACACTACTGCATGTTACACCACCGAATCCAACTTGCAGTCGGTGATATGACCATGAGTGGTTGAAAGCCGACTATAAGCCTGATTCACCCACCCACCCACTACTGCATGTTGACATGCATGAATGAACCCTAAAGAAGGGCAGGCACTGTTTTATCTAGATAGAGTAGTTTTAAGCTGATATTGTTGTCACTGGGAGTTAAATAATTCTCTCCGGGTTTTTAATATTTATCTCCGATTGTAAAATGGGCAGAAAATAAAGTATGTCGCCTATGGGCCTCCATAGCTATTCACTTTAGCCATCAATATTCTCCACCAGGCTGTATATGGTATTTTCAACAGTGGCGCGTGTCTGGCTTTGTGTAATAGCGCACGTGTAGATAAGTACTATTAGTAATTTATGTCAGGGAACAGAATGGTATGGTAGCTTGTTTCTAGAACATTAGTTACTGTGAATTCGAGCAGTTACTAACTACATAATATACATGTTTAGCGCTGCTTGACTGCTATGTCTTAAAACAACGGCTCCACAGCTCTTGGTGACCTGCTTAACTGAAACGCCACTGAATAGATATGCATTTGAAATGTTAATTTCAAATATATTTTTTGGAGAATTTCTATAGAAATTTCTATAGGAGGTAGACACTGCCGCCTAGGAGTGTGCTCATATTACAGTGATTGTATTCACTTGGTTGTTTAGGAGAACTCGTTCGAAACTTTCCCGCCAAATATGATATTAAAGAAAGGAAAATTCACGAAAGATCCATAATTAAACATTTTAATAACCTGTATGTATTCTTTGGAAATTATATTGCCATGAGCGTCCTGAATTTGGGTCAACTGCATTCACCAGGCGATTTCGGAGAAGTCATTGATTTTTTCGCCATCATACTATTGTGTAAAAAATGAGAAAATGATTCGCCAAAATTAAAAATCGACAGAATCGTATCCTATTTTTGTAGATATTGGCCTCAAATTGTGGTGACTTTATTCTCTTCCTTGCATTAGAAACACAAGCCTTAAGCTTAAGCCTTCGAAATGCATCATATCGAAATGTTAGAGGGTGCATTTTGTAGGGCATCAGATCACATAAGGAGGGAGGGGGAGGTATGGAAGCTTCAGCTGTGCATGATTGGTCCACACCTCGTACTATGCAGAAGGGTGTGTGGGCCTTCTCTCGTTTACATGTAGCTTCCTAACACAGCGCTATACCCCTATCTTTTACCAATGTGAAAATGCCTGACGGGTTTGAAAAGAAAGATGTATGTGAGCAAGATTTTCTGGCGCTCCAGAAGGTTCAGGTTCCACAACCCGTTCTGGTTATCCCATCAGGGACAGATCTTTTGAACGTCCTATGGGGGCGTGTTACTCTAGTATGTTTGCTCTGCTGGAGCAAGATCAAAGCAACAAGTGGTCATGAGGGTCATCACTTACCGGTATGCAGCAGGACCGCTTAATGACACTACTGTACCACCAATAATGACCCACTCTCAGTGGCGACAGAATTGGGGCTGTTCCAGTGCTACTTAGCCGGCAGATGTTACGTCTGGTATTCGTTCAGCCCTGTGCTACATATACTTTTCTCTTGTTAGGCATCCCGTCGGCGTCCGTCGGACGGATATCCTTATGTTTTTGGCCGAGCTTTTTTTTCTGATTTTTTTTCTTTTTTTTTCTTCCGCCACCACCCGGCTACCACCAAATCTGGTCTGGCGGTGGCAAACATCCTTGCAGGACTTTCATATTTGGAATAGGACTTCCTTAGGTTGTTACCCATGTTTACAGTGATTTTCGTCATAATTCGCATTTTCGCTCTATTTTAAGAGAAAAATGTCAAAAAGCGCTTGTCCGACGTTTACTGCAACACTCCTTGGATAATACTCATCATATTTCAGCAATGTTGTCCTAAGG
>JAAUYG010053015.1_pt1 | contig 10380 bp, 2 predicted proteins | sample 7278091 | NCBI WGS metagenome assembly JAAUYG01 (sample SAMN14350201, study PRJNA611818) | marine sediment metagenome | isolation source: surface marine sediment (0.6m) | place: French Polynesia: Moorea | collected 2018-08
CTTGCGGGCTTCAATTTTAGACAGATCGAGAATATCGCTAATCAGGGTTAGTAGGTGATTGCCACTTTGATTGATAATTTTTAATCCATCTGCTTGACGCGCGGTAAGATTGCGCTCGCGCCTGAGAATTTGGGCATAACCCAGGATTCCATTGAGGGGGGTACGCAACTCATGACTCATACTGGAGAGAAAATCACTTTTGGCTCGACTGGCACTATCTGCTTGTTCTTTGGCTGCTTGTAATTCAATGGTACGCTCTGCAACTTTTTGCTCTAGGGTTTGAGAGTAGTCCGCTAATTGCTTGTTCGCTTGCTCTAATTCGCAATTGAGTTGGGCTAGTTGAGCATAAAAACGAGCATTTTCTAAGGAAATAGCAGCTTGGGTACAGAGAAAGTTGAGAATCTGGACGCGCTCTCTGGTAAATACCCCACTGGTAGATTGATTGTGCAAATAGAGAATGCCATTCAACTTTCCTTGATTAAGAAGAGGCAAACAGAGCAGACTCTTGGATTGTTGCTGTCTCAGATAATCGTCAATAACAGGTAAATTGGTAGTGAGATTATCAATTACCACTACTTCTTGGGTGTTTTTGACATACTGAATTAGCTTGACAGCTAGATTGGGATTGCCCTCCAGGGGTTCAGAGCAAAGTTCTGTGGTTTCAGGTGTAGCAACAGCTTCAACTTGCCAGTTACCCTCCCCATGGGGGAGGATTAAGGCACAGCGATCGCCACCAGAGTTATGTAGAATAATTTGGGTGAGTTGGCGTAGTAGCTTGTCCAGCTGAATGGTTCCAGAAAGTGCTTGAGATGCTTTGAGAATAGAAGCAAAATCTAGAGCGGTATTAATACGGTTGCTATAAGAGCTGCTAGCTGTTGTGGCAGGGTGGACAGAGAAACTTGGAGTAGTAATACTGGAAAAGGGATCGAAGAGGTTAAAGCTGGGTTCTGTCTGCTCTAGAGTGGACTGTAGCAAACGGGGGTAGCGACTTTGAAGAACATCAATTTTGGCTTTAGCCCCCCAACGGACGTAGCAATAATAGGCTTCTTGCATATAGCTAGCAGCAATTTTCTCTTTACCCCAATCGAGGTAAAACTTAGCAGCTAGTTCGTTGGCTAAGGCTTCTTCTTGAATGTATTCATTGGCTTTAGCACCTGCGATCGCGCGATCGTAGAGTTCGAGTGCTTCTGCTCTTTGCCCCCATACTCGATACTGTTCTGCCTCAAGTAAGTCACACTTATGGTCAAAAGTCATGGGTGCATAAACTGACCATTGCTTGAGTTTTGCCAAATCTTCGGCAATCTCTTGAGAGTTAGCGAGGAGGGTTAGAGCGTGATAAAAGTGAAATGCCCCTAGTGTGACTGCTGCTGCAATACCAGAGATCGCAGTTTCAGCCAGTTGAGCGATTTCGTAAGCGGTGTCTGGGGTGGCAAAATGATATGCCAGGATCAGTTTGTGGACATAGGCAGTGCCAACAGAGAAGCTATCTCCAGCAGCTTGATGTTGAGGGATACGCTCCCTTTCGTTATAAGCATCGCCAATTAGCTTTTGTGGGTCGCTATTGTTTCCAGTCCAGTTTAAAATAGCTTGTTGTACGATCTGATGGTAATTGAGACCAGTAGATTGCTTAAGGTGGGCGATCGCATCGCCATAATTCTGGGTTTTTTGCTGTACTGACCATAAATTTTGCCCTGCGAAATAAGCCCCTTGGCAATGGTTAAAGGCACAATAGGAGGCAAACTCTAAATCACCCGATTCCAATCCCGCTTGGTAGCCCTCCAATAGAGGATTAAGTCCAGTTGTTAAATGATCTCGCCAGACTCGCACAAAGGAATAAACCACATTATGAATTTTTGCCTTAAATTCCAGACTCTGAGATTTCTCCATCAACCCTAAAGCAATATCCACTGACTGATTTCCTGCTGCAATTTCCCCCAATGCACAGAGAAGTAATCCATAGGCCGAGAACCCATAAGCGGTTTCTCGGGCGTAACCAAACTGTAGAGATAATTCAACTTGCTTGAGGACAATCATGGGAAACAATGCAGGTTCACCAAGATAGGCGGCGGAAGCTGTAGTGCTGAGAATGTTCATTGCTGTAAGCTTTTCTGGATCGCTCATTGGCTCAAGACTAGTGACATCTTTAATCTCTGCTAACCTCTGCTGAATCTTAGCCATGATAGATTGCATCAACTCTGGAGTGCTAGTTTTGGGTAATTCCACCCCCAGGGATTGTAAAACTGTGCCAGCCAGTTGAATTGCCTCTGCTAATTTACTGCGTGCAATCAAGGATTGAATCTGAATTGCGATCGCTTTAACTCGATCTAAGACATTGCTCGTATGGTCGAGAATAGTTGCAACTAAGCGATCGACACCCTCAAATTCTCCGCTCAAACAGGCAGATTCGGTAGCTTCAATATGCAGATCCAGTGTCAGGGCAAAGCTTTGTTCCCAGGCATCAGCACCTAGCAGTTCCAGTCCAACTTGGCAGTATTGTTCAGCCGCTTCGTAGGCAGATGACAGTCGAGCTTTTCTTCCTGCTAAAAGATTGAGGGATATCAGTTGCTCCCGCTGTTGTTGTGAACTAATTTGTTCTCTACCCAAGTTGAACTGGTTGGCGATCGCAAAAACCCGATCATCCAGTTGATTTTTAGGGGTTGTGTTGTAGAGTAACTGCCCAATTTTGAAGTGGGTTGCTTGTTTATGTCCGTCTGGAATTAGAGAATAGGCAGCTTGTTGAATGCGATCGTGCAAAAATCGGTATTGAATTGAGATATTTTGGTTTTTAGCTCGATCCTGTTCCTCAACCTGAAAAGACTGATAAGCTTCACTGTCTATCAAGATCAGTTCGTCTTGCAACGGTTGCCATAAATGCGCTGTTATTTGCTTCTGACTTTGTTCGCATACCACTGTTAAGGTAACTAAATCAAACCGATTACCAATACAAGCAGCTAGCTTTAATACTTCTTGAGTAGCTGGAGGCAACTTTCGCAACCGCTTGACCATAAATTCCACCACATCATCAGTCAAAGCCAGTTGCTTGAGCCGAGCTAAATCAAACTGCCAGTAATTTTCTTGACGATTAAATGTAATACACCCATCCTCATGTAACCCTTTCAGAAATTGACTGGTAAAAAAGGGATTTCCTCCAGTTTTCTGATACACTAGAGGCGATAAGGACGCTGCAATCTCTGCCTGACACAGCAAGGTATCAGTCACCAAGCGAGTAACATCTACTTGCCTTAAGGGACTCAAAGTCAGGGTATTCATCCTCGCTCCCTGTTGCTGAATCTCATCCAGCGTCAACATTAATGGGTGGGCTGGATAGACCTCGTTATCTCGATAAGCTCCCAGAACCAACAAATAACCCCCCTCCAATTCATTCAGTAATAGCTGAAGTAGGTTTAATGATGCTGAATCTCCCCACTGCAAGTCATCTAGGAAAATTACCAGGGGATGTTCTTTGGTCGTAAAGATCCGTACAAACTTGCCAAATAGTAAGTTAAAGCGATTTTGGGCTGCATTACCAGAAAGTTCGGCAACGGGGGGTTGTTGACCGATGATGCTTTCCAACTCAGGAATCACCTCGATCATAATCTGCCCGTTTTCCCCTACTGCTGACAGAATTTTGGCTTTCCAATTAGCCAATTCCCTATCGGATTCACTCAGCAACTGTCCCATAAAACTACGGAAGGCTTGGATAAAGGCTGAGAAGGGAATATTGCGATTGAACTGATCGAATTTTCCTTTGATGAAATAGCCGTGCTTACGGGTAATCGGCTTGTGAACTTCGTTGACCACCACCGTTTTACCCACACCTGAAAAACCAGCTACCAGCATTAACTCTGTTTTGCCTCCCGCAACCCTCTCAAAGGCATCGAGTAAGCTTTGAACTTCCTGCTCTCTACCGTAGAGCTTTTCACGAATCAAAAAGCGATCGCTCAGATCCCGTTGTCCTAATTCAAAATCAGCGATTACTCCTGTTTCTTGCCACTGGCTCAAGCACTGCTGTAAATCATGCTTGAGTCCTAAATCGCTCTGGTAGCGGTCTTCTGCGGTTTTTGCCATCAGTTTCAGCACTATTTGAGAAACTACAGGAGGAATAGCAGGATTTAATTGGTGCGGTGGAATAGGCTGCTTTGCCAAATGAGAGTGAACTAACTCGATCGCCTCGGTAGCGGTAAAGGGTAACTGTTGGGTTAGCAGTTCGTAAAAAGTAACCCCTAGAGAATAAAAATCTGTACGGTAGTCTAAGGTGCGATTCATTCTTCCTGTCTGTTCGGGAGAAATATATGCCAGAGTACCTTCTAGACAATTGGGATGTTTAAGGTTGAGATTTTCCCACGAGAAAACCGTAGCAATACCAAAATCAATTAACTTTAACTCTCCAGTCTGAGGATTGAAAACAATATTACTGGGGTTAATATCTTTATGAATGACGTTAGCAGCATGAATCGCAGCCAAACTATCGGCGATTTTAATAGCAATAGTTAACAATTCTTCTAGCTTAAAGGAAGTGCGATCGCTCATAGCTTTTAAAGATTCGCCACCAAAATCCTCCAAAACCATTGCTAAACCATGACGATATGGAAGTAATTCGTAGACTTTAATTACACCTGGAGTATCTAGAGAACGAGTTATTTGATATTCTTGTCGATAATGAGTAATGATTTCTGGCGTGGGATAATCTTCTTGGAGAACTTTGAGAATTACTGAGGTGCGGTCACTCTCTCTAATTCCCCGATAAACGAAAGAATTTGCACTTTCATAAATTTGTCGAACAATTTGATAACCTTTAAGCATAATTTTCACTAATTTGACTGTTTTTACCCCATAAATACCGTTTTAGACTAAATATTGTTTGATTAAATTAATGATCGCTTTTTCTTGAAAGCCTTGAGTTAGGTCTTTAAGTTTGGCAGCCAGAGGAATATATTGTTCGTCTAATTCTTCTAGATAAATTGCTCTTTCGCGGATTTTCTTCATACTCCCCAGCATTGCTAGTTCGTAGAGGATTTCCATCTCTTCTGGTGGTGGAGCAATTAAAGTTTGATTAGCCGTAGCTTCTGTGGTTGTAAGATTGGCTGAACTTGATTCTTGTATCTCTTCACAAATCCAATCCAACTGCAAATACTCTTGTAAAGCAGCTAGTAATTTTGTCTCGTCTACTGGTTTGGGTAAAAAAGAATCGCAACCGAGAACTTGACTCTTGGCTCGATCCATATCCAACACGCTGGCAGAAATAGCGATAATTACTACATCTTTTACTTCAGGTAGATTACGGATTTCCTTAACTGCTTCAAAGCCCGTTTTGACTGGCATTACTAAATCAGTCAAAATACAGTCGGGTTTAAGCTCTTGGGCAAAATCGATTTCTTGTTGACCATCATCTGCTAAACTCACCTTAAACCCTAATGGTTCAAGCATATTTTGCAGTACCAAGCGATTCTCTTCTTTGTCATCTACTACTAGGATGTGTTTTTTCTCACCTCGATAACCAACAATTTGACGTTGAGTTTCTTCTCTTGCCTCTAGATTGATTAGCGTTTCTATTACAGGCAAAGTAACTTCAAACCAGAAAGTTGAACCTTTACCAATTTCGCTAAGGACTTGCAGTTGCCCACCCATTAATTCAACTAACTGTTTGCTAATAGCTAAACCCAATCCAGTTCCTTCTTCTTGGCGTTTTTTATCTCCTACTTGTTCAAAAGCTTGAAAGATTTTATCTAGCTGTTGGGGATTCATCCCAATCCCAGTGTCGATAACTTCAAAGCGGAAAGTTTGGAAGTTGACAAAACTGCTATTATCCTCCTCTGCAATGGAAATACTACTAGGACTAGCACTAATATTGAGAGTTACTTGCCCTAGATCGGTAAATTTAACGGCATTGCTTAACAGATTGAGTAAAATCTGGCGCAGACGTTTTTCATCAGCAAAAATACCCTTGGGGAGAGCAGTTAAAGCTTGACATTTAAACCTAATATTTTTTTCCATTGCTCGCATCTTGACAATGCCCTCCACTCCAGCCAAGAAGGTTTCGAGATGAATATCTGTAGGGCAAAGTTCTAGCTTACGTGCTTCGATTTTTGATAAATCTAGGATGTCATTAATTAGGGTTAATAAGTGATTGCCACTATCATGAATGATTTTTAGACCCTTGCTTTGATGGGGGGTTAAAGAGCGATCGCGCCTCAGAATTTGAGCATAGCCTAAAATACCATTGAGGGGGGTCCGTAATTCATGGCTCATGCTGGAAAGAAATTCACTTTTAGCTTGGTTGGCAACTTCGGCTTTTTCTTTAGCTTGGGCAAGTTCTTTAGTACGTTCGGCAACACTAGATTCTAATTCTTCTTTAGATTGCTTCAGGGCAACTTCGGCTTCTTTGCGCAGGGTAATGTCTTGAAAAGTACCTAAAATGCCAATTACCTTTCCTTCCGCATCATGGAGCGGAATTTTATTAGTTTCTAGCCAAGCTTCTTTGCCGTCTGCCTGTAATTGGGGTTCTATAATACCTAATTCAGCGGTATTTGATTCCATTACCCTGCGATCGCATTCTCGAAAGAAGTCAGACTCTTCTTGCTTCCAGGGTAAATCGTAATCTGTTTTATTTACGATCATCTCTGGATCGTCTATGCCTGCTACGGTGGCAAAGTTTTGATTACAACCCAAATATACAGAGTTCTGATCTTTCCAGAAAATTAACTGAGGGATATTATCCATGACTAGCTGTAACAGCTGTTTGGATGTTCTTAACTCTTCTTGTGTTTGCAATAAAGTAGTTTCATTACGCTTGCGTTGAATTGAATAAACAGCACCATAGGTAAGACCAAAAATCGCCAAACTTGAAAATCCCAGCCAATAACGATATTGATAAATAGCTTCTCCCCAAGTTACTCTTCCCCAATCCTCATAGGGACGAACCCGCAGATGTCTCAAAGTATCGTGAACGGATTGATAGTTTGCAGGTATCGTCCAGCCTTGATATTTACCTGCTATTGCTGCGGGAGTATCGGGTGGCATTTCAATTAAAGCGATCGCTACTTTTTCCGCTAGTTCCACATTAGTATGAGGCAACATAGCAAAAGGCCATTCGGGATAAAGCTGAGTACTGAGGGCAAAGGGAAATTTTTCCCTATGTTGTTCTTGTGAATTGAGAATGACAAAATCATCGAGATTAATTTTGCCTTCTTGAGCCATACGCTCTAAAGTATCGGTACGGACGGTTCCCGCATCGACCGTACCATCCGATACAGCATAGACTACGGCATCATGGCTACCACCAAATTTAATTTCTTTAAAATGACGAGGGGATTTAATTCCTGCTTTTTCTAGAGTTTCACACGCTATCTGCCAACCGCCAAAGGCAATTTTGCTGACAGCCATAAACCTTTTGCCTTTCAAATCTTTTAGTTCTTGAATATCGGTGCGATCTTTACGGCGAAAAATTACCGCGCCAAATTGAGTGTAGGGCTTGCCCAAGTGTAGGTTTTGTAAAGTAGCGATGCGTCTAACTCCATATATCCATTCCAACTCTACATACATCCCTGGATTGGGCAAAACAAAATCTACTTGTTTATTGGTAATTAATTCTTCAATATTGTCAAATTTTAAAGGTACTAGTTGAAAGTTATAGCCAGGAATATTTTGGCTTAAATAATCAAGGGTAGACTGCCATTTTTGCCGTGTTTTTTCTACCCCTCTAATTGCCATCACCCCAACCTTGACAGTTTTTATTTCTGAATTGGAGTGGATAGAATTTGTCTGCTGACTTGTTACTGTTGATGGATTAGATAGAATATTTTTCTCAGCCAAACCAGAAGAAATAGCCAAAGAGATAGTGGCTATAGTTCCCAGGAATATCAAAAGTTGGCATGATAATTTTTGAGTGTAAGATTGGACTTCGATCGCTTTGTAAGGTGATCGCAATTTAGTTTTCATTGCAATATCATCACAATTTTGAGATAAGTATTAATGATGAGTATTAAATAATTAAAGATCTACTGTTAGTAGTTCTGAATTGATCATCTCGAAGCGTTGGTTGCTGAATAATAACTGCTCAAATTCTTTGACTGGTAATGGACGACTAAACAGATATCCTTGAACTTGATCGCATCTACAATCGACAAGAAATGCCAGTTCAGATTTGGTTTCTACTCCTTCAGCAACTACTTTTAAATCCAATTGATGAGCCATTTCAATAATGGACTTTGTAATCACTGCATTTTTGGAATTTGGCTCGATTTTGCTAACGAAGCAGCGATCTATTTTTAAAACGTCAAAGGGGAATTGCTGTAGATAACCTAACGATGAATATCCAGTACCAAAGTCATCCAAAGAAATTTGTATATCTAGCTTTTTTAGAAAATTTAGTCTCTGTATATTCAGTTTCTCGTTTTCTACTAGAATCTTTTCAGTCAACTCTAATTCTAGAAATTGCGGTTTAAGAGCAGAGTCGAAAAGTATTTGTGTCAGCTTATGAAAAAGATCTAATTGTTTAAACTGCCGTCCAGATAAATTGACGGCAATAGTGAAATCGTTAAATCCAGATTTGTGCCAAGCTTGAGTTTGTTTACAGGCAGTTTCCAAAACCCATTCACCAATAGATTCAATTAAGCTGCTTTGTTCTGCTATGGGAATAAATTGGTCGGGCATCACCAAGCCCAATTTAGGGTGATTCCAACGAACTAAAGCCTCTACGCCAACAATGCTACCTGTTTTTAGCTCAATTTTTGGTTGGTAATAAAGCTCTAGTTCTTTACGGTCTATGGCATAGTGTAAATCATTTTCAATCGATAAATTGTTATTTGCTATTGAACTGATTAACTGTAATGATGAACTGTAAGCTTTGCATTGATCTCCTCCCTGTTCCTGAGCATAATGCATCGCCTGTTGAGCTTGTCTTAATAATTGTTCTGCGTCAGTATCATTGAAGGGATAAAAAGCAATACCAATGCTAGCAGTCAAGAAAAATTCTAAATCGTTGATGATAAAAGACTTACGAAATTGACTCAAAATCTGTTCGGCAATCTTTTTAGCTTCTTTTTGCTGCTTGATTCCTGCTACTAAGATCGCAAATTCACTATTTTGTAATTTAATAGTTGCAGTAGCACCATAGTATTCAGCCAGGGTGTTGGCTATACATTCAGCAATCACTGTAATTAATAAATCACGGTTTTCGTTGTTTAAAGAGTTAAATATTCGTTTAAATCTATCTATCTCAAAATAAAAAACTCCAAGTAAATCTTGATTTATTTTGCTTGAGTTTGATTGCTGATTAATTTCTGTCGATTGATTGGCAAAATCATCATCACATTCAGATAATATATATTCAAATAAATCTTGTAAAGCTAAACGATTAGGTAATTGAGTTAACTGGTCAATATTTTTAGGACTACATTGGGATGCATAATGTTCGATTTTTGCTTGTAATGATTGCTGAATTGTATTTTGTTCCTGATGTTTATTGAGCGCCATTTTGATAGCTGCGTGTAATTCGCGATCTTTAAATGGTTTTAAAATATATCCATAGCAACCAGTTTTACTTGCCCGTTCTAAAGTTTTATCGTCAGCATAGGCTGTTAAGAAAATAATTGGTATATCATGGGTTAACCTAATTGCTTTAGCTGTTTGAATTCCATCTATATCTCCTTTAATAGCAATATCCATCAAAATCAAACTAGGATTTTGAGAATTTACTTTTTTGATGGCAGCTTTACCAGAAGAAACAATATCAGTAACATTGTATTCTAATGTTTTTAGCTTCATTGCTAAATTTTCAGCAATTAATAATTCATCTTCAACAATTAAAATATCAATGCTTTTCATTATTTATATATTTTATCTATAGTTATTCTAGAATTCTAGGATGGACATAACAATAATGTCATGGTAAAAATCACGTAGTTTAATAACTATTGATCGCTATTAAATCCATAGTTTACTAGGTGCAATGGGTTCGATATCTTCATCCCAACCGCCGACTTGATAGGTTGGCAATAGCCATAAACTTGCGCCATGATTAGTGTTTCGCCACGAGTTAGATCTGGTTGAAACATTTAGCTTATTTCATTACGCCATTACTAAGCACCAGGGTCAAACCTATCGCAGTACGTTGATTGATTAGGACAGAAAAGCTATTAGCTCGTAAGTAGCAAGTAGCAAGTAGCCCTTCGGGTTCGACAGTTTGCTTATGCCGGGGAACCCGTCCACCGCAACTGTCTCACAAGTAGCAATTCAAAAAATGTCCTAACATTTATACGTAATGCTACGTGAGTTCGACGAAGCGAAAAAAGCTTAAATATTTCGCAACTTTCTAATTTCTAGATCTCTCAAGTCCTGATTGTTTCGTTAAGAAAAACATAACTCCTAACTCCGAATTCC
>JAAUYG010106674.1_pt1 | contig 10380 bp, 3 predicted proteins | sample 7278091 | NCBI WGS metagenome assembly JAAUYG01 (sample SAMN14350201, study PRJNA611818) | marine sediment metagenome | isolation source: surface marine sediment (0.6m) | place: French Polynesia: Moorea | collected 2018-08
AAAACAAAAAAAATGGTCTGGAGATATGGTGGATAGGTACCTGTCCCCAAAATTTGGCATTAATTCATTCAGTGGTATCCGAGAAAACGATGTCTACGGACGACGGATGGACAACGTCCGGCGACGGACGCCTGCATGACGACAGTAGCTCTGCCGTGCAGTAGCACAAAGCAGAGCTAAAAATCATAAAAAATAAAAAAAAATAAAATGTTGAAAAACAAAAACAAACAAAAAAATAAATAAAAAAAAATAGTCTGGAGATATGGTGGATAGGTACCTGTCACCAAAATTTGGTGTTAATTCATTTGGCGGTATCCGAGAAAATGCCTACAGATGGACGGACGATGGACGATGACGGACAGATGCCCAGTAGCTATGCTGCGCAGTGACACAAAGCAGAGCTAAAAAAAAATTGATATATATTTGTATTCCTACTTTTTATGCATAATGAATTACTACATTAGATTATACGTGTTAGTTTTTCACATGTAATTAATGTTTGATTATGCATAAAATAAGGTGTAATAAATGCAGAGATTTCTGAAAACATAAAAACAGACTTCCGACAAGCATTTACATCACTATAAGTAGTGTTTCCATGAGATGTGTGCATGTTCTTAATTTGAAATTCCTTTCATGCGGGTTTCTCTTAATTTCGTTGTGCTAGGGATTCTTAATTCATTTCATGCTAGACTGTTAACTTTGTAGCAGGATTAGATAAGTTGGTTTATGCTAAATTTCATATATGCAAACACATCATTGTTTATGCTAGAGATTGTTTCTTAATATTGTTTTTTTTTTTTTCTTTAATTTTGATTTTCATGTTATCTTAGATACCTTAACTTCGTTTTAGGCTAGAGATGTTTCATTTCTGTTTAAGGCAGAATATTTAATTTCATTTGATTCTAGATTGCTAAACTTCATTTTAGGCTAGATATTAAGTCATTTTAGGGTAGAGGTCAGTTTGTCTGCATCACTGTAGGTTTGTCCAAACAGAACATTCGAAGTATTTGTTTTGTTTTGAGAAAAAATTAAACACATATATAATTACTTGCAGCCTGAATAATTTGCATAACGAAGACACAACACATTTTATAATTCTCAAGTGATTTATTTGTCCCTTTTCATTAATATCACGGTAGGCAAACAGAAACATCACCTCAAATCATGGGCTGTGTGCTAGGTATTGTAAAACCATCGTAAATACATATATAAATGCCCCAGGGTACTCCACATTGCATGGTGCTTATTTATTTGAAAATTATAAAATCTTCAAACCATGCTATTTCACACACCCATTCACTATCTACGGTGCTTTCACAAATTCATCTATGTCATGGGGTGCCCATAAGTTACAATGTGGAGACAAACGTTCTTCAAATTCTCATTAGGTTCCTTCATGTGTACCAGCTACTACCAAGTCGGTGTGACAGGTGTAATGCAGCCAATCCCATGTAGACCTTTCAGTGGTGACACTATGAATTAGCTAGACATCCCACACTTGGTATATCACTATTAAACATTGGGTACATGAAATGAAGCATGTGAAGATAACAGGCAAAACATACTCCTGGCATATTACTGTGGGTATGTAGTGCCTTCTTAGAGAGAGAATATGAATTATTGCACTACAGGGTCTGGCATACAAACATATCATGCCTAAACATTGCGCCAAATATCATATTGTGTTCCTTTTATACTTACAGGCGCGTGATGAAAGAAACAATTCAGGACACTTACACTCTCTCATTATTACACTGATGCAGGCAGAGACTCAGTGTGACACTTACAAGACTCAGTGACACAGGTTCTGTGACATTGGCACCAGCTCAGTGGCACTGACACAGACTCGTTGCATTTTTACCAACCATAACAGAGTGTGACACAGGCTCAGTGACACTGACACAGACTCGGTGACACCAGCCATGACAGACTGTGACACTGACTCTGTGACACTGACACAGATTTGGTGACGCTCACACAGACCCAGTGACACTGACAGTCATAGTGACACCGACACAAACTCTGTGACACTAATACAGACTCATCGACACTGCCACCAGCTCAGAGGCACAGACACAAACTCAGTGGCACTGTCACACAGGCTCAGTAACAGTGACACCAGTTTTGTGACACTGACACAGGCTCGGTGACACTAACACAGACTGTGTCACCGACACAGGCTCGGTGACACTAACACGGACTGTGTCACTGACACAGGCTCGGTGACACTAACACATACTGTGACACTGACACAGGCTCAGTGACATGACAGGGAAGCGTAGGGCTGATATGGCATAGCAACAATTGGTGGTGTGCTGAACGACGCAAGGATGTCAGACATTAGTGTTTCTGTACACAGGGTGAACAACAATTAATACTGACTCAGGTATCGAGAGAAAACGGTAAACAGTAGATATTTAATATGAAACACAATCAAGTCTAAGATATCATTTGTACCTTAACTTGAACCAATCGCACATTCCAGGCTGGTTGTGTCCATTGATCTGCCTCTAATAATCAAGTGTCCAGAGTTACCCTAGCACCACTCACAGCTCTGCTGGAGTTCTTCCGGAATGGTCTCTTGTCTGGTCAACACAGTCAGAAGGCAATGAGATTTCACGTTCACATTCCATTTGTGTTATAAAGCCCATCCAACAACACAGCTCCATTGGGTGGGATTTTTTTGTGATGCTCCTGTGTGTGTGTCTCTCTGTGTCTGTGTGCATGTGTGTGTGTCTGTGAACAAAATAACTCAAAAAGTAATCAACTTGATTTTTGGAGCAGGCCTTCCCTTTGACCCAGGGGAGAAATTATTAGACTCTGAAATAAAACACCCCGAGGCCAAATTCAAGGTCACTGACATTTTGAGGGCCTGTTATAATCTTGTAAAGGAGAAAAGTTAGGCCATATCTTACTATATCTAATGACAGATAGGTACATGGTTACTATATTGGGAGTCAAAGTGCATCATTACATTTGACTTTGAGTGACCTTGAAAATTCAATGTCAGGGTCACTTAGATTTTGGGTAGTAGGTGATCTGTACTTTATGCATACATTTCCCAGTAGTATATTAGTCTGAATGTTGCATAAGAGAATTTGTAGGAGGGAGGGGTATTCTGCTGTCCCAGCAGTCTTTCTTGTTTATAATTACTTCTGTTGGGTATTTCTTTAAAACAAGTGTAAACTGCCTAAAGTATTAATACATTGCTTTTGCAATTACCTAATCTATTTAGATTATTTCCCAGTATGTGGCAGTGGCAGATTTTCTCTTAACAATTAAGATTCCATTTAATCTAATTTTCACCCTTCATGGGGAAATGGAGCCTTAGTGTACCATCCTGTACAGCACTGAACCCTTAAACATTAAATGCAATACATTTGCCAGGTATGTGCCAGTCGCTCTTGCTTCGTGACACTGATGCTAGATGACTCTTAAGTCATTGTAGCTGGGTGAGTCATTGTTATGAGGTAAGAAGTCCCTATTGCCAGGTAAAAGTCACTGCTTTTTAATGTCATTGTTTGAATATTGAAAGCTATTGTGGACAGGTGACTAAATTTTGCTGGATGGCACCCATAGTTGTGAAGTTATTACATGATGATCGCTATTTCTCCCATTATAGCTTGGTGATGCTCACTACTGCTTAATGATAGCCATTGTTTCTTGATGACCGTTGTTACTTGTGACATTACTTGGTGACTTGGTGTTACTGTTCCTAAAAGACAAACATTGTTGCTAAGCGACACTCATTACCGCTTGATGATAATGATAATGCTTTGTAACATTATTGCTAGGTGACTGTTGCATGTGACAATGTTGCCTGGTAACTCATTTCTGTCTGATGACAGTCACAATTGTTTGGCAAAAACTGTGCCAGGTGAGTCATTGTTACTACCCCCAGTAATAATGTGATTATTATTACTAGATGACCGTTCTTGTTGCCTAAGATCAGGCCGGTAGTAACTCTAGGTGACAGCTAGCTGCCAATTTGAAAGTTGCTGGGGTGACTCCTTGTTACTTGGTCACCTTGCTGTTTGTGAGATGACGATTGGTATGAGATTATAGTCTGATGATTGTTGTAGTTGGTGACTATGCATCATTGTTCCTTAATTACATTCAATGTTGCTAGGTGATAGTCGTGCTGCTTAATGCCATTGTTGCTTGGTGAAAGATACTGTTGCTTGGTTGCAGTGATTGTTGCTGGGTGATAGTTGCTTGTTCCAATCTGACAGTCATTTTAGGTTGTGACAATGTTGTTCGGTGACAGTCACAACTGCTTGGTGACAGTCATAGCTGCCTGGCAACATTCAATGTTGCTGGGTGCATGGGTGAGTCATCAATTGCTAAGCATTACTGAATGAATGAATGAATGAATGAATTAATTAATTAATTTTATTTATTATAGTCGCCTGTGCTATGTCTTACAAACAGTGTTACATTGTTTACAATTACTATTGTTGGCAAACGAGTTCTTGTTGCCAAGCAACAGTACTTGTTTCTGGGTGACAATGGTGTTGCTAGATGACATTCATTAATGTTGGTCATTATTGCCAGCCGAGACTTGTTGTTGCTTGGTGAGTCATTGTTGTTAAACAATGGTCACTGCTTGGTGACAGGCACTATTGCTAGATGGCAGTCAGTGTTGCTATATGACAGTCACTGTTGCCTGACAACACTCATTGTTGCTATCAGTTTAGCTTGGTAACAGTGTTGCTAAAATGAATCATTTTTATTAGATAACCCGCAGTCACAGTTGGCGACAGTCATAGAATGCTTTGTGAGAGTCATTACCGGCAGGTGACACTCGCTGTTGCTAGTTGACAGTTATTAGTTATCAGGCATCATTGCTAGCTGACAGTCAATGTTATATATATGAGATGGCAGTCACTGTTGCTAGGCAACACAGCATCACTCCTGTGTACCAGGACACTTCTCCGGCTGCTCTACAGCTTCTACCTGACAGTGGTGCTTCCTTGGTGTCCAATGCCATCAAGCTGGATTATACTTTAATCAACCGGTATTAGGACTTGGCAGAGATAACAGGTCTCCCTGGCACAATACCAAACTGACTGATTGTCTGCGGTAAGTATCTTACGTGTTGGAGATCCCTGTCTCACCACCCAGCCAGTCCCGGAAACAGTGTTACCAGGTAACTGGTGACCGACTTAGCCGCAGGAAGTGAAAGTGACTGAATTATTCTGTGATTAGCCACCTGGTGGCGCCAGTCAAACAGACAGATATAGTCTCACCCAATAGTGCCACCAGACATTCAATGTTGTCACACATGTGTCACCCGTATCCGGTCTATGTTTGTGACAGGTAATGAAAAATATATCAACAAGAAAGACCGCTAATGGAGTTTGCACAAAACCATGCACACACACACAATATGGAATAATACCGCTCAGGATTTCATCCTGAGATAAAGTTCAAATTTAGTGACTTTGTATTTGACCTTTTAGGGATCCTCAAGGTCAAATCTAATAATGCACTTAGACTCCATACATGACTTCCTGTTACATATGTACTGATGACTGGTTGATAACAATTTTGATGTCTTAACTGTAGTCTAACTGTAGGCTTGAGATAACTGTGATAGAGCTGCAAGTACCAGATGTAATATGCAAATTGCTAATGGAGTGAGTGGATTCCTTATATATACATGTATATGATTTCCCATTCATGACTATACTACATCAGCAAACATATGCATACCAGGTATTATGATCTAGCTTGCACAGTTTAAGCAACTTTTTAAACACTTGAAAATTTTTCTCCTATCTTTTATCACTGGGCCAATATAAATATCGCACTCCCACCCTTGACCAATTTTTCATTCTTTTTTTCATCTGCAAATAATCCCTAAATAATAAAATGCTGCCGATTGTTATCAGTAACTAATATACCTGGTATCAACACCTTGTACACCACGGGTACCAGTATGTGATGCACCTTGTACCAATAATAATTGGGTACTGGACTGGTACGTGAAGTACGTACCTTAATTAGCTCAAACCTCAGCAAGGCTTAAGAAAGACCATTTCAATACTATCATTATAAAATATTGAACTAAAGTGCACCCTGCATTTTGAGACTACCCCTTCAGCCAGAAAAATATGGTCTTAAATGGAAGATGGTCTCAAAATGGAAGCATATTTATGTTGAAAATATAAGAATGCCACTGATAGCTGATCTTAAAATAGAAGAAATTGTTAAATAGAGGGTTCTTAAATTGCTGGAACCACTATACTTGTATATTTAATATACAAGGTAATAAATACCATGGTTATTATTATGATGGTTCTTCGGTAGAGATTGCACCTCTGGGTTGGATTTGTGATAGTTTACGCATTGATATATCACGTTCTCCAACTGAAACTCACTGACAGCGTGTCTGAACATTCAGCAAACATTTGCTGTATTGCTTGTAACTTCGTGCCATGGCTATCACACATAGAGAGAAAAGAATAATTAGAAGTTACTACCAGGAGTTACTACAGCAAAACCTGTCTAGGAGGGCCACTGCCCTGAAAGACCATCTCTTTTGAAAGCACATTCACTCCTGCGAGAAGGTCCTTACATTTCAGTGTACACCGACAATTTTTTTTAGAGACCACCTGTCTTGAAAGACCACACATTTCCAGCGGAAGGACACACATTTCAATATACATGTAACTATAACCTGTCACCTGACCAGAGACTACCTGTCTTGAGAGACCACATTTTTACATCTAATGGAATGGTCATTCAATGCATGGTCTACTGTGCCTGTATAATTGAATCTGTCAGCAAAGACTGATTTATTTTATCGCCAATTAGCTGGTCTTTTAAGAGAGGTTCTAGTACCAGGAGTTACTAGCAGGACATTATGTCATACAACGAGTACTTACAACCAGCAGTAAATCTTACTGGTTCATTTGCAGGATTTATTTTCAGGCTTGCAGGTGTGGTAATTAACTGTACACAATAAGGTTGTGAGATCAAACGCTGACTCAATATTGCAATCAGGGTGAACAACAAAACAACCATCACCCGCTAGCATACACTGGTTACAAGTACATGTATCACTGCAGGTATCACAAACATAAGAATAATGGCCCCTTATATCACAGAATCACACATATGGGGAGGTGATATCAATGTATGGGGGCAGGGTTGGCATAGGGATGGGGTGGAGGCGAGGACAAGGGTGGAGAACTGGAAGGGTGTTGAACTGAGGGGTCAGGGTACATGTAAATGTGCCAATACGTTACACAAATAATATTGCTGGTAAGTCGGCTTGAATATATATGGAGAATCTTGAAAAATAAAAAAAAAAAATGAAATTTGAGCACCAGTCACCACTGTTGCTAGTGTCACTGTTGCTGTGACATTTCACTGTCACAGTGTCACTATTGACATGACTGATGTCACATTAATATTGTCACACCATTGCTGTCACAGTTATATTCACACACAATGTCACATTTTCACAGTGATGCCATTGATATCGCACTCGCTGTCATTATAATTTCAATCTCAAACATATAGTCCAAATTATGGAATGATTATATTTTAACAATGTTGAGAACTTAATATTCGATAAAAACCCTTTACGTATCTCCTGTCCCAGGCAACATAAGCACTGAGTTCTGTTTCCCTGGCAACTGCTACGAGGGCGAGGCGGGGTGGGGCAGTGATGTAGGGCAATTAATATCCTAACAACATGAACAATAGCTTGATAAGGGTCGGGTCATGGGAAGTGAATTATTCAGTTAGGAGAGTGTGTTACAACTGTGGGAACTCAGTGAAACTAATGTTTGAATGGATGAGAATACCGGGAACAGCATAATATGGTGAATGGGGGATAATTATCACAGGGATCAATGACCTAATGATGACTAAACCATACCTGAAGCTCCCCAAGCCCTTCCCATACACACACACACACACACACACACTCTATGAGATAACCCCAGGGTAACATATTAAAATTTCATTACAATATATAATGTCGGGCTATAGCCGGGTGTGTCGGGTAATCATTCACTCTAGCTCTCTCATACACCAATACTGCATCAGTATAAACTAAAATATTGCAGATCATCCAGCCGCATGGACGGCTAGTGTAAGATGCTATAAGATTACACACAGCTTCGATTGTTTTTTCTCCAGTTGATAGCCACCTGGTGGCCGGTTTTCCTTGTTCCCTCCTGCCGTGTTAGCCATTTCCATGGTTTCCAGTTCGTTGGCAGTGTCCTCTGGAAACGAGTTTTTCTTGTGTATTTGGTGAAGCACAATGCGGTAGGTACCAGTGATACTACTACGCGAGTCTTTGCCATAAGCATCTTTGATGTGGTCATCTGTGATACCCAGATCCTGAAGCACCGTCCGGGCCTCGGCCTCCTCCCCCTGGATCAACCCGGATCCCTCGCTGGGATTCAGGGAATATGGCTCCAGGGCCTCGGGGAACTCCTGACCCTCTAACCAGTCTGCTCGCCGAATCTCCTTTAGGGAGAATCGGTCCTGCGGAACAGGCTTCAAAATGCTTCGAATAAGGAACTGACCGCTATCCGACACATAGGCTGGTATGGTGTAAGTGCCGTCCAGAATACATTTCTTCAGTTTGGCAACGGTTTCTGCTCGGAACGGCATAATCCCAGTCACCATAAAGTACAACATAATCCCCATAGCCCAGATGTCCACAAACTCCCCGAAGTAACTTTCGTCTTTGAAGAGCTCCGGAGCAGCATAGGGAGGAGAGCCACAGAATGTGTTCAACATCTCATCTCGCTGGCTGTGCGTACTGAAGCCAAAGTCCCCGACTTTGACAACCCTCGCATTGACAAAGAACACATTCTCTGCTTTCAGATCCCTGTGGATGATGTGGTTCTCATGCTGGAATAGAAAGAAATATATTTTAAACAGATAACCATGCAGGTAAAGATTAGGCCACCAAGTTTGTATGGTGAGGCTCTGCATTACGGTAACTTAATTAGCACTACAGTAGTCCCTCTATTTTGCAACCCTCTATTTTAAGACCACCCTTGATTATAAGACTGCTTGATTAGGTACCAAAGGGAAATTTTCTGTGTTAAATGACCTTTATTTTAAGACCACCTGCAACATAAGACCACATTTTCTTAGTTCCATGGGTGGTCTTAAAATAGAGGGACCACTGTATACCAAACAGTTCAGTTTGGAATCACTTCTTCACGTAATTGACCCCTTCTCTTAGGGGAACGGGAACAATAGCAACAAATAATTCCAATGGCGTAAAGTAATTTTTAAAGGTTAATTGCTCATTTGGGTTCAAGAAAAGCTTAACTCATGGCAATTAATTAAAGCCTGCTCTGATGATAGCTGCATTATATTACAGCACTGGTCAGGATATGACCAACAGGTACATGCCATATACACATTAATTTCCATCAGAAATCTTTTCTGCTCTCTGAGAGTGAAAGGGTTTGCAGAACACGAAACTCAGAAATGATAGCTATAGTGGAGATTAGTGATTGAGGATATTTTACAGCTAGTAGAGATTAGTAATTGAGGATATTTTATAACTAGTGGATATTAGTGATTGAGGATATTTTACAGCTAGTGATTGAGGATATTTTATAGCTAGTGGTGATTAGCAACTGAGGATATTTTACAGCCAGTGGTCACGATTAGCAATTCAGGATATGTTACAGCTAGTAGAGGTTACCTATTGAGGATATTTTACAGCTAGTGGAAATTATAGCGATCGACTGAGGATATTTTATAAACTACAGTGTAGTAATTGAGGCTATTTTACAACTAGTGGACATTGCTGATTGGGGATAATTTTCCTGAAATTTTCCTGAACTTTTTTCCATTAAAATCTGTTTGGCTTTTCCGTTCCTTTGACATTTTGTGTGACAGTGTATTTTTTTTTTGTATGAAATATGGAGAGCCCAACCACACCCTATACCCTCCTAATTGTCAGTCATCTTGCAAACCGCTACCTAAACAGTTAAAAAATAAGCTCGATATCAACCCTGGGGGTAGAAAGAGTACAAAATGCATGCAGCACATGAAAGATATTTTCTGCCAACTGCTAAAATAGATGTCAAGCACAAACACCAACAGGGTCTGACTCCTGGAAAAGGCCTGAGATGATTGAAAGCTCATACACAAATCCACTGCAGTAATGGCATAACTCATCAACTGACAGTTTATTTGCAATGACCATAACAGTTCCCCATAACTCCATGAAGCTCTGACCTACATCTATTAGATAGTTAGATAGACATGAATGCTATAATACTGTGACAGAAATAGTCTTTATTGAATTCATTTATGGATTAAACTATTGTAGCATGAAATGGAGGGTTAAGACCACCTTTCAGCTATTTTGGGACGGGCTAACCTGAC
>JAAUYG010011558.1_pt1 | contig 10378 bp, 10 predicted proteins | sample 7278091 | NCBI WGS metagenome assembly JAAUYG01 (sample SAMN14350201, study PRJNA611818) | marine sediment metagenome | isolation source: surface marine sediment (0.6m) | place: French Polynesia: Moorea | collected 2018-08
GTACAAGACCGGACTTAAAAACAAGAAGCAAAACTCCTTTTTGTTTTGGAGGTTTGTTTTGGAGGTTTGTAACAAGATTTGTAATGTGTTAGAATGCCCATCTAATAAAATCCAAGTTGATGGCTGAACTTGTTCAGCTCTGGACTGAAGTTGCCCACCAGTCCTTCATCTATTCCCCAGAATCTCCGTTTCACACACAGATTTGACTCACTGGCAGCAGGTATGTAATTTCTGTTTATACAAGTCATGCTGTTTTTAAATGTCGGACAATTTTCACCTGTCTTGTGTCACCTGCTGTTTTATTCTTTGTGATCTGTGTGGTCAGTATGGGTATCAAGGTACCGGAGATCGTATCGGAAGCCAAGGCCGCGCTGGCAGCGGGTCACTGCGTGGTACTGGGTCTGCAGACAACAGGGGAGGTTGGTAGTCAAACAATATACAGTGGAAGCTCTCTTCATTGTAGATTTTCGATGTGAAACCACCTATGATATAACACTACCTTTGATGGAAACCACATTTGGTGTAAGGCCACCTTTGATCAAAGACCACCTTTTCTTTAAGACGCTCTTTGATTTTAACACCATCTTTGATTAAGACCACATTTGGTTTAAGGGCACCTAAAGACCACTTCATTTATCATGATCTTTTATTTTAATGCCACCTATGAGTTTAAAACAACCTCATAAGGGCACCTTTTATATAAGGTCACCTTTGATTTACGGCCACCTTTGATATAAAACCACCTTGGTTAAAAATCACCTTTGATTTTGTCTGAGACAAGTAGAGCAGTCTAGAGTAAAATCTGTAAGAATATGTGCAAATTTTTTATACCTGCCTCGATCTGTTGGGCAAAAATTTAATATTATTGTGTTTAAAATATTATTGTGTTCAGTAATTGTGATACTTCAATAATGAGCTTCTGATAGTAGTCATATGTTTTTCCTAAATACTTGTGTCAGGGTTAGATCCTTCTTTGAAACATGTTTTTCTCCTCTGTTCAGGCAAGCCTAGAGAGCGAAATCTCCAAAACTGGGCATCAAAGAACTGGCTTTGTTTCTCTATGTCGGGAAATTATGACACGATTTATCAACCAGCATTTTCCCACCGTAATAGAATATAAGGTAAATTGCAGATTTTGTGAGAAAGCAGCTAAGTCCACTTCCTTGAATAAATAATTAAATAAGTAAATAAATAAATAAATTAATATTAAAATTAATAACTTAATAAATTATTTCAGTCAAATTTTAATTCAAAGTTTAGTCATCAAGTGTCAGCGATGGACACTTTTTTATGTTTATTGACATATTAGGTTGTTTATTTGTTTGAAGATAAAAAATAGAAAAGTAGTGAAGTGGTTACCTCACCGTTTCTCTCCTGTAGCAGGGAGTGACCCCCCAGGGCCAGGCAGTGGATGACTGGAGTGTCACAGCCAAACAGATGCTACTGGGGTTTGCCAATCAGATCAAACTGCCAGACAGGTTAGTAGCTTTAAATGGAGATTCGGGGGAGGGGGGGACTGATTTTTTGTATACCAGATATTGTTCTCCATAATAAAATGTTCATTAAAGATGCTCATTCTAAAAAAAGAATTATCAAGGTTGGAATTTTAATGTACAGGTTTCATTGGGGTTAGTAGTGGAAATTGGAAATCTGGTGAGGCATCTTCTTTAGCACGTACAGTGGTCCCTGCGATTTAAGACCGCCCATTCAGCCATCAAAATATGGCCTTAAATTGAAGATGGTCTTAAAATAGAGTGATATTTATACTGAAAATGTACGAGTGATGGCTGACACTGATATCCGGTCTTAAATGCAGGCAATCGTTAAATAGAGGGGTCTTAAATTACAGGGACCACTGTATTGATATTTGAAGTTGTATAAATCCATCGGGTATGCTGAACAACAAAAAATAAATCAAGCCTACACAAGTAGTTACCATTGAGATATAGGGGTGTCGCTAGCTGTATGTTGGTGATGGATATTTGCTATTTTTTCAGTCCATTAGATGAGATAATAGACCGGCTGGGAGGTCCTGATGTAGTGGCTGAGATGACAGGTCGGAAAGGGCGCGTTGTACGGAGATCTGAAGGTGACACACCAGTCTATGAACATCGTGATTCCGACAGTGGGAACATAGACAGTCTCAATGTCCGAGAGGTGTGACTCATATCAATGTTAAAACATCATATTACCTTGCCAATATCTGTATATTATGGTATGGTTGGAGTCATCCACAATTAGTGATGATGATAGTAGTCGCAGTAGCTGTAGTAGCAGCAGCCCCCGTAGCAGCAGTTGTAAGGCCACAAAAGTTAGAATTCACTCCGCAAGCCTTACAGAATTCACTGCAAATCCGTGGATGTAATGGTACAAGGAAGCAATCTGACAAAGTATCTGTTTCCATCCGTTTCCCCGTCTGGGAAGGCTTGTTAATGTTATGGTTGTCTCTTGGCAGATCAAGGTTGCGATAAATCTGAGTACTAGTACATAAACATGTATCTGAACGAAACCTTGCTTTCTCCAGTACACTAATAGATATACATATGTATACCCATTTTTACCTTGCACCACCACAAATAGGCATATGAATACTTAGGGTTTGGTTCAACTACTCCCAGTGGGACTCAAGAGTCTTTCGCACTATGTTTTGAAGCATCATTGAAGGAAATGTATTTTTTCTGACATTTTCAGAGGAACAGCTTCATGCAGGGACAGAAATTTGTGGCCATCATATCAGACGCAGCCAGCACAGGTGATGTTTATTTGTATGATTTGGGGATATCTGTGTGACTTATGATTAGAGGCTCATTCATAATGCATGGCATACTAGTACGGTAACCGCTAATTGGCATTGCCTTCAGCAGTTGGCAGGAATCTAAAGGTCACCGTAAAATGGCTGATCTCTTGTAACTTGTTAGCATTACTTTGGAAAGTTTTTACCCAGCTGTACAAGAGCAAAAACGTTTCAGTAATGTTGCTAATGTAAACTGCATGTCAAGCTTCCTAAAAGCACTGTTACAGTCATGTAGTGATCTGCATTGAGATAAAATACAAAGAATGATAACACAGCATCTGGCCATTTGTCAGCATCTATCCACATTACAGTGATAATCTGAATTTTCACAAGACACTTTTGTTCAGACCCAGCAATGGCGAACTTTGCTGCTTTAAATTATTTCTGATAATTGAGTTGCTATTTATTTTAACTGGAGAAAGCCAGCTGTTTCCTTGACACCAGTCTAACACAAGCTCCCCTGATAGCTGCCGGTGAGCCTTTTCTCTGGCTACCAGTTTGTGTTGTATGCATTCAGTGTGTGACACCTTCATTCTGTGTGATTTCCAGGGATCTCCCTCCATGCTGATCTACGCGCTGCTAACCAGCGACGTCGCGTCCACCTGACCATAGAGTTACCATGGAGTGCTGACAAGGCCGTACAGCAGCTGGGGCGATCTCATCGCTCCAACCAGAGCAGGTGGGATGGAAGTTTAACTTACTGTTTCCGCAGTAAGTGCACCTCACTTGATCATCTTGTTACATCTGTAAATCGCTTTTGACTTTCTCCTAAAGTGCTGAGAGACAGGTAACAGACAATTCCAGTGTATATTGTAGAAGTTAAGTGTGTTTACTGCAAGCTAAAATGAGATTAGAAAATTTGATTACAATAACCCCCTCTAATAAGGCCACCTTCTTCAGCCCCTCCCCCCCAAATTGTAGCCACATTAGAGAGGTGGCCTTATATAGCTAGGTGAGAGGTAGAGTGAAATTCATTCATAGCAGCATTGCCAAAGATTGTTGGCCCCCAAAATCTTTTGACCACAATTAAGTGAGAGAGGTTGCTGTATGTCTATACATACCTTGACAACTTAGTCTGAAATAGAATATCTGAAATGGATTAAATTTTGTCACATGGGGTTTGTTGTATTACATGTTCTAATAATTTGAAGTGTTTTTTATGTGGCCTTAGTACATGTATTATAGCATGTATATTGGCCAGTACATCAGGATACATGTATGTAATGCTTTCCGTTTGAAAAGTTTGAAAGTCCTCAAAAATCAAAATGGTTCATCAGATACACAATGATGTGATTCCTGCAGTATTTAGCCACATAGTATTAGTGTCCAGATACATGTTAGTCTGGAGTAAACAATTGTTAATAATCATCTTAACAACAATATTTTTTCCATGTGTAAGGTCATGACTTAAGACTTTTCCAGAAAACTGCCTCTATATCATATTAGGACATCTAGTTATTTTAAGACTGCCCCTAACAGACAATGTCACATCTTCATAATCAATGGAGTGGAACTGTGCCATAAGACCAGCCAGATGACCTGGAAATAAAGAGAACCCACCATGGAGGACCCCCAATTTTTTTTTTTAAACTTGATTTATTTTATCAGGTTCTCGACAAGCAAGCAACTGCATATTAACGATCACCTGAAGGCAAATTTGGGGTACAAATCTTGCCCAAGGACTTTAGGCACAGAAGACCTAGTGTATGGCGGGACTCAAACCCATGATTCCAAAAACGATGACCAAAAATTGCACACCATTGCTATCCTGTTTCACAATTAAAACCAATTTATGGCCTCATGCAGTAGAGATCTGAATTGAGAGGTTAAAGTGTGCCCCCATTTAGATTAACCAGTTCCACATTTTTTTCTCAGCGGTCCTCTTTACAAACTGTTGACGACGAATCTTGGAGGAGAGCGTCGGTTTGCTGCCGCGGTTGCTAGGAGACTGCAGTCGCTAGGTACTTAAAACACGATAATATGTTGAAAATTAAGGTCACTCTGCTAAATCGAAACAGTAAAGGTTTTTGTTGACATACATCATGAACAGGAGTTCTGTCTAATGTAACCATGGTAACCATATCTAGTGACTATTGTTGATCTTCTGCCAGTGAGGTAACACTTATTGAGAAGGTGCTCATCTACAATGCTACCTGCAAAGATTTACGGTTTTATACATCAATGGAGAGATGCTATTGTTATGTTTTATCATCTATTTTTGGTATAAGAAGTTGTCTCTGAACTTTAATTAAGTACCCTTCCCAATAATTAAATCCTATTCTCGTCAACTGAGATTCACAATAACCATCTTTGCTAGATGTCACTTTAATGAGCCAAGACTGATAGTTACGGCAGATATTAGACTGATAAATAAATATAAAGTTCACGTCAGTGATTATTTCTATTATCATGAAGTCTGTTTTAAACCTGTATCACTGTCTTCCCATTACAGGGGCTTTGACCAGGGGAGATAGACGAGCAGCATCGGGACAGGATCTGACCGAGTTCAACTTTGACACGCCGTATGGCCGCTCGGCTCTCAAGTCCATGTATCACTGTATCTGTAGTGTGAGTACCTGTTATCAATTGTGTCAGTTGATTGAATTTCTTTAGGGTAGGGTAGAACCTATCTTGAAAGATCTTGAAAAGAATATGGTCTCTCAAGACAGGTGGTCTCTGGAAACAGGTTCAATTACATTGAAATGTCAGACTTTCAGCCAGGGATGTTAGTCTTTCAAGATCCATGGTCTTTCATGGTAGTGAACTCCTGAGACCACTATTCATGAAATAGTCCCACAGGAAGTTCTGAAATTGAAAAAAACTCAGATGTGCTAACAGTGCTAGAGTAGTACTTGTCTTGAAAGACTATCCTAATGGCCAGGACATTCTACTAGGCTTTCATGAATAGTTTCACTAAGTTGTAATAAAATATACTTGCAGGCCTTCTTGTTAAGACCGGTGGTCTAATGTCAGTGGTCTCATGAAGCTTTATTGTGCTGATGCCACTGCTTTACAGGTAGTAAAGCCATCAAATAATTATTGTCATTACTGGCACTGCTTCTGAAACCTGTCTTGAGAGACCACTGCCATGAGAGACCACCTGTCTTGAAGGACCACCAGTTTTGGGCAGAAAGTCCTACATTTTCAGTGTACAGTAGTCCCCCTCTAATAAGGACACCCCTTCTGGCAAAAAATTCTGTACTTATTAGAGAGATGTCCTTTGGTGAGAGGAAGCACCACATGCTTTCATAGTACTTGCTGCCAAAAATTTGTGTCCTGTATATAGGGGTGTCCTTTCTAGACAGTGTCCTTTAAGAGAGGGACCACTGTAAATGAACCTGTTGCCAAAGACCACCTGGCTTCAGAGACCATATTTTTATGGCCAATGAGGTGGTCTTTCAAGACTGGTTCTACTGTACTACTACTGCTACAATGATTGTGCAGTGCATTCTACTTTTATAACTCATTGTACCTGCACATCAACAAAAAAATGTTTACACTAACAGGACTGTGATGTTGTGTTTTTAGAAGCAGTTGGCCCAAGGTGTCTCCCTGACTAGTGTGACGTTTGGGAAGTTTGACTTTGGGAAGTTTAACGAGGAGATGGTGGAATCTCTCAACTTGATGGGAATCCTGGAGAAGGACACGCTGACCTCTCTGGCAAAGGTCAAGGACAATATCGGGTCTGACGTCGGGAAATTCCTCAACCGGATCCTGGGGCTGAGTGTGGGAAGGCAAAATCTGGTACTACAACTGGGCCTTGATAATTTTTAACAGTGCTTTAAGCAGGAGGGTTACGCAGTTGTGTCATCTTAAGTAAGAAAGGTATATGAAACAAGGGTTCTCACCTAGAAGGATATTTGTCCAATATTTAAATAAAAAATTAATATCTTTGAGTAAAAATTATTGCAAATTGCTTTTAACAACGCTCACATCGAATCCTGGCTTTTGCATTATCGAAGGAGAGAATGCTGCACCTCTAAAGGGACCAAAGTCAGGATTCGATGTAAACAATATAAGGACTCGTCTGAGTCCGAAAAATCTCTTCATGGGGAAATCTAGGTTTTATCTACTGCTGCTGATAGTATTGACCAGTGCTTCTAAAATGTGTGTTGCATTGTGGGATTGTTATCTCGGTTTCAGATCTTCAACTACTTTACCCAGTGTCTGGATGCACATATTGCCATGGCAAAGAAGGAGGGCCGATTCAATGAAGGGCTCGTCGACATCACGGCGGCATCCTTACAAAGGGTTGGTGAGCCCAGAGAGGTGTTCAGACTGAAAAACACCAACAACAACCCCACACGGTACGGTACTGTCACTGCTTCAGTTAAACATGGATATATTAGATTATAAAAAGAAGAAAAAACTTGGAAATTAATCTTACATGCTGTATCATTAATATTGCTGCTCCCTTTTGTTTGTATTATGTATGTTTTATACTGGTATTATTGCGCTAATATTTTGTGAATTACTTAAGCCTTTGGTTTCCTGGTAATAATAAACAAAAAATTAAACTTACTCGCTTTTTAGGTTCAAATTTGGGACAAGGAATGGTAGCCCAGACATCATGGACATATAACTCCTCAATTTGCGACGATACTTTGAATTTGTATAGCAAACTCCATTCTCCTGTATTGACTTGTACACTACTCCCCCTCTAATGTGGCCTCACTACTTGCTAAGGATATCCTGGCACTTTAGAAAGGTGGCCTTTGACAAGAGGGAGAATTGTAAATGCATCCATTATAATAGTGGCAAAGAGTTTTGACCATATCTTGTAGTAGGGAGGGTGACCTGGAGTTGAGAGTGGCCTCTATTAGAGGCCTTACTGTATACCCTAGTAAGTTTCGAGGTGCATCTTGGAACTTGAACTCTGGAACTTAAATTCCCCAATTTCCCCGGCAGCCATATTGTTTTGCGAGTTGATCGTGGGATGAGCTGGGAGCTGGCTATGGAACGGTACAAGAATAATCCGGGGACAGAGAACGGCTTTTACTACTCCAAGAGAGAGTCGTTTGGGAGGAGATTCTACCTCCTGGCCACCAAGAAAGAAGGATCGACTCACCTGTACAAAGTTGCCAGGTAAGGGAATAAAGGATTAATTACTGTTAAAACTTAAATCCTTCACAGATCTTTTCTAAAATTTCCAACTGAGTGTTGTACTGTAGTTCTTGGTTTGGAACTTGAAGTTTCCTTTGTTTTCGAATTTCTACTTCTTCTGCAGTTATTTTTTCCAAATTTTCCACTATGTAGTTTATCTTAACCTGAATGTAAATTTCCAGCCCCATTCAAAGTAGAGTAAGTTTTGACGGATACAGTCATCTCCACAAGTAGCTCTGTTACAGACCATAAACGAGTTTATAAAAAAATCTCGTTGCTAGAAAGGAACTTTAGTCCATTAATCCTCTTGGCAACCATTGTCTTTTCCATGCCTAGGGTCCATTTTGAATGTAATTTTTCTCTGAAAGCTGGCCCAGCGTGTATATTAAATGTGTGCTTTGCATTTCACAGACCAAACACCGGGGTGTCAGTCGTCGAGGAAGACAAGGCAGATCTTCTCAACAAGTATACACTGATCTCACCTGAAAAAGCCGGTACGTGTTCCCTGTATATGGACAAATGATGGACAGATGGCCCTGATTTCAGTATGGGTTAGGGTCAGGGACCATTAAATCTAGGCTTACATGTATGTGGCTGGTGGTCCTAATCCAGATATTCAAATACAGTGAAACCTAGAATTAGGACCAGCTGTGGTCAAGGCTCAGTGGTCTTAAGTTCTAGGCGAGTCTAATTCTGGACCTATAGAGGACTTGGGCCATATTTATAAACCACGCATTGCATGCATAAACTGTTCATAACCGGCAATTATCAATGAACGATGTAGTGTATTACTTTACTAAATACCTGTTCATAAGCCTGTTTTGAGCTACATTCTTTTTGCACCTAGTCGTTGCATAGCCTAGGCCTGGTTTATGAATAGTACACGTCCTGGTTTGTATTGTTTGGTCAAACAAATGTTTTTATTTCTGGGGTGGTTTTAGGGATCCATTGTAGCTCGCAGATTAGATATAAATATACTAGTAGTACTGTGAATTTGTGTGAAGAAAACCAGCGCCATTAGAGACTGTGCCTTCCAAGACAGGATAGGTTCTGTTGCTGTATGATATAGACTTCGTATCGAAATTACTTTCTGCATTGTTCTATGGTGAGAATTTAAAAAAAAATCCGTAACAGGGTTTTCAAAAAAAAAAAAAAAAAGAAATGAAATATTATTCCACGGGATGAAAAGAATCCACACAGAAAAGCTTTTCATCTACAGCGACCTTTTATTTTAATAGTCCGATTTAGAACACTTAATAACGTTGGTATGTATAATGTGCTACAAACACCAAAAACTGACACTGAATGTTAAGGAGGTGGCTTGTCATTACATCCTAACATTAAACTCTTTCCAAAACACTCAATGATCATAATCCGACATTAGCATAATTGGCTGCTGGCATTTTTGCCCCATGTTGCTATGCGACAAACTCGGTTGCCATGCATTCACATGTTCACCTTCAAGTCACGCCCAGAGTAAGGACTAGGGCCCCACATACTGGCAATGTAGACGGCCTAACCACCTTTAGAATGGGGTTTTAATTGTAAAACTGACAATTTTTAAGCATATATTTTCACAAATATTTTGTCATGAAAATACATCTTCAAATAATTTGTTTATAATGGATATTGATACTTAGAAAAGCCCAAATCACTAAAGTAAAAAGAGAAACACAATGAAAATTGATATAGTTGATATTGCCCACAAGTTATTTATGCTTGGATCGGGAACAGTTGATAACTTGGTATGATCTAAGCAAAAAGGTCAAAGCAAATCGATAGATAAGAGGTTATTGGTTAGGTAGTAAATTATGCATGAATAAATTTACATAACATTAATACTAATAGCCTGATTATTTTGAGAGGTAGGACAATAATATGTATATCAATATTTCAAAGCTACGTTAGCCCATTCTATCACAATTCATGTCAACAATTATTCACATAACAAAAACTTTTAACTTTTGTTCAAATCATAACAACGATAATCAACACTGGAACTATAACATAGCGTATAAAGAATTTAAAAAAATTTCACATCTCTTAATAACAACTCTTCAACGATGATATCACAAATGAATTAATAAATTGTGTATTATAGCAGTAATGCTTTTCTTAGAGAAGGATTTAGAAATACACGAATCATGTTTCATGAAAACATCAGTGGCTTTCTTTTTTGGCTGAAAAAAGTGACTGATATTCACCCAGACATCTCTTCATTGAACAATCGCCCTCAGTGTCACGTAGCACGAACTGAACAATGATAACACTGTATGCGATGACTCATCAACTGCTGTTGGAGGAGTTGCATTTGAAATAACCATATAACCATGTCAACTCTTCTGAATGCCTTGAATTGCCTTAACACTCTACAAACCCATTGCCATAGTTAACTGCTTAATGCTTTGCCGGTTTTCGTCAGATGTTTATAAATCTCGTGATTCCCAGTAAGAACGATCATCAGTCACGTAGAGGTACAAA
>JAAUYG010016049.1_pt1 | contig 10377 bp, 6 predicted proteins | sample 7278091 | NCBI WGS metagenome assembly JAAUYG01 (sample SAMN14350201, study PRJNA611818) | marine sediment metagenome | isolation source: surface marine sediment (0.6m) | place: French Polynesia: Moorea | collected 2018-08
AATAAAATACATAATAAACCCTCATTCATAAAACCACACATAGTTACTCTTTCTTTTTTTTTTTTTTAAAATTAAAAAAAAAAAAAAAACAAAACAACCCACCAACACAAACCTTTTTTTTCCCCCGCCCCCCCCCCCCCCCCCCCCCCGAGTCTTTTTGCCGAGCGGTAGTTTTATGAAAACGGTCTTTTGGAAGGAAACCTCGTCAATTTTACTGGCTTTTTGTTCAGGAACCTAAATCTTATATTGACGATTTTACTCCAGTCTCTCCGGACGATTTGCGGAGATCCCATTTTACGGTCATTAGCGATTTGCGGAGACCCCATTTCGCGATCTTTACCGGACGCGGGCTTTTTTGAAGACCTGTATATTGAATTTTATTTTGACACCAGCTGATTTTGATTAGGAATTTTGATTTCTGTTAATGTGACACCCATCTGATTTTGCGATATTCCTTTTGAAAAGGTGATCAAAAGTTGGTACCTTTTCTGACGACGGAAGTTTTGGTTCACATTTTTAGTCGGCTATGCGGTAATTTCGGTAAATTTGCATAGGAGAGGCTTTTTTTCAAACGCGCGTATGCTGGAACGTGAGTAGCCATAATTTTCTAATTTTCTATAATTATAAAAATGACGCAAATGTCCCACTTTGTACAGTCGTAAAAAGGTGACTTGTTGATGTAATGCTGCGTTGTAATTGCTAGACTGAATAGATTCAAATAGGTATGTCAATTTGGTGGACAAAAAATAACCGTGGATAGAAATTACAAATTCGTTTTTGCAGACAGGTCTATACTCGTAGTCAGTAACTGAATCGGAAATGGAACGGGGAACTGAACGTGGAGAATACGGTACATGCCGGTCAAAATGGAGGATATCAAGGTGAGTATCGTAAGCATGGAGGTCATGAGTAGACGCGGGAAGTAGATACTAACCAGGCGGTGTTTGGAAAAACTAAGGACTTCTGGATTTGGTTTAATATATCGGGAACCTTATCCATATTGGTGATGGTCGTATTTCCTTAATGGTAATAATTGGTGCCCCATTAGGTGGTGGGATTTTTCCTTTCATTAACTAGAGTTTTCCTTCGAAGTGTTTTGTAGTTTTGGCATTTTCCCAGCGGTTGCGGGTTTTCGTTGAGGGAGTAATCCTTCTAGCAGGAGGTGGTGGTGGGGATTAGGTTTCCTTGATAACAAGAAATTATGAATAATCTACAAAGTTATTTGGGAGTCTTCTCATCGCAAAGGCTTTCTATACTGGCGCCCATTGGGAAACCCCTTAAACGGTAACGGCGAACGAACTCCTGCGGCCATTTCCGGTTTTGCAGTTTTTCTTCCGGTAGCGATCTTTTTTTGCACCCATCAAGATTTGGGACGGCACTTTATAGAACATAAATACTGGAACAAAAAGCGGGTAAGTAGGGGTTATGTTTGATTAGAACTCGTAGTTGTCAGAGCATGAAATGCTCACAGTAGCTTTAGATAAACATTTTTTAAGTTGCTGAAAGTGCGAAATTTAGTTATTTTCATCCAATAGCCGCCCGAGAAAATAAAATAGAAATAAAAACCGCAATAGAATTACGCTATAGAGAACAAAGTACACGCCATAGAAAAAAATAGAAGTAAACTCGACAAAGTTAGAAATAAATGTCGTTAATTCCATATTCATATACGAATTAAGTTTTATTTACCATCTAGGTCTTTATTGCACCGCACAGAGCGACAATTCCCGTCGACTGCGGAGGCAGACTTATTAGGACAATGTAAGGTGAGTCCACATTGGGATGCAAGTCTGGTATGGCCTATGGTGTAGACGAACTGACAATATTTTATATTGGTGTTGGGGATTTTCCCGGAGCTTGGTGCATGTGGTGATGGGTGAATTTTCTGAAAGGTGTGGTGCATGGGATTTGTCTGAGAAAACATCAATATCATCATTATTTGGTGATAATGTTTGCTCGGTTTAGTTTATTTTTTAAATATTGTGTTTGGGTTTGTATCTTGTTGTGGCAGTTTCTTTTTCTTTTTTTTTTTCATCAATGTTTGAAGAAACTAATTGTCTTCCTGGTGACGGAAATTTTTGGCTCGGCGATTTCAATGTTTGGTTTTGTGTGAAGGACAGGCACTGCCAGGTGGATTTTCGCTGTTCGATTGTGTTTGTGTCTTTCTGTGTCTTTCTAGGTGTTCTATACCAGGACGCCATTGTAAGTATTCAAGCGGATGTCTGCTGCCTGCCACCACTGGAACATCATGGAACACCGGAGCCAATTGATTCAACCTACAGTAATAGCATACGTGACGTCATCCAGCCGAAGCGCCACGAACCCGCCCAGATCGTAAACATGTACAGAAAAGCACGAAATAAGCCACCTATTAAAACCGCGTAAAGAGGCAAAAGTCATTCAGATGGTCTAAAGTCATTGACATGCTCTAAAGTTATAAATTTCATTTGTTCAGCGTTCCTTAATCTTTAATATTGTAAAGTGATATTAGGAATAGGCTTGAGATCGACCTTTTTAAAGTTTCAAGATCGAAGATTTTTTTCAGATGCGAGGTACTGCATTTTAACTTTAACCTCCATTGGTGACTTCTGTCACATTGCTTTACAACGTAATGCAACTATAAACGCGAAGTATCCGAAACACGTAACAAAATGGTCACATGTATCATGCGCGTGAAATTACATTTTACTTTTCTATATTTGCAAAGATTTAGATGAGCTGGAAACTGTAAAAGAAACTTGTGTTCCAGTGCTACCAGTATCGCGGGTGAGTGTAGGAACGTGTACAACAGCGTGGGGCTCAAAACCATGGAGCATGAAAGATAACTGTAAGATATCGGAGACTAAATAACGCTCTATCCACAGAGGTTGTGTAACTGTAATCAATGCCATGTAACCACTACAGAATATCTAGCAAATACCCAAAAAAATGTTTGCGATGGCGGTGATAAATAGTTATCCTACGCTACGATTACGATTTTAATAATTCTACTCCTCGTACATTCCACAGCCATTCCACTAATTCTTGTCGGTCTTCTGGTCCCGTCGCTTGGGCTTGAGGTTGACCTGGGCTTTCTATAGTAATAGTATTTATTCGTTTCACAAAAGTGAACAATTGCATACAAATAGACGGCATATAAAATCAAATACATGCACCATTACTGATATCACAATTCATTCTGTACATAAATAACTTAAAATAGCCTTCAACTCATCCCTGGTCATAAAAGATACATGTTCCCTTTCATACAACACGTCTCTTGCAAAGTGGCCCGTCACAAATGTCTCCTGGTCCATTGAGTTAAAGTACATTTCAGTAATTAATTTCTCAAATGATGAAAAATGATGTGAATTAAATAAATATGCACAGGTTTCATTCACGTATGCACCCAGGTGAAGTATTATAATAATAAGCTCCTGGAAACTGAAGATTTGCCCCCATTTAAAGCCATAGACATCAGTAGCCTATTTATGATGTTATTACTGTTTCTGGAAACAGTAATAACATCATTATTCTCTTACAATTCTTCCCTCCTGCATCCTATACCTGGTTGCTCTATCTGTCCGTCGCCTAACTGTACATCTTTGGTCCGCTGTGCTGCTCCTTATATTTGCTGGGTCCATGCTGGGCTAGGGCGGGGCGAGTAAGGGCGATTCGGTACCACTCTCCTCCTCTTTCTCCACCAACTCCTCCGCGTTTTCCCATTCAGCGGCAGCCATTCCACTAGTTCTTTCCACCTTCTGGTCCCATAGAATAGGAGCAGCAGAATAGAATAGAATAGAACTTTATTGACCATGGTAAAAGGTTTAACAAGGGAACATTAGTGACCAGCACTATTACCATTCAGTGATATAAGATTAAATGAGCAAATGAGATGAGATGTAACGATATGAAATGGGTTTAAATATCTTCATGCAGGTGCCCTTCAGACATTTTTAAAGTACATAAGAAACAACGCGAGCAATGACATTCACTTGGGATTGAAGGTGACAAATCAGATACGTCCTCCCGGAGAGCGAGGTATCTGCCAATACCCGAATATAGTGAGGCCGCCTCCTCTCCCTCCAGCGGAACTTCTACTTCTTCGGTCTCCTCCTCCTCCTGCTGCTCCTCCTGTTCCACGACCGCCTCCTGTTCCACGACCGCCCCCTCCTGTTCCTCGACCGCCTCTTCCTGCTCCACGACCTCCTCCTCCACTGCCTCTTTTACTTCTTCTTGAAAGATCCCGGGGAAAATGGTGTCTTTCAGTTTTCTATCAAAGGTAGGACCCGGAAAATTGCACTCTCCATTCGGCGTGCAGCTTGAAAGTTAGTAAGCGTCCTTAATCTGGCGATTTCCCTTCCAACTCTTCCCTCCTGCATCCTATACCTGGTTGCTCCATCTGTCTGTCGCCTAACGGTACATCTCTGGCCCGCTGTGCTGCTCCTTGCAGCAGCTCGAACGCCTCCCTGATTCTCATCTTTTTATATTCAGGTATTTCTGTCAACATCTGGATGTCTTGACACTCGAATCAGAAACACGCGACTTCTTTTATAAGTTTAACGTAACGTAACGCATGGGCAGTGCAGTTTTTTAACGTATGGGCATTGCAGTTTTCTTTTCTTTCTTTCTAGGTCTTCAGAAGTATCACTCGGGACATACCTTTGCCACCTATGTGAAGAGAAACTAACGGGACAATCCAGGTGAGCCGAAATAGTAAGTCAAGAGAATACTCGGTTAAGCAGATAGGTGGGTAGTGAGCATTTCGATAAACCTGTGGTGCCGGGGGGGGGGGGGGAGGGGGGGGGGCTTGGGGGAGGGGAGGGCGTGTAGTAGTGATGATAATTTACCTTGGATGGTTGATTTTGTATGGTCGTAATTTGCGGGAGTTTACTTTAGGTGGTTTAGTTTCTTGACGGGAATTTACCTATCCCATTAATCCTTTCTTGGTTATTATGTCTATCTCATAGGACGCCCATCGGACTTGCGTAAGATGACGCACGGGCAACGGGTATTAGAGAGGTATGTGGACTTGGATCCTGAAGCACCATGCAAATTTGGGTTTGTAGATTTCGGTCTGCATATGTAGTGTACTTTCAATGTCGGAGATTGTTTTGGTTTCAGTTTATATTCAGCTTCAAGCAAACTTTATGCAATGTATGGTAATCCGGGGTGAATACAACTACAAATAATGTGGTAGCTTTGCGGTTTGTTAAGTACTAAAAATTTAATGGCACAAATGAAATTTTGCTTCACACAGGACCAAATGGGTTGGAAATTTCAAAACTCTTCTCCCCAACTAGTACAAGTTTTCATCCGGTCTCAATGGGACTTTGAAAATTTAACATGATAAAATCTGAAAGGGTGATCGTAGAGGCAAACCCGGTGTAGGGACTTGAGTTCTTAAGGACTACATATGTAGGGTACCTTTCATGCCGGATTATTTTTGAGTTCAGTTTGGGGTCATTCGCTGCATTTCAATTTGGAAAATTTCTGATGTTAAAGTTACTTCTCCCACAGCTTTCTATTGATTTCGTCTAAACTTTAGAAGAATGTGGTAACCCCGTGGAAATAAAGGCTTTTGCTTTTCTTGTCGATCAGCTGGATTTTAATATATTTGGGGCACATTGAAGATAGGCATCTCGGCTACATTGCCATTAGGCATCAACTTGGTTTCCTTTCATCTGACAAAGTCAAGCAGAGCGCATCTTACGCTTCTTGTTCTGTGTTTCCATTGTCGAGATTCAGTAATGGCGACGAAGCTTCCCAAAGAGCCAAAGGTAGTCGCACACGATGTTCCAGCTTGGTGTAAGTCAAATGAGGATATTTAATTATGAAACTAAATGTCATCTACTGCATATGTGTTGGAAAAACTTTCTTCTGCCCATAATTAACTGCTATTGCTATGTAGCATAGTATAATATAGTTATATGGCAATGCCATCGAATGAACGGTTTGCTTATATTCAGTGTTTCAAGTTAAATTTGAAGGGTTATTCTTGCATAAAAATGGTTTGGGGTTAAGGATCTTATGGTTTACTTTGAATGTTATCCAGATAAAGAATTGCATACGTAATTAAAATTTCACAATTTACTTCTAGGATATAATAAGCACCTCGTTTGCAGCCACAGTGTACTGTCCCAAAACCAACGTTGAACTTAGGAACAAAAGCCACTGGTGACCGGAGAACAGTGGGCCTGAGATGATTATGTAGGAAGTGCCTCCGAAGACTGAGGATGGGTAAAGCGATGCTCTAGGTGTAAGGTAAGGAGTTCCTTGGTTGATGTAGATATCATACCGTAGCGATTTTAAGAGGACTTTTCACAAAGAAAAACAATTAAATTAAGGACAACTCGCATGTGGATTTGCTAAAAGCTTATTTCCAGGCAATTCGAAGAACACTGATCCGAGTGGAGCAGAGGTCGAATTACTGCCACCTATATCATGTATATATTGGCCGAAGTCTCCAGTCTGTCCAAAATCAATGCGGCGTTGTCTTCAGATGTTAATGGGGATTCCTCGAGTTTGGTGAGGAGTAGTGTTGGTGAGGAAGAACTGATAAATTAAATATCTCAAACTTATAACATACAAATCAACCGAGCATTTCTACTGCCCCAGTGAAGAACTGATTCGATTGTCAGCAATAAAGGGGTAAGGGTGGGCTTGGGTGATCCGAAATTTTTTTTCGCCTAATGGCCAGAGATAAGAACAAAAATTTGAAGAACCTAAGCTAGCTAAATTATGAGACGGATATGTGCTTACTGTTGAACATTAAAAATTGGAAGTCCTATGTGGGGGTCACAACTGAACCTTATATCTGACCTATGGTGACCTTGGAAGGTGAAATTAAAGATCAGATTATGACTGCTTGTATATCGTAAGAGAGCGAAGTTGGAAAGTTGTCACGTCATATATGGGAGCCAAGATGCGCCATTAGATTTGAACTTCGTGACCTTGAAAGGTCAAGTTCAAAGTTACCGAAACTCATCTCATCTCAGGTGCAGTTTGGGCATGTGTTACTATTGACCACCAACATAATAATGTTTCGAGTCCAGCCACACCATTAGATTTGAAAAGTCCTATACAAAGGTAAGACATAAATTTGTCTTTACCCGATTTCTTTATACCATGGTAAGTTCAATTACATCCCTTTTGTATACGTAACGTTGCATTTTATGGGAGGGTGGGGTGTCTTCTGTCCCTAGATGTCTTGTTGATAAATATCATTGGACATGTCACCTAAGGTACACTATTTTACAGGGTAGGTTTTTTGACAAATGATCTTTTTGTTAAGTAGCGCTTCGAATTTGTGAACTGTTGTGCTTGGATGCCTTTGATATACTTTCAGAACCGGAAGAATGACGCTCGCAAAGGCAGTTGTACATACACATGTACGTGTGTATTTGTGTAAAGATTATTTCAGGATTTCAGACTACACACAGGAGGTAACAGCTACAGGAAGTAAAGCTAAAAGAAACACATGGGCCGCAGCCTAAAGGCGGCAAATTGGCAACAAGGGTTTTGTGACTTGGTTTGAGCAGCAGGCAAGGGGACAGGCATAGGGAACAGGTAGGACTAAAATAAACAAAAATCTGGGCTTACCTTTTGTTGTACCTTTTGTACTCAATATGATAAAATAACATCACTCATATTCTTGGTGGTGATAACTGAGAACGAGTGTAACAAGAAACAAGAATTTTCGGTGTTGCAATATTGTGTTGAACAGTCATTGCAGAGATGTTCAATGATGTTCTGGACGCATAAACAACCAGGCAAGGATCCAGACACAAGGATCTAACCTAAAGGATCTGGACGAATGGTCTCTGGCCTCAAAAAGTTTACAGATGTCAAAGGTATTTGCAACTACATGTATGTATATTTACAACTTAGCTGTAAGTCGTCTTCTGGAACAACTAGTAATGAAGGTTGCCTTGAATTTGTTTATTTTAGGACGCAGACAGCGATTTCAGAATCCGAACGAGACAAACTCCACTGTGAACGTTGGGCGGCAAAGAAATCTTCGACTGGACTACACACCACAATAAGAATCCTACGTATATCCTTTGCATGCTTAGTACGAAGATAATTTTATATTGCAGCTTGCTGCAAGAACCTGGAACTGTCAGAGCCACCATTCAGAGCATGCATGAAGAGTTTATGGTTCGTTTGTGAATCGTTTGTGACACTGAAATGATCGTCATTCACGGTGAAGATACAGTGTAGACTGCTTGGATCCATGACAGATACGGAAAAGTAGCGGTGGAAATACATGTAAAAAATACTTGATAATTCCTTTACAAAATCGACTCAATGCGTGTTTCCTTTATTTCAGTATAAATACTGGAGACTGAAAGGATGTAAGCGACGAAGCGATTTCTTCCTTCCGACTTGCCAGAATACCGTGGTTGCCATGCGAACGGCGGCTTCGTGACTTAATGTGCAGGCCAGGTAAGATGTACATGTAATAAGTACTTGATAATTAGTTTTCAAAATCGGCTCGATAACAGTTTGCTTTATTTCAGTCTCAATACAGAAGAGTGGAATCGATGCAATAAGACACGAAAAGGTTTCTTCGTTGTAATAGTTCCGGAATACCCGGGGTGCCATGAGCAGTGACGAGAGCAGCGGTTTTGTGTACGTGACTTTTTATGCAGATCAGGCATGATGAACTTTCTATTCTCGCACATTGACGATTGAGATTCGTAGATTTCGTAATTCCCCGTGCAAGCTGCATGGCTTTGTTTAATTGCAGATGTACGCCATGCCGTGCCACCAAAAGGAAAATAGTTCATCATGGTTAAGGAATCCGCTTTAATCCGGGTTTCAGACGTGGTAACGCCTACCTGAAGGAGTTTCACTTTTGCTGATCTGAAAGGTAATTGGTGCTATATGTATAGATTTATTTTTTACAAAATACTTGTTATCGAAGACTACGTGTTTGCTTGTTTCAGGATATAAAGCTGTGAATGTGGCGCATGAAACTTTAGGGTAACAAGGAAATGATACTTCTAATGTCTCCAAATTAACCAACCAAACAGCAAAAACAACACAAATTCCAACTGCAGCAGCTTTCTTTTCAATGGAGTGAATTTCTTCACAAAGGCTCCACAGGAACCGATGTAGGCGACGATCCTGGATCTTGTACAACTGACGGGATTAATACGCTGAAACCAGGCCAGGTTACTGCTGTGACCGTTGGAGAAATAAACTAGATCAATCTCTGGAATTCTTGTTTAAAAGTTAAATAAAATCTTTGTGATCTGTTTGTGCGAAATTTGCTTGGTTTTTACTCTAGTACCCGACTGTGATAGTAGCAGCAAGTGATAGACATTTTAGCAGTACTCTTCGCACTGGTAAGGCAGACTGAGCTAAATTGTGAAAACGACCATACACGTAGGCCCTGTAATCGCTTCATTGTGGCAGACAAATTCTCACAAAAAGTTCCTTTGTATTTAATTACTCACTCAAATTACAGCAGTTGAACATACTCAGAAGTTTGTCCATGTCTGACCCTGCGTTGTATTTGCATCACTTCATTCTCGGTCAACTTGGAAACACAGAAATTGACAACTGAGGCCAACCAACCACGGGTGAATTTGGATACTCGAATATTACACACGTAATTGATATATGGAAAGACTCGTAAACCTAAGTCTATGTACCATCTACTCTGTACCAGAATAACTTGTAGTAAATCTACTGTGGGAACATCGGCAGAAGGGAAAAGTGTAGCAGTAGCAAGTGGTTTCCGAAGTACTAAGTAGTACTACGAAGCACAAAATGGAATAGGGTAACAGCATTTTTGCGCGACACAAGGGAGTTGACCCTTGACAATATGATTGTCAATAGTGAAGTCTACTGCGTCACTGCTGTTATTACTCGGAAACACTGCCATTGAAATATGCAATAAAACATTAATCATTAGTCAATAATTACTGTTGCTGCCGCCATTACTATGGTTACTACAGGTGTTAATTTAACAGCCACAACCACGTCAGTAACACCAGTATATACTAGCAAGGACCTGAAGAGTGAAAAACCTGCAGTAGTAGCAACAGCAGCAGCAGCAGTTGTAGCATATTAATCGTAGTAGCATATTAATCTTCCCATGCGTTATAGAACAGTAGTAGTAGTAGTAGTAGTAGTAGTAGTAGTAGTAGTAGTAGTAGTAATAGTAGTAGTAGTAGTAGTAGCAGTAGTAGCAGTAGTAGTAGTAGCAGTAGTAGCAGTAGTAGCAGTAGTAGTAGCAGTAGTAGTGGCAGCAACAGTAGTAGTAGTGGCAGCAGCAGTAGTGGCAGCAGCAGTTGTAGTTGTGGCAGCAGCAGTTGTAGTTGTGGCAGCAGCAGTAGTAGTAGTGGCAGCAGCAGGCGTAGTAGTGGCAGCAGCAGGCGTAGTAGT
>JAAUYG010160531.1_pt1 | contig 10375 bp, 7 predicted proteins | sample 7278091 | NCBI WGS metagenome assembly JAAUYG01 (sample SAMN14350201, study PRJNA611818) | marine sediment metagenome | isolation source: surface marine sediment (0.6m) | place: French Polynesia: Moorea | collected 2018-08
CCCCCCCCCCCACCTCCCCCCCCCACCCTGCGCCTTTGTTTTTGTTCGACGGGCCCGGGCGTCGCCCGCGTGCGCTGTGGTGTAACCTCAATCCAACCCGCCCGCCCCCCCGCCTTGGGGGGGGGGGGGGGGGGCCGGCCCCCCCCCCCCCACTTAACTCTCCTGGTCCTTATCCTTATACATTGAATCCTATCTCAAGAACCAGCAAGGGATTTACAGATATGTGGCTCTTATTTGTTCATACAGATGGTTCTATTGTATGGGATAACATTGGTATAGTAAACAATATTAATGCCGTAGTAAATTGGGTCATCAGACCAGGTGGATCTTCCTTGAAAGTACAGTCAGTGAAACTTTGCAATTAAGACCCCTTACAGTCAATGTCAAAGTAGTCTTTTAAGTCCGAGGTGGTCTTAACCTAGGGTTTCGGTGTAATTGGATCCTACATTCCACTGAGCCAACATCTTGTATCCTCTGTTACACAAAATTTAGTACCTGCAGTATTCTAGTAAGTATCTCTTCAGCAAACCAATAATTCTTGTATACACAAAGGTACATACATGCGATGTAACTGCACATTTATGCAACATGCATTGGTGTGGGTATGACACCAGCTAATAGCTCTGCTACATTTTTGTTTCCTTACGGACAAGGCATAAAGTTTCTAATTACTACATATGTGGCACACTATTTTTTTATATTAATAACTAAAGTGGGCAGCACAACCTTAGCAATTATCCTTCCATGCATTATCTGAGAACAGAACTTCAACTTATGAGTGCAGAATTTCAATTTTTGTGAATGTGTAGAATTTGAATTTTGTGAACATGGAATTTGCATTTTATGAGCACGGAACTCTGAAAGGTCTGATTTTTAACAGCACAACTTGACGCAAAAATTAAGACACAGTTTGTGAGCCTTACAGTCAGGAAGGACCTCATGTCTTCAAAGACAAACACCTCCGCCACATCCTTTGCAATCTGCAGTGGTCCACGGCTCTGGTTTCTATGCTGTGCAGCCTCATGCATATGTTTGGCTAGGCTCTGAAGACAAATGGAAGCTAATAAGACATTTCTACTTACTGCCATAACAAAAAAAAATTTCAAATTCACTTAAAACTTTCAAATGCATATATATACCCCAGGAACATAGTACATTGTAGGCTGCCATGTGCCTAGATTTAGTATCAGTAACTCGGCCTATAACTGTACATGTACTTCATCTTAGCAAATCGTACCTAAATTTGACCTTCAATTTGGGTCACATACTCAGAAGGTAAACGTAATATTATCAACCATTGAAAGATAAAACTCGTGCCCTGGACAGACAGTGTATATATCAGTTTTCACTCACCTCACACAGTCTGTTGCCCCATCGCATAAACAGATGTCTGGTCTCCACTTTTTTCTCCTGTGCCACCCTCTTAATCTGTAACAGTATAAAAACTCAATTGCATGTGGTAAGGTTTGAATTCGAATCGAGAAGAAAATCACCTGGAAGCCTTAATAAAACTGTGTGACATCTTGGATTTAGGAAAAGATTTATCGACAGATCAGTTAAGATTTTTTGGTTTAACCATTTGACATATTCATACTCTATAAGCTGACCTGATTATGTGCCATAGCGCTGGCCTGGAGACACCACGGCTGGCAGACACTGTCCAGGAGGCTGATCAACAGTACCATCAGCAGCTCTCCCTCCGCAACACTGAAAGAACATAATCCAATATCCATATTATAACTATATTACCCTGTGGATATGGCGATGGTACAGCACACTGCAGCCAAAGAAAGTGCTCATGTTGGGATGGAAAGTGTCACACTTTCTGAAAACCACGCTTGCTACATCTCATGCTAAATTTTTCATTACCGAGGTCCATTTTTTACGACCACAAAGTTCAGTCACAAAAATGTAGTCTTAAATTTTAGGTGATCTCAATATGGTTTAAGACCACCCCATTCAGTCACAAAATGTATCCCTTAATTTAAGGCCTCTTACGATGAAGAGATATTCATATTGAATACAAACTAAGTGTGGTGGTTCCCATGTCTTAGAATGGCAGGCTCTTAAATCAGAGGGACCTCTGTTTATTATCGGTACATGTACATTTTGAGTATCGTTCTGATATATTCTCACTTTATCTTTCATAAACATTACAGTAGTCCCTCTCTTAGTGGCCACTCAAACAGAAGCCACCCTCTCTAAAGTAAAGTGGCCAAAAATATTTGCCACTGCTACTATAAATGCATTTACTTCTCCCTCTCGCTAATGGCCACCCCACTAATGTGGCTACAATCTCTTGGCAAATATAGGGTGGCCTTATTAGAGGGGGATTACTGTATAGCCATAGGGACAGTGTTGGTGGATTTACCTGGCAATCTGCCCTGTGCTCATGAGGATGGTTTCGGCCAAGAATGGGTTGTTGTTCCGTTTTGCCACCTTGGACGCCGCTTTGAGTTGTTCCACCAGGATGTTGTCTGTCTCACCTGACACATCACTGTCACAGTCTCCAACAAAATGCTGGATCACATTGCTGCATATAAAAACAATACACAGAGAGATGATGACAAGTTTGCAAATTGTGGGCTTTGGGTTAATTTCCATTCAGCCACCAACGCAAGATGGTGTCTGAACGGATAATCTCCTTAGTCATTTATAAGTACTATTATAATCTACTTAATAATATACTTCGAGTATTATTTAATGATAATCTACTTGCTCTGAAAAGCTGCTTTGCCAAGTATATATACATATGTTCATGCCACATATCCTATTATATATGTCACCCTAAGTTGGACAATATTTATCAATAAATTCCACTGGACAGGTATAAGTTTAATGTGACTTCCAAGCTTACATGTTCCTTATTGACCTTTGGGTTCTGGCCTATGCCACAGATGTGGCTCAAGCTGTTTGTCATTCAAATTTAATTTTTGTACATGCATTTTGATGGCTTGGCCAAAATAGATGTACCGGTACATAAATTATTCATTCTCAGATGATATGTATGTACAGAAACACACGTAAAAACTTAAATAATGCAAGGAGATTCCTTACTGAAATGCTCCCCATAAAACAGAAACATGAACTTTTAGCACAATGTTGCCTCTTGAGAGAGGTTTATAATTTCTTGAATCACAAATCAGACTAGCATTCCCTAATATCTCCTGACCTGAAAGCCAGACGGACTTTGTGTTCTGGATCTTGTAGCAGTTTCAGACTGCTGGTCAACATGGATACTGTGGCTTGGTTCTTCCCTCGGATGGCAATATGTCCATACAAGCGAGGAAAACTGTTGATCATCTCTGAAACAAACAGTGAGAGAAATTAGGTTACTGTAAATTCATTCATGTTCGCAGGGATTAATATTTGCGGTTAGTTCAGGTCTTTTTAATTATCTAGGTACACATGTATTATGTTTGAGGGTATTTATTGTTGAGATTTAAAGATGGTCGTGAATTTTGCCAAATAAATCCCTCGCAAGCATTAATGAATTTACAGTGTCTCACTTTAGTTACTAGGTAACATGAAATGTTGTACAATATTTCCAAAATATACAGTCAAAGCTGCTCTAAAGACCACCTGTATATAAAGACCACCTGCTTATATAGACTGCATTTTACAGGCCACCAGGTGTATACTTTCCATGCTATTGAATCTGCATATATAAAGACCACCTGAATATAAGGAACACATTTCGCTGGTCCAATGGTGGTCTTTATACAGGTTTCACTGTGCATGAAATAACATGAAAGTGATCTTGATTTTGTGTATATGTAACATAAAATAGCTACGGACTTTTATCTGCCTTTGACATGCACCTAAACCTACATAACCTTAACTGGAGCAAATCAGATTTAATATTATTATATAGACTTTAGATAATTATCTGGGTCTGTTTACCAATCCGGATATCAGTTGATCCAGGCTTTTCCAGAAGAGTGAGAAATGGAAGGAACATGTTAGGATCCACAATCCCAAGGCGATCTTTAGGTGAACTGCCAATGACTGCAAAAGTATAAGCGAAATGTAACAAGACACGTAGTGGTAGAGAATGCCTCAAAAATATATTTCACATTGGTAGTTTAATACAATGCTGTTCCTGCCATAGGACCATAAATCTGAGGTTGAGGTGTGTTTTCTTCAGTACATATTCCTTTACAGTTTAAGTTATAGTTCCTTTATAAGCTTTATAGTAAAATGACAAGCCACTGCAATTGGTAATTTTCAGACTTGGTGCTAAATGTTCATTAAGGAGTTATGAGTAAACGATAATTAAGAAATATTGGTACATGATGTACTAGATGTGAAGTTGTGTCAACGACGCTACTTGGTATCAAAACTACACCAGATAACATCAACATGGTTTCTCCACATATCAACTGCAAGTTCATCAGTACAGTCTAGATGCACAAACAAAACCATGTAATGTACATGTATCCAATCCAGTATGAACAGAAAAATTGATATATTTCCCAGAAACACAGCCCAAATATCGGTATATACTGAAAGAGAAGTACAGAATGTACTCATTTCTGCAGCTAAGGCCATATTTTGACAGAATACAAAACACATGAAGCTTATTCCACAATGGTTTACCTTCAAGTTGGTCACAAGTGGAGCACCTGATGACCCTGTTCTCATAAGGCACACAACTCCATTGGAATATACTGTCAGTTCTGCAAAAGTGCAGTGAACATCACTGTCAAACACTGCATGTTTGAACATGTTGAAAGCTAAAAAAATATTATCTTTACACTGATACACTGATGAAAATAACTTGGGTCAACCTTTTCAGAAACCTCACAAAATGTACCAATTTAGATATCCTCACAAATTCTTCAAAATACAGGTATATATTATATGGTAACATGTAAACTTCAATGTTCTAATCAGAACATTTCGCTTGATACTTTTCACCTAATTTTATGGTGATAAATTAGCCTATAATTATCTCATTTGTGGCTGGAAATCAAACATGTAAACATGACACTTCATTTGAAGAAAAAAGAATCCAGGTGTCCTGGCACTACCTTGTGACGGAAAAGTAGTCCTTGCAAATAATTTATTTCAAGTATTTCTCCAACATTACTCTGGTATGAAATATGAAAATTTAATGGCATAGACAAGTTACCGGTCAACCAGAACGGCTCTACGTGATACAACACAGGCCAGCGGACCCAGTATATGTGCAAGCGCTGTCCATACAGCCTGCGATTTATCGTTCACCAGACCTCTGAAACAGAGTGAACATTGGCGAACACGCTAGAGGACGATAGGCTACAACCAAGCACTGTAGTGTGTAACAGCACGTTATGCTACAGAGCGTAAAAAAAAATCCTGGAAAAAAATAACAATTTAAGAAAAATATTCATGGGACTACAAAGATTTAAACAGAGATATGTAATGCGGGACACAAGTTTAATGCTCGAGGCTTTTGCTAATTTCAGTATCTTATACACACGTTACATTAATAACAGATTCAGTTAAAAGGTAGAATATCTGCCAACAGATCATTTCTTCATGATACTATTCCCACAATAAAGACCGTTATCAGTTGAGAATTGACATCCTTTTTCAACAGCCTAAGAAAAAAATTTCAGCTTGTGACTCTGTGTACATGCAGGTAATTTAGTATTACTTTGTGCAAGAGTCCTGTTTTATCTTAACTAACAAGTTATATTTTACAGGCTATGTATGCCCAAGCAAAACTATGTTTAACTTAGCAAGTTAGATAAAACAGACTGAGGTAACAGTCATCTCCTGATGTTTAGGGGGTTTCCATCAAAAAAAAAAAATTGTCTGCTACCAGTGGGTGGCAAGGTAAGAGGTTTTACTGTCACTGTCCTTGTAACTCACTGTAGGACATCGTACACCAGATGGTTGGAGTTGGGACCGTTACGATAGAGAAACACCGGGAAGCTGCGTACCACAGCCGATCGAACCTCGGCCTCGGGGCTGCTCTGAAATCAAGTTGAGAGCAAGGTATCTCTGAAAATTTTGAACTGGTATATATGGCTTGAAGCCACCTTTCTGAATCAAACATTGATAGCAGCCCACAGATCCTATAACCTTTCCGCCAATGGCCCACCAAAAACTTCAGCAATACTGGCCACTTTAGTATCCGTACAGTAAATTTTGCTATGTAAGTGGGTGCTCCTGGGCAATTTGTACCAGACGTAACTAGTCAAAGAACTGCACAACTTTAGTTTTTCTGCAAACATGTAATGGGGGGGGGGGGGGCACTTTTTACACCATCACCATACAATTAACATCACCCGCTACCTTTACATTGATATATATACATGTATGCTACCCTTTTAATGCTAGTACCAGGTACCATTATTATTTTTTATATTTCAAGGTTTAGCAAACTTACGCTGGCCAGTTTGAGCACGTGTATACGCCACTTCAGTGAGGATTCCTTGGGGAGCTGAGCAAGCAGTGTAATACACAGAGACTGGGTCGATACATCTGAAACCAGAAGACGAGAATACCAGGGGGGTAATTAACATCAGTCCAAAAATAAAAGAAAAGAATTTTACATATTTAATCATGTAACTCAGTTAGGCAGAAATGTATCATTGTGTATTCTGACAGCATAATGAAATCAAGACTAGCCCACTCACACAGCTTATGCAAAAACTAATGCCTGCACACTATTTTAACTACCAGGGTTTGGGTTTAATCTTCTTTCTTTCTTTGTCCTCTTTCTTTCTCTTTTTTCTTTGCTTCTTTTGACGTTCTTTTCTTTCCTTCTTTTTTCTTTCTTTCTTTTTTATTTATTTACTTCCTTAATTACCTCCACCACTTCTGTTGATAATTCTATCAACTTGTGTGCGCAAATTTTCTTAAATATAGATCAATTACAAGACAAAACTTCACAGAGGTGGACAAAAGCCCAATCCATTTGTCCGTGTATCCCAAATTTAAAAAAGTGTCCTTGTATTACCTAAGAACTGAAGCTGCTGGTAACCAGCTTAAGATGCTCCTTGCTGCAGTCTAAATAAGGTTAAGTCATCAGGGAGCTGTACATAACAAAGCTGTCCACTCTCAGCCAAACAAGTACCAGCATGGCAGGACAAACAAGCATTGGCTACACCAATTACTAAAATTAACACAAGCCCACAGCAACCTTGCATTAACATGTCTCAGCAGGTGAGAATGAGAATTAAGGTGCTGCCAGCATCACTTGGTTAGCTTTAACCATGTTAACAACAACATCACTTGAAAGGGAAGCAAACAAGGTAATTAGTTTCTTGCAGTTTTTCGGACAGAAGGTCAATAAATGTGACGGCGTGACAGGAGTTGGGAGTACATGCCATGATATGGATTAAAAGTGTTGCTGGAATTTCAATGCCTGGCATATGCCACACTACTCTGGGTACATAAAACCCCTACAAAGCAGGCAAGCTTTCATTGCTGGACTCCTGAATGCTGGAAAAGGAACCAGTTAGCTACAAACCACCTATAATGATACATTCCCACCTGCAACTAGGCCTCAATTTAGATAACTCTGCACTGGAATCAACAATTTTGTAGGAAATGCAAATGACTTATAACAGCTTGTGAGAATATACATATATTGCGGCAACACTTGACCAGTGTCACTTCGGAGTATTTGGGGACATAGCGTCAAAATGTCTGGCAGTGACCAACTCTACCCCCAGCAGTCCAGAGAAGCGGGGATCCAAAGTGACTGCAAGCATCCTGTTCTGGAGATCCAGCAGTTGCTGGCAACAACCAGGTGGAAGTTCAGCAAGGCATGCCAGCAGGTAAGGGATTAATGAACAACAGTAGACAATGGTAGTACAATCATTGTTGTTCCCTTTGCTTTAATGTCTTCTGTCAGTATGAGAACTCAAAAGAGCCGCCAGCTTCAGGAAACTAATTCTGGAACTTATTTTCATATTTAGGCTATTTTTATGTAGAATGAATTAAAAGATTATTGACTAGCCTATCATATGAACTTCTGTTTTGAATATTGCTGAAGCAGGTTTTATTTATTTTTTTTTTTTGTCCCTTTTGGTTGTCAGACACCATGTACTAAATACTTAAATTTATAATGAATCGTTATGGCAAACTCAAGTTCAACTGCTCAACCAATATTGATAACGGTTCAGTATATGTAGATACATGAACCTACACACAGCTTGAAATATAGGGCTCCACATGGGTCCAAATAATTTATGCTATGTTACATGTCCTTTTTTTATTTTTTCCCTATGTCCCCATGTCACTTTTTATAAGACCTTGACATCATTTTCTACAGTTTTTATAATAGGCCTCGTCGGATGTCTACAACTTTTAAAGAGGCCGTGTCCCACTTCGTTTTTTACCCATGTGGAGCCCTAAGTATAGTGCAATCTTTGCAAGCATTACAGATGTCAGAAGTTTTCGCAGCTGTGCTTAAAAAGATTTTTGATTCCTATCATTTAGTACATGTTACTACACAACTCAGTTTCAAAAGTGTTCTTTTACAGTAACCCCCACACATGTATGAAAGGTAAACTATTAACAGTTGCAGAGATGTAAGCCACAAGACGGAAAGGCAAAAATGCACACATTTAGGATAGCACTCTAACAGCTAATCATCCTGTTTTTGTCCTTTTGTTTCCAAATCAGGTTGTTGTGCTGACAAACATACTAGAGGAAACCAAGGAGAGGTACACACGTGCTATCAAAGACAACAAGCTGCCTTTCTGCTCGAGCCTCAGACACAAACTGTGCGTAACGCAAGGTATGCGTGATATCTACTACGAGTACACTCTACGGATGGCGGACAAGATAAACGCCCTGGATCGTGAACTGCAGATGCTGACTTCCTTCCACAGTCCGAGCAGGATTCTGCATGCCAGACCTGGATACTGGCAGTTTAGAAACAATGACCCGCAAGTGGATAACCATTCTTCAGAGCTCAACAACAACAGAGACATGGAGGAATCATCCAACGCCGGCAGTGATACAGAGAGTGATAGTGATACAGAGGCAGACATGGATCAGGATTCGAATTCAGGCTCATCTGCTGGATATTTAGACACGCCAGGAGATATCTGAACTTCCTCAAGCTAGTGACACACCCCATGGTACTAGTAATGACATATTTTTTTTCTATTTTCTTTAACCTAGCTAGTTACATCACTTTGTTTAACATATCCCTTTAGTTTATATTTTGACATCTCTTTGTGAATACATTGAAATAAACATTATGGGTACACGTACTAGGTATTTTTAACAATCTTTATTGTGTTTATGTTCCCTAATTAACAATGCAATAAGTAAACATACCCCGGTAGGTGAGAAAATAGAAGCATTATTATGGAAAATAACTTGAGTTCTCTTGAAACCAGTATGGCTGTCAACTACATGTATCCCTTATAAGTACAATGTATCCTATCCTGGTCCCTTTAGTTTCTGATGCTGAAGTTTCAACACGTCTCATACACCCAAGACAGATGTAAAACTGGTGACAATAACATGTCGAGAGATTTTTTTGGACTTGCGGACATACAAGCACATAGAGTGAGCAGTGCATTATTTATAACGATTTATAACAAGCTTGCTTTGGAGAATGGACGAAAAGAATATTTGTCTGCTCTGCAAGATGGAAATTTTGCACTTACTTGGATACTCTACGGATTACAGGCTTGTTCCTCTCAAAATGTATAATGTAGAGGTGGGGTATTCCTTCCGACATCTCATCATAAATAAATCTGCCCTCTAACACTGGCATCACCAACTGTGTACATTTGTACAGAAGTCCCTCTCTTAGTGGCCACTCTCACCAGAAGCCACTCTCCATATAGTAATGTGGCCAAAAATATTTGCCACTGCTACTATAAATGCCTTTACTTCTCCCTCTCACCAAAGGCCACCTATCTAGGGTGACCTTATTAGAGGGGGAAAGTATTCCCTCTCTAATAAGATTTGCCACAAGATTGTGGCCACATTAGAGAGGTGGCGTTTGGCGAGAGGGAGAAATAAATACATTTATAGTAGCAGTCGCAAATATTTTTGGCCACATTACTATACTGAGGGTGGCTTGTGTTGAGAGTGGCCACTAAGAGAGGGACTTCTGTACACATATGCATATACCTATTTTATCTGCCACTTTGCTGGCAATCTCCGTGACTTCTTTTGCATTTGTCAGCTTCAGGTCCATCCATGACATCTCACTCTGAAAGGTACAGCAAAGGTACAAGCTTTGTTCAATCAACATTGCACAAATAAAATATGGGTAAAACAAATAAACAAATGAAGGTAGTGAAACGGAATAGGCATTTCATCAAAAACACTCCGATATTGTTGGTGTCTATAGCGACGCATGGCAACGAATCTTGGATATCGACTGCATGACGTGCAAATGTATGTGGTA